>ERZ807291.8-NODE-8-length-314991-cov-37.362493_pt1 | contig 314991 bp, 239 predicted proteins | sample MGYA00521257_ERZ807291 | MGnify/ENA primary metagenome ERZ807291 (study PRJEB31413, sample SAMN03169783) | marine metagenome | biome: Marine; feature: Water; material: Subsurface seawater | place: North Sea | collected 2011-04-28 | depth 1 m m ... | reverse complement strand
GAGGGGGCTCATGCAGTTCAATGGAATCATTGGCTTTTGAAGGTGTGTTTGAATGTTTACTCTAGCGTCATGTCTTAAAGGTGAATCAGAAGGTGATAGATTTTTAAATCAAACAATTAGAACAAGATTTTATGAGAGTGACTCCGATTTTCTTGGTATCGCTTCTTCTTGTAAGTGTTTGGTCAAATATCATGATCATTCCGGATGGAAATAACGAACAACTTGTCGATGTTCAAGAATCTTGGAGAGATTGGAATCCATCATACGTAAAGGATGATATAAGTGCGGATAGTATTGAAAAAGTCCTCGTTCTTTTGGTTCAAACCTCAGACCTATCACCCAAAAATGAACATTCGCATGACTATTTTATTGACCTTCTCTTTTCGGGTAAATCTGGTTCGATGGAGGATTATTACAAAGAAAACAGTAGGAATCAACTTCGTTTTGACGGCACTGTGTCAAACTGGATCCCGTTGTCGGGCACTCTCGCATCATACGATGAGGATGTCTATTCAGGAGTGACTGACGAGTTTGGTATTGGGGACGGAATTGAAGAAGCGTTGGAAATTGCAGATTCAATGTATGACTATTCACAGTATGACCAAGATGGTGACGGCATTATTGATAATTTGATGGTAGTTTTTGTTGGTGATGCTGATAGTTTGAACGGGGACTCAGACGGAGATGGAAATGCTGAAGATATCGGAGCCATATGGCCTCTCAAGTGGGAACTCCAGTCTCCATACGAAACTGCTGATGGAGTTTTAGCCCAGGAATTTTTTGTCTGTACAGAAGAGTGCAGGATGGGAACATTCGCTCACGAGTTCGCCCATAATTTGGGCCTCCCAGATCTGTATGACACGGATTATTCCTCGAGTGGTGTTGACTTTTGGAGCATTATGGCTTCGGGGACTTATGGTGAATTTAAAGGAAGGTCCAACCCGACCCATTTTGACCCTTGGTCAAAGTACAAACTTGGTTGGATTTCACCTCTACAAATCAACCCAACAACACAGATTGAAGATATTCGTCTAGATGCAGTGGAAGTGGGAGGTGATGTCGTGATGATTAACATCAGCCCTGAAGAATATTTTTTAATAGAATACAGAGATAATGATGCTGGTTATTACGACCGTTCCTTGCCGACCTCTGGAGTTCTTATCTGGCACATTGATGAATCAGTTCACAATGAATACGGATATGATAACAGTGACGAGAACAGGCCTACTGTGCGCTTGTTACAGGCTGATGGTCTTGATGAACTGGCAAAAAATTATCCTGGTGATGCGGGTGATGTCTACGCGGCAGGAGACCGTTTTAGTGCGTCAACAAATCCTGCTGCAACCGGTTATGACGGAACTGATATTGGTATTAATCTCAGCATTGGTTCAGTTAATGATGGTCAACATTTTGCAGTACTTTCATTCATTGACCAACTTGCATATTTGTATGAAATCGACTGGATTTGGACGGATTCAACCAATGATGGATTTTACGATCAAATCGTCTTCACGTATGATATAGACACAGCTTTCAATTCACAAGATGTCGTTGTAAAGTTGATTGCAGAGGGGGTTTATCAGTCCATGTTCTATGATGAGGTGTTAGAATCACATTCAATTTCTGGTTATGATGTTGACGAATTTAGTCTTAGTTTTGCAGTACCAATTGGCACATCGTCCCTGTATCATTTTGAACTTCAAGTTGCCGTCAATGGATTAATTATGGATTCTTATGAACCTGAGCATGATGTATGGCTTGAGTCTCCCAGTCCGATGTCTGGCAACGAATATGATGAATGGTTCGATCGTGTTGAATTTTCGTTTCAGGATACCGACCTTGATGGTGGTAATGAAACAGTAACTGCTACATTTGAGTATTTGACAACGAGCCCATATAAACCGATTAGTGACGTACTTCTTCGTGTTTGGAACGATGACGATGGGTCAAATGTAGCGGAAAAAACACTTAACTCAGTCAAACCGGAGCAAGGCCAACAATACGATTTATCATTTGATTTACGACAGAGTGGCATAAGGCCAGGTTTGTTGAACATCCAAGTATATCTCGTTAACATGGGCCTAGTTGAAGAGGTGTTTTCATATTCAACGTTCATGGATTGGTCCAGTGTAATTATTGAGCGTAACATAGAGTATAATGATGAAAATAATGACGGTGTTAACGATGGACTCAATTTGCATTTTAATTTTACAAATAATTATGAGACAAGACTCGTTGCAACTGTGTTTCTCAAAGTGTACAAAGTCACATATTCGGAAACTGAACTCGTAGATGAGGTCAGTTTTTTTATTCCATTAGGACCTTCGCAACGGGAACATAGTTCTGAGGAATTATACTACAATCACCAATTCTCAAGTCAAAACGATTCAAGTTACTTTGTCTCTCTCTCAATACGTCTTCCCGATTACAATCTGATTCAGAAACGGTACCCTTCACAGGGCGAATTTGAGTTGGCTTCCTCAGCCCCTCCGCCACCATCTTGCCTTCCATCAATTACACTTGTGGCGGAGTTCATTCCTCATGAAAATGATGGAGTTATATATCTTACAAATGCCTATGTTGATTGTTTAATCACAAATGAGAATTATTCTTTACAGTACCAATTGAAATATTTTGATGATGAGATTACATTGGTTTCAGGGGACTGGAATTTTTCATCAAACACAACAAATGCTTCCCGATCGTTTAACCATGGTATTCTTGAAAATAGTGGGGACCACATATTTTCGGTTCTTATGATTCATCAGAACACTTCGGAAATTCAGGAGAATATATCGTTCAAAGTATACTACGAATCTAAAGAAAAGGACCAACGAACAGATAATGAAGAAGGAGCATCCTCACTAACCTCATCAATTATGACGGTTGCGATTATTCTTTTGCTTTTACTCCTGAGCGCTGGAATTGGATTTCTGTATATTGTCCGCAAACCGAATTCTGTTCCCGCAGATGATATTCAACAAGAATTAGAACTTTACTCACAGGAAGATGTGGAAACTCTCCCCGATTTTAGATATCTAAAACCCGGTGGTGAATATGGCATGAATGGTGATGAACAGTTTTACACTGACCCTGATGGTGAGGTTTGGATACATAATCTAAAAGATGGTTCTTTCTGGAAAAAATAGATACTATCGTTTATGGATTGGCGATGCTACCAACAGCCATGGCCATTATGATGATTCTCAACCAACAACCCTACGACGGTACGGACGTGACGTGGAACGCTCTTCGTCTTGCTCGCCAACTGCATGGAGACGGTGAAGAAGTCCGCATCTTTCTGATGAACGATTCAGTTGACCTCGCCCGAGATGGCGTCAACGTCCCCGAAGGCAACGAAGACATGGTCCAGATGCTCAAAGACCTCAATGCAGCAGGCGTCGAAGTGCGCGTCTGTGGAACCTGTCAGAACCGCTGCGGACTCTACAAAGGCCAGCCTTACTACGATGAATCGCTCAAATCCACCATGGCGGCCTGCGCTCAGTGGGTGGCTGATTCAGAGAAGGTTTTGACCTTCTGATTGTTCTATCATTCACGCTTTCGTCATGGTTTCCATCGCTTCATGACTGTTTTCAGCGACGAATGTGCTGATTGTTTCAAAGGGTAGCCATTCCGCCAATCGGCATGGCCTCAAGCGGGGTGAGCGTGTCGCCACGGAGACTTGGACCGGTAACAAAGGTTGCAAAAATACCCTTGTCGGCCAAGTTGTGAGAGAGAGCAAACCATGTTCGGCCATGAGCGTCAACTCGTATGTCCAAGAAATCGCCGAGTCCACCGCATCGGTTGTAGCCGCAGTCCGGTTCGGTGTCAATCGGGTCGTCATCCAGGTTCAACTGGACGGTGGTTAAGAGCGGTGTTTCGTTGAAAGCATCCGTTGCGTACGTCAAGTAAGCATTCCATGACTCGTCGTTACCGTTTGCTTCGCCGACGTAACCAAACGCCACGGTTCCCGGGTCCCCTGCAACAACAACAGGGAATCCTGTTCCTGAGAGGTTGATGGGTGGAGCGATCATTGAAGCATTTGACCACGTGTCGCCTTGGTCGATGGAGTAGGACCAGTACGGCATGTTGTCAAGCCCCATCCACATGGCGTGGACGTTGCCTTCTGAGTCAACTTCGACCTGTGCTTCTTCAGCATTCCATGTATCAGCCGTTCCGGTTTCCGATGTCGGCAATTGATGTTCGCTCCAGCTGATGCCTGCGTTCGTGGTTCGGAAGATGGAATATCCTTCTCCATCGCATCCTTTGTTGCCTCGGTAGAAGTTTCCGTCAACGCTTCCAACCAAGTGGGCGGAAAGTCCGCCTGATGAGCACGTTACGGGTGCGCCAGAGGTTTCAGGGCCCCATGTTGCTCCTCCGTCTTGACTGGACGAGCAAAGCGGGTGAGGCGCATTTCCATTGATGCAAAACATGTAGGTCGTAGGATGGAGGAGTGCAGGCATGTTGCTGCTTGCAATGGTTTGGTGGTCTTGAACGGAGTAAGCTTGCGTTGCGACACTTGGTCCGGTCCAACTGTCGCCGTCGTTATCCGACCATTCCACGGTCATCCCAAGAAGAACGTGCATGTCGAATTTCATGATTCGGCCGGTCCACGGGTCGACGTAGATGTAGGGGTCGTTGGAATTCACAACGGGAATGAGCGGATTGTAGACGTTCTCGCACGTGTAATCCAGAGAATCCAGCATTCCGATGAGGTCGCATGAAACGACGGCGGTTGAACCACCGGGCCCGTTGCCGTATGAACTCATGACCATGGTGTCGGTTTGAGTGATTCCCATGGTTGGTTCAAAGGTTGACATTCCAATTCCATAGTAGGTTCCCGAGGCAGGATGCGGGACGTTACGCCCCTCAAAGACGATCTCATCATTTCCCCACGCATCCACGCCACCGGGTAGATGATACCAGGTGAGAGGTTCCTTCTCAAAATCCCATACGATTGTTGGGGCGGTCTCTTCTTCAGTCTCGTCAACTCCAAAGCATCCTGAAAGAGAGCAGGTAGCCATCAAAAGGGCAAGCATCACTGCGGATGGAGTTTTCATTATTCCTCCGAGGAATCGGCCTCATTAAAGGGTTCTACTCCAAACCAACGGTCACTGTAAGGATCGGTCCTTGAAAGATACCCAAACGTGCCTTTGAGTGCGGTTGAACTGAACTGACGTTTCACTCTTCTTCGCTTGAAGCGTCCCCGGAAAGGGCCTTCTTCAATTCACTTAGGTCAATTCGGTGGTCTTCGTTCTCATCAAAAGCCTTGATGATTTGAGACACTTGTCCAGGGGAAAGAAGGTCGCCTACAACGGAGCGGATTCCTTTATGCAATTCAGGCCCGTTGATTGTACCGTCGCCGTCTGCATCAATTTCCTCAAAGAAGGATTCAATGGACATCTCTTTGTCACTGATGGCTTGGTTAAGATTGTTCAATGCTTCTTCAATGGTCCAGTCTTCGCTGCTCATGGCCTCGCTAAGAGCGGTGCAACAAAAACAGTTCCCCTGAAACGGTTCTATTTTATTGTACATTTTTCCGTGCACATTCTTAACTAATGTCTCCTCGCATAAGCATGCAGTCACGGACATTCATCACCTCGTTCTTTGTTCTCCTCTTCTTTGGGAGCGCCATTTTGCCGTTGACTCATGAATCCACTGGTCCGCTCACGCTTGAGGTTGATTCCAGCCGTCATCATGTGGACAGCGTTTCTTCATCCACGTTTACCTACGGGCTTACCGAAGAATCAAAGCAAGTTGGAGATTCCGTACAGGTCTACATTCCCCTCGAGGCAGGCTATTCGATGACTTCAGGTTCAGTCAACGTAAGCTTAGAAGGGAGTGAAGTGAGTTCAACACAAACGTATTCGGTTTCAAACGGTGGATTGAACGGTACCATGAACGGAACCGATTCAGACGGTTCAGCCATTGCATTGCAGACGGCAACATCCGGTCCACCTCAGGCCGGTAACAATTCCTCATTTTTACTCAACGGCATCAGTTTGAGCGGTGTTCACGCCTATGATACATTGGAACTTGCTTGTGGGTTCACTTCCTGCGGTTCAATCGCAGCAACCGGTGATTTGACCCTCTACGTCAACACCTTGATCGTCGGTCAAGGCACGTTCATTGAAGCAGACGACCTTGTTGGTGCTGGAACCGGTGCAGGGACGAGCACAACGACTCAACAGAACGGCAGAAACGACGGTGGCGGCGGTGCAGGACACGGTTCAACCGGTGGCTCAGGCGGTGGCACAAACGGCGGTTCCGGTGGCTCAAGTTACGGAAATGGAACCGAGCGTGGAAGCCAGGGTGGCGGCGTTTCAAGCAGTTATCACCCTGCAGTTTACGGTGGCCAAGGCGGTGGATACATCAAAATTTACGCTGACACCATCATCGTTAACGGTTCAATTGAGGCAGACGGTGGAAACGGAGATGCCGGCAGTCAAGCCTCGAGTGGAACCGGTGCAGGTGGTTCCGGTGGCGGCGGCGGCTCCGGTGGTTCTATTTTCATCCAAACAAATTCCTTGACGTTGGGTTCAAACGGTGTCATCAGTTCAAACGGAGGTAATGGCGGAGACGGTGCTGACGGTGCTCAAAACGGCATTGGCTTCGGAATGTACGACGGCGGTGACGGTGGCGGAGGCGGCGGAGGCGGTCGAATTTCAGTCAGCACACAAGCGGGCGGTTATTCCAATTCTGGAACGGTCGCTTCAACCGCAGGTTCCGGTGGCGTTAAGGGCTTGAAGTACGGTACTGGGATCGACGGGTATGACGGAACTTCCGGGACAAACGGTATAGTCACAACCTCCACATGGGGAGGCTATCTTGCAACAGGTAACGTCACCCGCAACAACGGAACCTTCGTGTCCCAGCCCATTGAGACTCAACCTTCGCATGCATCAACTGCGTACTTGGCTCATACCGTATCGGTGCCTGTGAATTCATCACTTATTGCCCACTATCGCTGGACCATGGGGGGAGACGATACGTCTTGGGACCATTGGAGCGATTGGAGCGAACTGCCGCTGACGGGGACATGGATTCCTCGACATCACTGGATTCAGGTCAAGTATGCATTCAATCGGACATCATCTGCTTCACCAACACTGAGTGCCATTGCTCTCCAAACTTCTAAATGGACCACTTTGGAGGATGCTGCCTTTGATTACGATGGGATTTCAACATCAATCGATTACCAAAATACCCCGATTGGGTTTACGGATGCCTTGGTCAATACAAGTTCAACGCAATCTCATGGTTTTACCTTTGACCTGCCCTTGAACGCAACCTTGCTCGACGATGCTCGCGTGTGGATGGGCTGGACTTCTGTCGGGCCCCCAGACCACCCTCCCGCCAATTTCAATGAGGCCGTTATTGGCTCGACCGTTGTAAATTCATCACTCCTTAACTGGCAGGAAGAAGGCCACGACCTCAAGTTTGATGCTCAAGTGCTTCAAACGTTGATCGATTCAGCAACACCTTGGACCAACAATGATGGAATGCAATGGGTTACGCTCAACGTCAGTATCTCCATGTTGGGCGATACAACGATGACGTTCGGTGACCTTTGGATGCCGTGGTCAATTTCAAGCACGGTTCAATTGGATTCCCAAGTGAACAGCATGATTCTGTCCGAATGCACGTCCTTCTACGGGTCAACCGACGGATTATGCCTGGGAACCGATGGATCACATCCGTTCACCTTTACAGGCTCAACACTTCCAGTTGGAGCACCAGCGTTTTCGTACACGATCGACGCACCTGCATTTGATTGGGAGGACAGTTTTGCCCCTGAAATAGATTTTATTCAACATCGAAAGGGCATTGAGCCAACACCAGATGTTCGCGTGGGTGAGGGTTACAGTCTCGTTCTTTTTGATCTCATGAATGAGCCAGATTTGACGGTTCAAATGTTGGGTCATGACTGGCAGGAGTCCGATGGATTCGCAAATGCAACTTCAATGGCGTATTATTCAGCCTTGCAGGGGTATTATCTGATGATGTCAACCGAGGGGCTGAACGCTGATTCAACCCAGCAACTTAACCTCACCTTCCGTGTCCTTGACAGCAATCTCAACGAACGAACCCCACGCCCAACCTACACGCTCACCGTTTACCCCAGCGAACCCGAAGTCGGTTCGTTGAGCATCTCAGGAACCAGCCATGTTACCGGGGAATTCGATGCGGCTACATGGGATGTCGACGGGGCAATGTTTGAGTTTGGTGCAACCGATATCAATCAACGGTCTTCTCTTGATGTGAACCTACATCTCACCCATCAACTTCTTGGAACCGTGGATTTGGAAATGAACTGGTCGCAACAGAATATGGAGTACGTCGCACTCTGGCAGCCGAGTCGGGACCATCTTGGCCAGTGGAGCATCGAAGTTGACATGCGTGAGGTTGACGGCCTTTTAGGAATGGATTCTGACGGGCTCAGTGCGGGCCAAGACGCCATGCTGCTTTTGGTTGACAATCAGGGCCCTGTTCTCTCAACGGTTGATTATGCGATTGAACTCGAACGAGGTACGCCTCAATTTGTCAACCTGTCTTGGGGCGGCCAAGAAGGCGAAACAAGTTCGGGAAGCATCTCAATCGTACAAGACGGTAGTGTTTTGGATTTCAAGAACATTCTCCCTACGCTCGTCAATTCATCGAGTCTCATGTTTGAAACCGATGATCTTGAACCCGGTCAATACTCAATCGTCATTCAACTTGAAGACGATGCGGGCAATCAAGCGGTCCATGACGGAAACGCCTCATATTCCTTTGAGGTGCTCCCTCCTTGGGTTGATGGAGACGTTGCGGTGAATTATCACAACGAGACAGCGATTCAAATCGTTGGAAACATCGTATGGAGAACCGGCTCGGGGCAGTTGACTTTGGTGGATTCGAGCGGGTCATTGAGTGAACAATTGACAACGTTTGATGGTCCCTTTGAAGTGTTGATCCCACTGGAGGGTTCGCTTCAGCCAGCCATGTCATTCACTCTTGCTGCCTGTGACCTTAACCAGAGCGAGATTTGCTTCAACCAAGCATTTGATGTCAATTTTACGACTTCATTTGTTGTTGATGTTGATTCCATTTGCACGGTTACAAATCTTGAATTGAAATCTAGTGATTCAGCTGAGGCTGTTTCGTGTGAGGTATTCAACGACGGCTTTGTTCCAGCCACGGTGAAATTTGTGACGCCTATGAATGCTTCATTAGCAAGCGAATCAACCGTGCTCATGCCGGGTGAATCGAAGAACATGGTCTTGACGCTTCAGAACGGTACTGATGACCTCAACCGTTCAGTTGAATGGTCCTTGACAGCGGAGAACACGGTCAACGGACCAAAACTGATCGATACAGGCCAGGTCCAAACGAACCGTACGCTCCCTTCAAACGCTGTTGAACCGACCGCCGAAGACCCTTCGGACGACGCCTCAAGTTCAAATTCCTTCTTGCCTTCAGTCATTGGATTACTTGTGCTCTTTGCGGCGGTAGGTGGCTTGTTCTATAGGTTTTCTAAGAAAGGTGAAACCGACGACTTTGTTGATTCCGTAACGGAAGAACTCCTTCCTGAGTCCTTTGAAACAACACCGGTGGATGAAGAATTTACTGAGCCGGAAGTTCAGCCACAATCCGACCAAGCCATGCAATCATCACCGAGTCCAGAGCAAGTGGCTACTTCCGTAGACGGGAGTGGGTATGAATGGTTTACTTCAGGAGAACATCACTGGTATCGAAGCGAAGGTTCAACCGATGAATGGTTCCCCTTTGAGGGATGAGTTCACATTCCTGCGGTACCTTCTTGTTTGGTACAGAAATACAACCTCATGGACGAACAGGCTACCGAGGTTCCTGAGGTTCCTAAAGCGCCAACTTTGCCCCCTGTGGGTGGCTGGCCAAGAGCGATTCTTTTCCGGATCTTCGCACTGTTAATCGCTGGAGGTGCAGTTTACAACAACCAAGATGGCCTTGGAGCAATCATCGTTTTGTTTGTACTGGTTGTTCCGTTTGAACGTTTTTTTCCTCGTCACGACCATCAAAACTTCCGCCGTCCAAATCTAAATCTAGACCTGGGTTATGCCCTTGCTTCACCTTTCTTACAAGCAGTGGGCCTCGTTGCAGCAGTTTTTGTCGGTGTGTTGAGTTTTACATGGATTCCCGGATTGATTCTACGGCCCTACGTTCAGTCCATACCCGACCCCTATTTGCTTCTTGTTGGAGTCGCCATGTTTGACGTTGCTTCCTATTGGACGCATCGGTGGTACCATGAAGTTCCCCAGCTGTGGAAGTTCCACGCCATACACCATTCACCGGAACATATGGATTGGGCCAGTGGCTTTCGAGCCCACCCTTTTGACGGCACCCTGATTGCACCGGCATTCTTTTTCCTGATCGCCGCCGGTTTTAGCCCTGAATTCTCGGGGTTGGTTGCAGTCGTCCAAATTGTGTTGGGGTTGTTCCTGCATGCGAACGTAAGAATTTGGTTGAAGCCTCTCTCTAAAATCATCATGACACCTGAGTTTCATCACTGGCATCACGCCAATGAACCGGAAGCCATTTGGTGCAATTATTCGACCTTCCTCCCTCTTTGGGACCTTGTATTTGGTACCTATTACATGCCCAAAGATAAGCGACCTTCGGTGTACGGAGTCGACGAATACGTGCCGATGACCATGGCTGAACAGTTGCGTTATCCTTTGGTGGGAATGGGGAATCCATTGCGATGGTTACGTCATCCATTTCGTTCCCTCAAGATGATGTTCAAAGGGATTTGGCTGATCTTGCGGATGATGAAGCGATCAGCATTTCGACCACGAGGTGAGGAATTTGAGCGGGCAGTGTTGCGATTGAATAACCCCAAAGCCCTCGTGGATGACCCCACATCTCTTTGAGCCGTGCCCTCCAGCAAGGAATGAGCCATATGTCCTTCCGAGTTTGTATTAATTGTCACGGAATCAGAGTTTATCCCTACATGGGTTTCATGGTTGGCCAAAGGTTTCAATGTCAAGACTGCCAAGAGTTGATGGTTATTCCTTTGGAATTTGAGAACCGTGAAGACTATCAAGAATATTTGGAAGGGATGGCGCCCAATCACCCCAACCTCGTATCGGCCAAATCGGACGGCGATGACGGCGGCGATGACGATGACGACGACGACGGTGACGAGGATTGAGAACCTTCACGCCATTGCAGTTTGCTGGGGATGGTTCGATTTACGTTGAGGACACACAAACGGTCAAAAGGTACCTTTGTCACGCATCGGCATGACCCCTGTGGATATTGCGAACCCCAGTGAAGAACATACCATGTTGCGAGAGATGGTCCGCGATTGGACCAAGGAATACGTTGAGCCCCAAGCTCTGGAGCACGACAAGAACGAGCGATTCAATCTCCCACTGATGCGTTCGATGGGCGACTTGGGATTGCTCGGAATCAGTGCTCCAGAAGAATACGGTGGGTCTGGTTTGGATGCGGTGGCTTGCACCATTGTCCATGAAGAATTGTCGGCTTCGGACCCTGGGTTTACACTTGCTTACTTAGCTCATTCAATGCTCTTTACAAACAATCTTGCCCACAACGGTAACGATGAGCAAAAAGCAAGGATCTTGCCGAAAGTTTGCTCTGGTGAATGGATTGGCGCAATGGCGATGTCGGAACCTGACGCAGGCACTGATGTTCTAGGACTCGGAACCTCTGCTGTTCAACGAGAAGACGGTTCATGGCTCCTCAATGGACGCAAAATGTGGATCACCAACGGTTGCATCGACGAAGACGGAACTCCCGCTGACGTTGTTTGGGTATATGCTCGAACGGGTACAGACGAAAAAGGACGGGTTCAACTGTCCACCTTCCTCGTTGAAGCAGGTATGGCCGGTTACAGTGTAGGGCAGAAAATCTACGATAAAACTGGAATGCGTGCCTCCAACACTGCTGAATTGGTATTTGATGACTGCATCATCCCTGCTGCAAATTTGGTTGGAGGGGTCGGGGAATCCCTCATCCACATGATGGGGAATCTCGAAATCGAGCGGTTGACCCTTGCGGCCATGGCCCTTGGAATCGCTCGCCGCTCCATGGAGGAGATGAACCGCTACGCTACGGACCGTATTGCTTTCGGGTCAAAGATACGAGATTTTGGACAAGTTCAGCGTCACATCGGCGAAGGCTGGGCCAAATACCGAGCCATGCGTGCTTACATCTACGACACAGCCAACAATCTTGACATCGGAACTGCAGGCCAACGGCTTGATTCAGACGGTGTCAAACTCTTCGCATCAACTGCGGCAAAGGAAATTGCTGATTCAGCCATTCAAGTCATGGGCGGATACGGCTATGTTGGTGAATACAATGTGGAACGTCTCTGGAGGGATGCTAAACTCTTGGAGATCGGTGGAGGGACACTTGAATCCCACCATAAGAACATCACACGGGACCTTCTCAAAGACGGCGATGCCATCACTCGATGAGTTCAATGGTTTCGTTAGGACTCAGCAATCTTTGGGCATTTCTCCATGCACTGGCAACCAACCCGGATGATACAAGCAATGCAACCGCGATTGCAGTCCCCCATGTCCATACATTGGACATGGTCGATATTGTATTGTCTGTAAGCAATAATGACATGGAGGTTGTGATGCCCACAGCAATGCCAGTTTGAAGTAACATTGGCGTTGATACACGTAAGAAGGGAGCCGACTTACCCAGTTGGAAGAGAACAAATATGACCCAAGATCCGGCACCGATTCCCCAGACAGGGATCTCAGCAGGATAATTCTCAAACAGCATGATTGAATTGGAGGCGATGTATCGGTCAAGTCCAGTGAGTAGGACAACCCATACCAACGATGCACCTAACAAGCTCAGAACCGATGTCATGATCTTCGATGTAGGCTGATGTCCTTCTCCTGTTGTCTCAGTGATTGAAGGTTGGTTTTGTTTCGGGTATTGGTCCAGTGCTAGAGCCTTGTAGGTCGTTTCTAACTGGTCAATTCTCGTTGAAAGCGAGTGCATATGGTCAACCAATTCCACCAATACATCATGCTCTTCGCTCATAATTGCCATTCTCTCACCCTCAAATTCGGGTAATGTGATCATTTCTGGTGCGATTTCAATGAATCCATCTTCACGAAGTTCAGATTTAGTATCCTCCAACTTTTGAGCCTTTTTTTGCTCTTTTCGTTCTTTTTTTGCTTCCACTGCTTGTGACATGGCTTCGCCAGTTTTGGTCACTGCATCACGGCTTGCGCCGGCTACTTTTTCGGCTGCGTCCTTCGTTGCAGCGGCTGCTTTATTTGACAAATCTGCAATTTTTTTCCCAGTAGCACTCAGACGAGAAGCGAGGGTCTTTGGTGGTTGGCGAGGAGATAACAGGTCTTCGGTCACGTTATCGCCTATGCGGGTTGTTCTTGTCAAACCTTCGCATCAGTATTCAACCGGCACGGGGTCCAATATCCGCCAAAGGTACCAGGCTGCTGCGGTCCGGTACGGTCGCCACCGCTCTGCTATTTCTCCGACCTGCTCTTTGGTTTCAGCATCAGGAACCAATCGCTGAGTACCTCGAATCAATCCTATATCGCCAAGGCTGAAGACATCCTGCCGTAAAAAATGGAACATCAGCATCATTTCAGCGGTCCATGGGCCAATGCCTCGGAAGGACACCAGATGCTTTTGAATCTCCAAGTCGCTCATTGATTCCCAAGGCTGTTCCATTAACCGCTCAGCATCCTCAGCGAGTCCGTAAATGTAACTTGCTTTAGGCCGAGTCACACCGCACGAGGCAATGGACGGTTGGTCCGTAGCCAGAACGTGATGAGGGGTGACCTCGCCCAGGTGCGCACACAACCTTCCCCAAATTGCATCTGCTGCCGTGACCGATATTTGCTGGCCAACAATTGAACGAACGAGCGTCTGAAACAGGTCTTCTCTGCTCTTTATGCCCGCTGGTCCGTGTTCTTTGACCACCGGTCCAAGCAATTCGTCGTTGAGGAGAGCTGCGTGGGCCTCGTCCCACCAAATCGGTACTCGGCTCGCCATGACATACGATGAAAGAGATGAGGTTTTGAACCCATGCTTCAAGGCCGCCCCATGCGGGATGAATTGATGGCGCTCTTGGAATTGAAATCCGTCATGCGAACCGGATGGGTTCGTGCTGGAGTAGAACAACCCGAATCTGTGGCTGCACATTCATGGGGAATGGCGGTCCTCGCCTTACGTCTTTGTCCACCCGAATTGGACCTGCAGAGGGTCCTTACGTACTGCCTAATTCACGATTTACCAGAAATCATTGTTGGCGACCTCACCCCTGATGACGACCGCAGTACGAAGGCCGAAGATGAACACGCTGCCATGAAGAAATTAGCCCCCCAGTGGCTCGAAACCTTTGAGACCTATGAACGCCAAGATACTCCTGAGGCAAAGTTCGTGCATCAACTTGACCGCTTGGACATGGGGCTACAAGCACATGTCTATCAAAACCGTTCTGAGTTGGACCTTCGTGAGTTTCTCAAAAGCGCAAAATCAGCGGTAATTGACCCATTGCTCCATCGGTTGCTTTGACTCTTTTCGTCGTTGACAGCCGACAAGGCCAAAAAGCAAAAACAATCCGGACGGATTATAGCCCGATAGTGTAGGGGTCCATCATGGTGGGTTTTGGTCCCGCCGACCTCGGTTCGAATCCGAGTCGGGCTACCTCTCAATTGTCTTGAGGAACAAACCACAGCCCTGCATGGACGATTGGCGCAAGGAGGCTCATGACCAGCCCGAACCAAAAGGCACCTGCGTAACCAAACATACCTACGTCGAATTGACCCATGCCTATTGGACCCGTAGCTTCCGGTGCGAGAATCATGTGAAGTATGATGGCTAAGAACCACGTGAAGCATCCGAAATAATAGGCGCCTCTGCCTGAAAAATGGACCACAACAGCCGCTTTCACTGGCATATCGATCACATTCCTCTCATAGAGCATAAACGTCAAACTCAAGATGGGCGTTAAAATCACCGAAATTAATGCAATCAACATCAAAAATTGGTAGGTGTTGCCAGCAGAATCCCATCCCTCCATGGCTTCGATCACCCCCTCAATCCCTGCGCATTTTTCTCCTGTGTAGGTGACGCATTCTTCGTTTTGCTCAGTTAGATGATCGATAAATGATGTGTATTTCTCTGTTCCACCCATGCCATAGATGTCATCCGCCGTTATCGTGTCTGCAGAATATAACCACTCGTCATCCTCGATTGAAAGTGTGTACAACGGATCCGCCGTAAAGCACATCAACAAGACGATAAATGAGATGCCCACGATGGCACCTTGGACAACGGCAATCGGTTTGATGCTTGATGCATCAAAAGTAAAACCGTTGAGGTCCCCGCTGGAATCCTCCTCGTCAACGTTCCATTCGAAATCTCCATCGCAATGAGGGCATGAAAATTCTCCCGATGCATCGTCATCCAGTGCAATTTCTTCCTCACAGTGGGGGCAAAGGATCTCGACCATGCTGTAGACTCGTTCACGAACTTTTAGTTCTTCTTCCGTCACCATGATTTTTCACACGCATCTTCATCAATGCGTTCCTGTTGGATTCGGTTAGGTGAGAACATGATTCAGAAAATAGGTGTCATTGGAGCAGGACAAATGGGCAACGGTATCGCACAGGTGGCTGCTTGTGCAGGTTATGATGTCGTCATGGTGGACATCAAGGACGAATACGTCGAGAAGGGCCTCGGAACGATTCAATTTTCACTCGGTAAACTCGTCAGCAAGGAACGCATGACCCAGCAGGAAGCAGATTCAGCCCTTGCACGGATCGTGACTGGAACCGACCGTTCGGCGTGCGCAGACTGCGACCTCGTGGTCGAAGCAGTCCCTGAAATCCTCGAGTTGAAAACCAGTATTTTCTCAGAGTTAGATGGCCTCTGCAAACCAGAAACCATTCTCGCATCCAATACATCGTCCATATCCATCACCACCATCGCCGAGTCAACAAACCGTCCAGACAAAGTCATTGGAATGCATTTCATGAATCCAGTCCCCATCATGAAACTCGTTGAAGTCATCAACGGAGAACATACCAGTACGGAGACCAATTCAGCAGTGAATGAAGCTGCTGAAAAAATGGGCAAGATCGCTCTATCATGCAACGATGCGCCTGGATTCGTCTCAAACCGTATTTTGTGCCCTATGCTTAACGAAGCCATTCTAACGCTTCAAGAAGGAGTTGCAGAACCAGAAGCCATTGATGGAATTATGAAACTTGGAATGAACCACCCAATTGGTCCACTTGCACTTTCAGACCTCATCGGCTTGGATACTGTCCTCCACATCATGAACGTTCTTCACGAAGGCTTGGGTGATGACAAATACGCTCCTGCTCCACTCTTAGTGAGCATGGTGGAAGATGGCAAACTTGGTCGGAAAACCGGACAAGGATTTTACACATATTAGGTGTTCAATTGCTTCTAAAAGACCAACTGCAACGCTGGGCGATTGGTCGCTTTCTCATAGAGATTCAAGATTCCGATGAGGTCCACATACAGGACCGACGAATGGCAGACCAGCGGTTGGACCTTCTCCATCGTCTTTCCGTCTTTAGGGCTGGTCTGTTCGGTCTCATCTCCGGTATGTTCGTTGTCGCCATTGCGCTTTGGCTTCATGAATGGGAGGGTTCTGACGGCTGGAACAGTTTCACGTTTTTTGGTGCTGTCGCTTTTGCAGGATTTCTTTCGACCTCCCTTGAATTGGTATTCATCTACGGTGATTCATTGAAAACGGCTGCTCGAATGGCCAAGGTACTCGGGATTCCGGAGGATGAACTCCAGAAGTTCGAGTTGGAGGAGTCAATCCCGCACTGGTTGATCCATGCTGCTTTGGGTGCACCTGGATTTCAAGGAACGATGTTTGGGATTGACCCGCTTGCACGTATCGGTAAATTGGGTATGCTGATTCGTAAAATATTGAAGAAGTTCCGAGTCGCAGTAAGCGCCACGCTGTTCAAATCGATCGTTCGTCGGATGTGGGTTCAACTCATCGGTAGGACGGCCTTGCGGGCGTTTGTTGAACTTGTGTCATTGCCCTTTTTCGTTCTCATCAACGTTGTTGGAATGAACTCGATGATGCGTGATATGAGGTCTCGACTGGTGGGCCATGAGTTGACGCCCTCCTTGATTGAGCACACTTTCCCGGAAGGAGTGGAGCACCTGACTCCCGCCTTGCATCGCGCCATTTACGATGGTATTCAGGAACAAATCACTTCGGCACGTTTCATTCACCCCAATCAAATTCGAATTCTCAATATCATTGGTGATCCTCCTTCACATGCCCAGCCCATCAATTCCGACGAGCAACGCCGAGCAAGTCGTTTCCTCCTGGCGATGTTTGCACTTTCTGGTCGTTTGAGTTATCGTTGCAGGCGAATTATGCGTCGTCTCGAATCCAATCTTGGCAAAGAGGAAGTCGGTCTGATTCAGGATGAAATTGAGGCTGCAATCTATGATCTAGAGCCGTTTACCCGACCTTGGATTTGACCTCAGCATTCAGTCGATGAACGGTTCACATTCTGAACCCGTTGGCTAAATCGGAGAACCAAATGAGAAGGCATCCTCAAATGATACGGCGATTTCAAGGGTCCATGGGCGCATACTTGGTGACCGGTGCATCAAAGGGAATTGGGAGATCAGTGGCACTGTTGCTCGCTGAGCATGGTCATCAAGTGATCCTTCTTGCCCGTGATTCGAAAGAACTCAGAACTACGCTTGCTCTGGTGAAAAAGAGCTCAGAGAACTCATTTTCTCTTCCTTGTGACCTTGCCTCACCCTCTCAGATTTCAGAAACTGCTCAGAATTTGGTCAAGTCCATTGAAGGCCTTGACGGATTGGTTCATAACGCCGGTTCCATCCACCCGGTGCAACCGATGATGGACGCAGACGTTTCACAATGGTCCCGTAGCATTCAAGTCAACCTCATTGGAGTTCAGGATTTGACTCAACGGTTGTTTCCGTTGCTCAAGGGTCCACAGCACAGCCGGGTCACGACCATTTCCAGCGGTGCTTCATTGCGGCCGGTCGGCTCGTGGTCAGCATATTGTACGGCAAAAGCAGGTTTGGACATGTGGGCTCGTTGCATGGCTGAAGAAGGAAGGGATCACAACATCAGTGCAATTTCTGTAGCTCCTGGAATTGTTGACACGGGTATGCAGGAGGACATTCGTGCTGCAGACCCAGCTGAATTTCCCTCTCACGAGGCGTTTGTATCCTACCACACCGATGGGCATCTGACTGACCCTGATGATGTCGCGTCCCTCCTTTATCCACTCATTACCGAGCACACTATGCAGCAATCAGGACAGCGATTTGATGTCCGAGATTTGTGAACTTTCAAGCCCTGTCGCCCCAATAGTCATAAGCACAAACCTGGACAGAAGGAATGAGGGTGAGATATGCCAGGAACAGACCGAGTCGAAATTCGCACGCTAAAAGTTGGACGATTTTGTGTCGTAGACGATGAAGCATACAAAATTTTGAGCATCTCGAAATCAAAGCCAGGGAAGCACGGTTCGGCTAAAGCCCGTCTCTCCCTAGAAAGCATTTTCACCAAGAAGAAGATCTCTCACGTCGGAACCGTTACCGACAGCATTAACGTACCAATGATCGAGAAGGGTACCGCTACAGTGACCCACATTGAAGGTGCTGAAGTCCATGCAATGAATGACCGAGATTACTCCATGATGATTCTCCCCATGCCCGAGGCTGACGAAGGCATGAATGTGGAATCGGGTAACAAAATCATGTGGCAAGAAGCCCTTGGTCGTTACATCATCATTCGTGACCATTGATGGTCAAAACGAACCTCATCTTAAACGACTTCATTTCTGATTTTGTCGGAAATGATTTCATATGCTATGTCGTTGCTCCGGTGTTATGGAGAACCGTATCTCGCCATCCGATAAAGACGAACGCGTCCGAGGTTACTGTGCCTACGACTGGGGTAAAAGTGCCTTTGAGACATCCGTTACAACCGCTATTTTTCCAGCATGGTTTGCTTACCTCTTCATGGAAGCAAACGGAATCTCGATGAAGTTGCTTGGTTCCGAGTGGACTGCTGACGCCATGTTTTCGGCTGCGGTCATGATTGGAGCTCTGTTCGTCGCGATTTGTGCTCCGTCACTCGGTGTTATCGCAGACCGAAGAATGATCAAGATGTGGTGGTTGAGAGTTCTCACCATCCTGGGTTCAGTCTCATGTATACTGCTTGCTCTTTCACCGTATCTCGGTGTATCCATTGGTTGGATATGGGCCATGATTATGTTCATGGTAGCCAACGTCGGGTTGAACGGCGCTGGAGTGTTTTACAATGCATTGCTCCCTCACATGGGCGATGAGTCTGAAATGGATTCTATCTCGAACAAGGCCTTCGCCTCTGGTTACCTCGGTGGTGGTCTTCTTCTTCTCGTTCACCTCCTCATGGTGACGTTCATTGTTGACGAGAGTGGCTCAGTTCAGAGCTGGGTGATTCCCTTCGCTATGGCCAGTTCAGGTATCTGGTGGCTCGGATTTGCTCAAATGACCTTCAAGATGGTTCCCGAGCCTCACATTGAGAATGAAATGGAACCAATAGGTCTCATCGCTTCGACAAAGATGGCACTTGGAGAAGTCAAGAAGACGCTCATGGGTATCAAGGAATTCAGAACGCTTTTCATCTACATGATCGCTTACTTTTGCTTTATCGATGGAATCAACTCTGTCACCGCACTCAGTGGTGTGTTTGGAATCGTGGTCCTTGGACTCACAGTTTCGGGTCTCATTGCCACCATTCTCATCATTCAATTCGTTGCTGCGCCCGCAGCCATTGGATTCACCAAATTAGCAGAAAAATGGGGCACGAAGCAAGCACTTCAGTTTTCTTTGGTCTGTTGGTGCTTCGTTATCGTAGGGGCACTTTCGTTTGCTCCTCTTGAACTGGAAAACCACGAAGAATACGATATACAATATGATTGGGATGAAATCAATGGGACCTACATTGCAACAGCCCGTGAAGGTGTCAACAATATTGCAGCCCTACCCGATGACGGTGAACAACAATGGGCTATTGAGCATCAGGCAGTTCTACCTGTCGTTCAAAACGATGATTACAAGGACGGTTATGCTGTGGAATGGGCGTACGAGAAAAACGGAACTGCAACGGCTATTGCAGTTAGTTTGAATGCTACTTCCTTGGCCGCTCTTGAAGCAACAATGGATGAATCCCGATTTTCTTACAGCATCGTCAACGGCCCACTTGGTAATGCCACAAGCGTGGGTGTTGAGCACCCAACGAGCCTTGGTGATGGAAAATTGGATTTCATTCCTAAGACGGCACGTTCCCTTGTTTGGGAGCCTTTGGGCATGTCGGTGTTCTTCCAATTCCTTCTCTTGGGAGTCTTTGGTGGAGCCCTACTCGGTGGTTCACAGGGTCTTGCCCGCTCAATGTTCGGACAAATGGTTCCAGAAACACGTTCGGCTGAATTCTTTGGCTTCTTCGGATTCTTTGGAAAGGTCGCAGCGCTCCTGGGACCTCTCATCTATTCGCTGATGACCGTTTGGTTCGATTCCCGTGTTGGAATCTTTGCCATATCTTTGCTTATCGTTGCTGGAGCCATCATACTTCGCAAGGTCGACGTTGAAGATGGAATCGCAGTTGCTAAGGCAGAAGACGAACGCAACCGTGCATCCGCTTGAGGGCTCAATTTGGGCCTTTGCCCAGAACTTGGTAGCGTAAGCGTCTTGAAGTGGCTTCACACCGTTCAGCATAAGCGCTAAGGCTTCGGACGGTGAATGTCATGACAGAAAAGAAACTTTCTTCTGCCAAAACTGTAACCAAATCTGCGTACCGGCAGCCGGTAACTCCTGAAGGTCTCAAGGCCATCGAGGCTGGAACGTTAACATGGCTCGACGACGAGATGTACAACAACCTCAACACCGGTGTTCTCGAACAGTACCTGGAAGAAAAGAATCTTCAGGAGTCCTTTGAAGTGTCTCACTGGAGCACTCCAAAGGTCATGATCGGGATTGGAATTGGTGCCATCTTCTCAGGTGTCACTGCCTACATTGGACTCAAACTTGGTCTTGCCATCTCTGCGGCATGGTACATCGCTTACCTTCTAGGAATGGCGCTCAAGTGGTCGCCATCAGAAGTGAACATTGCAACTTCAGCTACCACCGGTGCAACTCACGCATCGACAGGGTTCATCTTCACTTTTCCTGCCATTTTTCTTCTCGCCAGTCAGCCCGATTATGCGTTAGCATCGGGTCCATTGGTGACCTTGGGCGAGGGCGATACATTCCGACTTGCATTTGTCGGAATTGTAGCATCCATGTTCGCAGGGTTCCTTGGCGTGATGTATTTCATTATTTTTAGAAGGGTTTGGCTGGTTGAAGACCCACTTCCTTTACCTGGATTTGAAGCGACCCTCAAGATGCTTGACATCTCATCCGATGTGAGCACGGGTGCTGTGGAACACGCCCGTGATTCGTTGAAAACCATTGGAGTATGGACCGTACTCACCATGGTTGGACTGTTCTTGGTCGAGTATCCATTGATTTGGATGAACGATCGAAAAATTGCCTTGATGGATTTCATTGCAGAAAGCATACATTACGGCGACATCGGCCTAGCGAGTTTTTACTCGAAAGGAAAAATCCATCAACCCTCCGGTACAGACGACGGTATCTCATTGGGACAAACCCATTGGTCTGCAGAAACGGCTTGGAATCCATTTGCTTACACCTATGTAGGTGTTGCTTTGACGCCCTCGATGTTTGCTATTGGATGGTTTATGAAAACCCGAGTGGCCTTCCTTGTCAACCTCGGTACAATCGTCGGTTGGTTTTTCCTGGTCCCTCTTGCAGTTATCTTGAATGTCCCCATCTACGATGCAGCACAACAAGCAAACATCCCGATTCAATCGTATGCTGACGGTGGTTCAGAAGCCCTTCAGATGATTGCCTTCGGCAAAACCGTACGAACAATTGCCATTGGTTCCATTGTCGGCGGTGGTATGTTTGGTCTGGCCAAGATGTGGCGAACCTTTGCGAACATCTTCACCGATATCGGAGCGGCTTTCACAGGTGAAGGCAGTCAGGAGTACATGGAAGGAAAAGGCTGGTACGAGTGGCCTTTGAAGCATATTCCAATCTTCATGGGTGTTACCTTCTTTGCAATGATCTTGATTTTCACCATCGGTGGATTTTCTCCACTCGCCTCTCTGGTCTTTGCCTTGGTCCTCATTCTCACCACGTTCATGCTTGGAGCCATCGCAGTCCGTGTTATGGGCGAAACAGGAATTGAACCGGTTTCGGGAACTTCCTTTATTGTCCTCTTGATGCTTCTTGGGGTATTTTTGAACGCCCAAGAATTGTTGAACCTCAACACACAGGATGCCGTTCTTTTGGGGCTTGTAGGAACCACGGTCTTTGGCTCTGCAATCTCAATGTCGGGTACGGTTATTGGAGACTACAAGAACAGTCTTTACATCGGTAACCGTCCGTATCACATCTCAAAAGGAAACATCATGGGCGTCGTCCCAGGTGCAATTATTGGAGCCGGTGTTGCGATTTTCCTCTCCATTCAACTCGCCGAAGGCCGCATCGACCTCATCGCTCCACAAGCCAATGCATTTGCAACCTTCTCGGTAATCTTCGCTGAAGGAGAAGGCGACTTGATTCTCCTTGGACTCGGCTTCCTTCTTGGGATGTTTGTCGAATGGGCTACAGGGATGGGTACCTCGTTCGGATTGGGAATGTACCTCGATGTCCCTCACACCCTACCAATGCTCATTGGTGGTGTTGCTCGTGATAATTGGGAAGATAAGAAATTGGCCCCAAGAATCGATGCCCTCAAGGAAACCGAAGGTACGACCGCTGCTGAAAAGCAACGTGCTCTCATCTTACTGAGTACGTTCATGGTGGCTGCTGGTTTACTCACTGGCGAAGCGTTCTTTGGAACAGAATCAAGTATTCTCTCCTTCATTGACTCAATTTGGTACGATGGAGCAGGGGATCCACGAACGGTCATGGGCGTTAAGAACTTCCCAGATTCAGGCGCATGGTATGCTATTCGTATGTTTGGATTGATTTTGATCAACGTCATTGTAGGTGTGGGTATTTACCTGCTGTTCAAGAGAGCTGGAGTCATCGGTGGCGACAGCGAGGATGCAGTCCTACAGAATTCATGAGCGTGACATCATGGCCCATGAAGGTGCTGTGCCGACCTGGGTATGGGGTCTCCTTATTGCTGCAATATGCGGCGTTTCTAGTGCCGGTGCCCTCTTTCAACACGTTGAGGAAATACCCCCGCTGCTTCGAGCATCATGGCGCCTTCAATTGACATCAATTGTTCTTGCACCCCTGGCTTTGTTTCAGTGGAGAGCAACTCCCGACGATGTCAAGTCAATGTTTTGGACCAAAGAAAGTTGGCTCTTGCTTCTCGCAAGCGGTCTTGCGCTTGCCGCCCATTTTGGAGCCTGGGTTGCTAGTTTAGACGAAACATCGCTTACGCATTCGCTGTTGTTTGTCACCGCCCATCCGCTTGTCATCGTGATCGGGATGCTCGTGTTAGCCAGTTTCCACCCCAGTGTGCGAACGCCTCACAGAACTGAGATTTACGGGGCGATGGTTTGCTTCCTTGGTGCTGGAATCACTCTTCTTGACAACGGGGCATCACAGGGAGACCAAACCGTCACGGTGTTCGGCGATAGTCTGGCATTCCTCGGAGCGGTATTTGTAGTGGGTTATATTGTCGTTGGACGAATTTTGCGAACATGGATGCCGATTTTTCTCTATGCTTTCCCGGTGACCTTAATCGGAGCAATCGTTCTCCTTCCGTTCTCTTATGCATTGGAGACGGGTATTGCTGATTTTGGAGCGGTGGGTTGGGTGGATTCTGAATATTTCATCTGGTTTTTGTTGCTCGCCTTAATCGCGGGTCTTCTTGGCCATACCGGATTGAATACATGCCTTCGTTACATCTCTCCTTTGGTAGTGTCCACTGCAGTAACGTTTGAACCGGTTCTTGGTTCTCTGATTGGATGGCTCTTCTTCGATACAGGAATCCCAGGTACCTGGACATGGATTGGAGGATTTATTCTTATGACGGGGCTGGTTTTGGTGGTTTACACGTCCGAACGTGTTGCTTTGGAAAAAGCGAACAATCAAAACGCTGATGCTGCGGCTTTGGATTAGGTGGAAGAATGTCTGAGAACAGAGGATGGTTGTTGCTTACCAATGATGACGGTATTGAGGCTGAGGGTTTCCGCCTTTTGGTACAAGCGCTGCATCGTGAAGGGCATAACATCGTGGTTCTCGCTCCTAGCGAGAACCATTCAGCAGCAGGCATGCGCATCAATCTCATGAAACCCATGGGTCTACGGGAACGCCCAGACCTTGTTGATGCGTGGAGTCTCAATCCAGAACATGCGCCTGTCCATCTGTTTGAACTGGATGGAACACCTTGCGATACCGTCATAGTTGCCATGGACGGCGGATTGGAACATTTGGTACCCTCGGTCAAACCGCAACTTGTCGTTTCTGGAGTCAACCTCGGCCCGAACTTATCCCAAGACTCGTACCACAGTGGAACGATGGGCGCTGCTCGAGAAGCAGGCCTTTACGGAATGCCTGCAATCGCTTCTTCATTCACATCGTTTGACCCTGAAGGGATGGCTCGTTCAATCGAAGCGACCGTCATTCTGGTCGGACGAGCAATGGACGTCCTCCCCAAAGTAGCCGCCAATGCAGGCCGCCCCCACGATGCAATGGACACCAATTACTTCACGTCGTGGCCCACCGCTGGTAACGATGAAAAGTGGGTTCAAGACCCAAACAAAGCTCTACTCACTGCCTTTAGAAACGGTGACCTCATGCTCAATTTGAACGTTCCACCAACATGGGATGGCACGTGGGCTTGCACTCGATTGGGTGTTCGCTGGTACCGAAATGCTGTACGCTTTGAAGGCGCAGGAGACGATGAAGTGGCGACGTTCACCATCGGGGCATCTTCCGTTGATCACAGTGAAGTTTTGTACGGTGATTGTGATGCTGTGGAAGAAGATAAAGCCAGTCTTTCATGTCTTGCTGTTTGGCCTCAGAGTCATCCATTCGCCATGGATGAAGATCTGCTTGCCAGTGTATTGATGAACTCAGCAGACGGATGGCCCCATTGGCTCAATCCAAATTAAGCGCTACGCCTTCATCAAGAAGGAAATGAACGACGCCAATGGCCATGTGCCCCTGAAGCCATTGTTCGCCCAAGGAACGTTTCATCACTCCATTGAGGCCCTCTTCCTCGAGGGGTTGGTCATCACTGAGGACAAAACCAATGTCAACATCATGTTGGTTGCTTTGTTCCGGTAAGTGCGCATCAGGGTTCCATAGACGTGGGGCGTTAGCATCAAGGGCAACTACTGGGAGTTCACCCCATTGGCTTAGGGTCGTTTGCAGGTTTCCACCACTGTGTTCAATTCCCCTTGTGATGGGTTGCCAGTGTCCAATGGGCGGGAGGGGGGTTGCGATGACCTTACCGATTTGCCCCGCTATAGAACGTTCTTCAGCGTGGACGCCTACCAGTTCACTCCCATCAAAACGTATCCTTCTTGGAGGTCCAGGGCCGCCACCCAGATGAAGGATAATTTCGGTATCCTTTCTCAAGCCATGACTGGTCAATAAAGCCGCCATCATCGCTCGTACGAGGACGTCCATTCTACCGGCGCCTCCTGCTAAATCATTGAGGGGCAGTTTGCCTTTGGACATTGCACGATGGCCGACGATGGCGAACCTACGCATGCTTATGCCTCCGAGCCACGTTCAACAAGCGTGATGATGGCATCATGGAGGTCCGCTGAGTTCTGCAATACAAAATGGGCGCCAAGTGAATCGACGAGGTATCCCCTGGGCTTGGTTGCATCGTCCAAGTCCTCCAGCCGATTTGCGATAACTGCAGTCATTCCTGAAGACTCAATCTGAGCAATGGCTCGGTAGATCAAATCTTTTTGTTTAATTCCGGATTCAAGTTTGAATCCAATGCGTACACTGCCGTCGCAATCGTCTTTGAGTTCCTGAATGTGTTTTGGACTTTCAACAAGGTCAAGAGATAGGCTTCCTTGCTGGCTTGCAATTTTACCCTCTGCCGGTGAATCGACGACGTAATCCAATACGGCAGCTGCATGAATCCAGGCATCGATTCCATCGTTAGAGAGCGCTTTGCATTCCTTGAGCATTTCACCAGGGGTTGGCGTACGGATGATGAGCGGAAGCCAATCTGGTGATGGAGATGTTGTCAATCCTGCAACACATGTGACATCGTGACCGTGACGATAGAGATGGTCTGCAAGAGCCCAGCCCGTTGCACCCGAACTCATGTTTTGCACGTGACGAATATCATCAATCGGAGATGAAGTGGCGCCGAGTGTGATCACAATCGAACGTCGCTTGGCCTTCTTTTGGTTGATGAGATGGCCCAACTTTGCACAAATTGCATTCGGAGTTGGCGTTTTTTGTTTCCCTTCTTCATTCGGACCCCATTCCACTGAAATTCCTTTGTTGCGCAGTTCAATGACGATGTCTTCCGTGACCGGGTCTTTAGCAAGGTCTTCGTGCATGCTTGGAACCATCATGATGGGCGTTCCTCTGCTTCTTGCAACGGAGAGGGCCATCATCAACGGGCCGTGCTGCAATCCATGAAGGTGGCTCGCCATCACGTCTCGGGTGGCAGGCGCTACCAATACTGCATCGACTTCATCTAAGGCGGATAGGTCTCCATCCCAGTCGGTGATGACATCAGCTTGTGAGGCCCAACGAACAGCAAGTGGAGTAATAATTCGCTGAGCCGAAGGTGTCATGATGACGATAAGTTCTGCGCCGTGTCGCCTTAATTCTCTGGCGACCTTGACCGTTTCCACCGCTGCTATTCCACCGGTGACGCCCAGAACAATACGTAAACCACGAAGCGAATTTCCCGACGCAATGACATCGGTATCACGGGTGGCCATAGCCATCCCACAGAGCGGTCTATCATGACTTCTTCGCTTCTTTGCCATCTTCCGCAGTGGCCACATGTTTCAAGAAGGTCCCACCGCAGGGGAAGACATGAGCAACACCAGAGCGGATGATTTCGTTTTGGCGGGTTCGGCGCCATCAGCATCAACGGCTCGTGACCCCATCGCTCATGTTCACCGAGGCACTTCGTTCATCGTATTGGTCGATGCTGGAATTGTGGTCTATTTGCTCGCAACATTACTGCTTGCAACGGGCTTTCTGTCGCCATCCACATCAACAACCATCATCATTGCATTGGCCTTCGTCGCCCTAAGCGTCTACACCAGTTACCGTCAACGACGTCAATGGGCGTATTGGCCAGCCGTTGGTCTCTTGATGACGGCAAGTTTGATGTTTGGATTCTTAGCATTCCTCAACCTCATTGCCGTTCTCTTTGGTGAACGTTTAAGCGGACTTTTGTTTGTTTTCCTCATGGGTTGGGCTGCCTTTGGTTCCGGTCGAAGAGCATTGTTTCACTGGCATCCTGTATACCGTTCGGGTTACAGTAGCGATTCGTTCAATCCACTGGCTGACCTTGAGGAGGGGGAAATGCTTGCAGCATGCCCCTCATGCCTTGCTGTGTTGGCGATTCGTCCGCTGATGCTTGGAAACAACGACCGATGCCCCCACTGTTCAAGTTTGCTTGTTAATGAGCGATTGTACGGTAAATATCAAGATGAACAAGAATGAAGTTTCATCTTGAAAGGGCTGAATTTCTTCTAAGGAGGCTTCTTGAAGGGAAGCGTTCACGCAGATACAACGGAGGCGGCAGAATGGCAACGACGAGTGAACGGCTTCAACAACTCCTTGATGGAGAACTTGACCCCGCTGATATCGCAGATGATCCGACTCTTGTCAGTCTTGCAGACCGTATTTACGGTATCAAAATCGCACCAGTCCAGCCCGTTAAGGCACGGGATATTAACCCGTCATCCACTCCTGGCATTACCGAGGTTGCTCCGCCAACAGATATGCTGATCGAAGTCATCGAATCTGAAGTTCCTGCAATTCAAGCCCCATTGCCGGTTCTTGATATGCCTCCTCTTTCTCAACCTGCCCGAACCCGTCGCCCTTGGTTCTCCCTCACGCTCTTGGGAGTGAGCGTTCTGAATCTTTTTGGCGTATTTGGATACCTTTTTGGAAGCTTGTGCGACCCGAACGACCTCTGCCCCAGTGAGGGATACAATCGTCTTAATTGGGCCTCAGTTCATGAGATCACGAACGGAAACGCATGGAGCCTCACCGTTCTTGACGGTAGTTTTGGAATACCGGATATGGTCGCCATCATCGCTTCAGTAATTCTCGTTGTGTATTTTAGCGGCCGGAAGTGACCGTTTGTTTACGCTGTTGAGTGAAGCCATCGCATACGTTGGTATGGCCAGTATTCTGCTTGCCTTTCTTTTGGAGACGCGAGATGTACTCCACAGCAAAGAACCGGTATATCTGTGGCTGATGGCATTTGGTTCAGGTCTTCTTGCAGTTCGGGCATTTCTTATCAGTGAATGGGCGTTTTTGGTTCTTGAAATCGTATGGTGTGGAGCCGCTCTTGCGGTCCTCGTTGCTGGCGGAAAGTCATCACATCAGAACCCTATTGAGCCGTCATCTTGATGTGAGTTAAGCCAGCCCGCAAACCATGGGCCACGGTAAAGCGAAGCGAGGTATTCCTTCGAAAAGCGAAAATTTCAATGAATGGTATCCGTTCATTGTTGAAGCAGCGGAACTGGTCGATAAACGATATCCAATCAAAGGAATGGACGTTTGGAGACCTTATGGCTGGAAAACCATGAAACTCATTGATTCCTTGACGCATACAGAGATGGAACGCACGGGACACGAAGAGGTCAATTTCCCGTTGTTGATTCCAGAAGTCCTTCTTGAAAAAGAGAATGCATTGGTGGCTCGGCTTAAGCGGGCCCGTGAAGAAGGCGTTGACCCCGATGACCTGCGGGATGAAGACGAAGAAGGTGGATTCAAAAAAGAAGTCTACTGGGTAAAGCATGCCGGTGATAACGAATTGGATATTCCAATGTTTTTGCGTCCTACCTCTGAAACCGCCATGTACACCATGTTCCCCCTATGGATTCGGTCTCACAAAGACCTACCACTCAAGGTCTATCAAATGGTCAACACGTTCAGATACGAAACAAAACAAACTCGGTCCTTCATTCGTGTGCGCGAAATTCACTTTTTCGAGGCACACACAGCGCATGCTGATGAGGAAGATGCATCCAATCAAATCAAGCAAGATTTGGAAATTGTTGACAAGATCATGCATGACCTCTGCCTCCCGATCATCAAAGCGAAGCGCCCACTTTGGGATACCTTCCCTGGTGCTTGGTATACCATTGGAATTGACGCCGTTATGCCCAACGGTCGAACCTTACAAGTAGCCTCATGCCACCATTATCAGGACCAATGGGCCAAGGCCTTTGACCTGAAATACGAAAATAAGGAAGCCAAACAATCCTACTGTCACCAAACCACGTACGGTATGTCCGAGCGATTGCTCGGTGCGGTGGTCGGAATGCACGGTGACGAGAATGGCCTCATTATGCCGCCTGCAGTGGCTCCGTTCCAGGTTGTTATCTGCCCAATGATCCGCAAAAATGCAGAAGTCGATACGGTAGCGGTCGCCCACGAACTTGCAGGAACCCTTCGTTCTCGTGGTTTGCGAGTCAAGGTTGATGACAGGGATATTCATCCCGGACAGAAGTACTACGATTGGGAAATCAAAGGAGTGCCTTTGCGTCTTGATATTGGGCCAAGAGACATTGCTCAAGGAACGGCATTTGCGGCTCGCAGGACCGGAGGTAAGGAACCACTTGCAATGGATGCGATCGTCGATGAATGTTATCGAGTTCTTGGTGAAATCAGTGATGAACTTCGTTCACGAGCCTCTCAACATATGGGCGATGTTGTTCAACCATTGCCTGAATTTGAGCACCATGACGGGGAATGGGTCATGAACGGTGAGGTCAAGGACGGCCACATCTACGAATTGGCTTTTGATGGAACCGATGCCCATGCTGAAGCTATTGAAAGAACCACTGGATTTGCCTTCCTTGGCGATGCAACGGAACCTTACGAAGAACCTCGGCCGTGTCACATGACTGGGGAACCAACCGTTCGTCGCGTACTTCTTGCAAAGACGTACTGAATACAGTCGTTTGGTTCTGAACCTCAGTTGGTTGAACAGCGGTGCTTGGATATGGAACACAAACAGTTGGGTCTTCTTTTCATGATTCTATCGTGTGCACCTTATGCTGCCCTTTTCGCGATACCGTTTACTTCACTGAATGGCTCTGAAAGCGCTGTTGCGGCGACAGTGTTGATTGTGACTGGCGAATCACTGTTTGCTATCGCGGATTGCTGGCCGGCAGGAGCCTGATGGAACGGTTGCGCAGAAAGATCATTCCTCAACGGTTTCAACGGAGAGAAGGACCAACGAATTCTGAAGAGTAAAGGGTATTGCAGAAGCGGTGAACGGTGAGAGTTTGATAAAGAACGTCGCATTGGGATAAATATGACACCGAGCGACGGGCCAGGGGTGAATCTCACGGATTCCGTACAGGTCGGTCACAACGCCATTGGTCCAACAACGGGCGACATCATCATCAATTCCGCTGCTAGCAACGAAATATGCAGCATGTGTAAAACTCCCATTGATGCAGTGAACAATCCGGGTTTGTTCTGTTTCAAGGAAGGCTGCGAAACATTTTTTTGTAACAATTGTGAATCGTTTTTCCGCGAATCTCGTAAACCCGGGGAAAAACCCTACTGCGCAGAACACATTGGTGAGGCCACGGCAGAAAACATTCCTCCTCCTCCTTCAGTAAGTGCTATCGTTGGCGCTGTTCTTCGCGATACGAAGCCATCCGCACCGCCCACACAACCTCCTCAAGCACAGATCATGGGAACGGTCAACCAACAAGCCCCCATGCACACAGGTGCTCAAGTTTTTGTCGATCCACAAAATCCGATGGTAGGCATGCAGATGCAGGGTGGCCAATATTACAATCCTTATGTTCATCAGAAGATGGTTAACCCGGCCCAGGCTGTGATCAATACGCTCTCGAATTGGTCAGGGAATGGAAGGGCACAACGAAGTGAGTTTTGGTTTGGCTATCTTTTCTATATCGTTGGGTTTTCCATGGTATTGGGGTTCACCGTTGTGTTATGGGGCGATGGTTTTGATGAGGATCTACTCTTTGGTCTCTTCTGTGGAGCGATGGTTTTTTTGATACCCCTGTTGAGCCTCATGATTCGTCGAATTCAAGACACGGGAAATTCAGGCTGGTGGATCCTTCTTATGGTGATTCCATATGTTGGGTCTTTTGCAATGTTTATATTCGCAGTCTTGCCTTCAGAACCTCAGCCGAATAAATACGACCGTCGATAATTGAGCCGGTCCTCAATTGTTATTGGCCGTCACATGCCGAATGAAGACGGGTCCATGTCCATTTCGCCATCCTTCATCATCTTGCGCATTTGCTTGTTGAGTTTGCGATTGCCCCCCATCCCCTTCATCATCTTTCGGGAACGGTTCCACTGACCGATTAATTCTCTGACATCTTTTTCTCGAACTCCAGAGCCTCGCGCTATTCGTCGAATGCGGTCTGATTTGATCTTTGCTGGTTCGTTCTTTTCCCAAGCCGTCATCGAGTCCATGATGGTTCTATAGCGGTCAAGGTTCCCTTGCATGGCTTCTTTTTGTCCTTTTGACATAGCCCCCATTCCCCCAAGCATGCTCCCGGGTAGGAACGACATTAACTTGTCAATGGTTCCAACTTTCGACATCATTTCCATCTGCTTGTACATGTCGTTAAGCGTAAATCGTCCGCTCATCAAGCGTTGAGTAAGCCGCATGGCTTCCTCTTGGTCCATGTCTTCTGGGGCAAGGTCAATCAGTCCCTGAATGTCGCCCATACCGAGCAGTCTTGAGATGAAACGATCCGATTCGAATTTCTCCAAATCTTGAATCCGTTCACCAACACCAATGTGGACAATGGGTGCACCGGTTGCTGCAACTGCAGAGAGTGCGCCACCGCCACGAGCGGTACCGTCAAGCTTGGTAATGACAATGCCGGTGACTCCAGCGAGATTGTGAAACGAAGCAGCAACAGGTCCTGCTGCTTGACCAACTTGGGCATCAATGACCAACCAGCGGTCGGTGGCCCTGGTGAGTGAGGCGATGTTTTCCAATTCAACAACCAATTCATCATCGAGTTGGTGACGTCCAGCGGTATCGACGATGACGAGATCAGCAGCAGCACACTCCTTCAATCCATTTCTGACAATGGTGACGGCGTCCTTGGTGTCGGGTTCGCCGTACACTTGAACCGTTGAGTCCTCTAGAAGTTGGGACAGTTGAGCGTATGCTCCTGGTCGGTGTACGTCGGCTTCGATGACAGCCACTCGCAGGCCGTGTTTCTTTCGGTACCATTCAGCAAGTTTTGCAGTGGTTGTGGTTTTTCCTTGCCCGTAGAGCCCAACCAACAGAAGGGTGGCTCCTCTTGGTTGGAATTCAAGAGCGGGGCCGAGGATTCGTACGAGTTCCGTGTAGAGGATGTTCATGGCGTGGGTCTGCATGGTCAATCCAACACGCGGTTCTTCTTCTCGGAGTCGTGATTCAAGCCTGTCTACAATCTCCTTTGTCTGACGAATGTTAAAATCTGCTTCTTGCAGGGCCCTTCGCAAACTGCGGGTCATTTCTCGCAATTCTTCCTCGTCAAGTTTCCTCTTGTTCTTGAGGAAGCCCAAGGAACGGAAGATGCCTCGGGATAAGCCTTCAAGAGCCATGATTAGGCGTTGAGGTTTCCCCCTTTGAACCCACTGCTTCAAGCAGGTGAATCGGAACGAGGAATGTCGAGAGACAGTACATCATCGTTGAGGGACGCCTTAACTTGGCTCGACTTGACATAACTGTGTGTTGGGATTTCTTGTTCCCTGCCGTTGAGTCCAACGAACAGTATTCCTTGTTCGCTTCGTAAACTCATCTCTTCGCGATTCAGTCCCGGGAAGTGCAGGTGAACTTTCTCAAGGTCTTCTTGCAGTTCTGAGATCATTCCTCGGTGAACCTCATGTTTGAGGACCGAACCTATTTGATGCGGACCGATGGTTTCTGGAAGTGAATGGGTCGCTCCGTACAGTAAGGTTCCAATTGAACGAAGCGCTTCAATCCCGACCACTTCTTGGTCGGCGAGTTCAATCGATCCAATATTGACATCTTTCAGGGTGGATTTGAGTTCTTCGATTCGCTCAAGTTCTTGGGTCCTTCGTTTGGCCAAGAAGGGATGGTCAAATTCTGGAGTTACTCTGTTCACAAGGCATCCGCCAATCGGCAAATTGAATTCAACCAATGAGTCGTAAGCCCGGACCGTCTCATTAACACCCATGCGTTCAGGGATAGTAACAAGCGTAAATGCCGTTGTCGCAGGGTCGCTCATAACCCTCCGAACATGAAGCACTCGACGTCGGAACCGTTCCAATTCCTCTTTCATTGATTCGCTTTCTTTTCTCCCAAAGAGCATTGAACGTATGCCTCCGGATACTCGCATGAGGCGAAGAAGGCGGCCCGACCATGATTCAATCAATTCAGGTAGGGACAAGAAGCGAAGCGTATGGCCGGTTGGTGCGGTATCAAAAACCACGACATCCCAAGTTGGATTCTCCATATGTTTCAATAATTCATCAAAGGCAAGTGCCTCATCCAGTCCAGGGAGGATCATGTCGGACGTCTTCACGTCAGATTTGATCTCGTCAAATTCATCCTTTGCACCGGTGTCAAACATCATGCTCATTCCACCAAGTCCAGAGCCACCCATGTTGTTCATGGCTTCACCAAATTTAGGCAAGAGCGCTGATAATTTGGCTTCAGGGTCCATTTCCAAGCCGAAGAGCCGGGGGACTCCTTCAACCTCGGTAGGGACAGGTCCGAGCGGTACACCGAGGGAATCCGATGTAGAGTGAGCGGGGTCACTTGATACGAGAAGGACTCGCAAACCAGCATCTGCCAGCCATATTGCTGTAGCTGCGGAAGTGGTTGTTTTTCCAACTCCACCCTTTCCTCCGAACAAAAGAAGTCTGGCCATAATCCGCTGAGACGCTCGGGGTGTTTGAATGCCTCGCCTCGCTCGTTAAGGAACAACGCTTTGATGAAGGGGGAGGTAAACCGCTGGGCATGGTTTCTGAACTCGTCTTGTTTCAGTTGTCCAGTTTTTGTGCTCTCATGGGCATGACCCTGGGGTGGAGGGGTGTCATGACTCGCTATTCTGGTTTTTACGACCTTCCAACCGCTTGGAGCCAAGTATTTTGGGGCATTGTACTTGGAGGACTTTACGCTGTTGCAGCAGACGGGGCCCTGTTTATTCCGTATTACAATCAAGCAATGGATGACAATGCCTATACGGGACTCAACATAATATCGCTGCTCCTTGTCACTCTATTGGCTTCCATTGGGACTCACTTTTTGTTGAGGAGGAAACGGGTACGAAAGGGTGGGTCACAGCCAACGAGCGGTTGGGCTCTAGGCCTCGCCGTGGGTGGGATGGTCGGCATGGTCCTCATGTATCGAATGTTTGAGTTTGAAGACATTTTTTCGCCGGTTGGTCTTCTCAATATTGCCTTAATTTCTGTTTTCACCCCACGGGCAGAAGCACTGATCACTGCTAAGCACGGACACATGATGCTTCAGGATAAGCGATGGGGTGCTATCCTAAGGTCTACTTTCTGGCGCTCAGCACTGCTTGTAGCCGTGTATTCTGCTGTATTCATACCTCTGGTTTGGGTGTTTATTCTCCCGTTCATTCTTCTTGTGACACCAGCTTCGGAAACATGGATTTGGGAATCTGTACCGAGGGAGGGACGACGTCGTTTGAGAAGGATTTGGGCAGACCAAGCGCGTGAAAAGACCTCCGCTTCTATGCGGACGGGCGCCCCACAGAAATCTGATGATTCCATCGCAACCAGTGAAGAGTAACAAAGTGCTCACTAAGGGTGCATGGTGACAATTAGGGCCCTGTGAGCCTTCATTTTTCATCGAAACATGAGTTTGGGCCCTTAGGAGGAATTGTTATACGGCGTCAGCGAAGCCAAAACAACATGGGTAGTTGCCCTTATTGCCGCAGCACTACGCTGCCTAGCGACACGATTTGCTATTCGTGTGGAAGAGTCCTGCCGAAAGGTGGCCGTTCATCTTACCGTCTTGAGCAGCAATTTTCCCGTGGTTCGAAAGACACGACCTACAAGATGGCTAAGAAACCCTCTAAGCGTGGTTTGGTTCAAACTCATTCCGGGCGGAAACGGAACATCATGAAGCGCCGCAAGAACCGATTCAGAAGCGTTGTCATGCTCTTTTTGGTTGCTTTTGTCATGCTTTCACCACAGGCAAGGGAACATGTTTTGGGTGAATTCGGTGGAATCGATGAGTACCTTCAGGCGGCGATGGCTCCCTACCACATCTACCCCGTTGAGGCATCATACACCCTTTCTAAGGTGGCTGATGTGCAAAACAATGCGGTTGAAGGCCACATTGTTGAGTCCATTCTGATCCCTCCCCTTGTAACTTCTGCCATGGGTCTGGCGAGTCAATTTGACTATTCTAACGGCGATCCTTCCTTGGAGCCTACGACCATTCAAAAAACTGAATTGATTACAATGGTCGTCGGTTCTCAATCCGTTAACGTCCCTATTGATGGAATGCCGTCTAAGGAACATTCCAATCGGATTACAACGTCTGAAGGCCACGAAATATGGTGGCCAAGCGTTGGCCAAGACGACAATGAGTGCTCGGTTGCCAAGTGTGTCAAGGTCAAGATGAACCTTGGACCAAACGAGGCAACTTCCTATGCATTTAACGTTCAAGTGACCTCATATTCCTACACTTGGTGGAACGACGCTCGAGTCAAATCAATAGTACCTGGTAAATCCATGGGGATCAATGTTGATAATTCTGGAACTTTTGATGATTACCAATTGCGTAACAGTCAGAAAGCATCTGAGTTTGGAACCAAACTTTGGTATGACCGTGGCGGCTCTGCAAGTTATGCTATCAACGGGCAAGATGCCATCGTGAAAAGTGCAGCTGACCAAATCTCATCCTCCCTCCCGGAGGGCAAATCGGACAATGCCTATGCCTTCTCAAGAGCATCTTTTGATTATCTTCATGCATTCGTTGAGTACGATAAGGAGGCCCCAGTTACCGCTCGAAGTGGGCCAGCATGCCTAGCAGGGAATTTGGGTGATTGCGATGAACAGACCAATGCCTACTTCAGCATTCTAAGGACTAAGGGCGTACCGGGGTGGTACACTTTTGGAATTCTAGGTAACCCGCACTTCACCGATGATGGCTGGGAAGCCCACGCATGGGGAAACATACAATTGCCTCTCTCAGAAAGTTGGTGTGAAGACCATTCAGTCACCCTAGAGACGTGCTTCGTAGAGGCTCCGGTCGATGTAGTGAACAACAAATGGCTCATCACAACCCCGACTGCATACATTGATTGGATCGAAACCGCAGACCCATCAGGGCAACTTGTTTACGATTATTACCATCAAGTAAAAACCGAACACACGGGCCTTGGAGGAAAGATTGACCGAACACGTAATTTCCTCACAACCGGAGACGTGGACATTGCTGGTGGTTCTTATCAAGTTAAGAAATACGCTGAATCCTTCAGTTGAGGTGTTAATACTATGCGAATTATCATTGGTGGAGCAGGCCGGGTTGGTATTGAACTCGCTCGGGCTCTAAGGGATGAGGAATATGACGTCGTCATCATGGACCAGGATTCTCGTGCTGTCTCAAATGCCCAAGGTCTTGACTGTCTTGTCATACACGGTGATATGACATCTCGTGAAAAACTTATCGAAGCAGGTATTGTAGAGGCTTCAGTTTTCGTTGCTGCAACCCCTTCGGATGAACATAACCTCATCGCCTGTTCCCTCGCAGCCCATGCACATTCATCAGGAGAAGCAAAGCACTCCATCACAAGCATTTGTCGACTTCAAAATCAAGATTACATCGCGGAGTACAAAACTGGTAACCTAAAGAATTGGGCAAAGGTGGATTACGTCGTTAATCCCCTTGAGGGTGCGATTCAGCGTCTCAACGCCGGTTTGCGTTCAACTGACATTGAAGAGGTGATACCTTTTGAGAACGATGCGTACGTTATCGAGATGGAAGTTGGAGAATCGGCACATACGGTGACCAATCGAACCCTCGGTGAGTTGGCTGAAGACATGGTTCACGGAATACCGTCGGTCGTGGGCCTCAAACGAAAAAATCAACGAAGCATCATCCCCACTGCAGATACGCAGTTGCAAAAGGGAGATCGTGTTGCAGTCGCTACAATCGGACTGGACAGTTTCAATCCAGCCCTCATCATGTTTGGCCATGAACTCACCTATTTTCCCGATGTACCTAAGGTCGCGGTCATTGGAGCAACCGCCATTGGAACTAAAATGGCTGCCGAGTGGCTCAATCATGGCGCATGGGTGACGGTAGTGGAACGAGACTTGCATCGTGCGAATCAACTCGCAGGCTCTCAAATCGGGGCCAATCCTCATCTCGAAATTATCCATGGTGACCATTTGGACCGAACGATTTTGACCGAGGTTGGAATTGACACCCACGATGTTGCGGTAAGTGCCCTCGATAACGACCATGAAAATATTGCAGCCGTTCTTCTAGCCAGTGACATGGGTGTTGATCGAACGGGACTCATGCTGTATGATGCAGATCTAGTCAAAGTGACTCAGAGAATGGGAATCTCCTTTGCAGTTGATCGACGCAGGGTTGCGGTGGACAACATGTTAACCCATATTCATGAAAAGTTGTCAGGCCGGTTTGCACTGCTTTCAGAAGTTCCAAACGTTGTTGGGCTGACATTTGAGGTGACTGAAAAAGCAAAATTCGCTGGGAAAACCGTTGCTGAAGCACAATTTCCAGACTCTATGAAACTGGCCTTCATCAAGCGATTAAATCTTGCAGGTGAATGGGAAACAACGAAACCAACCGATGACCATATCCTCCTAGAGAATGACCTTGTCATACTTTTCTGCCACCAAGACAAGATTCCTGATGCAGAAAAGCGGTTTAGGGTGTAATCATGCGACGTGACGTGTTGTTCCTTATCCTAGGATGGACGCTCATTGCGTTGACCGTTCCGTTGGCGCTTTGCGGTGTCCTCACGATATTCCTCGATGACTGGCAGATGGCCCTTTATTCGTTTGCAATACCTGCTGTGCTGTCGGCATTTTTAGGCACCCTTATGCTCAGTTTTGGTACCAGGACCGATACCTCTGAACGATTACGAGACCGTGAAGCATTCGCTGCAGTGGCCCTTGTATGGCCCATCGCGGTGTTCATTGGTGCACTTCCATTTTGGCTGGGTGGAATGTTTGTTGGACCATTTACGGACGGTGCAGAATTGATCGATATCCTCCGTGGGGCTGTTAATTCATGGTTTGAATCAATGTCAGGTTTTACCACAACAGGGGCCACCGTCATTTCCCACAACATGAGTCCAAATTGCATACCAGGTGTGACCCCCGATTGCATCAATGCTCAGCCCAAAGGTTTGCTCATATGGAGGTCGTTGACGCAATGGTTTGGAGGAATGGGAATCATTATGCTTGGTATGATGATTTTATCGCGGGTCATCGGGGGCGGAATGGCTCTTGCACGTGCCGAACTTACTGGACCGTCTCTTTCCAGACTTCGTCCAAAATTGAAGCAAACAGCTTTCGCATTATGGGGTCTGTATCTTTTCCTTACCTTCATTGAGTTTTTACTTCTGTACTTTACAGGAGCAATGAACCTCTTTGATGCGGTTAATCATTCGCTAACGACCATGCCTTCGGGGGGTTTTTCAACACATGATGCCAGTATCGGCTATTATGATTCAGTTCTCGTTGAATCGATCATTATCGTCTTCATGTTCCTTGCTGGCGTCAATTTCACGCTCCTCTGGTTTATTCGAGATGGTGATGTTAAGAAAGCATTTGGGGATGAAGAATTTCGCAATTATGCCATGTATGTTTTCGTGGCTTTTGTAGCGATTTTCATCGCCCTACGAGTTTCCGGTTCTTCTGCGACTGACTCGATTCGTGAAGGGCTCTTCCAAGTTGTTTCATTTGCTACATCTACCGGTTATACTTCTACGGATTACATGGATGAATCATGGCCATTGTTCGGTCATTTGGTTCTGTTTATCCTCATGGTTATCGGTGCAAGTGCCGGTTCTACCAGTGGTGGGTTGAAGATTTTGCGGGTTACATTGGCGTTCAAGGTTGCCGCAAGGGAACTCGTAAGAATCGCTCAGCCTCGTAAAATACAGCATATTCGAATGAATGGAGAAGTTGTTGCAGAAAAGCAAATTGGATTGATTATTGGAATGTTATTCATTTGGGTTGGTCTGTTTTTCATATCAAGTTTGGTTCTGTCGATTTTCATGCCGGAAGATAGTTTTGAGAGCGTCACCATGGTTGTAGCCTCTTCACTTGGAAATACTGGTCCGACCTTGGGAGATTTCGGCCCGACCCAAACATGGGAAAGCATGAACTCAGGCGCACTTCTCATCACTTCGATCCTGATGTGGTTTGGCCGACTTGAATTGCTGACCGCTGTGATTCTATTGCACCCGCACACCTGGCGTAGAGAAGATAAATCAGATGGAGAGACTCAAGGCATGGCGCTTCTCAAGCGTATGCTTCAAGAAAAGAATGAACCGAAATCAAAATAACTTCATCTGACCGGGTGCATCTGAAGCGTCATCGTCATCTTTTTGCGGCTTGGTTGAAGTCGTTTTTTGTTCAAGAGGGGGTTCTTGAGCCAGTGGTATCGGGGGTAGGACTTCTTTAATTTTAGCCGTATATTCTTCGGAGGCTTCTTTGTAGGTTTTTACCAACTCTTTTGTTGACCGCCGTGATGCAGCAAGTCCACACAACGATGTGTGTTCCTCAGCCGAGAGTCCTATTTGGAAGGAGATGTCGAAATCGTTTGGATTTCCAAGAGGAGAATCTTCTCGTCCTAAAAGCATTAATGCCGGTAAAAACTCTTCCCGAGTCGTTGCTTTACTTGTACCGCTCAACGAGCTCAGTTTTTCAATGATGCTCGGCCGATTGACTTGCCCTCCCCGGCGTAAAAAATTGGGGTAAGATGGAAATATTCTCCCTTGGATAGTGGTCGGATTTGCAACAGAGGCTGCTAATGAAGACAAGTGCTGTGTCCAATAGGTTGAGCGGTGGGCTGTGTTGAGATACCTGCCCATAAGCATCTTATCTGCCTGCTTTAAACTCGATGAACCTCGTTGAATCCCACCGTTGTTTCCAAAGAGTGATGCATTGTTCCAATGAACCCAATTGAGAAGTTCACTCGGGTCTTTGTCAATGGTCCGTGTAACCGTCAACGCATCAATTGCAGTTCTCGCCCGATAAAGCGAGTCAAGGCCGGGAAATATTTCAACCGACACATCTCGCTGGCTTGCTTCTGCGTGCGAGGTCACAATCTCTGAGGTCAAGGGTCCTTTGAGGCCACTTGCCATCACCTGTAGGTCGCGTACTAAGGCACGTAAATCTCCATGGTTGGATTCAACCAAGGCAGTGATCGCAGCATCATCAAACGGTATATTTTCCTCTCGTAAAACACGGCGTGCAATCCTTCGAAGTGCCTCATTATTGGCTCGGTCAAAAATAATTTTTTGGAGATGCTTTCCAAATCGGTCCCGAGTAGAGCGCCAGGAGGAATTTTTACCCCAAAGACCCATTTCCTCATTACAAGCAAGTATGACGGGTTGCTTGGTTTGTGAGAGCAGATTGAGCAATTCTGCTTTACCCCCGGAATCACCCGAAAGAGTGACCCGTTGTTCATTGGTTTCGTTTGATTCCATAGCCTTTGCAATTCGCTCTTGGCTGACTTCCCGAAGCCCCCCAGAAAGATGGTCAACTTCATCGAGGAGGATGAGGGTCCTTGATGGTGGGGCTGTTGGGTCATGAAACAAAGAACGGTGAGTTGCACCGTTGGTCGCAGCCTTGCGTATTGCTGCAGCATTTCGTGCATCACTCGCATTGAGTTCAATAACGTTCCATCCCATATCTTCGGCGATGGCTCTCGCTACAGTTGTTTTTCCAACTCCAGGTGGCCCGACGAGTAGCAAGGCTTTCTTCTTGGGCGTACCCGCTTTCCAATCGTCAAGCCAAGTTCGGATTTTTCTTCGTTGAACTTCATTTCCTTCCAAGTGTTGTTCCCTTTTGGGTCGGTAGCGCTCGGTCCAATCGCTTGCGCCACCCATGATTGGAACAAGGTGGCGAGGGTTCATCAATCTTCACACGTGGAAGCATTCGTGTTCCGCAACTGAAGGCCGAGTCAACCATCATCGAGTTAGACTTTCGATGCTGACCCGAATTTGCTCTCCGTTGTCTCTGTTCCGTACGGTGACGGTTCGGTCCTCGAGTGACTGGTGGTCAATGGTGATGCATTTGGGTACCCCGATTTCATCGGCACGAGCATATCTTCTCCCTATAGAACCGCTTCCATCGTACATGGATACGATTCCTGTTCTGGTGCAAAATGCTCGGTGAAGGTCCATGGCTAAGTCATCCATCCCATCCTTTTCGAACAACGGAAATACCGCATAATCAACCGGCACAATGGTGTGTTTCAGCTTCATTGTGGTGTATACGTCACCGTCTTTGTCGCTTTCATGATACGCATGGTCGATCATATGCCAGATGATTCGGTCAATTCCGAAGGCTGGTTCAATGACATGAGGAATATACCACTCTCCAGTCTCCTTGATGGTCAATTGATTTGGTTTGACATGTTGTGCCTCAACCGTCACAACGTCCCCGGTCGGTAGCGTGACTTGTATCGGGAAATCAGTCGCTTTAGGGAACTCCTCTACCGCAACTTTGACCGCTCCAGCGAGAGCTTTGAACGTCGGGCCAACGGTTGCTCCGTTGATGGTCCATGCATCGATCGTTGTTGTTTTTGGTTCTTCAAATTCACGGCGTGCATGCAATGATTTGCCTGTTGCTTTGTGATGGGATTCGAGATCGTAACATCCTCGGTGAGCAACACCAACGCATTCAATCCAGCCATACGAACCATGGATTTCAATATCCCAACAATCTTTTGCATAGTGAGCCATTTCATCTTTCTCATGCTGCCTGAATCGTATCTTGGAGGGATTGATCCCCATGTTGACCAAGAAATCATAGGTCATTCCGAGGAATTGGGCAACGGTTGGATGATGAATGACCCCATCTTCATGGGCTTTGGCCAGCGTTGAAGTAAATTCAGGGGTGTCTTGGGAAATGAAGGTGATGATTTGGTCCTGCCATGCTGACAAATCCACATGAACAGGTGCTTCTGGGTCAATGAAATATTCCAATTCCGCCATGTTGAATTCTCTTAATCGAATCATACCTTGGCGTGGAGCGATTTCATTTCTGTAGCCCTTACCAACTTGGACTGCCCCGAAGGGGAGTCGTTCTCTGAAGTGTCGGTAAATCGAAGGGAACGAGGTGAACATACCTTGTGCTGTTTCCGGACGAATGAAGCCGGCACGGCCCGATGCGCCTGAACCAATCGTAGTGTTGAACATCAAGTTCTGAGCGATAACATCGTTCCAATCGCTTGCGTTACAGGCTGGACACGCGGGGTTGATTGAGTTCAGTAGATTCTGCAACTCATCTCGCTTGAGCGCATCTGGATTTGGATGATGAGGCTCAAGAAGCGTATCTGCACGGCTTGCTTCATCGCAAGCCTTGCACGATGTCATGAAATCTGAAAATTCACCTACATGGCCGCTTGCTTCCAATACCTCGTAGGGTGTGACCGTCGGGCAGGATAACTCAACGATGTTACCGAGTTGCAACCAATGGTCCAACCAGGCTTGATTCACACGAGAACGAAGGCGTCCTCCAACAGGTCCAAAGTCGTAGAGCCCTTTTGCACCACCATAGATTCCAAATGCAGGCAGAAGGAACCCTCTTCGCTTGAGCATCTCGTTCAAGCGTTCTAAACGGCCGTCGCCTTCTTCGGTCACGAGTTCACCTGTTGCATGCTAAGGTGGACTGCCTATGAACTTCACCGAATTAATCGGGTCATCCAAAATGATTCAAAGATACACATCGTTAAATCGGGCGGTCCACTCCCTCAAGCATGGGACAGGCAATGGTCGCCATTGTACAAGACGACTGCACAGGTTGTGACCTGTGCATTACTCATTGCCCGTTTGAAGCGTTATTGCCCCTCAAGGTCAATCCAGAAGGGCGTAAGCGTCCAAAGCGTCCCGTTGTAGTCATTGAACAGAATTGTGTAGGTTGCCTTTCTTGCATCGGTTCATGCCCAACGGATGCGCTCCATGAAATCTCATTGCCTCCAATTTCCCTTGAGTCTCCTCTTTTGGACCCCGCTCAACGACCAGAAACTGAACCGTTCAACCGTTGGAAGAAACGGGAGACTCGCTGGGCCTAAGTTTAGGGAATAATGCGATAGTTCTTTAACAACCTTGCACACGCTTCGCGTCACACGGGTGTGGAAAATAAAATGGCAGAAATAGTCTACTTGGATTCTCCAATGGAATCCGAACCACTTTACGAACAGCTCTGCCCACCTGTTCGAAATTGGTTTAGAGACAAATTTCCAGATTTTACTGAGCCTCAAAAACTAGCCATTCCTTCGATTATGAACAAGGAACATCTCTTGCTCTGTTCACCTACGGGATCGGGTAAGACATTGACAGCCTTCCTTTCCATCATTGACAATTTGGTTCGGCTCTCTTTGGAACAAAAGTTAGAGAAAAAAGTTCATGCGATTTATATTTCACCGATCAAGGCCCTTGCGAACGACATTCAAAGAAACCTTATTGGGCCGCTCAAGGAAATTACAGAAAACTATCTGCCTGACCGAGCCCAAGAAATTCGTGTTGGTCTGCGTACCGGTGATACTTCACAATCCGACCGACAAAAAATGCTTCGTAAGCCCCCTCACATTCTCATTACTACACCCGAAAGTTTGGCCATTGCTATCACGTCGCCTCGATTCCAACCTATAGTGAGCGAAGTCGAATACATGATTATTGACGAATTGCACTCAATGGTTTCTACCAAACGAGGCGTCCATCTCTCTCTCACGCTTTCGCTGCTTGATACCCTTTTGAAAAACCCGGTTCAAAGAATAGGTATTTCTGCTACAATGGAGCCTTTGGAAACCGTTGCAGAATACCTCGTGAGCAGTGATGACCGGGAAGCCAGAGGTCAAATGACGAAGGTATCCATCGCCAAAATTTCGGGTTCTCGTGAACTCGATTTGGACATTCTCATCACCCATCCTAAATTTAGTGATTTACCGGTGATGAAAATTCTGGAGTACAACATTGAAGCTATCGCAGACCTCATCAGTGCACACACCACGACCCTTGTCTTTGCGAATACGAGGAAAATGACCGAAACAATCGTTCAACGCTTACGCCCGTTCTTGGGTGATTTGGTCGCTGGCCATCACGGTTCTATGGACAAAAACATTCGGTTGGATGTTGAACGTAAACTCAAGTTAGGCCATCTAAGAGCAGTCGTGACATCGTCATCGCTTGAGATGGGTATTGATATTGGTTCAGTTGACTTGGTATTGCAAGTCGGTAGTCCGGGTGATATTGCTACTGCTTTACAACGGATTGGGCGGGCAGGGCACCACGTGGGCGGTATTCCACGAGCTCGTTTCCTTCCCTCAAGTGTTGACGATTTGATTGAACTTGCAGCCCTTCAAGCCGCCATTCAAACAGGAGATATGGACCGCCTTGATTTTCCTCAAAATTGTTTGGATGTTGTAGCTCAATTCATGATCGGTCTTGTCATTATCAACCAACTTGATATCGACGAGGCATATGAGATCATTGTGAATTCATGGTCGTATCGGAATTTCCAATATGACGATTTCATTGAAGTTCTTGACATGCTTGAAGAAGAACGTCGTGTTTGGGTTGATTGGGAAGAAAATATTTACGGAAAACGAGGATATTCCCGAATGATTTACTACACAAACATTGGGACCATTGCTCCAGATAATTCCTATCTTGTTTTCAATGCAGAAGGCTCGATTCTTGGACAATTGTCGGGTTCCTTTGTCTCCAATCTCAGAGGTGGCGATGTAATTCTGCTCGGTGGTTCTACCTATAGAGTGACCAACATCCAGGGAACGAGAGTCAATGTCACCTCGGTAACTGGCCACCGGCCGACCATTCCGTCATGGTCTGGAGAGGCACGTTCACGGAGTCGTGAATTGTCCAAAGCCCTCCTCGACCTTATCGGTCATTGCATCGTCGCACTTCGTCGGGAACAAGACCCTCGCATCTTATTGCGTGACGCATATGGACTTTCCAAAGAAGTTGCCAGCGCCATTGCGCGCCATTTGGAAGAGCATTCAATCGATTCGTTCCAGGTCCCAGACCCTGACCGAATTCTCGTAGAACAGGTCATCACTGGCGCCCACCCTACCTACATGATCACCACATGCCGAGGCCGAGGTTTCAACACAGCACTCGGATATTTCATGGCGGGATTGGCTGAGGCGAACAACATTTCAGTCATTGAAATGTCCTTTGATGAAAACGGATTGTTGTTGCGTACTTCCCAAGAGGTCGACCCGGGAGAGATGTACACAGCATTCCGAAACAACAATCACATTGAAGTGATTGAACGCTACATTATCAATACTCAAATTTTTGCTAAGAGGTTTAGAGAGGTTTCTGGGCGTTCGTTGATTATTCCAAAACGGATGGGTGCAGAGGAAATCAGTCCACAACAATTCCAACAGCGGGCTGAGGCCCTTCTCAACAAGCATCGAACCACCGACGGTAGTTTACTGATGCGTGAAGCAAAGAATGAAATCATGTTTGGGGATATTGACATGATCGGTCTTGAGGCGTTTTTGCAAGCCTGCATGAGCGGAGATGCTCGGATTGTCCACACCAAGGTCGTCGTTCCCTCTCGACTGGGCATGTCACTCTTCATGTCAGCCTTTGAGGATTTGATGTCAATGAAAACACGGGCGTTTTTGGTCAAAGATATCGACCCTGCGATTCTCCAACGATTGCTTGGAACACGTTCGTTGGCTACAGAATTAACAGCCGAGCAACTGACCGATTTTTATGCAAACAAGGCACCAGTTCCTACGAATTCAAAGGAATTGTTCCGCCTGATGAGTCATGGTGGCGGTTTGGACCGAGAGTTTCAGAACCCACTTTACAAAGAAAAACTTGCTAACATTCCCATTCCAACCGTTGCTGGATGGGTTGAAGAACTGATTCAATCCGGTGAAATCACGAAGGTTGACGGAACCGGCCAAGAGGAACTTGACGGCAAATGGTACTCTCCATACATGGCTGAAATCCACGGAACTCTCGGTTGCTTGGCCGTGAACGGCGGTAAAGAGGTTGAGGACCTTCGTGAGCTTCATACCCGTGGAATTACCTACGATATAGCAACAGCATATGATGGGACCACGCCAACGGAATGGGAAAAACAAATTCTCAGTGACCCTCAGGAAGCAATGCGAGTCAAAATCATCGAAATGCTGGGCTCCGAAGGTCCGAAGACATCGGATGAACTCGACCTTCGCCTCCCCTTCCCTCTTGCTCTTATTGAACGGGTTTTGCATAATTTAGAAACACGCAATGTGATTTCAGTAGGGTTCTTTCGTCAAACAGATGATGCAGAATACATTCTCAAGGTTGATGAACACCGTTTGACCGGTGGTAAGGAAGAAGTTGTTGAATACCGATGGATACAGAACATGGTGTTGGAAAAATCGTTCAAACAATACGATGATGGTTTCTCCGCATTCAATGAGCATGTCCTGTTCCAGAAGCAACAAGAACTCCTTTACCGCATCAATGAATTCAAGTTCAGTGATTGGAAGGACGTTCAACTGGATTCCGATGTGATCATGGGGCGATTGCTCCACAATCGAATAGGCTACACAACAAAACGTAACATCGGTGTCCTTCTCGGTCTCAAGCCTGAACCGTGGATTGGACCCATGGAAGATGAAATCTTGAGTAAAATCCCTCCGGGTGAAAACGTCACTCGCCAGGAAATCATGGCTAATTATCCTAAAGGGGATGAGCACAAGGCCTTGCAGCGCGATCTCAAGAATGCCCTTTCCAATTTGGAACGCCAAATGTTGGTGGTCAAGCAGTTTGAAGACGTCACAGGCAGAAGGCGCCGTCTCTCATTGTTCCACCGTGTGCATGGAGTCTACGAACCGTTGAGTTTTGAAGATGCATTGGAAGAAATCATTCGACGTATGGGTCCAGTCAAAGCGAACACATTACGCTTCTATGTCTCTCGCAGTTACGAAGACCTCACCATAGCACTGATGAATCTCGAGAAAGAAGGTCGCATCTCCAGAGTCGTCGCTTTGGTCCCTGAACCTGAATCCTTCTTCTGCGCACCTGACGAAGTTGAATTGCTTCTCCGTCCCCGTCGAGAAGACCGTACGGTTCGTATCTTGACTCAGTCTGACCCCTACGTGTCTCGTTTCATATGGGAAGTTCGAAGCGTATTGGACCGTGGATGGTACCTTCCAATTTTCAAAGGTGTGGACCCGATTGGTAAGGTACTCATGTTCAAGGTTAACGATTATCTCGAAATAAAAGACCTGCACGTTCCCACGGCTTATCTGGATGAATTCTGCCAGGCATTTGAGATTCTTCTTGATAATCACGCAGCCCAACTGGTGGACGTTGCTGTACTGTCAAACTTCAACAGCGAACCCATCACCGCTCTTGATGAAACGACTCGAAGTGCTTTGGAATCGATTGGATTCAAGGCCACCGGTGAACGCATGATTAGGGGTGCAATCGTTGACCCTCAGCCACGGGAAATCGCCGAGCGTGCACTGTTCCATAAGCACCATCTACACCAGGCTACACGTCATGAGAACGAAATCCAAGCCCTCAAGAAAGTCACTGAAATCCGAGATGACTTTGCCCTCAGGGGTCGCTGTGAATTGTACCGTGTAAACCTCAAGAGCATGGCCAGTGCTCACCGACTTCACCAAGGAATCAATCTTCGTGGGCATCAAGTTTGGGCATCTTACGAGCACTTCCAGGATATCCTCGCTATTCGAAACGAGCCTGCTGACGATGAGTTGTGGGACATCGTGGAATTCTTCAGCACCAATTCTGATCCTAACCTGTTCAAAGAGCGTCATGCACTCAGCCAAGCAGAATTTAGAAAGTTGGTTCAACCTCTCATTCGAAGTGGGCATATCGTACAGGATTTCCGAGGAGGATTCAGAACCGTTCAACTCAGACCGAACGTTGACCGCGTTGAGTTGCGTCGAGAATTCATACGTAAACTCGTTGAACAATACCCAGTCATTACATTGCGACAACTCACCCAACTCGCTGGTACATCGTTCAAGCCTGAGGAACTGAAAGCAGTCCTCAACGTCTTTGAAGAAGACGGTACACTGATCAAAGGCTTCCTGGTAGAAGATTTCCATCAAGTTTGCTGGGGCCGTAAGGAACTGTTGGAAGAGGCTCGCTCAATTCCTTCCATACGAGACTTCGTCCTCCCACCTTCCGACCCAATCGCCCCCTACTTCGCTGATATCATGAAAGAACGATTTGGCTTTGGTTCGGCTTATTTGGTGTTCAGGAATGCAGAGCCAGTGGCTGCCTTCAAGGCAAATACTCGTAACAAGATTATCGATGTTAAGGATTATGAAGGTTCAGAGAAAGCGTGGCGAATTGTCAAGGAATTCGCTTGGGAGCATCAAATGCCATTGCAAACCGATTTGAGAATTGGTGGAAAAAAATTACAATGAAACTCGTACATAGGGTTTCGGAGACGTTGCATGGTGGATTTACCATGATGGCCGAAACACCTCATTGGTGTTCGTGAGTCCTTCAAATACGATATTTTCGTCAAAACACCATACCAATTTTTTGATAAGGGAAGAAGGTATGAGAATTATCATGAAGAAGTCCCTTGCACTCGTTGTGCTGTTTCTCGTCAGTCTTGCGACTCCAATGGTTGGAACATCCCAATCTGAAACGCCGGATTCAATCGAAGTATTGTACACGGTTGTGAATCCTGCAAACAACAACACGTATCATCTTCTTTCTGCGGCTTCATGGGAAGATTCTGCCTCCTATGCTCTTTCTTTGGGTGGCTTCCTCACGACTGTTGATGATGAGGCAGAAAACTCATGGCTGTTCGATACCTTTGCCGCATGGGACAATCAATCCCGACACCTGTGGACGGGCTTGTCCGATTTCAACGCTGAAGGAAATTACCGATGGCATGATGGCACCCCGTTCCTTTACCGTGATTGGGGTGACGCACAGCCTTCGGCTGGTGGTGACGAAGACTACGTTCACATTGCAAGCACGAACATGGGCAACATCATGCCAGGCACTTGGAATGATTTGGAAAACGATCCACAGTATTTCCCAGTATACGGAGTCGTAGAAATCGGCCCTGGAGCGGATTACTCCCTGCGATTCAACGGAGACGGAGACCATGTTGTCGTAGAACACGACCCAGGAATGGATTTTTCAAATTTGACAAGTCTTTCTTTAGAAGGATGGATCTACCCCTACGCCGATGAAGGATTACAATTCATCATGATGAAGGGAGATTACGGTTGGGGGCTTTATCTCAACGGTGATTCTTTGGCATATTCATCACAATACAGCCTTTCTCAACACCCTGTTTCAAATCAAACGGTCGAGGTCAATGCGTGGACACATGTCCGCGTTGACATAGAAATTGACGTCGGTGGAGAATTTTTCATTAACGGTGAGTCAGCAGGACTTATTGATTCAGAAGATGCCAAAATCCCTCTCGGAGATTTTGGTTCAAACGATTGCTTTACCTCCGGTGAAGAATGCGATGAATTTTACATCGGCCGAATGGGTGCAGGTTGCGACTGCAACTATTTTGGTGGAATGATGGACAACCTCTCAATCTCAATAGGCGTGAACGGATCAAACGATTCGAACCTCCGATCAGAATGGACCTTCCCTGAAGGTGAAGGCGACACAACTCTTGATTCTGTGATGAGCCTCCCTAATTCTACCACCACTCAATCGAGTTACCGCCAAGGTGAGATCATTGGGGCGGACTGGGTCATGCCCGACGGAAGTATCGTAGCCCAGGCTGTTGAACTCTTCATTGGAGAAGAACATGTGGTCGATGAAGCAAATGCAGGAGACACCCTCCTTTTCTTCACAGAGGTTGAGGCATATACCCGTGAATTGACTTGGTTTTCTTCTGCGTTCAAATTTGACTATTATGAGGATCCTGTGAACTATGAAGTGTACATTGGGTTTGGGTCAATTCCGAATGAGTGGAACAATAATGGCTCCTTCACAGCTGACTTTGGTTGGGGGTATCAACAATGGTCATGGCCCCCAGAAGGCGTGGTTTGGTTCGTTCTGATTCCCGATGACGAACTTGAAGACTTATCAATTTCCATCGAAGCCCAGGTGGCGGACCCACCGCCAACATTGGACGACATGACAGAACTCAAACAAAGCATCGCTGTGACCAACCAAGAGATCAGTACGCCTGGAAATTTCGACGATATCGGTATGAATTATTACTACATCAATGTTACAGAACCCCTTGCAGATCTACGAGTACGTACCTACGGTGGACGCGGAGATGTGGATTTGGGAATGTCGTTTTACAGCCCACCCGAGCCTGATTTCTGGTGGGGCTGGGAGGAGCCCTTCTTTGAAGACGAGAAGGAAGACTCTGTTTCCATTGATATCATGGAGGTCTGGTCAACAGAGCCTGGAAACGACGAAGAAGTCCACCTGTTCAATGTTGAACCCGGATTGTATTACATTACTGCATATACCACACGCATGGCGAGAGGATTTACCATTGTAGCCGACTTTGTTTATCCACCTGAGAATGTCGACCCAGATGATGCAATCACATTGACTCCTGGTGTTGAGTATGGCTTGCTCAGTGGTTATGACGGTCTTTCGCAATATTTCAAAGTGGATGTCCCTCAAGGTACCGAACGGCTCATTGTTGATTTGTCAGACGGTGATGGCGAAGCAGGCCTCTACATGCGTCTTGACCAAGCCCCGACATCTTCAACCTATGATCACCATTCGACCAGTGAAGGAGCGGGTGACAGAATTGCCTTCAACGACCCTACGCCGGGGACATGGTACATTCTTCTCAATTCCAAATCGGCGTTTACAGGTGTCAATATCCTTGCCGATTTCGCAGAACGTTACGTTTGGGATTACGATGGCACACCCATTCAACTCTACAATGACGAGCCTTTGGAAGGAATCAGTATTCCAAAGGGTCAATCGATTGAATTGTATGCCGTTCTTGAAGAACCAGGCAACGTGTTCATCATTGAATCGTCGGGAGGGAGTGGAGACATTCAAATTATCATTGACGGTGTTCAATATGAACTCATATTTGGCGGCGGTGGCGGTCGGCCCGGTGGTTTTGAACTTGAAACTGAAACAGACGATGTGACCATCAAGAGCGGAACATCTGGAACGAATCATATGGTGACGCTCGAATTTCCGATGAACGGAATCATGGAAATCAAAGTGACTGGAATTAGCGATGCCGAAGAGGTCACTCTGGTGGCGTTTTGGGATGAATCCGATTTCCCGATTGACCCCGTTGACCCCGTGGAACCCACCCAACCTGCTGAAGCTACATCTTGTGTAGTTCGTGCTGAAAAAGATTTTTCCTCTTCTGACGCAGACGGTTCGGGAGTCCTCGAACCCGACGAAATCGGAATGGGAGATGACGATATGATCACGTCAGCTGGTCCTCGAATTCTCATGATTTTTGATTCAAATGGCGACGGGGTCATTGAGTACGCAGAACACCTCCAAGTGATGTGCTCGTGCGACAATGAAATGATGTCTGTATACGCCGAACTTTCTCCTTATGGTGGTGAGGTCTCAATAGAGGTCCTCGAAAACCATGAGGCGCAAAATGAATACGATTTCGCGTCGGTTGACGCTAATGAAAATGACTTTATCGATGCTGAAGAACTCGAACTTCTTCTGGTACTGTGTGAGACCACATTCTCTGCTTTTGATAAGGATGGAGACGGGGTTCCTGATGATGATGATGCGTTCCCTGAAGACCCTGATGAATCGGTTGATACCGATGGGGACGGTGTTGGAGATAATGCCGACCTTGCACCAAGTGTTGCGAACGATTTGATCTATTCATCTGCAGCTTTGGTCTTTATCATTCTTGCTGGGTTGCTTTTCGCATTCATGAGAACAAACCGAGATCAGCCCGGTCTCAAGGATTGGGGCGATGAACAACGCATGGATGCTGCTATTTTTGACATGAACCAAGAGGATGGCTCTTCCTACGCTGAATCGGTGAGCGAGTCTCTTGAATCGATACCACCACTCGATTTGCCAACGATGTCCGAACCTCTTGAAATTCCCTCCTCACTTGACCTTGGGACAAATCCTTCGGTTGATGTTCCAGATGCAACGCTCATGGGCATGGTCCTTGACGGACAGGAAACGATTGAGTTCCCATCCGGAAGCGGTGTTCTATGGATCCGTGATGAACCTGAACACGCATGGGAGCAAAAGAGGTAACCTCAATTTTGAGGAATGACAAATCCATCCCATCTTGACATATACGTCACGAAGGTATCGCTGAGTCCAGCCTGTTTCAAATGCTCGACTGTAAAGGGTGGTTTCTTTGGGGATGAATCACCCTTGGATAATTGTTGAGGCCAATCATAGTGGGCGATTCCAGCCCGCCCAACCCCTACCAAATCAGCGCCTTCATCCATGGCGAATCTTACATCTTCTCCATCCCAGATCTTTCCTGTGGTAATGATGGGTATCTGGCCTTCAAGGTGATTGCTAAACCACTTTGTGAGAGAGATTTCTTGGCCGTATTTATCCGCTTGTGTTTGGAACACATCCCAACAGGAAACATGAATGAAGTCAAGACCCCAACCAGCACACCATTTTGCAACTTGTAGGGTCTCCTGTAATTCAATCCCTAAATCTTGAATGGTTGGAGAAAGCCGTACTCCGACAATAAATTCTTGAGAGGTTTGAGCACGAACTTGTTCAATGATGCGCTGTAAAAACATGGAGCGACCCATGAGATCACCTCCCCATTGGTCGCTGCGTCTGTTCGTATTGGGGCCAAGGAATTGAGAGATGAGATAGCTGTGGGCGCCATGCAATTCAACACCAGAAAAACCAGCCGCTTCACAACGGGCTGCTGCGCTACCAAACGCTATGATGATGGATTCAATTTCATCATGTGTGAGTTCTTTTGTGACAATTCCCATCATACTCGGTTCGGTATTTTCTGAAGCCGAAACAGGTTGAACTCCTGTGAGGTTGAACGGAGATCTCATTCCCCCATGAAACAATTGTGCTAAACTCACTGCCCCATACTCCGACAATTTGGATGCGAGATGAGCAAGTCCGGGTACCTGATGGTCGGACCACACTCCGAGTTCACCTTCCCAACCCCGGCCGTGTTCGGTAACATTGGCTGCGGCAGTGGTGACGATTCCAAATCCCCCTTTCCCTCGTAAGGTGAGCCAATGATGTTCTTCTTGTGAAAGAACGCCGTCATCATGACTTTGCTTGTTGGTTAATGCAGCGAGAACGGTTCGGTTTCGTACGGTTAAACCGGTCCTTGGGAATGTGAATTCTGACAATACATTGGTCATTGAATCACCAGGGGTCAATTGTCCCGTTTGGCTTGGGGCTTTGAACGGGCAAAGGGTTCGGAGAGTGCGAGGATATTGCGGTGCATTGATGGAAGAATTTCAAACATGATCAGGGCCATGAGGAACATGGCGAATAGACTGACTATTCGAGCAATGTAGGTGTGTCCGAACTCAAAAACCGATATGCCCCAAAGGTCCCATTGAGTATAGGTCATGTGCATCCATATCAGGCCAGCGTTACGAAACACATTGAGCAGGTGAATGAGAGGGACGATGAGGAGAAGTGCCCGAGCGCGTTGTTTCCAATGGAGGTTGAGAACCGATATGGCTCCGATAAAGAGAACCATTGACTGTAATGCAGTACATGCGAGGACGAAATTGATTCCTATTGACCCTCCGTCAGCGAGCATAAGTTCCGATTGGAACGCATATTCTCCTGTAAAATCAGTAGAAAACCAACGATTGCCGTCCCATTGTTCCCAAGAGACCCGTCCACCTGGGGCATTGACCCACGTGGTTCCAACTTCGATGTCTTGACCCCCTGCGAATCCGAGGAACCATGCGGATTGAGTGGCTACAAACAAAATTGCGAGAACGCTGAGATAAGGGACATATGCAATGAGGAGATAAGGCCCACCTGCAAATGCGACCGTCCCCCTCGCCCAATTCAAGGCTTCTCGTTGTGGTTCGGTACAGTTCCGTTCCCAAAATGCAATTCCTACGCACAAGGGTAAGGTGAGGGCACACATCACGGTAAGGACCATGTCATTGTGTTCATAATAGGTCCAAGACTGGTTGAAGAAGAATAACCCTACTGCAACCCAACCGATTTGTGCGAGTGGAACTCCTCCATTCTTTCGAAGGAACCAGGAAATAGCGAGTGCAAGCATCCCCGCAGCGCCAATCAATGTCGCAGTGGATGGTTCCATCAGCACAGGTTGACCCAAGCAGAGGTTTCCTATGAAGGTCACCAAGAATTGGTAAAGGCAATGAGGCTCCATCCAGTGGAATGTTCATGTCGGGGATGATTGCTCATTGGGGAGTGCAACTCTCGGCTGAGATGGACACCGGCCGGCCGATTGCATTTCTTGACCGTGATGGTGTGATTAACGTAGGGCGTCAAGGCTACGTAAATCGCCCTTCCGAGGTAGAATTGCTCCCAGGCGCCGCAGAATCGGTAGCCAAATTGAGGAAGTTGAATTTTTTGATTTGCGTTGTTACGAACCAATCGGCAATCAGTCGAGGATTGTGGGGTATTGAGCAACTTGAAGCCATTCATCAAGAACTGCAAAAGCAACTTTTCATTGAGGATGAGGACGCCATGGTGGATTTGTTTCTCACTTGTCCGCACCGTTACGAGGAAGCATGCGGATGCAGAAAACCATCTCCGGAAATGTTGCATCTCGGTCATAGATTGCTACGGGTTGAAGGCCGGTCACAAGAGATGATGTTTTCTTCAAACCTTCATTCAATCACCGAACAATCCGTCAACTGGTGGGGTGAGAAACCGGTGCCGTTTCACCCCTTGGACCTGATGGTCGGCGATCGTCGTTCCGACATGGGTGCTGGTTGGGCTTACGGGGCTCGACTGTTTCGAGTCAGTGCACATGAGGGTATACATGGTGCAGTTTCAAGATTGTTAAACGAGAATGATGTTGGTGATTCATTCCAACCCTGAGGTGAATCTATGGGGTGGCTTGGTTTAGACGATACAGACTCCCTTGGGGGCGGTTGTACCACCAAATCCATGGAGGACTTGCTCCAAAACTTACCCGATGAAGTTCGAGTCGGCACGGTTCGTTTGGTTCGTCTTTGGCCCTTTGCTTCGGGGCGAACAAGAGGAAATGCAGCGCTTTCTGTAGAACTCCAATGCGATGATGAGGAATCGCTTCTTTCCCATCTTGACGGATGGTGGGCTGAAGAACTTTCTAAGTTCAAGGGGCTAATTTCTCCATCCCATCATTCGGACCGACCCCAGGTTCCTTCCGACCCGGGTATGGTCTGGTTCACTTCTCAACCTGACCCAATTTACTACTGGTCTGCGGTACAACATCATGTTGAGGTTCATGACCTTCCTCCGGCAACCAAATCTTGGGGAGGAGCGGGTATCATTGGTGCAACCGCTGCCGTTGCATGGCCAGGGGTCGATTCCACATGGGAAGCCATTGCATGGAGGCTGACATCAGATACAAACGCTCCACGTCGTGTTTGCCCAGAATCGCTCGCTGAAATTGACAATTGGCCAGGGACCTTCATGTCTCGAGACCCGCGCAGCGGAACGTCTCTCATCGCTCCTCGTGGACGATCGCCTGTACTATGCGGGGTTCGTGCAATGACCGAGGGGCAGGCAAAGGAAGCATTGTCCCATCTTCTTTCGTCGCCAAACACTGAGCCGTCGATCGGCCAACGAACGTTCAAAACCAACCAGGCCTCTGGCGACCACTTGCAAACCGTCACTCGGGCTGTGGTTCAAGAGGTTGCAGTTGATGGACAACGAAAACATGCGAGGATAGAAACCACGCATGGGATTTGGATTTCATACGGTGAAGGCGGACCCGTCAACCAGTTGTCGCGATGGTTGAAAAAAGGAGATATCATTGAACTTAAGGGGCTAGAATCAGAAGACGGCACCTTTCATATGGAACAACTGCGTGTTGTTTCATGGAATGCGAGGGCTCAATTACGACCTCTTTGTTCAAACTGCACCGTTCGGATGAAGAGTATGGGTCAGAATCAAGGCGTACGATGTCCAAAATGCAAACAACGGTTGGATGACCGTTGGGAAGATGTCCCTTCCGAACCCCCGTTCATTGGTTGGGTTGAACCTCCTGCGTCAGCCAGAAGGCACCTGGCCCGTCCATTGGCTTGGGGAGATAAAAAGTAATATTTTTGTGCTATTTTCTTCGGAAAGATGAAAAGATGCAGCGAACTCCAAATTTCTATGGACCCCGACACAAGCCGGAACATTGCATACCTACTGGGCGTCTTAACCTTGGCCGTGATGGTGTATTTTATCTCTCGGAGAGCCATGGAAAATCGTACAGAAATGCTCGAAAGTAATGCCCCCAAGGTAGCGGGTGAGGACGAACTTGCTGGTGGTGCTCGCAACCCCCAACAATTCGATGAACCCGATGAAGACGCATTGAACGAGATGGCTGACCTTTTGGGTGACGACGAAGATTCAGATATGGAATCCTGAATCTTTTATCTCGACGTTGAGAATCTCTTCTCCAGCGACGATCGTCCTCGTTGCACCCTCTTTGCGCCTCCACATTTTCCAAGTTTCAAATCCGGCATCGGCCATGACCTTATCTCCTCTCGCAACAATGGGGTGCTCGCTTTTACCGCTCGCATCAGCGCTCCCTTTAGAAATTAATAGCAGCGTAATTTCACTTCCCGTTTCTTTGGCCAAACGGCTGACCTGGGAAACGAGTTGGGCAGGGATTCTCCCAGTATTGTCGCACCAATCATCGAGAACAACCAATTTTACGCTTGGTAGCCCGTGAACCGCTTCGATCATTGCGTCTATGGCTCGCTCAAACTTCCCTCCAAAATTCATGGCATGGAAGCGAGAAGATTCAACTAACGAGAGGTGGGAGAACAATTGAGAGAATCTTGTCCCATCAGGGAGGTCACTGGATGCCCACAACACCCGTCCGTTGTTCGCAATCGTGTCTGCGGCAAGGTGGAGACCGAAACTGGTTCCACCCGTGCTCCCTTCAACTGCAAAGTGGATGGTTTTCCCACCTACCTCGAATACATGACGCTCCATGGTAGTGGACACGCGCCAATGGTGAATGAGTCTTGCGTAGTGTCAACACGGCTCAGCAAGGCCTATGACCTATGCGGGTAAGCGGAGACCATGGCCGGTGAAGTCCGAGACGGTGAGCGAATACCACGTAGACCCCTTCCTGAGTTTGAGGAAGCTGCAAGTTTTGCAGAAGCATTACAGCGAGATGGTTTCATTGGAACTGCACTTGGAGACAAAAATCAATACGGGCCCGTTGCAATGATGGTTTTGTTGTTGATTGTCGCCGCTATAACTGGAACAATCCTTAGATTGCTCCGTAATCTTTGAGACCATCAAAGAACGGAGAAAGTCCTTGCTTTCTAGGGATAACATCAAACCCTATATTGCTGCACCCAACGCATGGATGAAGGTTCTGTAAATGTTGAAGCACGTACATCTTCACAAGATAAGCGATGGACCATTATGGCGGCTCTTCTCGGAACAAATACTGCCTTCATGTTGTTTCAAGGGATAGAGCAGGAGAGAAATCCTACGGTGATCCGAGAAGTGGCCCTGACGATCATCGCCGCCGCTCTGCCATTCCAATCAATTTATTTTTTGATATACACCTTTCTTCTCGAGCACGAATCACAATTGAGCGCGGCTCGTAAAATGCGGCTTCATTACGCATCGGCCGTATGTCAAATCGTTGCCTACGGTTCCTTGATTGGTGTAGCGATGATGTGGTACAATATTTCCAATTATGTCGGGGTCTCATTCGTGGCCTCGACAGGGTTAGCCATTATCCTGATACGCTCGGTGATGAGTCCTGTAGTAGCCGATGTGGCTCAGTAATTCGGCTGTCAATTCCCCTTTTGCTCCATTCAGGTGGACGGGAATATTCATGGATGGGGTCGGACGGACACGATGTATGGCATTCTGTCCACTGGATTACCGCTACGGCTGTCAAGAATTCAAGCACATTTGGTCGGAAGTTGGTCGGCATGAACGACAACTCGAAGTTGAACGTGCTCTCATTTGGGCTCACATGCAACTTGGACGGGTTACACAAGCCGACTATGACACCGTCGCTTCCATTGCAAACCCAACATCGGTTACCAAAGAACGTGTTTCTGAAATTGAAGCAGAAACCCGTCACGACATCATGGCACTCACAAAAGCCATGGCTGAAGCAGCGGGAGATGCGGGATGGTGCATTCACCTCGGAGCGACATCCAATGATATCGTAGATACTGCAGTCGCCCTCCAACTGCGTGATAGCATTGTTATGCTTCGTGAGCAACTCTGCCTTCTTATCGGCGTATGTGCGGACGTTGCAGAGCGTGAGAGAGACACCGTTATGCTTGGCCGAACACATGGACAAGCAGCGGTACCAATTACCTTCGGGTTGAAGGCCGCTGTTTGGCTTGATGAATTGCGCCGTCAACTCGTTCGATTGGATGAAGCGACGCCACGAATTGCGGTAGGAAAGTTCCTCGGAGCAGTAGGCACTGGCGCCGCCCAAGGCGTGAATGCACGAGAACTACAGCGCCTCATTCTCACCCACCTTGGTCTAGGCGTACCTCTCGCCACCACACAAGTCGTAGGCCGTGACCGATACATCGAATACGTGTCATGGTTGGCGAACATCGCCGCAACATGTGAGAAAATTCTTCAAGAAATCCGAAACCTTCAGCGGTCAGAAATCCAGGAAGCAGGGGAAGGTTTTGATGTCAAAAAGCAAGTTGGCTCGTCAACGATGGCTCACAAAAAGAACCCGATTAAATCCGAAAATGCATCAGGTTTGGCTCGTATCGTACGTTCAATGATTATCCCAACTTACGAGAACGCACTGCTGTGGCACGAGCGAGATTTAGCTAATTCGAGCAGCGAGCGTTTTACACTCTCACACGGTTCAGCACTTTGTGAGGATGTCATCGCAAAAACACGCGACGTGTTGACAAACATGTGGGTTGATGCCGAACGTTGTCTTGAAAACATCAAGGCTCAACGTGGGCTCGTTATGGCTGAAAAAGTCATGATTGACCTTGTAGATCGTGGAATCGCTCGGGATGAAGCCCATGAGATCCTTCGAGAAGCCTCGTTCACTGCTGTAGCAAATAAGGAAGAACTGATTGATGTCTGCAGCCGTACTCCTGCAATTTCAACGGCATTCTCTGCAGATGAATTGGAAGCAATGTTTGACCCCGCCAACCATATTGGTGTGTCTGGCGAACTTGTTGACGAATGTGTAGCCCTCGCACGGGCCGCGATTCAATGAAACTCAAGATGGCCCCGAACACCGTCCCAATGGGTCGTGAATTCAACATCCAATGAGCGGTCCATGTGCGGACCGGAAATCACCAGTGTTTCGTATTCCCCTCCCTCCCCTTCGATGTGGAAGCGGTATTGTTTTGCAAGATGCCGCAGTTCTGCGAGTTTGGTCCGGTTCAAAATCGTCCCAAGCCAAGATTCATCCAATCCTTCACAACTCACTCCAGTGACCATAATTTCGAATCCGTTGTCGACCATCTCACTGAGATGGCTATCACCGTCTTGGTGCCACAAGGGCGTCCAGCTGATCAGGTCAAGACGCTCAGCCATCCGTTCAAGCCTAGATTTTTGGTAGTCTGAACGAAGTGCTCCACTTACGAACCCATCGATTTGGCGCTTTCTTAGTGCAGATTCTAAATCTTCAATGTCTTGTGGTGTTTCTCCTGATGTAGGGACGTTAACCCATTCAAGATGAGCAAGTTCTGCCTGTTGCTTGACCAATTTGGTTCCAGGAATTTGAAACATTGGAGAATCCTCTCCAGTGACTGTGATGGTAACGAGAGAATCGATGGTCCATCCTTTACAGCGAGCCCACCACCATGCAGCCGCAGAATCTTTTCCTCCCGATGAAAGGATTGCGACCCGCATGACGCTCCCAAGGTGTTCACCTTCATGAGTATGGTTCTCAAACTGAGGGTTGATATGGGGGGAGTGTTTGAGAAACCTGTTGAAGGAGAGGCGGGTCATCTCAATTCACCCGCATCCTCATAAAGTGTCAACCGAACGAAAGAAACAGAGGTCATGAATATGCAACCAAGCGGAAGAGGATACGACCATGGAATTACCACGTTTAGCCCAGACGGACGATTGTTCCAAGTCGAATATGCACGAGAATCAGTAAAGCGTGGAACCACCACTGCAGGCTTGAAATTCAAAGACGGTGTTGTCCTAGTTTGTGACAAGCGCATCATCAGTCGCCTCATCATTCCAGAGTCCATTGAGAAGATGTTCAAAGTTGACAACCATGTTGGAGTCGCTACGTCCGGCCTCGTTGCAGACGCTCGGCAACTCGTTGCCCGAGCTCGTGTAGAGGCACAAGTTAACCGAATCACCTACGGCGCTACAGTTCCTGTTGATGTACTGGTCAAGAAAATTTGCGACTTCAAGCAATCCTTCACCCAATACGGCGGATCACGTCCCTTCGGAACAGCCCTCCTCATCGGCGGAGTCGACGATAACGGAATCCACCTTTATGAGACAGACCCGTCTGGTGCATACCAGTCCTATCACGCAGGTGCAATCGGCAGCGGTCGTAACACCGTGATTGAATTCTTCGAAGACAACTGGAAGGAGAACATGACGCTTAATGCTGCTATGAAACTCGGATTGGAAGCACTCCGGACTGGAAATGATGCGGAACTTAATCGAGAGGCTGTTGAAGTGACTGTTGTTGATTCAGAAGGGTATCGAGTGCTTGACCGAGCTGCTGTGAACAAGCAAATCGACCGTCTTAAACCACTTGATGACTGAAAATAGGTCGGCACATTGATGCCTCCTCACGAATTGTCCCTGCATGAGGGAACCCTATGGTAAGTCTAGATGCAGCAGTTCTTGCACGAATGGAAAAGGGCGGTAAGCGATACGAGATTCTAGTTGACCCGTATCTCGTTGATGATTTCAAGGCAGACCCATCTTCGGTAAATCCGGACGACTTTTTTGCAATGGATGAAGTATTTCATGATGCCCGTGGAGGCGAGCGCCCCACAGAGGAATCCATAGAGGCCGTATTTGGGACACAAGACATTGTGGCGATTGCACAGATGATTTTCCAAAAGGGAAGTCTTCAACTTACGACGGTTCAACGAAAAGCCATGGTTGAAACGATGCGTCAACAAATCATCCATCAAATCCATACGCAAGCCGTGGATCCAAAAACGAAGTCTCCTCATCCAAAAACTCGTCTTGAACTCGCCTTGGATGAATCAAGATACTCCGTTGACCCGTTCAAGCGCCTAGATGAACAAGTCAAAGACGCCATAGCAAAACTGAAACCGCTTATTCCACTTTCCTTCGAATCCGTTCGCCTTGCTATCAAAGTTCCAGGTGCTGCCTATGGCGGCGTACATCGGATTCTCCGCCCCTATCAACAGAAACAAGGATGGCTTGAGGACGGTTCTTGGGCATGCGTCATCGAATGCCCAGCAGGTATGAAACCAGATTTGATTGGACAAGTTATGCGCCGTTCATCCGATGCCGAAGTCAAAGAATTGTAAGCGACTGACCTGTTGTGTACAGGGTGGCCTTTATCATGGGATGTCGTTTCGCCGTAAATGGAGAGAAAAGAATGTCCCAAGGTCAAACTGGCGCCGAGCAGCGCCTCGTGACCCCGGGTATGGCCATCGGGCCATCCGCCGGGAAGCGCGCAGGAAGCGGTATTATTACCGAACAAGATACAATGATAGCCACCCAACTCGGCTGGCTTCAAGATAAGAACAACACCATGTCTGTTCATCCCATTCATTCGGCTTACATGCCTCGTTCTGGCGACTTGATCGTCGCCAATGTTGCAGAAGTTCGTAATAACTTGTGGTTCATGGATATCAACGGAGCATTCCAAGGATTGCTTCCAATGTCTTTGGCCCCATGGAAGGTCGAATTTGGAGCCGCACGCCAACACATGGATGTCGGCAATGTAGTTCTAGCCCGTGTTCAAGAAGTTGATGAATGCCACAATGTCGTTCTTACAATGAAAGGCGTCGGCCTTCGCCGTTTGAACCAAGGCGCTGTAGAAAATATTCCTGTCCAACATGTGGACCGTGTTCGTGGAGATGGTAACAGTCTCCTACAACGCTTGCGAGATGCCAGCGATTGCCGCATCATGGTCGGCGAAAACGGTCGTGTATGGATTGACGGCGATTCAAATGGAATCGCATGGGCTCGTAAAGCTCTCAAAATGGTGGCCGAAAAAGGTCACACAACTGAATTCGAAGCAATTCTCGCAGAGATGGAACACGAAAAGAAGGGTGATGCTTAATGGGCGGATACGGAGATATACAACTACTACAAGACGATGGTTCTCGCCTCGACGGGCGAAAACTGGATGAAATGCGACCGATGAAAATTGAAGCAGGTGTTCTACCTGCTGCCGATGGTTCAGCCATGGTTACTCACGGCCTCAACGTTGCTGTCGCAGCTGTTTATGGCCCTATGGAAGCACACCCAAGAAAGATTCAACGCCAAGACCGAGCGGTTATTGATGTCCGCTACAACATGGCGCCTTTCTCAACATCTGACCGAATTCGTCCCGGATTCAACCGACGTTCTCGTGAGATTTCCAAGGTAACTGCTGAAGCACTGGAATCGGTTGTTCTCGTTGAACGATATCCTCGCTCCAAAATCCGAGTTGAAATTGAAATTCTTGCAGCCGAAGCCGGTACTCGGTGTGCTGGTCTCACCGCTGCTGCTGTTGCACTTGCAGACGCTGGAATCCCGATGCGCGACTTGATTGTTGGCGTTGCTTCTGGAAAAATTGAGGACACAGTTGTGCTTGACCTCGACAAAGCAGAAGACAACTACGGTCAGGCTGACCTTCCGGTTGGAATTCTACCCAATACCGGAGAAATAGCGTTCCTTCAGATGGACGGTGACCTTTCTCCCGATGAATTCAATCTCGCCATGGAATACAATTTCAAGGCTGCAAAGGAAATTCATGAAATCATGGTCGATGCCTTGCAACGACGCTACGAAGGAGGTGAGGCCTGATGCCTCAACTCGTCCCCAGTTTGCTACGACAGGAACTTGCTCGCCTTGCAGAAGAAGATGCTCGTCTTGATGGCCGTGGCCGATGGGAAGCGCGTGAACTTACTCTCGAAACCGATTGTCTCTACAACGCTGAAGGATCTGCAAAGGTCACCATGGGTGGAACCATCGTTTACGCAGGAGTCAAGTTCGAACTTCGTACACCTTGGCCAGACCGCCCGACTCAGGGTTCCCTCATGTGTGGAGCAGAACTCCGACCTGTGGCTGGACGAAAGTACGAACCAGGCCCTCCATCACCTCAATCCATTGAACTTAGCCGTGTGGTTGACCGTGGAATTCGCGAATCAGGATGCATTGACATGGAAAGTCTGTGCATTGTGCCTGGTGAGAAAGTTTGGGGTGTCATGATTGACATTCACGTCCTTTCCGATCAAGGCAACATCTTCGATGCCTGTGGACTCGCCGCTATTGCAGCATTGCGCACTGCGGTTGTTCCCGCAGAACGCTTCGATGTTGGTGAAGATCACAAATTACAAGTGAGCAGCACTCCGATTATGGCGTCCTTCACTCGAGCAGGTGGCCGATTTGTTTACGACCCATCAGAAGAAGAGGAATTGGGAGGCGATGAGCGCATTCACATTACTCTCGGAGATGAGGGCCACCTCCACTCATTACAGAAGGGGCTAAAAGGGGTCTTCACTCCCGCTGAGTTTGCTGAGATATTCGATGAGGCTCAGAAGCACTGTGTTGAACTTCGAAAACTCGTAGCAAAAGAGGAGGGGAACTGATTGGCAAAGCGAACACAAAAAGCCGGAGCAACAGCACGATTTGGTGCACGATATGGTGTATCAGTACGTCGAAACGCAGGTTCAGCAATGGCCAAGCGTTCTCGTAAATACACCTGTCCTGTTTGTCAATACCAAAAGGTCGAACGCCAATCTGTCGGCATTTGGGTTTGCAAGAAGTGCGACCACACATTTGCTGGTGGCGCATGGGAGCCGTTCACCCGAGCATCCGAAGCCAACAACAGAATTCTACGTCGGTCCGTTGACGGTGCAACCACCGCTGACATGGCCTTTATTGCTCAAGAAGCAGCAATGAACTACGAGCGAGAGCTCGCAGAAGGCATGCACGCCAGCGAAGAAGAAGAGTGAGCATCACTTGGCGGTGTCGATATGTGGCACCTTTCTCTAAGCGTTTGCTCAAGGTCTCAACTTGATACACAGTCACTCTGTGCAGCATTGGCAACCGATTGCCCAACAGCATGGATTGACGATGATTCGTTCGAGTTTAACCTCACAGAGCCAAAATGCAAAGACCTACGAGCCATGTGGAACACAAGGATGCGTGGCTTGATTGCAACGGATGAAGTGTTGAAGGTCTTCGCAAAGCATTCTTGAACCATCGCTCGGTCCAACAAACAGGTGAGAGCATGGAGAATCTAGAGCAACTTCAATTGGTGGTCGGAGAAGTTCAGGCTGCTCGTCAACAAGTCAGCAGCGTTCGTGCTCAAGTCCAAGAACTTGAAGGAACCATTACCGCCGTTCAAAATCAACCGGATCATCTTGCGCTCCATCGGCAACTCGGTGGCGTCTTGGTTGAAGTTGCCGACCGCGAGGCCTTGATCTCAGAATTACAACAAACACTCTCAGCGCTCAATGTTCACTTGGAACGGTTCACTGAGCGTGAACTTCAATTGGTTCAAACCTATGATGAACTCAAGAAATCACTTCAAGGGGCTCAAGAATGAGTTTAACTGATGTGGGACGTGTTGAGGACCTCGATTCCTTTCATACGTGGCTCATGACGGCAGTTAAACGAGGTCCAGTGGCTGTGATTACAGGAAAGAATGGGGATATGGATACCGTGGGTTCTGCCGTTGCCTTAGCATCATCGCATCCTCACTTAATGGCTTGCGGGCTCCACTTAGGGAGGGTTGCAAAGCGGATGGTTGAACATCACCGCGCGCCCTTTCGAAAATTGAATCACAATCACCGTTCTTGGCCGGTAGATCTCGCAGGTATCGTTGTCGTTGATGCTGCGGCTGAAAGTCAAACGGGACTCTCACTACCGGATGTTCCGAAGTGTATTTTGGACCACCATGCGACCAATGAATGGAACTTGGGTGAGAACGACATTGCACTGCGTTGGGAAGTTAAAGCAACAACAGAGTTGGTAGCAGATTATCTCTTCAGATACTCCGAATCATCCCTTACCCCTCAAGTGTGTGAATTTTTACTTGCAGGGCTGATCACCGACACGGGTCGCTTTCGTCATGCAAATCACGGTTCGTTTTCAACCGCAGGATCCTTGATTAAGCACAGCAATATTGACTATCAGTCCTTCATTCAATTCATAGAAGAAGAAACCATCTCTCCGAGTGAACGAGGTGCAATTTTAAGGGGTATGAATCGGGCTGAATTAACAGAAGCAGGCCCATGGTCTCTTGTTCGTACACGCTGTGGAACACTTGAGGGTAAGGTAGCATCACTCCTCTCTTCCATCGGTGCGGATGCAGTCGTAGTGACCCGACAAAGAGACGGTCAAACCCGTCTTACCGTTAGGGCTCCACGTTCCAGTGTCAATCATGGTTTACACCTCGGCGAAATCATGGCAGAAGTTGCAAGCAATATCGGTGGGGATGGAGGCGGCCATGACGGTGCTGCAGGCTGGTCTGGTTCAGCCGACCCAGTGGCTGCGGAATCTGCGTTTATCGATGCTGTGGCCCGAACTAAGCGCAAGAAGTGATGATCATGACCACAATTGAAACACCTCAAGGACCTGGACATTTCGTATCAAAGTGGAGATCTGAGGGTCCCGTTGATAGCAATACATTGGAACAATGGAAGGCTGAGATGGAATGGCCTTCATGGCTACCACTTGCTGAGGCTGCACTTTTTTTGGACGCACCAGAATTGCTTGATACCATGGATTCGCTTTTGACTCCTGCTGAGCGAGCTGTTTTGGGGTTGGTTCGCCGAAGGTGGCTTGGAGACACCCATCTTCTTGACCCGATTGAATCAGCCATGGAGATCACACGAAATCCAGAAACACGAGACCTTGCTCTTGAAGGCAGGCTTCGAATGGAGCGGGGACTCGTTCGTTATGAGGCCGGAGATGTCGAAGGAGCAGATGAAGACTTGACATGGGCTGAAACTCGGTTGAAATCCGTAGCTCTTGCAAGCCGGGACCACGATTTATCTCTGCTTAACAAAGCCGCATACCATCTCGCACAAGGTGAAAATCTCATGGCGCTGCAAGTGTATGGAGACATTTCACGTACCGGTGGCCACGCACACGAGACCGTCGCCATTTCTCGCTTAGGCGCTAGCCGGATTCGGCACGGACTCGGGCATATGTTTGATGCAGGGCGTCATGCCTGGAACGCACACAAGCACGCCATCCTCGCCCACCAACACCAAATGGCGATTGAAGGGGGTTCATTGTTTATTGAACTCGCTTTGGACCACATTGACGATTCCGCTCAACCCATGAGCGTTCAAGTTGAACGAGCCAAACCGGTCGATGTTGATGAAGAACGCCCCGTTCTCGCTGTACAAATGAGCGATGTGACTGGCATATTTGAATGGTGCATCGAACACATGGAGCAAGGATTCGGCGGTCCTGAACGCCCGGATGTTAGGGCCATGCTCTTGATTGCTCACAAGATGAATCGAATGGAAGTGTTCAACGATTTGATGTCCAATCCCGATGAAGTCCAAGACCCAATGCTGGCTGCGGTTGCACAAGCCTGCTGTGATGACAGCGATGAAACAGCAAGAATGGCTTGGGCAAGCCGTCTTTCAACCTTGACTCTTCTTTGATGAACGAGAAAAGTAGTTGGCGAGATCTTCAAATTCTTCAACAGTCCATTCAATCACTGATGGAGTCTGTCTCCACCATTTGACTTCAGTAACTTTGTCATCGTTAACCGTCCACGAAGATTTCTCAGTTGATGGGATGATGACATGCCCGACCCATCCTTTTGGATAGTAGGTTTTGTTCCAAGACACCAGCCTTCCGACCGTCCCTGTCTCTTCTTGTAATTCTCGTAGCAGTGCATCCTCTGGGTCCTCATTTTCCTCGAGATGACCGCCTGGTATCTCCCAGCCTCGTTGAGGATGTTCAACGAACAGTATTCTGCCGCCATGGCCCATCGGAGTGAGAGGTTCACCTTCACATGTAACCCATGCAAGAGCGAAAATAGGGCGTTCTTCAGCCATGGCCGTTCACATCTTTTGTTGAATCTCTCGGAGAATCTCTTCAGCCCAATCCTCACCGTTAGCAACCAATCGTCGAGCCATGAAGAATGCCTGTTGGTAGTCCTCTGCAACCATTAACGCCTCAAGGCGCACTTGGTCGAGGGGTGCGGTAGCCGTTTCCTCTTCGACCTCTTCGGTTGAAATTAGCTCTTGAGTGGAAACACGTTTCGTTAGAGCCACCATGTTTTCTAAAAATGCGTCCCGATGGGTAACCGATGGCCCCGACCAGGGAGTCACATCTTTGCCGTCCATACTTCCTTTCAAGCGGGTAAGGAATTGATCTCTCACGTCCATGTGAGGTCGCAACTGTTGCACGTGGTCGTAACAGGACCAGGCATCATCGATTTCTTCCCGCCGTTCGTGCAATCTACCCATTTCCATCCACAACTCGTGATTGTTTGGTCGGTGAGCGAGTAAATGTCGGGCGAGTTCAATGAATAAATTTTCATTCCCAGAGGTCCGAATCCGTTCCAATCTTCTGCCGAATACAATGTTTGCACGTTGGTCTCGGAAATCAAGGCGCTTGCATCGTTCAGAAAATTCAGATAATGTAATGGTATAGGGTGACGGTTCCTCTTTGTTCGCTTCACTTTCCGTAATCAACGACCACCAAGAGTCGGGGTCAAGTGGATCCCGTGAAAATGCTGCCTCAAGAAGTTCCCTTCCGACCGCGAGAAAATCGATACCCTTCAGTTGGTCAAGATGTTCGGGGTCTCGCCCCAATATGGAGAAGACATCTTCCATGACTGCATGCAATCCGTCTCCGTCCTTGTTTGAAACTTTGAGCTCTGCAAGACAACGCCAGTTTCGTTCATCCGTAAAGTCGTGGAGGATGGCTTGTCGCGCATTTTGCTCCGCCCATGCAAAATTTTCTCGGGCCCGTTCGGGGTCTTTCTGAGCCAATGATGCAAATTTTTGTGCTGATGACCTGTAGCGATTCCCAAGGTTCCGTCTTGGATGCTGAAGCAGGTCCTGGCTGTCAACCATGTCATCACCTTATTGAACGGACATGAAACCTTTGCGGTCAACACCAAAATCAATGGTAGCATCGTATCCAATCTTTGATGTGTTTCCATCCGCATAACGTGAAGGGTCAAGAGAACTTCCTTTTTGATGAGAGAGAATTAGTGTGTCCTTGTCGGGTTGCCAGCGAGTCATCATCGCCCACTCTACGCGAACGGGGTCAGTAATGTCAATGTCTTCATCCACGACGGTGACGATCTTCATGCTTTTGTGCCCTGCAAAGGCTGCCTCAATAGCCTTCATTCCATCGTCGGCGTTGACTTTCCTTATCTTCAATACAGCACCAAGCCAGCCGCATCCTCCCTCAGTCATGTGTACGTCAACACACTCAACGACTTCATTGACTGCAGCCTTAATGGTGGGGGCCCGCGGGAGACCCATCAATGTCTTGTGTTCAGCCTCACCGGGTATCAGTGCGTGGAATATCGGTTCGTCCCTGTGACTCACACCTTCAATTTCGATGACTGGTTCTTGACGAATGTCGTCGACCGTACCTGTAATGTCAACATACGGTCCTTCGTCATCATCCTCCGAAGTGATCCGTCCCCACATGACATATTCTGCGTCTGCAGGTGCATGGATACCGTTGGGCAATTCAACCAATTTCAGAGGCTTGTTGTATAATTTTTCGTGCAATGTCGCGGCAATGGTTAGCTCATCGATATTATCGTTGAATGACATCGCAGCAGCCAGAAGCACGACGGGGTCCGGTCCATTGACGACAGCAATAGAAACCTCACGTCCTTCTTTTCTTGCCTCCATCACCATGGTTCGCAAGTGGCGTGGGACAAGACGAACGACGAGGTGAGTTTTATCTCTCAAAAATTGACGGTGGAAGGAAACATTTCGTATCCCATTGTCTTCTGCAATGATGATGCTGGCTGAGGAATATCGGCCACGGTCCTCTGGCCAGTGGTGTGGGATTGGGAGAGCTACAAGGTCAACCTGCTTTTGCTGGTTTTCCATACATGGGGCTTCCTGAGGACTCACAGTTTCAGGCGTACTTGGATTTGACATGGCCCAACCAAGGGTGTCAATGTACGCTTCTGGTTCAATTCCTATCGCAGCGCACAAACGGTCCCGAGTCAACATGTTGACGGCAGCCCTGTGCCCCGGGCATTCCGAAATATTCGTGAACACGGTCATGGCATGGCCACTCGCTTGGGAATGGTTCAACATGCCGTGGCTTAGGCTGATTTCCCTGTCTTCTATCGAAGCAGCACCGAGATGGTCTCTGAAGGCCATAGTGTCGCCAGCGGTCGGACTCGCTTGAATGTTGTTCAAAAAATGAAAGGATTGGGATGCAAAAAAACGAATGACGCCGCCATGAAAGCGTTGTGATTAAGGGATTTGATTAAATAGGGGCGGCAAGTCGGCGAACTGCTCAATGGGTGATGATTATGGGTAGAGGACTTTTTGCAGGCGCCAAAATGGCAAAAGACCGACAAAAATTCCGTTGGTCAGATCGTCGATATAAGAAGCGCATGCTCAAGTCCCGAGCCAAGCACGACCCGCTTGCTGGGTCCACTCAAGCTAAGGGAATCGTTATCGAAAAAGTCGGTATCGAAGCCAAGCAACCCAACTCAGGAATCCGTAAGGCTGTCAAAATCTCTTTGATTAAGAACGGAAACAAACTCACTGCTTTCGCTCCCGGCGACGGTGCAATCAACTTCATCGACGAACACGATGAAGTGATGGTTGAAGGTATCGGCGGACGCATGGGGCGTTCGTACGGAGATATTCCAGGTGTCCGCTACAAGGTCATTCAAGTCAACGGAGTTTCCCTTGACGAAATGGTCCGAGGACGAAAGGAGAAGCCAGTCCGCTGAGGTGATGATGATGAGTGATACAGAATCAGAAGTCGAAGAAGTCGTCAAGCCAATCGCAGGAATCGGAACTCAAGTTTTCGGTAAGTGGGATGCATCTGAAGTGACCTGCAAAGATCCAGGTCTTGCTCCATACATCAACCTCACAACCGTTGGTGTCCCTCATACCGGTGGCCGCCATGCTAACGCTTGGTTCGGAAAAGCTAAACTTTCAGTCGTTGAACGTTACATCAACAAACTCATGCGCACTGGAAACTATACCGGTAAGAAAATGGGCGCTATGAAAGCATTTGAAGGTGCTCTTGATACCATCGCAGACAAGTCTGGTAACAATCCTCTACAAGTCTTTGTTGACGCTATCTGTAATGCTGCTCCAATGGAAGAGATTACCCGAATCAAATTCGGGGCTGTATCTCAACCTAAGGCAGTGGATTCATCCCCTTCCCGTCGCTTGGATCTCGCTCTTGCAAATCTCGCACGTGGGGCACAACAAGGGACTCACAAATCGAAGCGCACCCTCAAAAGTTGCATCATCAACGAACTCAACAAGGCTTCGGCTGGCGATGTTACTTCCTACGCCGTTGGCAAGAAGGAAGAACTTGAGCGAATCGCAGCTTCAGCTCGCTGATTGCAATGCCCCGCCACCCGACATCGGGCCATATCAATCGGAACACGGGACAGTATCGCCCGATTTTTTTCACCGTTGTTCAAATTTGTCTGAAGGGTTCGGTAGTTCATGTCCTTGATGCTCAATGCATTGTTTCTTGAGGTGTTTTTTTGAGCGACCATGAACATGATGAATCGTCCGATATGACGACGATGTCACGTTTCCTTATCGCAACAATGTTTTGTGGTTCGGTCGGCTCAATTCTCCTGCTCAATCGGAATACGTTCCAACTTGATGCGGTCCTAATTTACGGTACCACACATCTAGAGCAGGGGTTGCGAACCGCATATCGTCTTTCTTGGGGTATCTTGGATTCCATGCCATCATGTTCTGGATGATCCGAAATCCAGTTGCAGGTCAAATGACACCTTTGTTTCGTGAATCAAACCGGCTTCAAAAGCATGCGACGAAAGGTGTTGAACGATTGGTCCCCTTCAGTTCGTGGACCCTTCTAGCCTTCAGCGCATCCATGTTGGTAAACGGCATGGTGACGTTGTTTTCTTGGACAGGGCAGGTTCTACCAAGCTGGGTTGTTCTTGTAGGGGGTGCTCTTTTTGGCATCGCTTTCAGTTCTGCTGCACTCACGGCCATCATCGTCCGTTACGTGATTTTACCCGATATGGTTGAGAAACAAATGGATATGGACCATATGTTCCTCAAACACGAGCAAATGATGCACAATTTCGCACTTATTTTCCTATCGATCGAAATGGTTCTTGGTTGGGTTCAACTGCCTTTGGCGATGGTGGTTTTTGGTTTTCTGTACGGCAGCATATACCTCATTTTTGCTGAATATTGGGCGACGCGTGTTGGTGGATATTATGTCTACGAGTTCATTGATACACGACCAAAAATCGCCCCGTTCCTGCTCATCGGCCTCGTCGTTGTTTGTGCAATCTCTTTTTCCATTGGTGTTTTGGCTCTTTATCTCCGTTCGATGAATGTCGTTCTTGGTATTGGTTTCTTGATTCTCTTTCTTCTGTTGTCAACCCGGTTTGTCAATCCTTCGAGGGTCCATTTTCCCTGACACAACCGGTAATATTGTCTCAATCAAGGACGACTTCAACGCCCATCTTGATGTGAAACACTGCGAGTCACTTAAGAACCCCTTTTCGGTGGGACGAAGCAACGAGAACACGGTGGTAACCATGGGACGCAAAGAAGACAACATCAAGAAAGCCACAGAGGTCATGCATATCCTTCCTCAAATTCGAAACTTGTGCATTGCTGCACACATCGACCACGGAAAGACAACACTTTCAGACAATCTCATTGCCGGTGCCGGTATGATGTCAAACGAACTTGCTGGTGCTGCTCGTGTTTTGGATTTTGACGAACAAGAATCCGCTCGTGGAATTACCATCAATGCAGCTTCGGCTTCTATGGTTCACAGTGTTGACGGAACTGATTTCCTCATCAACCTCATCGACACACCAGGTCACGTTGACTTCGGTGGTGACGTCACTCGTGCTATGCGTGCAGTAGATGGATGTTTCATCCTCGCATGTGCCGTTGAAGGGCCAATGCCTCAAACAGAAACCGTTGTTCGCCAAGCTTTGAAGGAGAAGGTAAAGCCAGTTCTCTTCATCAACAAGGTTGACCGACTGATCAACGAACTCAAGGTCACTCCAGAAGACATGTTGAAGCGTTTTGAAGAAACCATCATCAAAGTCAACAAACTCATCCGCCAATTCGCTCCTGAAGAAATGAAGAAAGAGTGGCAAGTCAGTGTTATGGACGGAACCGTCGCATTCGGTTCTGCTTACCACAACTGGGGCATTACCATTCCATACATGAAGAAGTCAGGTGTATCCATGACTGAAATCTTTGAATACTGCAACAACGAAGACCAGAAAACTTTGGCTGAGAAAGCTCCAGTCCACGAAGTTCTTCTTGACATGGCTGTTACCAAACTCCCCGGTCCCGTAGAAGCACAACCTTACCGTATCCCCAACATCTGGAACGGTGACCTTGACTCTGAAATTGGAAAGGCTATGATTTCATGCGACCCAGATGCTGAGCTCGCAATGATGATCACAAAGATTTGGATGGACCCTCACGCAGGAGAAGTTGCCGTTGGACGTATTTATTCTGGTTCCATCAACCAAGGAGAATCCGTTTACGCAATCGGCGGTGCAAAGGCCGAGCGAGTGCAACAGGTCTCCATGATGGTCGGCGGTGACAGAATCACAGTCCCTAAGGTTGTTGCTGGAAACATTGCAGCAGTTACTGGTATTCGCTCAGCAGCCGCTGGTGTGACCCTATCACGTAACAAAGACTTCGTTCCTTTCGAAGCAATCCGTCACTACTCTGACCCTGTGGTTACCGTTGCTGTTGAACCCAAGAGCATGAAGGACTTGCCCAAGTTCATTGACGCACTCCGTTCGCTCGCTAAGGCAGATGCATCCCTTCAGGTGACTACCAATCAAGAAACTGGTGAAGCTCTTCTCGCTGGAATGGGTGAACTCCACTTGGAGATTACAGTGTACCGAATTGAGGAAGAACAAAACATCAAGGTCAAGGTCAGCCCTCCAATTGTTGTTTACCGTGAAGGTATTCAGGGCAGTAGTCGTGGTCATTCGTTTGAAGGTAAATCTCCAAACCGGCACAACAGATTCTTCTTTGAAATCGAAGCCCTTCCAGATGAAGTCGTCGCTGCACTACGTTCTGGTGACCTCGGAGACGGACCAGTTCGCTCCGGAGATGCGAAGGAGACCGGAAACAAATTCGGGGAACTTGGAATGGATCGCGATACAATGCGGAAGATCTACGCTATCAAGGGAACCAACGTCCTTGTCAACGATACAAAGGGTATTCAAAACCTCCACGAAACTCGAGAACTGATCATTGAAGCATTCAACGAAGTTTGTGTCAAGGGACCGATTGCGGATGAACCTGTTCAAGGAATGTACGTTCGTTTGGTTGACGCTAAACTCCACGAAGACGCCATTCACCGTGGCCCTGCTCAGACCATCCCCGCAGTACGTAACGGAATTAAGGGTGCTATGATGCGTGCTCGTACAGTAATATTGGAACCAATGCAGAAGGCCTTTATTTCAGTGCCTAACGATTGGCTTGGACAAGTTACCCGTGAAGTCACAACTCGCCGTGGTATCATCGAAGACATGCCTTCTGAAGGAAACGTTACAACCGTTGTCGGTGTCATTCCAATTGCTGAAACCTTTGGCTTCTCAAACGACATTCGAGCTGCTTCTCAAGGGCGTGCTGTTTGGAACACCGAGAACCTTGGATTCGAGATTCTACCGCCTCAACTCTTCGACAAGGTTGTTGGAGAAATTCGCCAACGTAAGGGTCTGAAACCTGAACCTAACCCCGAATCTTACTATTCTGACTGAGGCTGACTCATGGAACCCAGAATCATTGGGTTATATGTCAACCCTCAAGGGGGAGTTCCTAAGCACGCTGTGGAAACGCTACGGGTAACCCCTACCGGTTGTGACGGTGATCGTCAAAATGATTTGAAACATCATGGTGGTCCGACAAGGGCGGTTTGTCTGATGCTTGAATCCGTGATGAAAAAACTCATTTCCGAAGGTCATCCGATAGGCCCTGGGACGACTGGGGAAAACATCCTCATTCACGGTCTAGAACCAAATTCCATCAAGGGCGGCAGCATCCTCGATGTTGGAACGGTGAGATTACAAATCACAGGACCAGCTCCTCCTTGCAAGACCATTAAATCGTCATTTCTCAATGAGGAGTTCACGGCGCTAAGTCACAAGTTAGATCCTTCCCAAACGCGTTGGTATGCCTCAGTCATACAAGAAGGTACAGTAGCAACAGGGCAACGTGTATCTGTCCTCAGTGAATCCGAGCAAGTTGGAAGTCAGTGAGTTCTCTTAGTGCGACCATAGCTGGACCGTCTCCCAATTGGTCAAGACATTCATGCGCTTCTGCGTGGTATGCTACCGCCTTTTCCCTCGCATAGGCAATTGAGCCCAACTCGTCGAGGGCATTGAGACCAGCCTGCAAATCTTCGGGAGCAACATCTTCGCCTTTACCCAGTACCTTCAATAGGATTTCTTTTGCCTCGGAATCAGGTTGCTGAAGGGCATGAATGACCATCAGAGTACGCTTACCTTGTGCTACGTCTGAGCCTGCTGGTTTTCCTAATGTTGCAGAATCTGAGAGTACATCGATCAAGTCATCCATCAATTGGAAACACAATCCCACCGATAATCCCCATTGAGCCATCAGTTGGATGACCTCATCATCCGCTCCCGATACACGAGCACCTATTTCTGCACAAGTAAGGAACATAACAGCGGTTTTTCCTTCTATCATTTCCAAATAATCCTCTTCTGATACGTTAAGTCGCTCTTCGAATTCAATGTCAAGTTGTTGCCCTTCACTGACCCGTCGAACCATCCATGCGATTCGGTTCACGAGTGGAGCAACATCTCGTGGTTCCAAGTTTTCGGCCTGAACCAATCGCTCAAAGGCGATGGCAAGCATAGCATCGCCTGCGTTAATTGCAGTGGGCATGTCGTACTCAATGTGCACGGCATTGCGCCCACGTCGGACATCATCATCGTCCATGATGTCGTCGTGTACGAGTGTGAAATTGTGGACTGTTTCGATGGCTGCACCAATGTCGAGAAGTCCTGAATGAGTATCTCCTACCGCCTTGGCGACCAGCCAGGGCAGTGTGGCTCGCATTCGCTTCCCACCTCCCTCGATCAAATGCATCATTGCATCAGCAAGTCGCGGGTGGCGAGACGCTCGCAAACTGGATTCAATCCGCTGTTCAACGAGTGGTTTTACTTCCTTAATCGAGGTGATGAGGTCCGCTCCAATAGCATTTGGAAGCATGTGGCTCACATCACCCATATCGTGAATGAGTTCGTCGCTCAGTGCTTCAAGTTCAGTCCTATTTCCAATGGCGTCCCACCAATTTGGGTTCATTATTCTGGCCGCTATGCAGCGGAACCATGGCGCTACTGCCTCCTCAGCCTCACGCTCTTCTAGAAGCATCATTTCCAGTTGCTCATGATTAACCCACATCACTTCAGATACTTCGTTTGGATTATGATTGATCTCAACATCAGCCTGTATCACCAAAATATGGTCCAATTCACGTTCAATCCATTCCGGATTCATTCTTGAGGAATACCTCATTTTCGTCATGAATACAAAATCTTCAATTGAAATTGATTTCGGAGAGATCCCTAACTCTTGCTCCAACTTACGTATGGCTGCACGTTTGACGCCTATTGCGTTGGTTTCATCAAGTTCTTCTTCGCTGTGGAGTGGATGAGAGCAGCATGAATTGGCCCACACGCCTGGAAATGTCACTTTTTCCATCGACCGCCGTTGGAGTAAGAGTTCGTTGTTTGAATTGAACAGAAGAACACTGAATGCTCGATGGTACTCACCGGCACCTGAATGCGAATCCAATTTGGAAATAGGTCCAATTGCTTGGTCGTTTTCCGAGACTTGAATCACTGCCTCAGCCATCAATACGGCTTGAGTATTATCTTCCGAAAGCAAATTTTCCCGTTGAGCATCATTCAAGGCAAGTGTGGGGACATCATCAATACCGTAGCCACTCATGCGCAGTCCTCACCCATGGTGAGCGCGGTCGCTACATGAAGAGTTCTCTACTGTTGTTTGAAATCAGAGGAGGATACTGAAAGTTTAGTGCCTCTGACATCACGGCCTTTGCAAGCATGTAATACACGAGACGGGTGACCGCCATTGACCATGATGACGTCAATTCCGTGTGATGCAACGTAGAAGCCTCGGTCAACTTTCAAGCCGATTCCTCCGGTTACATCGATAGCAGATTCATGTTCGCCATCAAACACATGCTCCGGCGTAAGCACCTCAATAAGGTCTTCAGGACCAGCATTGGCGGGCGGTACTGCTAACACACCATCGACGCCTCCTATCGCAAAGACAAGGCGTGAAACATCCGGTACTTCCACAGCGAGTCTTGCCACGATATCATCTCCCGAGAGAATCCCAAACTCCCTATGACCCTGGCAAGAAACAACATCTCCAAACGTGACCATGGTGATTCCCTTTGGGGCCTGAATAAAGTGTTCCAGTGATCCTTTGAAATCAGTCCCGGTTTCATTCGCCCATTGATGCGGAGGGAGGGAAACGGCAGAGATGTCCCGCTTCGTCAAAGCATCCATGATGTGCCGGTTGAGTTCCATCATATCGTTGCGAACTTCCTCTATGGCTTCATCTTGGGTCAGTGGCCCTAGCGAATGGGCCTCGGAGATGTTGAGACGCCCTTCTGCGAGTCGGTATGTTTTGGCCTTTAGATGGCCAAATGAACCTGCTCCATGGACAAGAATAACATCAATGCCTTCTCGATTGCATTCAAGGATTTGGTCAGCTAAACTTCCAATGACGTCCAGTAGCGGTTGCTTTAGAACCTCTTTCTTCGTGATTAGACCACCGCCCCACTTGATGACCACACGCTCTCGCATAGACGGTGGTACAATGCTTGCGCCATGAGCGTACCGGATGTAAGGGGATGATTCCAAGCATTCATGAGGCAAGGCACACGAGCCATTGACATGGCGGACGAACCGAATGTTGACGAATTCATGCGACACCTTCAGGTCTGCATTGAAGAAGCCCGTACGATTGCTGATGGTGAAGAGCGAGAAAACCGATTATGGCAGTTAGAATCCGCCCTTCAAGAAGCCATAATCTACCAAAACAGAATTGCAGAACTTAAGCGTCATGGGATCGATCCGGTACTGCTTGTTGAAAAGGAGGCATTGGAACAAAAGACTCCCGCCCCCTTCAAGGTTGAGGCATTAATGACCGGCCATTCACACTGCGGTTCGTGCAATACGGTTCTTGAGAATGACCTTGATTTCTGTCCGGCCTGCGGACAAGAAAAGAAGTAATTCACTCTTCTTCTGCTTCTTCTTGCTCCCATTGAGCAACAATTTCGAGGAGTACTGGGTCATCAGGCTCGACTTGGTAAAGGTATTCTCCAGGAACTTCGTCGGTGAGGAATACTGTTTTTCCAGCGCGATAAATGGTATGTCCATCTGCAATGGCTCGCGACGTATCAACTTCAAGAATCGCTGGGCGATGGATGTGAACGTGTCCTGCTTCCATTGCGTTAGGAATGGTGCGTGAAAGGTGGACGTTCTTGCGGTCACCAGCGGTGAGACCAAATTCAAGCAATGTGGCGATGTCATCTGGAGAGCATGGGAAATAGAGTCCTTCGGGAATCTCATCTGTAGGAAGGTCCAGGTCAATTTCAATCGAGTGGGCATAGGTCGCACGGATCATGCCGTTCTCGACTTGGTAGCGTCCTTTGTCATCTGCGTTGGATATGGCTTCAAAGTGCCAGGCTCGCAACCAGTGATAATGACGACGTTGCTTCCCAATGGCTTCGGAAAGTTCTCGTGCGTTCACCCATCCGTTGATGTCCATTTCAACGTTGAACTTTTCTGGAGCGTGGCGCAAAACCAGCGCTAGAATACGTCCTAGTGAATTGGATTCTTTATCGCTCATAATGAATTTTCCTTCCTCGTTACAGACGGGGCAGTTGGTTCCGGAGAAGTGTCCATGGCTTCGGCATTGGCGTAGCATAATGTGTATGCGGGCGAGACCTGTTCATGAACCCTGCGGGCAAGGAACCAACTCAAATAGATAAGTTACAATTCTCGTGAACCAGCAGCGAGTGTATGAAATGCCGCCACCCTTTCCCCTTGGTTATGGTTGATGTTGCGGTAGTCGGTGCCGGTCAGACGAAATACGGAAATCACTCACTTGGACTCAAAGGAATGTGGGCTGAGGCTGCTTTGAGCGCCTTTGAAAGTGTTGATGGAGATTTTTCACCCTCGCAAATTGATGAAGCATTCATTGGAAGCATAGCTTTTGGGGGCTCACAATTAGGAAATACAGCCGCCCTTCTCACAGAGCATTCAGCAATGGACGGTGTACCTGTTCGGCGTGTTGAGAATGCTTGCGCTTCCTCTGGATTTGCCTTCCGTGATGCATGGATGGCCATCAAATCCGGACAAGCTGATGTCGTTGTTGCTGGTGGAATCGAAAAAATGAACGATTTAACTCCAGAACGAAAACGATTCTGGCTCGGAGTATCTGGTGATACGGAATGGGAACGTCTTGCTGGTCTTACGTTTCCAGGAACCTATGCTTTGATGGCTCGCCGTTACTTCCATGAATACGATTCCAATCATGATGATTTGGTTCATATCAGCGTTAAAAACCACTCCCATGGGGCCATGAACCCCCTCGCTCACATCCAAAAGCAGGTTTCTTTTGAGAAGGCTGCAAGCGGATTTATGGTGGCAGATCCTTTGACACTGTACGATTGTTGCCCAACCTCAGACGGTGCTTCCTGCGTAATCTTGGCAGCAGACCATGTGGTTCAACAGTTTACCGACACGCCGGTTTGGATACGCGGTTCTGGTGCTGCTTCAGATCGTCTCGCTTTGCACGACCGGCCTTCGATTACCCAACTTAAGGCCACAGCTGAAGCATCAAAACGCGCATATCAACAAAGCGGAATTAATCCAAGAGACATCGACCTCGCTGAAGTTCATGACTGCTTTACAATCGCTGAGTTGATGGCGACTGAAGATCTTGGATTTGCCCAGCGGGGAGAGGGTGGGATGTTCGCACGAGACGGTCGAGGTGTTTTGAATCAAGGCGATGTCACCATCAATTCAAGCGGCGGACTGAAATCAAAAGGCCATCCACTCGGGGCAACTGGAACGGGGCAAATCGTAGAAGTCTTCAAGCAATTAAGAGGGCAAGTTGCTAACGGCCGTCAAGTTCGAGATGCTGAAACTGCTTTAACGCACAATGTAGGGGGTTCTGGTGCGACCTGCGCCGTCCACGTCTTAGGGAGGGACCGACAATGACGTCGGGAACTGATGTGTGGAAGGGATACCTCCTGGCATGGGATGAAACCTACACCTTGATTCAGTCACCCTTTATCAGTCACGGTTCACGTGTATTCGGTGCTGACAGTGACCATACAACCCTGGCGATCGCAGCCCTTCAGCATCGTCTTTCCTATGACCATTCGGTGGATTGTGTGTCATTGGCTGAAGGCGTGAACGGTTCTATTTTCACCATGGCTACAGGTGTTGCTATGGCCGACGAAGAAACCTATGACTCCTGCAAATGGGACTTGCTCATCGGTGATGATGCAACGGTGGTTCTTGTCCAACGGGATACTTCAATTGAACTGCCAGTGCTGGACACTCAGATTGAAGTTAACCTCGAATTTCACACGGCCATCGAAAAGGCTTGGGAATCAGAACTTCTTGTTGGCCATGTCAGTCAAGGCGCCTATGTTTCAAGTGCACAGTACAACGAAGGAGGTGTTGCTCGGATGGCACTTTCCGGGCAACAATTTGGAGAACTGTTGGTGTGGCCACCTCGGCAACTGAGTAAAGACGGGGACCGAGAGGACGGGAGAATTTCACTAAAACCTCTTGGAAGCGTCGCAAGTTGGACCAAACTGTCAGCAGCGGGGGCTCCGTCAGAATTTTCTCTAAGAGCACCCTTACTTGGCGGCTTAACCACTGTATTTTTGGACCTTGATGATGGGCCAAAAGGGGTGTTCCTCATGGTTGATGATGAAGAAAATGAAGTCGCTATCGGTGAAACTGTTGAACTGGTCGTTCGACGTATTTACGCACAAGAAGGAATGATTCGCTACGGTCTTCGTGGGCGTATCATTTGATTGGAGGAAAGCCTTCATACAAAGGAAGGCCCCCGCAGTATCATGGCTGGTTTCGGCGGATTGCGGAAAGGAAGAGATGAGGCTGTAGACAATCTGGGCTACAACGAGGAAGGCGATTGCCCGCGGTGCGGTGGCAATGCTCAAGATTCGACCATGAAGGGTTACCTCCAATGTGGCTCTTGCAATCACGAGTGGGCCGACCCCAACTACGTTGAGGAGAAAAAAGCAATAGAACCACCATCTTACAAGCGAGATGAAGACCTCATTCGACAATTTCGACAAGACATGCAGTCTGGAGAACTTGCAGATGTTCTCGGTGTTAAGAAAGAATTGACGGGGGAGCAAGAACAATCTCTCAAACGCCTGGAAGACAAGTGGATGTCCGGAATGCAAGGACATTTCAATGCGGCAACTGAAGAGCGAAAACCGCTGATGATTAGTTTTGATGATGAGGACAACATCGTTTCAACAGAAGTTGGCTCGATTACCTTAGTGGACAACGGATTTGATGGAGGTGAAGAAATTCGTCTGGAATATCCTGGCAGAGGTACAGAATTTTACGCCTACAATGAGCGAAGCCCAACTGGATGGAAGCGTGGCCCAACTGCGGAAGCAACGGCCCGTTCAATTGCTAACGTGATCAATCGATCATCCAAATTGGTCTACGCAAGCATCTCTGGGAATCGTGTTGGTTTTGAGCTGCGAGACGATTCTCTTAAGCGAGCGTCATTCGTACTTTTCGTGGATGACCCTGGTGGCACAGATATTATCGCGGAAAAGGGCGGAGTCGTATTGGATTCTCGAGATACGGTGACCCTACAAGATTACAGAACCGTTGTGAAATTGGTTTTGGAAGATGGAATTATCTCTCCCAGTGAAGATCAATTGCTTTGGGCCATGCGTGAACAATTGGGTATTGATGACATGTATCACGTGCAAATGGTCATGGAAATATGCGGAAAAGATGCCGTAAAAGAATGCACAACTTGTGGGAACATGGCGGATTTGTATGAACAATACGCTGCATGGTATTGCAAGGCATGCGAAGCATGGTGTTGAGGGAAAAACAACGACCAACCAGTTGTTCTATAGGTTAATCGTTCGTGACATTTTTACCTGTTCACACCTGCACTCTCTATTTTAACGGTGGGACTCTTCATAAACTCCACCGTTATGGACATGTCAGTGAGCCTATGGCGAAAGATGTATTGTATATTGGAATTGATTTGGGAACCTTCCGCTCCGTGATGGTATCCTCGGACAGTCATGAAGTTGAAGAGTTGACCGTTATTGGTACTCCAAAAGACCCTATCGCTCGGAACTTTTTGAAGCGGGATGTTCTTTTCGGGGAAGATGCCCTCAAAAACCGGCTTGCATTGAACCTCTTCCGCCCTTTGGAACTTGGTGTCATCAAGGATACTCCTGAAGACCGTGAATTCATTGCGCACTTCATCACCCATCTGATTGGACTTTCAGACCCAGAAGAATACGACCGTGTTGTCGCAGTGATCGGCGCACCTGCTGAAGCAAGTCACGTTGACAAGACAGCAATTTTTGACGCTGCTGCAGGTTCAGTAAACTCAGCCATGATCATTTCGGAACCCTTTGCTGTAGCCTATGCACTCGACATGATCAACCACACACTCGTGATTGACATTGGTGCCGGTACAACCGACCTTTGCCGCGTCTACGGGACCATCCCAGGACCTGGCGACCAAATGCATACTGGATATGCCGGTGACTATGTGGACAACCAAATCATCAAGGAAGTACAATCCAAATACAACGGTGCTCAAATCACCAAGGATATGGCTCGTCGATGGAAGGAGCAGCATTCCTTTGTTTCAACAGGAGCACCCGAAGAACCTGTTTTGGTCGATTTCTCCATTGATGGAAAAGCCATGACATTGGACATCACCGACTGCATTCAACGCGCTTGTGAATCCATTGTCGACCCAATCGTTGAAAATGTTAAAATTCTGATTGCTGAATCCAACCCAGAATACCATGACGAGTTCCGTAAGAACATGGTCCTAGCTGGTGGCGGCTCATCCATACGTGGATTGGGCGCACTCATTGAACGCCGTCTTTCTGATATGGGCGACGTCAACGTTCACGTTGTCGACGACCCAGTCCGTTTGGGCGCAATGGGCGGCCTACGTTTGGCTATGGAAGTCCCCGAGGAAATGTGGAAGAACCTGACCTTGGCAAGCCGCTGAGGTTCAACGCCCCTCATCTCTGTCCAGTTGATTCGAGCTACTTCGGCCGGTACTCAACGGTTACTTTCAATTGAAAGCAACCTGTGCTACCATCATGGCGCATGAATTTCGGGAGGACCACCTTCCCTTTCCCATGCCCAATCGAAAGCATGCATTGTCCCAATCCTGGGAACACCTTTCATTCATGCATTGGGAAGTTAATCCCGAACTTCTTCTCCCTCACCTCCCAAGCGATGTTGAATTGGACTTGTTCGACGGGAAGGCGTATATTGGCACCATCCCGTTTGAGATGATGCATGTTCGGCCACGCTGGTTCATCTCTGTGCCTGGTGTCTCCAACTTCCCCGAGTTCAACATTAGAACCTACGTCACACGTGATGGTCAACCGGGTGTGTTTTTTTTAACACTTGACGCTCAAAGCAGAATCACGTGCTTTCACGCACCGCGCTCCTATGGACTCCCGTACAGGTATGCAAAATGTTCACTGACGGTGACCGACGATACCTACACATGGTCTTCTAGACGACGATCCGACGGCGTCGTGTTGAAAGGTTCGTGTAAAGCAGTAGGTGAGGCGATCTCTGCTCAACCAGGTACGTTGGAGTATTTTCTCTTTGAACGGTACTGTTTGTACACCGTCCACAAAGGAATTCTCCATCGCGCCTATACTCAACACAACCCCTGGGTCTTTCATTCAGCAGAAGCATCAATTGAACACAATTCATTGACTGAATCATACAATTTAGGTATCAACAGACCGCTACAACCCGACCATGTACATCTTTCCAAGGGTGTCGATGTAAGGACATGGTCGATAGAACCTTTGTGAGGTTCAAGCGTTGCCAGCGGCTTCAACTTCGGCCCAATCACGCATGAATCCTTCAAGTCCTTTGTCGGTGAGCGGGTGGGTCATTAATTGACGGAATGTCTTTGCAGGCATGGTTGCTGTATGCGCACCAAGTTGGATGCATTGCAACACATGGGTTGGGTGGCGAATTGAAGCAGCCAAAACCTTAGTGTCAATATCGTAGTTGGCCCAAGTGTTCATGATTTCGGCTATAAGTTCCATTCCATCATGGCCTGTGTCATCAATTCGTCCAATGAAAGGGGAAACATATGTCGCCCCTGCTTTAGCCGCCATCAATGCTTGAGATGCAGAAAATATGAGCGTTACGTTAGTTTTAATTCCATCATCTGACAATACCTTGGTTGCAGCGAGCCCTTCAGGCGTGCATGGAATCTTGATAATGACATTTTCAGGCAACTCTGCTTTCAGTGCACGTCCTTGTTCAATCATCCCTGCAGTATCCATTGCAGTGACTTCTGCAGATATGGGTCCGTCGCAAATGGATGCAATTTCAGCAACCACTTCTTTGAAATCTCGACCTGACTTTTTGATCAGCGAAGGATTGGTAGTCACGCCGTCCAGTATTCCCCATGCTGCGATTTCACGAATTTCATCTACGTCGGCTGTGTCCAGAAAGAACTCCATAACAACAAGACACGGGAGGCACTCTTTCAACTATTGGTAGGCCAAATCAGCATCAGTTCTCGTACGATGTATATTTTGCTGAACTTCCTTTGGACATTTCAATCGGATATTTGGCTCGATTTTTAGCAATCTTTTGAATCATTGCTTGGACCGGTTCAATGCTCAAAACAGAACACAAACGGAGGCAATAGACCATGACGTCAGCAATTTCATCTTTAATTTCTCCATGCAATTGCGGGTTCTCCATGACATCATCCAGAGTGGGATTGGACCACTGAACCGTTTCGCTTAACTCGCTTGCCTCAATTAGAATTGAGGACATTAAATTTTTGACACTATGAAATTGCTCCCAATCACGTTCGCGTGTGAATTCATCGATGATGTCCATCACATTCGATAGCGTATCCTTGTCTCCCATGAGGAGGCCAGGGGCATTTGACTAATGGTTATTCAGCAGGTTCACTTACGTGAGATTGACCTTTCAGCAGCCATTACAATATGGGCAGCATTGAGCCCCATCAGTTCAAGCATCTCATCAGCTTGTCCAGACTCCCCAAATCGGTCTTTTACTCCAACCCGTTCTAGCGGTGTTCCGTTGGTTGTAGAGAGGTGTTCGGCGACGGCACCGCCAAGTCCACCGATGATCGAATGGTCTTCCGCAGTTACAAGAGCTCCGCATCGTTCTGCGACAACATCGATGAGTGTTGCATCGATTGGTTTGATGGTGTGCATGTCCACTACTGTAGCGTCTATACCCTTTTCAGCCAGTAACTCGGCTGCTTTGAGTGCCTCAGCGACCAGCACTCCACATGCAATGATGGCAACGTCTGACCCGTTTTTGAGTTCAATACCCTTTCCGATTTGAATGACATCTTGACCCGCATCGTCGTACAAAACTGGGGTTTTGTTGCGAGCTGTTCGCATGTAGGATGGAGAGGATGAGGCAGCGAGTTGTTTGGTTAATATTCGAGTACTTACGCTATCGCTTGGGTGTATGACGGTGACGTTGGGTAAGGTCCTGTAAATTGCAAGGTCTTCAATGGATTGTGCTGATGAGCCGTCCGTCCCTGTATGCGTTCCACCATGGGACCCACAGAGGTGAACCGGTAGGTTCGGTCGAGCGACACCGTTTCTCATCTGCTCAAAAGCCCGTTCCGTAAAGATAGCAAAGGTAGATGCAAATGGAATGTAACCGCTAGCGGCCATGCCTGCAGCAACAAGGAGCATGTTTTGCTCACCAATACCGCAAGAAACAGTTCGTTCTGGATGGGCCTTTCTAAAATGCAGGGATTTGGTAGATTTACCAAGATCTGCCTCCAGAACAACGACGTTCTTATTGTCAGCGAGCTCAAGCAAAGCTTGGCCGTAGCCATCTCGGGTTGCTTCCATCTTGGTCATGCAGACACCCCCAATTCTTTCATGGCTAATGCATACTGTTCTTCATTTGGTGCAGCACCGTGGAACGAAGGATTGTCCTCCATGTAAGAAATTCCTTTTCCTTTTACGGTTTGAGCGATGAGAATGGATGGTCCGTCGTTTGATTGTGCGAGGAAGTCCAAACCCTCCACAATTTCTTCCATGCTGTGCCCGTCAATTTCCATAACATTCCAGCCAAAGGCCTTCCATTTCGCAGGAATGTCGAACATGCGCATCTGAGTTTCACAGAAATCATCGTTTTGGATTCGGTTTCGGTCCAAAATGACGTTCAAATTACCGAGTTCATGGTGAGCGGAGGCCATGGCTGCTTCCCAGACGCTTCCTTCTTGGATTTCCCCATCACCGAGCATGACGTAGGTCTGTCGATTGCTTCCATCCAATCGTGCGGCAAGAGCGGTACCCATTCCAAAGGAGAGTCCCATACCTAAGGAACCGGCGGAGAAATCTACGCCAGGGCACCATTTCATGTCGACGTGTCCCTGGCATATGCCTCCAAGCACACGATACGATTCCAAGTCTTTTACACTGATGAATCCCATTTCGGCGAGAATGGCATACATACCAGGTGAGGCATGACCCTTTGAAAGAATGAAACGGTCACGGTCACCCCACTTCGGTTCACTCGGTCGAACATTGAGTTGTGTTTTGTAGAGAGCGGTTAGCAAATCTATTTCTGAGAGAGAGCCACCAGGATGCCCAGCTTGTGCTCTGTAAACCATGTCCACGATGTGGACTCGACATTTTCGTGCAACTTCTCTTAATTCATCAGCCGTCGTCATGGTTACACCAACAACAGTTTGCGGGCGTGGATGGCCTTTCATCCTTGTGTCCACAGAGGTTGACAAATTTTATTCATTCACCGTTGTTTTGGTTTGAGCGAATTGATCAAATTCCCTATGGTTTCGGCAAGGATGACGACAACATCCCCGAGAAGAGAACCACCCTTTGGGAGGGCCCGAGTAGCCAACCAGATAAATACGCCAACAAACCAAGCAAAGAACGCCAATGAGAACATATCGTTGAGTGTGCCAACTCCAAAGAGTTCCGGCAGATTAATTTTAGCAACAATCAATACAGCGATAAAAACACCCATGATGGATTCACCGGCAATGAATCCAGCTCCGATCAGTACGCCCCGACTTTCCACTTCTTTAGCGGCTTTTTGGGCTTGAGGTGACGGCTCATCATGGAGTATTCCATCAACCCGTAAATGAGCACTCTTGAGCAAAAAGTGCGAGATAATTCCACCCGCCATGATCGGGACTGAAAGTCCAAGGGGTAGATAGATTCCAATTGCCACACTCATGACAGGCATTTTGAGCATGATAAGAGCGACAGCAATGGCTGCTCCAAGCATGACCATTTGGATGTTCAAATCCCCACCAAATGCCCCTTGGACGATGGCTCCAATCAATTCAGCCTGTGGAGCAAACAATGCGTTCGAACAGGTGGGGTCGTTTGGCAGGGGGTTCAATTGACAAGCGGTTTGTGAGATGCGAAAAGCATCGTGCAAGAGCGATAAAACAGGCCCAATTACGATGGCGCCAGTCAGTACACCTATGATTTCAGCAATTTGTTGACGCCTTGGGGTCGCCCCAAGCATGTGGCCAGTTTTCAGGTCCTGCATGACGTCACCAGCAATGGCGGCGCTCGTTGCAACAATGGCGGCGATCAACAAGGTAGCCATCATCAAATCTTGAGTTTCCATGTTGAGCATAAGGTCGCCAACAACCCACACGAGGCCCACTGTGAACAACAGTGTAGCAATGGTCATTCCTGAAACCGGTGAGTTAGAAGAGCCTACTACACCCGCAATGTATCCAGCCACGGCAGCAAAGAAGAACGCAACAAACGCTAAGAAAAGAGCTCCTGCTAGGGCGAGAACGAATGATTGAGTGGACCACCAATAGAAAAAGAACGTGAGTACAACAAGGACCCCGCAAGTCAAAAACACATAGGGCATAGGCAAGTCTTGCTCAGTTCTTGGCAATTCCCCCACATCTTCATCTGACTTCACGAATGCTTTTGATAATCCTGTGATGATTGTTTTTCTCATGGACCAAAGCGTGTAAACCCCTCCAACCACCATGGCGCCGACCCCTACATAGCGAATTTGAGTCGACCATATGGCGTAGAAACCGTCCACCAGATTGTCTGTTTCGGGCCAGCCATAAATGAGACCGTACATAGGCACGAGAAGTCCAAATCCAAGTACGCCTCCGAAAAAGATGAATGATGCAATACGTATCCCTACAATGAAACCAACAGACAACAGCGCTATTGACAAATCCATTCCCGCGTACATGCGAGTCGTAAGAAATGTAAATGCCCCTTCTACGGTATGGTGAGTCACCTGAAATCCTTTGACCATGAGACCGTATATACCACCGATTCCAAGGGCGTAAAGAATCGCCAATGCTCCATCTCCACCTTCTTCACCAGCGACGAGAACTTCTCGGCATGCGACTCCTTCGGGGTATGGAAGTGCTTCTTCCACAATAAACAGACGACGAAGGGCGATGGTAAACATGGTTCCAAGGAGCCCTCCCAAGGTGGCAATAATCAGCGTCTCCATCCATTGGATGGACGTCCATAGATTCATCACAAGCAATGCAGGTACGGTGAATATCACCCCGGCTGCCAAGGATTCGCCGGCAGAAGCCATGGTTTGGACTGCATTGTTCTCTAGAATTGATACATCTTTGAACATCGTACGTAGGATGATCATCGACATCACTGCTGCAGGAATGCTGGCAGAAACGGTCATTCCCGCATACAGACCAAGGTATGCATTGGCTGCAGTCATTAATACACCAAGAACGATTCCAACAAGAATGACACGAAGCGTCAATTCCTTCGGGCTTTCACTCGCAGAAATATAGGGTTCATGTCCTGCGGCCATGGCCCTCCCAGTGGGTGTGGGTAAGTATATTCTACCCTACAAGGCGCAGGGGTTTTCTGCATCAAGATATTAAGCGAGCATTTGCTCGGATAAATCCGTAGATGAGGTTAACCATTGGTTTTCCTCCTTCCTTCGTGGGTGTTTAATTTGCAAGAAAAAAAGTGGCACACATTAGCCGTTAATGATTGTACTACGATTTTGGACTCCTCGGCAGAAGGAATTCCCTCCGAGGATGTTGCCAGACGCCAAAACAAATACGGTTTCAATACATTGGCCGAGCCAGAGAAATCTTCTGCTTTCATGCGGTTCATTTCCCAATACAATGATCCGCTGAATTACCTTCTGATTGGCGCAGCTCTTGTCGCTCTTGCAATACATCCCGATGCCCCAGGTGATGCTATTTTCATTTTCCTTGTTTTGACGGCTAACGCCTTCTTTGGATTCTGGCAGGAAGGCCAAGCAGAACTTGCGATGGATTCGCTCAAGCAGATGTCGATTTCCAATTGTGTTGTTATTCGAGGTGATTTTGAAAGCGAAATACCAACCTCAGAACTCGTGCCTGGTGACGTTGTGCGCTTGGAACAAGGACTCAACGTTCCAGCAGATGTTCGAGTTTTATGGTCGCAGCAATGCAAAATTGACGAATCAGCACTAACAGGTGAATCGGATACAATTGAAAAGAAATCTGATAAATTATCAGGGGATGCGTTGCTAGCTGACCGTAGAAACATGGCCTACATGGGGACTACGGTCTCCTCAGGCCGCGGATTAGGTCTGGTGGTCGCAACGGGCATGCGAACCGAACTGGGCAAGATTGCTCGTGATATTGCCGACGCGGAAACGCCGAAGACGCCCCTTGAACTAAAACTGGAAAGTTTGGGACGATTCCTTGGGTTCATTGCCCTCATCGTTGCGACACTCTTGGTTTCCTTGCAAATGATTGTTGAATACGGTCAACCCAATCCGGATTTGAAACAAGCTGCATTGGAAAGTTTCACTGTAGCCATCGCAATTTTCGTCGCTATTGTTCCAGAAGGTTTACCCATTATTCTTGTCATTACACTTTCATTAGGCATGCGCAACATGGCTCGTCACAAAGCAATAATTCGCCGCATGAAGGCCGTAGAAACACTGGGCTCCACCACCGTGATTTGTTCCGATAAAACAGGGACTTTGACAAAAAATCAAATGACAGTACGTCGGTTATCAACGCTCAATCAAGAATATGGATTCACCGGAGAGGGATTCAAGCCTTCAGGTTCTGTCGTCATCAATGGAGAAGAACTGAAAGATGATGATTTGACGAAGCAACATGCCGACCTCAACTTCCGACTCATTGCAGCTTGCCTTTCTCTATGTCACAATTCTAATTTGACCAAAACAGACGGCATCTGGCAAGCGATTGGAGACCCAACTGATTCTGCATGTGCTGTAGCGGGATGGAAAATCAACGGGGATGTCAAGAAATTTTCTCACCGCCACCCTCGCCAGAATGAATTCTTCTTTGACTCGAATCGAAAGCGCATGAGTGTCATACATGAATACGAAGGGGACCATTGGGTCTTTTCCAAAGGAAGCGGTGGTGGATTCTCACGGCTTACCAGTTCAAAGATTGTTGACAACCAGATTGTTCCGCTTACTGAAGAAGATCGTTCCAGGGTAAAAGAACTCAACCGGGACATGGGTTCTCAAGCCATGCGAGTGATCGCCTTGTTTGCAAGAAAGGTCGAAGATGGGGAAGACATCACCGATGTTAGGTCCATGGAGAATAATTTGACCTTCCTTGGTCTTGTTGGAATTATGGACCCACCCCGTCCTGAAGTCAAGGATGCGATTGAAACATGCCAGCGCGCAGGTATCAAAGTCAAGATGATCACAGGGGACCAACACGCTACCGCTGCGGCCATTGGAAAGGAACTCGCCATTACGACGGGGACACTACCTCCGGTTGATGGAAAAGACCTTCAAGAAATGACCGACGAAGATTTGCTCGAAGTCTCTCAAAACATTTCCATATTTTCAAGGGTAACTCCAGACCAAAAGATGCGCATTGTTTCATCGCTACAAGAGCAAGGTGAAATTGTAGCCATGACGGGTGACGGCGTTAACGACGCCCCTGCTCTTTCGCGCGCCAATATCGGCATTGCAATGGGCATTGCCGGTACGGATGTTGCAAAAGATGCCGCAGACATGGTTTTGCAAGACGATAACTTTGCTAACATTGTTCATGCCGTTGAAGAAGGGCGTAAGATCTACCAAAACATACGCAATTTCGTACGTTATCAAGTATCCACCAACGTTGCAGCAGTTGCTTTGATCATTGTTTCAACGTTCATTTTTGGTTGGAACTTACCGCTAACAGCAACTCAAATTTTAGTCATTAACATTCTCATGGACGGGCCACCCGCCGTTGCCCTCGGTGTCGAGAAAAAGCATGGCAACGTCATGAGCCGCCCTCCGAGACCCGTTGACGAAGGGTTACCGAATATGGGCGATATCTCATTGATCTTCTATCTGGGTGCAGTCATGGTAACAGGTACCCTAGCCGTATTTTTCCTCGCAGGAGGAGGTTTAGCACAATGCGAACTCCTGTCAACCGATGCATCAGCCGATTCACTCGCCATGAGAGATGGATGTTTGTTAGGCAATCAGGCGGATATTGATGATTGGGAAATCTATGCCGATGGCCACTTTGAACATGCTCAAACAATGACTTTTGCGGTTTTCATCGTCTTCCAATTGTTCAACGTCATGAACTGTCGTTCAAATGAACAAAGCGTATTGGAACTAGGGTTCTTCTCAAACAGGGCCATAAATTTAGCATTGATCATATCTTCAGGATTACTCCTCTTCTTTGTCCAACTCGCAAATGCAGACATTCCATTGCTTGGAATTGAAGTCGGGCAATTGCTATCAACTACGACCCTAACTCAAAACGATTGGATCGTGATTGTTCTGGTTTCATCAAGTGTGTTCATCATTGAAGAATTTAGAAAATTTTTGGTCAAATCAAAATTCTTTGTGATTCGCTCCCGGTGATGAGAAGCACATCTTCATGAAGGCGTTGTGCTAGCGTAGCAACATGGAGAACTGGTCGTCCGACCGAAAATTAGCTGGGTCAAATGGCGATTGGCTGGAACGCCTCAGCAATGCCCTCCTTCCAGTGTCCGATTGGTCTGATGCAATACAAGACATCGTTCAACGGGTGGCCGACGGAGTCCACCTTAGTTTGGACGATGGCGTAAGATTGTATGAGCATCCCAACCTTCACGAAGTCGGTCAATTGGCTCACCATGTTCGAACGTCCAGATTTGGAAATCATGCATATTTCAACAGCAACGTCCACATCAACCAAACCAATGTTTGTGTACTTGCATGCCGATTTTGCGCATTTCGTCGTGGGCCTAAAGCAGACGATGCCTATTCCATGGACATTCAAGAGTACATCGTTGACCTCGAACGCTATGCTCCGTATGTTGATGAGGTTCACTCGGTTGGAGGACTCCACCCCGATTGGGATGTGGCTCATTACGAATCCCTGTTCAAGCGAGTCAGAGAAGAATTTCCACATGTCTCAATCAAGGCCTTGACGGCTGTAGAGATCAAACATCTCGGGCAACTGTCCTCTATTCCCACCAAAGAGGTGCTCCGCCGACTGCATGATGCAGGGCTCACCTCGTTGCCCGGCGGTGGTGCTGAAATTTTGGATGATGATGTACGTTCAATCATCTGCAACGGCAAAGAAAGTTCCGAAGAATACATTCGTATTCACAGGGAGGCTCATGAACTTGGCATACCGTCAAACTGCACCATGCTTTTTGGAACCGTTGAATCCCTTGCTCAACGGGTACAACATATGATCTTGCTTAGAGAACTTCAATCACAAACCTCCGGATTCCAATGCTTCGTCCCGTATCCGTTCCTTCCTGACTCTTCTCGCCTACCCCAAGCTCAACTGGCGACCGGTTCCGAGGTTCTTCGAACCATTGCTGTTTCCCGGCTGATGATTCCAAATATCCCCCATATCAAGGCATATCGGATGAATATTGGAGACCATGTTGCGGAACTCGCTCTCCAATATGGAGCCGACGACATCGATGGGACGGTTCAAAAAGAGTCCATTATGCATCTTGCAGGTTCTACTGCACCCTTGGACCATGACCGGACAAGACTTGCTCGAATTATTACCGATGCTGGTTGTCAACCCGTCCAAAGAAATACAACTTACGAATCCTTCAACGTTTATGTCCCCCCAAAGCCTTCACCAAGGCGAAACCTCAAGATGGCCCAATAGGTGAGTTTGATGACAGATTCATGGAAATCTACGATTGGTCGTGTCGCATTCCTCAATTGCGACCCACTGTTTCACGACCTTCCTGAGAAATGGAACGTTCTTTCTGCCCCACCCGCATGGCTAACCGGCCATGTTCTTCGTAAAGATTGTGTTTTAGCCCCCATCCCTGCTGCGGACTACGCCAAACATGCGAACGAACTTGTACTGCTCCCTGACATCGGGATTGGTTCACAAGGCGAAGTTGGGAGCGTACTCTTGTTCGGAGCAGTTCCTCTTGATTCAATGAAAACGATTGCTCTTCCAACAGATTCTGCAACCTCAGTTGCTCTATTGAAGTATCTCATTGCTCAATCCGGTCGAGTCATTGACTATTTCACAACCGGCCCAGATTATGAATCGATGCTCGCTAGGGCGGACGGTTGTTTGTTAATTGGTGATAGGGCGCTTGAGGCGGCAAAAGAATTCCCCGATATGGTTCAACTTGACCTCGGCCAGGCATGGCTGGAATTGTTTGGCTTGCCGATGATCTTTGGGGTATTTGTCGCACGTAAGGATACGCCCATCAATGTGCTTCAAGAGGCGCACGCGGCTCTACTCACTGGACTGGTGGCGTTTGAAGATTCTGATGAAAAGCGAGAGGCAGTGATTCAATGGGCTATGGGCCGTTCGGATTTGTCTCATGAGCGATTGGATCAATATTTCGGAGAGGTCTTCAATCGCCTTGACCCCCATCACATGAACGGCCTGCATCGCTTTTTGAGTGAAGCTTGTCATCTTCCTGATGAACTTGAATTTGCATGGTAATGCCATCTTTCGGATTTATTGTTTAATTTTTTGAACGGTTGGTTCTTGAAGGGCTGGAGATTGGCGAGTACATGGACGTAGTACTACCCCTGGATGAAGACGGAAATAAAATCGTTAGAATCGGACACAGCCCTGACCCTGACGACGCCTTCATGTTTCATGCCATGACCACCGGGGCCTTTCCTACCCCCGGGTACCGATTTGTGCACGAACTTCAAGACATTGAAACGCTCAATCACAGGGCGATGAATCAAGATTTGGAAGTTTCTGCTGTTTCGATCCATGCTTACCCTGAGATTGCAAAGCACTACGCTCTCATGAACTGTGGAGCCTCCATGGGCGAAGGATATGGTCCGATGGTCGTCGCAATGTCTGGAGTCTCAGAGGAAGAAGCTCGCTCCAATGTGATCGCCGTTCCAGGTTTGAAAACCAGTGCCTATCTCGGCCTTCGCCTTGCTTGGGGTGACTGTGAAGTTGCCGTTGTACCCTTCGATGAAATCATTCCAAGAATCCTTGATGGCACATACAAAAGCGGGCTCATCATACATGAGGGTCAACTGACCTACGTGGACCATGATCTCGATGTTTTAATCGACCTCGGCAAGTGGTGGAATGGGCGGACAGAAAATTGGCCCATGCCTCTTGGCGGAAACGTGGTCCGAAGAGATCTTGGCCAGTCGGTTATGGAAGACATCACACTCTACACGAAGATGAGCATTGAATATGCACTCAAATCCCCTGAAGATGCTCTTGAATTTGCTAAGGAATGGGGTCGGGGTATTGATGATGATACCAACAAAGAATTCGTTGGGATGTACGTCAACGACCGAACCATTGACTATGAAGATGAAGGCAGGGCCTCGGTCAGACAATTTATTGTTGAAGGGCAAAAACTCGGCTTGATACAGGCCGACTTTGATGTTCAAGACATTGACTTCATCGGTGCTGCTTGAGGTCGTATCCATGCCCCAGGATGAGCGTAAACCACGACAGAGCCAATACGGCTCGGTTGACCCTGCTCCACCGACCTCTGACGGGAATGTTTCCCAATGGAGCAATGCGCTTCAAAACGAATCACTCCCTATGTTCCAGCGGATGCGGGCTGTATTTTCTCTTCGTAATGAACGAAGTGACGAAGCATGCTTGGCGTTGTGCAAGGGTTTTGTCACATCCAGTGCACTTCTTCGCCACGAACTCGCCTATGTCTTGGGCCAAATGCAAAATCCCGTTTGCCTCCCCACACTTACCGAACGACTTGTCGATTCAAACGAGCATGTGATGGTCCGCCATGAAGCAGCTGAAGCCATGGGAGCTATAGGTGACCGAAGCATCATACCTGTCTTGGAACGGTTCACAAAAGACCCTCTTCCTGAAGTCTCTGAATCCTGCATCGTCGCTCTGGATTTATTGGCTTGGGTCAGCGGTTCCGAGTTTGAATCCGCAGAATGGTAAGATTTCATCCCTCAAGTTCAAAGACTAGAATGGGTTCGCACAAATAGGAAGGATTACAATGCCACACGAACATATCCAACTTGCACAGGCCCCCAATGGAGAGCTTGGCCCCCGCTGTCACGAATGTGGCATCCGCTTAACGTTCGGTAACGCTATGGTTGTCGACAAATATTACATGTGCTGGGACCATTATGTTGATGCAACTGGTGCTGGTTCGAAAACAAAGATTTCGGAAGCAGATGAGCGCTTTTGGATGAAGAATGAATCTTGATGGATTCCTTCAAGAACCCTCAGCCGTACTTGCAGGTAAAGGGGGGTTTGAATGTCACAAGGATGGGCCCGCTTCGCACACAGATTTGGACAATATTACCGGACTTCTCCATTGTGGTCTCCGCCACGGGTGAAATCTCGTGAGTGGATGTTCATTCCATTTGGTGGAGCGCCACCTCTCCGCCACAAATCATTTTCTGGTGTTGAGCAAGTCCGTTCGTTCCTTTCCGAACGTGCTATGCATTCTGTGTTTTATTCAACGGCCTACTGGAAGCGACCGTTTGAAATGAAAATGGCTGATAAGTTGTGGCAGGGTGCTGACTTGATTTTTGATTTGGATGGAGACCACTTGCCGGGAGTGACCGACAAAGATTTCCCTGGTATGTTGGAAGTGATCCATGAACAAGCATGGTCGTTATGGAATGATTTTTTAGAGCCTGAATTTGGATTTAAGGAGGACCACCTCCAAGTCACCTTCTCAGGGCATCGAGGATTTCACTTGCACTATCGAGATCCCTCCCTCTTCCATTTGGACTCGGAAGCGAGACGAGAACTCGTATCCCACATACGGGGCGAGGGCGTGGATGTCAAAGGTGGACTGGCTAGGTACCATGATGATGGCGCCCAAGGATGGACGCTTCGGATTCGCAACGGGATGGATGACATGATCCAAACGTTAAGAGGTATATCGAACAAAGACTCATCATCATCAGAGGATTTGAAACGACTTGAAGCAGGACTGCAATCTCTTCTCGACCGCGAAGGACAGACTTCCCAGAGAACAGCCGAATCCATACGGAAACTTGCAGATGTCGTCAACCACCAGGACCGGGTCCAGCGCCTCAAAGCTGGGCGGTTTGAGCTCCTCGGAAAATACCAATCACTCTTTCTCAATCTTCTCAAATCAGATACGTCGGTGGTCCTTGGTTCGGCTGGAGAAACGGATGAGGTAGTTACCATCGATGTGCGACGCCAAATCCGTTGGCCAACTTCACTTCATGGGAAATCTGGGATGAGGGTTTCAGAGTTTCCCTTAAGTCGATTGGACCCCGATGGATCTAACCCATACAATCCACTTCATGAGGCACTTGCGCTCGGGATGGACGAGTCCATAGAGGTAGAATACACCGTAGATGACGCCATTGCTCAATTTGGTGATCGGCGACTTGAATCAAAAATGGGTGACCGAATTTCCATACATGAGACTGGTGCTACGTTTTTGGTACTGAAAGGGTGGGCTAAATTGGTCTGATTTGGCGCTCGTTCTTAACAATACGAAACCCGATTTTCTCTTAGCGTTTTGAGGTAAGGTTCAAGGGTGGTTCGCCATCGCTTCATACGGGGTGAGTCCTTTGGGTCTGCGCAGAGGTAAGAAATCTAAGAAACAAGATGCACCTCTTCCCGCGCCTGGACTTCCCATGCCACAAGGGGGATTGCCTCCGCTACCGATGCCTCCAGGTGGGTCACCGCTACCACCCCTTCCCGGAGCGGCACCGCTTCCAGCACCATTGCCCAGCGCCCCTTTGCCCCCGCTTCCAGCTGCGGAGCCCTTGCCCGCCCCAACCCCAACGCTCCCGGTTGCTCCACTTCCAACACCAGTTCCAACAGTCAATGACCCTAACACCACCCTCTCTGGTTTGGCGGACGAGAAAGGTTACAACGACTTGTGGGCAAAACGGTCCAACAAACCGCTCCCCCAAATTTACGGCCATATTGACCGTATCGCAAACAAAGAAGCAGGGTCCTTGCTCGACCGCTATGCTGACCGGTTTGGCCATGCACTTGACCGGGAAATTATCGTCATGCGCAAGGCTGAATTGGATGACAAAGTGGCCGAAGTACGCGATGCACCTGTGGTTGAACTCATTGAAGATGAAGCATCCGTCCCCGATACACTCGAAGGTGAACTCCTGCAAGTTGAAGCAGAACTTCGTTCCCTCAAACCGTTGTACAAAGAAGCAAAATCTATTGGTGACAGTGCAACGCTTGCCGAATTGACGCCCACATTACAATCTCTTATGGCTCAACGTAAGGCACTCAAACAATCCATTGAGTCTTCAGGTTCGGATGTTCAAGAAGCATCTGTGGCAACATCCTCATCGGACAACGATGACCTCTTCGTGCAGTTTGTTTCAATCGTTGATGATTTACTCGGAGATCACCTCCCAGAAGCCATCGTGAATGCATTTGTAGAAAGTGATGATTTTGAAATTTACAAAGGTGTCCTTGCAGACCCTGCAATCACAGACGAAGAAACCCGCCATATCTTCTACAATATGGTTGATGACCAACTCGGCAATATGCCTGAAGAGTCAATTAATGCCTTCACCGAAACATCGGACTTTGCAATCTATCTTGCAATCAGCAATCAATACAAGGAAGCGTGAAACGAATGGGACTATTGGATAAAGCAGCTGGAGCATCAGAAGAAGACAAGAAGCCCGTTGCAAAGGCAGTCGCAAAAGCAGTGGCTAAGACTGCACCGGTCAAGGCAACAAAGGTTGCAAAAGCAGCACGTCCTAAGAGAGAGAAGACTCCCCGCGCCAAGAGGGCCCGTCCAGCAGGCCTGTCAGATGATTATGAATTGTCCTCTGACATGAACCGTCGAATATCATGGTTGGTCAATTTTATCGTCAACTTTGGTGTTCTCTTTGCTGCGATTTTCATCTCACTTAGCGATACAAGCATTATCACCACAATCCTGTACGCCGTTGGTATTCTTGTCATCATCATTAACGTTGGAGTGATTCCAACTAAATTTAGCCGAAACATAGGACAATTTGTATCTCGGACTAAATTCGTTCGTGGGGATGGATCCAACCCTAACAAACTCCACGGACTTTTGGTCAATTCGGTTGGTATATCCTCCCTCATTGGAACCATCATGATCTTTACTCAATTTCAATTGCTAAAAGAAGCAGATAATACCGGTGCTATCATTATGTTTTCTCTTGGGACAATTTTTGTTATCGTTTGGTTCGTAGACCGTTACCTCAAGAACGGTAGCGAAATGCGACAAGGTCTTTTTGACCTCATGTTTGGTGCATTTTTAGTCAAGTACATTCCAGCCGAGGAAGAGAAGGCTACAGGAATTTGGGCACGTCTGGAAAACATGGGCAACTTTGGAGACCAATTGGTCAAGAAAACTGAAGAGCGAAAAGCCAAGAAGGTTACCAAAGATGCCGAATCTGCATCCAGCGAAACTTCTGAAGTTAAAGAAGAAAAGTGATCCCCTTGTTCTTGCGTTATTCGCAAACGAGAAACAACGTTTTCCCGTTTTTATTCCTCATCCTTACAACAGTGTTCACTTATTTGACCTTCAAAGAGAGCCTCTATGCTCTCACCGGAGTCTTCATCTTCTCCTTTCTGACTTACATTGAAACAGTGACCCAACTTTCATTCCGAGCGCCCCAGCGCAGGAAACCTGTTTTGGAAGAAGATGGATGGGAGACTGTTGCTCATCCAACTCTAGCAGGCAGTGTCAACTCGTATATTCATGAGGCATCATCCAAAAATGCGCCTACTCTCATTCTAATCCACGGATGGACTTCGGCATCGTCTCGAATGGTTGGACGTTCAAAGGTTTTCATTGACCGCGATTGGGCCGTCATAGCCGTTGACCTACCCAATCACGGTGGATCGGATTCCGTGGACAAGTGGACTGCCGAACGAGCAACATCAACAGTGATTGAATCGCTGAACCATATATCGAGGTCGCATCCACACCTTTTTTCCAGTGGCGTTTGTTACTACGGGCACAGCATGGGTGGTTTTATCGGATTACGAATCAGTCATCGTAGAGGTGAATTGGAATCAAACCCTCAAATCTTAGGTTGGGTATTGGAATCTCCGATGACCGGCTATACGGAAATATTCCAAGAAACATCAAAGATACTCCATATTCCTAAATTCATTCAACCGCTCGTTCTTTGGCGCATGATGAGTCAATTCAATTCATTAAACCACGAGCGCCCTAATCTCTCGGAACTCGTTGAAACTGATTCGCCCAACTGGGGTTTGACAAATGAACCGACGCTTCTCGTCCAAGCAGCTGACGATGAACGCTTGGGAGAGATTCATTATCTCCGCCTCCAGAGGAGCCATGATGAAGCAGGTACGAGGCACTTGCTCACGACCGAGGTCATGGACGAACTCCGTCACTCAGGCTGCGCCGTTCACAACGGAAGAGATGCCGTCGTTATCCAATGGTTGGACCAGCAATCATTTCACTCGTCTTCTGATTGAGCGGCTTGATTTCTAGCTAGTTCTCGCATATCATCGACTTCATCCAGTTCATCTATGATTTCCTTGCCCAACAGAGTTTCCATGACGTCTTCCATGGTCAGGATTCCTGACGTACCACCGAATTCGTCCTTGACAAGGGCAAACTGTTGACGGTTGGAAAGGAACATATCCAACGCTTCTTCTATGGTGCTTCCCAACTGAACTGAGAGAATGGGTTTCATCAATTTCCTCAAGGTTATACTCCACTCATCTCTGCTTGCCGCCATGAGGATTTCCGATCGAATAACAAGGCCAATGACATTGTCAATTCGCTCATCGTAAACGGGGATGCGGGAGAACCTAAGAATGCTGTTCTCATCAAGAATTTCTTTGATTGTTGCATCGACATCATATGCAGTTACAACCACTCGAGGTGTCATTTCTTCTTCCACCATAATTTCCCGCAATCGCAAAAGGTTGTGGATAATGGTTTCTTCAGATTCTTCTAATGCACCCTCGATTTCACCGAGGTCAGCCATTGCAACCAGATCGTCCCGTGTCACAATCGATTGATTCCCCTTAGGTAGGATAGATTTCAACATTTGAATTGGTCCAATGAGGATGACAAGCATCTTTGTCAACCATGTTAGGACATAGGCTGACGGTGTTGAAAGGCGTTTCCAGTAAGCCGCACCAAGTGTCTTAGGGATGATTTCTGAAAAGAACAGAACAGCGAGAGTGAGGATGACAGAGGCGACAGTAAGTGCACTGTCTCCAAACTGTTTGGCAACCTCACTACCCACTCCCGCAGCACCCATTGTATGCGCTACAGTATTGAGGGTCAAAATTGCCGTCAGAGGACGAACAGAATCGTCGTCCTTAAGGTACGACCACATTGCTGCAGTCCTTTTTCCATCCTTCTCAAGAACGGATACATAGGTTTGAGGAATTGATAGTACAACTGCTTCAAGAATGGAACATAAGAAAGAAACGCCAAGGGCGAGGGTAGAGTAGAAAATGAGCAAGGTGTAGTCAGCCATGGGGTTATAGGTCTCCTTTCCGAAGGGGGGGTAGTTATAGCCATGAGAGAAGGGTTATTCAAAATGACGGCTGTATTGAACTGCACTAATGCTGTTCAATTCCATGGGTGAACCTCAAGAAGCCTCGGCCTTTGGCTTAGACCGGGGAGTCAAATGAGTGGAGAATATGTTCTCATTTGTGTGGCATGGCCATACGCGAACGGACCGCTCCATTTGGGTCACGTTGCCGGTTGTTATCTCCCGCCAGACATCCAATATCGTTTTGAACGGTCAAAAGGAAATCGAGTTTTAATGGTCTCGGGTTCCGACGAACACGGAACTCCAATTACGGTCTCAGCAGAACAAAAGGGAATATCCCCTCAAGAGGTGGTAGACGAATATCACGAAATAAACCGTCAAGCCCTCCTTGACCTTGGTTGCGCTTGGAGCCCTGAGATCGACCCGCGAGGTATCGAATACGGTGGGGCTCTGTTCAACCGAACAACTGACCCAAAGCATAAGACCATGGTCCAGCAGAATTTCTCAGCCCTCGAGAAGGCTGGTTTATTTGAACGAAAAACCATGGAGCAATATTACGAACTCAACGAAGATGGTTCTGGTCGTTTCCTACCGGACCGGTATGTAGAGGGTAACTGTCCAGCCTGTGGTGAGGATGGCGCTCGAGGCGACCAGTGCGATGCCTGTGGAGCAACCTATGAATCCGTTGAATTGAAGAACCCAATTTCAAAAATGAATCCAGGTTCAAAAGTGGAAATTCGGGAAACGGACCATCTTTTTTACCGTCTCGACCTTTTTCAAGACGCCTTGACCGCTCACGCCGCAGAACGACAGTCTGTTTGGAAATCCAATGTTAAAGCCATGACAAAACAATGGCTGGACATGGGGTTACGGCCCAGGGCAGTTACCCGTGATCTTTCATGGGGGATACCCGTCCCTCTTGACGGCGAAGAATGGGGCGGAAAATGCGTGTATGTTTGGTTTGAAGCGGTTCAGGGTTACTCAACGTGCGCTCGAATTTGGTCGTCCGATGTTGCAGCTGGTAACGCTCATCCTGATGGCGATGATGCTTGGAAGCGGTGGTGGTCTGTCGCTGAGGACGGTACAGTTCCCCGGCACCTCTATTTCCTCGGAAAGGATAACATACCGTTCCACACGGTCATATGGCCTGCACTCATTTTGGGCCTAAATCACGCTGCGCATGGTAAAACATCAACCGACCCCATTGAAATGCCTGGTCCCGGCGACCTAGCCTTGGAAACGAATGTCCCAGCAATGGAATATTTGATGCTAGCAGGGGGTCAATTTTCTAAATCTCGAAAGCATGCTGTATGGCTCCCATCATTTTTGCAACGGTACGACCCGGACACACTTCGGTATTATCTCAGCATCAACATGCCGGAAAACCATGACACCGACTTCAATTGGCCGGACTTTGTTAAGAAAGTCAACTCCGAATTAATTGCGGCATACGGAAATTTTGTGCACAGAGTCCTTACTCTGGGCGCCCGTCTTCCCTCTGAAAGTGGCGCTTCACCGTTTTCCCCTCACGAGAACCACGAGTGTGTCCGCATGCATGAGGCTGAATTGGAACGTTCTCTCGAATCAATCACTGAATCACTTGAACGGCACCGATACAAAGAAGCTCTAAGGCAGATCATGACCGTTGCTCAATATGGAAATCAAATTCTTCAAGGAGCCGCACCATGGGAGCACCTCAAAGAACCTCAAGAGGGCCATGAGGAAAGTTTGGCTACACTGGCCTTTTGTTGGAAAATCGCTCGATTCTTATCCATCACAACCCAACCGTTCTTGCCCACATCTGCTCAGCGACTATGGGGAAACCTTGGCCTCCAAGGAAATGTTTCAGATGTCGACTGGAGTGAAGCAACGAATTGGTCAGCCGCTCTTGGATGGTTAACCGAAACTCCCGAGCCCCTATTTGAACGCCTTGACTTGGATGAAATATTATCTGCCGAGCAAGGACTCGTAGAAGAACAACCTCCTCAAGATGATGCCGTCCACGGCGTCAAGGGTGGCAGAAAGAAGAAAAAAGGTGGTAATAAAGTGAAAGAAACAGAAGGAATAACATACCTCGATTTTGAATCGTTTATGAAGGTAGATTTGCGTACCGCTACCATAGTATCGGTTGAAGACCATCCAAACGCGGATCGGCTCTACGTCGTCAAAATCAACGACGGAAGTGAAGGCGGAAGAACCATTTGTGCTGGATTAAAAGAATACTACACTGCTGAAGAAATGGTCGGAAAATCCGTAGTTTTTGTTGCAAACCTGGAACCTCGGAAATTGAGAGGTGTTGCATCAGAGGGCATGATGTTGGCCGCTGACGACGGCGAAGGAAATGTGAAACTCATCACCATCGACGGTGACATGAAAGAAGGATCACAGGTTCGCTGATCAGTTCGACATGCGATGACGTACGGCTTCCATTACACTCCTGGAATGCAACTTGGTCTGTTGTTTGATATCAGGCATCATCTCTCGCAAAGCCTCGCCCATATCTTCGGGCAACGATTGGAGATTAATTTCTACATTGAAGAGCGCCCCTTTTGCTGCTGCACTAGCTAAGAGTCCTGCTACCCCAACATCGGAGACAGCATTTGCATTCCCAAGAGTTGCTAGTTCCGAGAGTGCTTTGAGAAGTTCTAGAGCGACTTCTGCAGTTTCAAATGGCACTTTTGCTGCTTGTAATGTTCCGGTTTGAATTGCAACTTTTCTGTGGTTTTTCTCCGAATCGGATTGTTTAGGCATTTTGAATGCAGCCATGACTTCATCGAAGGCATCACTGTCTTCTTTGGCGAGAACTCCGGAACGCGTCATAATTGGGATCGCTAAACTCTGGACATATTCGGCTGCAGGCCAACCCTCCGACCATTTGTCGCTTCCAAGAGTGAGATCAGCCACCATACAGGCCAAAGATGCCGCTTGGCCTAAAGCAATAGCAGACGCCGTCCCACCGCCTGGCGTGGGTGATGATGATGCTAATGCTGCTAAAAATTCACGTTGTGTCATGTCCATCCAGTTCATACCATCATCTCCTTCTCAACAGCCCACTCAATAATTCCTTGAGATGGGTCAAAAGAATGCATACGATTCAAACCAAGACCTTCAATCGCTGCAGCCACTAAGGCCCTCTCCTCGGTAGCTTGTGGGTCGAAATAAGCACCCGTTTCAAGCATTGCTTTGAGCGGGACTAAACCTACAATTTCACTACCTAACAAACGTGTATTATGGTCGTTAGCAATTGATTCACACGCTTTGAAAGCCATGTGAAGAGGACATTGCGAAACATCCCTCAAATTCATGGATACTTGAGAAATATTCATTTCTTCCAATGTTACTCCCATGCCCTGAACCATCGGCAACATTCCGTTGACCCGGACAGAGTTTCCTTGGGTGGTTTTGAGAAGTCTACCGCTTGTTCGTACAAGAGAACCTATTTTCTTTGAAACGGTCGCATCTTGTTCTTCAACATTCACGTTGTAAGCGACGAGAATGGGTCGTGCACCAACGGTGATTCCACCTGCTTGAGCAGCAACATCGTTCCATTCCCTTGAGCCGGCATCTGGATATTGTGTGAATTCCGAATGCCTGTTTTCCAATCCCGAAAGTCTTGCTTCCAACCCCTCATATTGGTCCTTCCTCAATCTCGATAGAAGCTCTCGCTCGGGATGTGTTGCTGCAGCACCATAGAGAAACATCGGTGCTCCGGTGCTCTCAGCAACATGAGCCACAACGTCCCGGGCCATCTGCGCACATTCATCCATTGAAACGCCACTCAATGGTACAAATGGACACACGTCAACGACGCCTAATCTTGGATGTTCTCCTGTGTGTGTTCGCATGTCCAGCAGTTCAACGCTGCGTTCTATCAAAGCAATAGCGCCTTTTACCACTGGTTCGGGCTCTCCCGCGAGTGTGATAACGGTGCGGTTGTAATCTTGGTCAGGCTCTACTCCAAGCACATAACATCCTTCGATGATCCGTGCTGCATCAACAATAGCCTCGATGAGGTTCGCATTGCGACCTTCCGATATGTTGGGTACGCATTCAATCAATCGCTTGCCCATGCCTTCTTGGCGGGTCATAGGGCCTTTGAATGTTGTTTGTGAATAATTCATCAGGAATACAATGCTTCAGGTGATGATTGGCCAGCGCCTTGTGTCTTTTTTCGGTCCAGTCGGCTAACTGCAGCAAGCATATCGGCATTGGTCACGGTTGACCTGTTGTCACGGATTGCAATCATTCCGGCTTCTACACAGGTTGCCTTGAGTTCAGCGCCGGAATAGCCCTGAGTCTTTTCTACAATCCTTTTCATTTGTATGCGCTGTGTATTCATGCCTTTGACATGAACTTCTAAAATAGCCTTCCTCGATTCATCATCGGGAAGTGGGATTTCAATCACGCGGTCAAAACGACCTGGGCGTAAGAGTGCGTCATCAAGAATATCCGGACGGTTTGTAGCGGCAATGATTTTCACATCGTTTAACGCATCGAACCCGTCCAATTCTGCGAGAAGTTGCATCAACGTTCGCTGAACTTCACGATCACCGCTTGTCGATCCGTCCAACCGCTTGGCACCGATCGCATCGATTTCATCTAAGAAAATTATACTCGGCGCCTTTTCTTTGGCGAGAGAAAACAATTCTCGAACCATGCGGCCACCTTCTCCGATATATTTCTGGGCGAGTTCACTGCCAACCATTCGAATAAATGTTGCATCGGTATGGTTTGCGACTGCTTTTGCAAGGAGGGTCTTTCCACATCCTGGTGGACCAACAAGAAGAACGCCTTTGGGCGGGACAATACCCACTTTCTCGAACAGTTCAGGCTTGATTAAAGGAAGTTCAATGGCTTCTCTTACCGACTCCACTTGTTCTGAAAGCCCAGCGACTTCGTCGTATGTAATATCCGGTTTATCAACCATCTCAGCACCACTCACCATCGGGTCCCATGCTTCATGAAGAACTTCAATGACAGAAAGACTGTCTTGGTTGAGAGCTACTCGCGTTCCAGGTTTGAGTTTATCTGGGTCGAGGCGTTGGTTGAGGGAAACCTGGAATACCGTGCCGTTGGATGAACGGACAATGGCTCGTTCATGGTCCAGAACGTCTTGAAGGTGGCCGATGATATGCGGCGGCATTTTGAGAAGATTGACGTTTTCATCTAAGCGTTCAACTTTCTTTCTGAGGGTGCGCACCTCGGATTCCAGCGACGTGCGCTCGTTAATCAATTGTTGAGATTCGTCTCTCAATTTCGCGTAAGCTTCCTCCAACTCGCGGATGTCATCATCCTGGGAAGTTGGCATGCTTCTGTCGTTCCTATCAACATCAGTACCCATGTGATTCAGTATTATCCAATTGCCCACACTGTATGAACTCAGCGATTGTATTTTGCGAAAACAGCCTTGTCAAAGGGTTCAAAGGTTGTCGCCATCGGTAAGTACACGAGGAGGAATTGCATTGGGTGATTGTGAACTTTGCGGGGCGATGAAAGTAAGCGTGAGAAGCGTCAAAACCGGTAAAACGGAAGTCACGGCTTGTGCCCGATGCGTGGATAAAATGAATTTGATCCCAAAAACGGTTGCCCCAGGTCTTGCAAAGGCTCGGTCAATGGCATCCACTCCTCGACCTTCAACTCCACGCAAGAAAAACGATCTGATGTCACGGGGTGAAAAAGAACTCGCTGAAGACTTTGGAAAACGGATTTCAGTAGCGCGAAAGAAGATGAATCTTTCCCACCAACAACTCGGTAAAAAGATGGCTGAGACGGTCAATGTCATCAAAGCAGCAGAGTCAGGGAAACGCCCTACGGACTCATTGATTCGGAAGTTTGAACGCATTCTTAACATCACCTTGATGGTTGAACATTCGTCATCGGAAACCCGTAGATTGGACTCTGGGCCGTCCCGTGGGATGACCTTCGGTGATTATTTCAACGATGTTCGGTGAACCCGATGGATTCAATACCGGTCCATGCAATATGGCTCGCCCAAGATGATCCGAAAAAAAACACTGCCGTACTTGCAGGAAAACGAGGCAATCTACGTCTCCATAAGAATTTGAGAACGCTACCAAAACGCGGTTTTATTCTTGAGCCTTTGTGCGGGAAGGTATTCGGCCCTGAAGACCATCATGTTCTGTTAGAACAACACGGAGCAATCGTTGGACTTGATTGCAGTTGGGCTCATATTGAGTCAAGTGTTGAACAAGTCATGAGGAAAACGAGATTGCAACCTCGAATGCTCCCGTTACTATTGGCTGCGAACCCTGTTAACTGGGGGAAACCGGGTCGACTGACTACCGCTGAAGCTTTAGCAACCATTCTCTACCTCATAGGGCGAAAAGAACAAGCGAGGGAGGTTCTAGGTGCATTCCGCTGGGGTGAACGGTTCTTCCAACTCAATCAAGAACCACTTGATGCATATGCCGATGCTACAACAAGCGAGGAACTTGTGGCCGTTCAGTTTGAATTCTTTGACGTAGATATAGATCCTTCAAAGGAGGAATGAACATCGAAGACACGCCCCACTTCATCCTTCATCGCTGGGAACATGGGCAATTTAGATTGGTAAAGGAGTACCTTGGTGACGAATCACTTGTTCATCTTTGCCTCAACGGTGAAAAAATCACCACTCTACTCGCTTCCAAGCATGACTTGGAAGAATTGATCTGCGGCCACTTCCACACAGAATACTCCCTTGACCTCCCCTCCAAAAAACCAGCCATCACCATCAGCGAAGATTCCGGTGGGGTCAGAGTTGACCTCCTGGACGGAAGCCTGAATCTCATTTCCAAGCGTAGCCGACCCGTCGTCAGTTCATGCGGAGCATGCGATCAGGATGAGCTCTCAGAATTGGTCGATAGCACACCCATTGTAGCACCTCCTTCAGAATACTATTCTATGGACGAACTCGTTAGGCACCTGGAAAAGATGAAATCACAGCAAACTGAATTTTCAAAAACTGGAGGGGTCCATGGCGCAGGTCTACTGTTTTCCGACGGTACGTTTGATGTGTTGGAAGACATTGGCCGACACAATGCCGTTGACAAAGTTATTGGAGCAACATATCTCAAGGGTATGACTCAACAGGTTCGGGCTCTGTTTCTATCCGGCCGTTGTGGATGGGATATTGTTGCAAAGGCTGCAAAATCAAACATACCCGTTATCGTGTCGGTAGGCGCAGCATCATCTCTTGCAGCCCAGACAGCCCGTGCTGCAAACATCACGCTGGTAACCTTCGTTCGCAATGGAAAATCAGTCATAATAGGGCCTGTTGATGGTAGATTCCATACAAAGGATTGAGAAGGGAAGTCATCTCGGTTGGACCGAGGTATATCAATGGAACGTCACGTAACATCACGAACACCTGATGACACCAATGCTCTTCGATTGAAAAAGCCTAAGACCAAAGCTGCAGGCATTCCTGCTGTACTCTCGTCAGCCAAGCATGGCCTTGCTAAAATGGGCTTAGCAAAAACCATCAAAAATCTAACGATGGTCAACCAAAAAGAAGGGTTCGATTGCCCTGGTTGCGCATGGCCAGACCCCGAACACAGAACAACGTTCGAATTTTGTGAAAACGGTGCTAAAGCAGTAGCTGACGAAGCAATGAAAGCCCATGTTACGCCTCATTTCTTTTCCAAGCACTCGGTATCCGAACTCTCACAGTTGAGCGATTATGAACTGAATCGTAAAGGTCGAATTTCCCACCCTGTTATCCTTGAAAAGGGGGCATTGCATTACACCAAGATCTCTTGGAAGGACGCTTTTAGTCGGATTTCCGATCATTTGAAATCGATTTCCGACCCCAACAGGACTGCATTCTACACGTCCGGTAGAACCAGCAATGAAGCTGCATTTCTCTACCAAGCCTTTGTCCGCGCCTACGGTACAAACAATCTTCCGGATTGCTCAAACATGTGCCATGAATCAAGCGGAAAAGGACTCGGCCAAACCATTGGCATCGGAAAGGGCACAGTAACTTTGGATGATTTTAATCACGCCGATGTGATCATGGTCATTGGTCAAAACCCTGGAACCAACCATCCACGCATGCTAACTGCACTAAGGGATGCAAAGCACAAGGGCGCCAAAATAATTCACGTAAATCCGTTGCCAGAGGCTGGATTGATGCAATTCAAACACCCTCAAGACTACATGAAAGGGGACCTGAAATCAACCACATTGGCTGATTTGCATCTCGGGGTTAGAATCGGGGGCGATGCAGCATTGATCAAGGGCCTCATCAAAGTTCAGGTTGATCGACAAGCCATTGACCAAGAATTTGTTACTTCCAAAACCACCGGCATGGATGAAATGATCTCCAAAGCAGCATCCACCTCTTGGAAACAAATTACAAAGGATTCAGGCATTTCCAAGAGTGATATTCAAGTCGCTGGCACAATGTTGGCCAACTCCAAGGCCACCATTGCATGTTGGGCCATGGGATTGACCCAGCACAGAAACGGTGTAGCAGTCATCCAAGAAATTGTTAATTTGCTCTTGCTCGGTGGGCATGTCGGGAAAAAAGGAGCGGGCTTTTGCCCCGTCAGGGGCCATTCCAACGTCCAAGGTGACCGAACTGTCGGCATATGGGAGGCGCCTACCGATGCCTTCCTCGACCGTCTACAGGAGGGTCTAGGCTTTGAAGTTCCAAGGGAGCATGGTCATGACGTTGTCAACGCCATTGACGCTATGGTTCGGAGCGATATTGATTTCTTCTTTTGCATGGGTGGGAACTTCCTTTCAGCCACGCCGGATACCGACGTAACCGCTCGTGGATTGTCCAAAATCCCACTTACAGTACAGGTTTCAACAAAACTCAACCGCTCCCACCTGGTTACTGGAGAAACCGCTATCATTCTACCATGCCTTGGCAGGACGGAATTGGACGTTCAAGGTGGCGTCAAGCAATTTGTCACCGTTGAAAATTCAATGGGAGTTGTTCATCGCTCTCAAGGAGGACTTCAACCCGCCTCGACTTCACTAAGGAGCGAACCATGGATTGTTGCCGAATTGGCGGAATCGACCCTAGGTATTGAACATCTTGAGTGGAGGGTTCTTGGTCAAGACTACAGCAAGATTCGAGATCTTATGGAACAATCCCTCTTTGGCTTTGACCAATACAACGAGCGCGTAAATAGCCCCAATGGATTTGAATTACCCAATCCTCCAAGAGACTCACAATCGTTCTCAACGCAGGATGGAAAAGCACATTTCACCGCACACGACCTCCCCAACCTTGAGGTGGATGACGACCAATACGTGATGATGACACTTCGCAGTCATGACCAATACAACACAACCATCTATGGATTATCGGACCGCTATCGCGGAGTTAAAGGCAACCGGCGTGTGGTATTTATGAACGCTACCGACATGGTAGAACGGGGTTGGAAGGCGCGTACAAAAGTGAACATAACGAGCCATTTCAAAGGTGAGAAGCGACATTCAGAAAACTGGCTCATTGTACCTTATGATATTCCGTCGGGTAACATCGCGACATACTTCCCCGAGGCCAACAGCCTGGTTCCACTGCATTCGACGGCTGAGCAATCAAACACCCCCACATCAAAGTGGATCGTTTGTTCAATGTCAACCTCCGATACCATTCGTGGCGAGGAGGAGTGACCCTTGTCAGGAAAATCCTACATTGAACTTGTTTCAAGGAACAAAGATTTCCGACACCTATGGATTGCTGCAGTCATTTCCATGCTCGGTGAATGGTTCAACACCATCGCTCTATTTTTTCTCATTCTTGAGTACACTGGGAGTGAGTTTCTACTCGGTGTTTTGTTTACGGTACGCATGCTAAGTTTTGCGCTCCTGCAACCGATTATTGGGCTCCTTGCGGACCGATTTAACCGAAAAACGCTCATGGTAGTTTCAAACTTAGCACAGAGTGTGCTTGCATTGGGATTTTTGTTGGTTGATGGGCCAGAGGATATGGTTTGGATGCTTGGTCTCTCTGGAGTAATGATGATGCTTCATGGAAGTTACATGACTGCAGAAAGAGCAGCGCTGCCGAATGTGGTCGATGAAGCGGACCTCGCCACTGCCAATGCCCTTGATGCTGCATCTTGGTCCACTGCATTGTGTATCGGCGCTATGCTCGGCGGGGTTGTCGTATCGGTTTGGGGCGTTGATGCAGCCTTCATCATTGATTCGATCACATTCCTCATTGGGACGCTGTTTTTGATTAACCTGAAACTTCCACAAGAGCGAGATATTGACATGGATGGCCCTCTTTTCTCAACCGCGTTTAGGAACATTGTCAAAGGTTGGAAACGGATACGTAGCGAGCCTCGATTGTTTAGGATTGTATTTGCAAAAGCGTCCTGGAACATCGCAGGAGGAGGATTAGCTGGTGTTTTCTTGGTCCTGATGGGGGCTGACATTACTGGATTCGGTGCCGCATTTGGTTTTGGCCTGTTCTTCTTTGCCCGTGGATTAGGAACTGGCCTCGGCCCGATTTTGGCTCGAAACGTATTCACAAATCCAAATCGTTGGCCATCCCTCGTCGGTCAATTGATCGTGGGTTCTGGATTCTTTTACCTGCTCGTAGGGATGACGCTCGACATCAACCTATGGTTGACCGTCATCCTTGTCGTTATCGCACACAGCGCAAGTGGTGCAAACTGGGTTCTGTCTACCATTTTGACACAACAATGGGTGGAAGATGAAATTCGAGGTAGGGTATTTTCCACGGACATGTTGATCTTGTCCCTCGCATTCTCAGCATCTACCAGCGTCGCAGGTTATCTGATGGAGTACACTGACCTGTCAATTCAAAACGGTCTGATTATCTTCGCCGGTTTGATGATGGCCTCAGGTATAGTGTTTACCTTATGGGATACAAGCGACTCGCCAAATCATGACTCAGTAGCCTGAATGCACAGTTCGTGGGTGCAAACAGGTGGCGTGAAATACCGTCGTTCATCAGGAGAGAACGTATCCAACTGAAGGGTTGAGGACGCTCCTTCTTGAATGAACACGATTGAACTTGTGCTGGCCGGAAGGTAATCTTCTCCATTTGCTAGCAGAGAGATACGGACCCGATGTCCTCCTTCAATTTCAGCATCCAAAGGCATGAATTCCATTTTGGCGTTGATCGTTTCAACGACAGGGACCCACGTTTGAATTTCATCGCCTCCAGCATGATAACGCAAATCCATAATAGCGTGCCCAATGTGTATGCAATTATCCTCTTGATTGCAATCTTCCAACAACGCATACAATTGCCCACCCAGTGTTGCAGTGGTCACGTCAACATGGAGCCGGGGTAAGCCCGCAAGATAGAGGGTACTGTTCAGAGGTTGTGATTCCCAAACCGGTCCGGAAAACAATCCCGGCGTGACGGTGGTTGACCCACCAACGTTCTCCATGACTCCTCCTAAATCCCATTCGAGGGTTGAAATATCAGCGGGAGGATATCGGTCTTCAAGCCTCCATGAACCTTGATTTGATTGAATTTCGACCCATAGCCCAGGTTGGTCACCCACGCCCCTTAGATAGAAATCAAACCATTCCAGGAGGTCCTGCATCCAATCATACCTCACCATTTCAGGGAACGCTTCCCCACCGCGACCACCTAAATCTGACCTGTCATCAAGTTGAACGGGACGGTCTGGATAATCATGATCCCACTGCCCAAAGAGGCCTTTTGCATCAATACCTGCATCCTTGAGGGCGTTGATGGTTGGAACGGCCATGTGTGGGTCAACGTTCCAATCGTGCATGCCTTGGATGAGGTATACGCTTCCTGTATAATGTTGGAGAACCCTATCGAGGAAATATCGTTCAGCCCAGTATTCTCCCGCCACCTCGGACCCAAAGAGATATGCGGACACTCCTGTCCCCGGCCCGATGAGATAATCGGGGCATATGTTTTGATAATCTTCCTCATCACCATCGATTCCGTACGAACCATAAACGCCGTTGTGCATGATTGGAGCTCTCGCTTCTGCAGAGCCGTTTCTCCACATGAGTTCTTTCACACCGATCAATCCAGAAATGGGAACAATGGTCTTCAGGTAATCGTGTTCCGACCCGAACATAGCGGCTTGCCAGGGCGTGCTGCCGTCGTATGATTTACCGATCATACCAACCGCTCCATTGGACCACGTTTGCTCACCTAGCCAACGAACAGCCGCATCATTGCCGAGTTGTTCGGCATTGCCCATCAAATCCATACAATGATTGGAACGCCCTGTTCCGGATACAGATACTTGGGCGAAGGCATATCCGTGAGGAAGGAGTTGGTCAATGATCATCTGCCCTAGCCAAGTCCCGGGAACCTCAATTGTAGGAGTTTCAACGCTTTGCTCTTGGAAGTATGGGCCGAATTCAGCAATCACGGGGACCAAAGTGCCTTCTGGGACATTAGGGCGCCATACAGCGAGGCTAATGAGTCCGTTAGGAGCAGCCCCCCCTTCTTCTATTGGCATGATGTATTCAACAAAATGATGGGTTGAATTCCATTCATTGTCGGTTGAAAGGACGGTGTATGGTCCGGTTTCAATGGCGATTCCAAAATCTCCTGAGGTTTCAAAATCAAGCATTTCCCGTTCCCAAACAGGGACGCGCCCGTTGTATGCCGGCTCCTCATCGACCAAGCCCTCCATGACGGTATCGACAAAAAGGGCACCAGCGAAGAGAAAGGCAAGGGAAATGGCGATGGTTGCTCCAAAAACCAAATTGAATTCACGCTTGACGTTTACAGCAGCGACATCCTTATCTTTACCCTCCAGAAAACCGCCTCTGTTTGAACGGAATCACTAGGGATTTTTGAGGTTGCCGTGTTGCAGATTGAACGAAGATGAGGAACAATGCTCAAAGACAACCAGTTAGACCCCTCACCATGGACTCGCAGTGGGGCGCACTTCGAAAGCATATTGGAGAAGGAATTCTCCCCACACTCCCACAGCCCAAGGCCGTTGATCCTGCTGTGGACCATGCGCCCTCGAGGAGACAAGTTCTATCCAGGCCAGAAAAGAAATTGGCCTTGCGTAATGCACTACGTTATTTTGACAAACGCCACCACTCTGAGTTAGCTGCTGAGTTTCTAGCAGAGTTGAACGGATTCGGCCGAATTGTCATGAACCGATTCCGACCCACTGAATACGAAATGAAAGCGTACCCCATCGATGCGTATCCCGCACAATGTCAGGAAGCGGCCTCAATTATGTTGATGATACAGAACAATTTAGATCCCGCAGTGGCTCAATTCCCCCATGAACTCATCACTTACGGTGGGAATGGTTCGGTCTTCCAAAATTGGGCACAATATCGTCTTGTAATGAAATTCCTCTGTCAAATGACACGAGAACAAACACTTGTCATGTATTCAGGCCACCCACTCGGCTTGTTTCCGTCCTCCCCTTCTGCTCCACGTGTAGTGGTCACCAATGGCATGGTCATTCCTAACCATTCATCACCAGATGAGTATGAAAAGATGAATGCGATGGGTGTGAGTCAGTACGGTCAAATGACCGCTGGCTCATACATGTACATCGGCCCACAAGGTATTGTCCATGGGACAACAATCACTCTTCTCAATGCTGCAAGGATGCATCTGGGTTTATCTGCCTCAGAAGGCCTTGGGGGCGTGACGTTCATCACAAGCGGATTGGGCGGCATGTCCGGTGCACAAGCCAAGGCGGCAACCATTGCAGGCGCAGCATGTATCGTGGCAGAAACGAATGAACATGCAGCACGAAAACGCCACTCACAGGGCTGGCTGACAGACGTTACCGATAGCATTGATGAGGCCATTGATTTGATGGTATCTGCAGCATCGATGAAAGTGGCGATTTCGGTGGGCCTTATCGGAAACATCGTAGAATTATGGGAGCGATGCATAGAACGTGACATTCGAGTTGACCTCGGCAGTGACCAAACCAGCCTTCACAACCCGTTCCAAGGGGGATATTACCCCGCAGATTTCACCTATGAAGAAAGCACGAATATGCTTTCCGAACGCCCGGAAGAATTCGTAAGCGAAGTTAAAAAGACCCTCCGGCGTCATGCAAACGCCATCAATACGCTTAGCGAAAATGGGATGTATTTCTGGGATTATGGAAATGCATTCTTGCTTGAGGCGTCCCGCGCTGGAGCAGATGTAATGGATGAAGACGGTGGATTCCGATATCCATCGTACGTTGAAGATATCATGGGGCCAATTTGCTTTGATTATGGATTTGGACCCTATCGTTGGGTTTGCACGAGCGGAAATCCAGAAGACTTAGCCGTTACTGATTCCATTGCCGAAGAGGTCCTCGTCAAGATGTTAAAGGATGCGCCAACGAACATCCGCCAACAAATTGAGGATAACATCAGGTGGATACAACAGGCAGGTTCGAACCATCTGGTTGTTGGAAGTCAAGCTCGAATCCTCTATGCAGACGATGTCGGCCGAAGAAACATTGCAGTTGCAATGAATCGAGCTATTGGGAACGGAGCAATTTCTGCCCCGATCGTACTTGGACGAGACCATCACGATGTTTCGGGCACAGACAGTCCGTATCGGGAAACTGCAAACATACGGGATGGTTCAATGTTTACTGCTGATATGGCCATTCAAAATGTCATCGGCGATTCCTTTAGAGGAGCCACTTGGGTGAGCATTCACAACGGTGGCGGCGTCGGGTGGGGCGAAGTCATCAATGGAGGTTTCGGCCTCCTTTTGGATGGAACGGAAGAGGCAGAAAAGAAATTGAATTCAATGCTTCACTGGGACGTTAACAACGGCGTAGCACGCCGTGCATGGGCACGTAATGATGGTGCTGAATTTGCAATTCAAAGAGCCATGGATTTGGAGCCCCTGTTGGAAGTAACCCTTCCCAATCATGCAGATGATGATTTAATCAATGATATCTTGGAGCGATTGTGATGGAAGGACATACAGTTTTTGTTGACGGTGAAACCCTATCGCCAAGTGAAGTGCTCATGGTAGCTGAAGGCAAATCGATGGTTGAAGTCTCGCCGGATGCATGGCCGGGGATTCATGCATCACGAGCAGTCGTAGAGCGCATCGTTCAAAACGATGAAACTGTATATGGGATTAACACCGGTTTTGGTGCGTTGGTCAATCAACGGATTTCATCCGATGACCTGGCTCAATTGCAGGTCAACCTTATTCGATCTCACGCAACTGCACTTGGGCCGTTAATGACGGTTACAGAAGTAAGGGCGATGATGGTGATTCGACTCAATTCCCTCTGCAAAGGACATTCGGGCATCCAACCCCATTGCATTGAACAACTGGTCCTCTTCTTGAATTCACACATCCATCCTGCGGTTCCAAGAATCGGAAGTTTGGGTGCTAGCGGAGACTTGGCACCGCTTTCACATTTAGCGCTCGCTCTGATTGGCGAAGGTGAAGTGATGCAAGACGATGGAACACTGACATCAACTTCTGATGTACTTTTCACCATGGGAGTTATGCCGGTTCAACTGACTGCAAAAGATGGATTGTCACTCATCAACGGGACCAGTCAAATGGCTGCTTATTCAACGCTATCTCACCAGCGATTGAAACATCTTCTACCGTTGGCCGACATCATTCTTTGTACGTCGATGGAAGCTCGAAAATGCAGTGTTAGCCCATCAAACGAACTTGTCCATAAAGCACGACCACATCCGGGGCAATCTTTGGTGGCTCAACGTATACGTGTGCTTCTCAATCAATCACCCATCGTGAGCAGTCATGCTGAATGTGACCGCGTACAAGATGCGTACTCATTCCGTTGTGCACCACAAGTCCATGGGGCAGTTCTTGAGGCGTTTCACCGACTGGATGCGATGATTAACACAGAACTGAACAGTGCAACGGACAACCCGCTTATCTTCCCTACGCCGGAACGACCTGGCGTTCATGAGGTTGTATCCCAAGGGAACTTCCATGGTGAAATATTGGCCCTTACGGCAGACTTTGTCAGCCTCGCACTGTTTGAGTTGGGTTCCATCAGTGAACGAAGAATTGACCAGATGGTTGACCCAGCCAGAAGTGAACTTCCCGCTTTCCTTGCACAACATTCTGGACTTGAATCGGGTTTGATGATCGTACAGTACGTGGCCGGTGCTTCTCTTGGCGAATTGCGAGGGCACGCTTCACCGCGGACAGCCTTTTCCACCTCGACATCGGCTGGACAAGAAGACCATGTGAGCATGGGGGCTACAGCTACTTGGAACCTGTATCAAGCAACAGAACGCCTTGCAGAGGTACTTGCGTGTGAGGCGATGGTGGCCTGTCAAGCATTGGAATTTGAACCCCTCAGCCCAGCACCACACATTTCCGGATTTCACCAACTCGTTCGAACAATAATTCCGCCCTTGCAGGGTGATCGTTCAACATCCAAAGAACTGCGAGCACTTTCGGCCATCTTACTCGAAGGCTCTTGGTTGGCTCGAATCGAATCCGAATACGGCCGACTCCCATCATGAAAGTTCATGAAGCATAGAGCTGATTTCATCAAGACCGGTTAATTGCATAATTCGAAACATCGTCACCTCAAAGGTCGTTACATCAATTTTAGCCTTGTGTGAATCCAATAAGCGGGCTAATTCTACGGCCGTTCGGATTTTTTCTTCCACAGAAAGGTACAATTGATGGATTTTGGGATCGTCATGAAGCGATAGTGCAGGCTCCAATTCCGATACGTCAAAACCCATACGCCTCCATTGCAACATCCGCTTTGATAATTGATTCTTATTGAATCCAAGCGACGGCAAGGTGGTGAGATGGACCAACAATCGGGCATCATCATCATCAGGCGTGAATGGGTCCAGTTTGGATTGTTCTGTGAACAAAAGTTCAGTGGTAAGTGTGGGTTCCATTGATTGAGAATGTTCGATGGCTGGGGCAATTGAGCGTATTCTTGCCCAATCAATGGCGTCAAAGGCGAGCGCATCCATCGGAAAGAGAAGTGTGTGGTTGGTATTGGCGGCTACAGTTTCAATTCTCTGAAGCAGGTTCATGGCTGAATCAATCCCCTCCTTTTGGACAATCCAGTTGAGCCCTTCAACAACTGAGATCCCGTTTTCATCGCCCTCTATGAACGAGGCAAGAAGGCCATGTATGGCCTGAGTAGTGGGTCGTACGGACTGTGGGGTGTCCTGTTCGGATAACCAATAACAATCATATTCATTCAACGATAAATGACGCAGTAATGTTCGCTGGGGCAATCGACTGATGCAGAGTTTTTTCCCTCCATGCCCTTCGGATAACCTCTCGACTTCTGAAAACAAATCGTCGTGATTGGAGATTTCCAAGGAGTACATTCCGGTCAACATTCCCTCACCTATTACGAGCCACAACCGAGGCGCCATAAGGAATTTTATCCCCTCTGTTAGGAAATTGCCGTGAATGATTATATCTATCCCCGTCATCCCACTAATAGGTGGAATCATGAGCGATGATGAAAACGACTCTGTTAAGATGGCAGAATGTGGCGCATGCAGGACAGTAATACCTCTTGATTCCAAAGAATGTCCGGAGTGTCAAACCAAATTTTCGGGAGTTTCTGAAGAAGCACTGGGGGAATGCGGTGCATGCAACAAATTAGTTCCCCTCGATTCGACTCGCTGCCCAGAATGTGGGGTTGTCTTCGTCGCAGATGACGTCGTGGATATTTTGAGGAATTGGGTGAACAACACGGGCGTAGATATTCGTAAGTTGTTTGACCGGTTTGATGAAAATTCAGACGGCATGATCGACACGGGAGAACTCAAGCGCGGACTGCTTAGTCTCAATCTAGCTGACTTGCCTTTGAGCCAAGTAGAGCGCTTGGTTAAAGAAATCGATAGGGATGAAAATGGTTTGATTGATTTGGACGAGTTTGAGGTCATACTTACGGGCAGCCATGACCCATCAATGGACGAACACCAAGAATCAGATGAAGGGCCGATTGATGAAGAAGCGGAAGTTGACGTAGACCTAATTGATGATGGTTCTGAAGAAGCCGATCAAGAAGAAATTGACGAAGAACAAGCCAACGAGGACGAATCGGATGAGGATGAAGAGGATGAGGACGAAGAGGATGAATCCTCAATGGATGATGAATCGGATGGAAATGACGAAGACCTTGAGGCCGAAATGGACGAAGAAGACTTTGAACTTGATGAAGAAGAGGCAGAATCGGAATTTCATTCTCCTCTCTATGCCCTCGCGGACTTGATGGACCAGCATGATATCTCTGCACAACGTCTTTTTAATGACCTTGATAAAGATGGAAACGGTCAGATTACCCTAACAGAACTGGTCGCGGTGATCAATGAAAAATACAGTGATCTCATTGACATCAAAGAAGTAGAAGGAATCATGAACAAAATGGACTCGGACGGAGATGGGATGATCGACCTCATTGAATTTACAGAATCCATGGAGTCGGTGGAGGACGAAGAGGAAGGGGAAGAAAAGGAATTCCCAACTCCAATGCAGCGACGGATGATGTCAAAATCATGGAACGATGCTGTTTGGCCACTCATCCACACTGGTTTTGGAATCATGATCGTACTCTTACTTGTAAACGCATTATTTGGTCCAGTTGATGGAAGTGGTGGAATGGTTGAATATTCAGCCAAGGACCCAAGTACAATCATCATGGGAGATGATAATGTCCAACTCACAGAGGGCATGGTCTATGCTTGCGACCCAATTTACCAGAAAGGGGAATGTTCCAATTCCCTTACTCCGTTCTCTGGAGAATCCAGTTCCATGCCCAAAGGGTTTTATCTGGACGGAATCATCTTTACAGTTCTTGGTATAGTTGGTTTACTGGGTAGCCTCATCACGCATCTTGCAATTGTACCCTCATGGAGAGCACGAGCGCGTGCTATGAAAGAAGTCAATGAGGACAAAGAAGAAGCAGAACAAATCGATTCCGATGATGATGATTCCGAATCGGAAGATGAAGAAGGTGAGAATGACCTCGAGGATGAAGAATCATACGATGATGAAGATGACGCCGGTGATGACGATTCTAATGAGGAACCAGATGAAGATGAAGAAGACGACCCTATTGACATTGGTTCTCATGTGGGATTGACCTTTGATGACGAAGAAATCTTCGGGACCATTCTTGAATTCGATGACGATGAAGGCACTGTCACCATCAAAGAAGACGGGACTGGCGATGAAGTCACTGGATATCAAGAAGACATGTTTGTCGAGTGATACCGAATGTCCGAAGACAATCTTGACCAATTTTTGGGCATTGAATCCTGTCCAGTTTGTGGTTGTTTAGAACGAAAAGGAACGTACCGTTGCCCCGAATGCGGGACCTTTCATGCAGGCTCTATCATGGAGGAAAGAGAAGCTCCGCCCCCGATGGAAGATATTGATGCCGAAAAGCCAGATTTGGATCCAAGAAATTACTCACTCGGACCCAATCAGGCTGTCCCTGAAGAAACTTTTCAACAATCTGATGATGTCAAAGTTTGGGATGGTGGGAGCAGTGACTTCATGTTTGAAGATGATGATGAACCAATCCACATTGAATCTAAAATTGTGGAAGTACTTGAGCCGGAACACCTAGGCGATGAAGATTGATTGTTTGCTTCCCTGCCGGCATTTAGTGAATCCGGTATAGCAAAAGCAAACAATGTCAATTCAATGGTGGGCTCGGAGAGAATCGAACTCTCGATCTTTGCCATGTCAAGGCAACGTCATAAACCCCTAGACCACGAGCCCTAGGTAGATTGAGCCACCGTACTTCGGTATTAAACCAATTCGGTGGAGGCTTGAGAAAGGTCAACTCACAATTTTAGAGATCTTTCCGGTACATCCTGCCTGAGAGCAGGTACCAGCCATTCGCGTTCTGCCGTTTTTCATTTTGATGAGTTGACCGTCCTTAATTGGACCATAGGTTTTACACTTCAAACAATATCCATCTACGCCTGACATGATGTTCAATTCCTTCGAAATACACATTCAATTTGAACGCTTCGTCAATTTTTCAAATAATCATGGAATTTCCAGCCCCGAGGGTAGGTTTGGAGGGCGATTTTTCCATCTTTTTGGAAATTTTTCTCACGGGTGTACCTCGAAAAGGGATACTGCGAAGCATAATGCATGATTCATCTTCTCTCAAATTACCACCTCTGCGGATCCTTGTCGCATAACTCACATTATGCGACGCATGGGGGTGCGTAATTTTACCGATTAGCTGGATGAATTCAAAACCAACTCATCTGGTGACAATTCGAACACACCTACAAGGGGTGGACCCAGCAAAAGTCCTTCGATACCTCCGTCTTTGGGATCAAGTACTGTTTGTATTTCTTGGGAAATACGTTTCCAATCTTTTTGGCTCTTGAATACAGATTGAACAAGAAGCATGGTCTTGTCCTCCGGCCCTCGCCCCAGCCATGCAGCAACACACCCTGGTTGCCTACGTTTGTATTCTTGGCGAGATTGTAATTTCCTACGTAATTTGGCATCTTTTCCTTTTGCCCCGGAGCAAACAACCGTTTCAACCCAATACATGATAATCATCCTTTCGTTATTTGTATATCAATTAATATATGAATCATAAGTCTTACAATTGCAGGTAATTCAATGGATGTGGACTTCACCTTCAAGCACCGTTGAATGAAACGGAGTATGACTCGGTTGCAAAGCCCACGACTCCCAATGTGGACTATCGAGCACGTTGAAGTTTGCAACAGCGCCAATTGAAAGGCGGCCATGGGGGTTTCCCGAAGGATGTGGCGTTGATCGACCAGCTTGTGACGTGACCGCAAACAATGCGTCGAGGGGATTCAGCCCGCAACGTTGCACCATGAGGGATCCCATGAAGGGAAGGCTCAAAGTTTGACAGTTTGGATTGAAGTCAGTAGCGAGTGTGAAATCGATCTCATGTTCAACCATGGGTTTCATGGCGGGCCATGAATCACCCATTGCATAAGGAGTCCCAGGCAAAAAACCAGTGATGACACCCGCCTTTTGCATGTCGAGGCGTGCGTCCATTGGAGTATGGTACGAATGGTCGGCCGTATCCACTTTCAGTTCAGCAGCAAGTTCCCCTCCGCCTCCGTTTGAAAATTCATCGATATGCATTCTGAGTGAAAGTCCGGCGGCTCGAGATTCCTTCAACAGCGATTCACTGTGCTCGAGTGAAAACCAGCCTGGTTCACAGAACACATCAGCCGACCGAGCCAAACCTTGCTCAACAACAGCTGGAAGTTGATCACTCAACAATTCATCTACATATTCCTCCATCGACAGAGGGGATGGGACGTCATGAGCACCAAGCCACGTACAATCGGTAGTCGGCAGATGTTTGATTTCCCCCAGCATGTGGCCAACTTCGATAAGTTTTAATTCCGTAGTTGTATCAAGCCCGTACCCGCTTTTCACTTCCAAATGGGTCGTTCCGCTGCGTAAAGCCGCCCTCATCCGCGAGTATCCAAGACGGAACAATTCATCCTTCGAAGTGGTCCGTGTTGCTGAAGTCGTATGTGCAATACCGCCTCCCATTTGCGAGATTTCAGTGTAATTTTTCCCCTCTTGTCGCCATCGTACTTCTTGGGAACGATCCCCCGCCCATACTAAATGCGTATGGGAATCAATGAGCCCCGGGATGATTGCCTTCCCTCCAAGGGACCGAATGTTGAGTTCATCAATCAAAGTCGGTTCATCGCCATGATAGGAAAATTCTTCCCGCATCTCCTGTGATGGTTGAATTCTTGTAATTACGCCGCCTTCTACAAGAATCCCCATTCCTTCGGCAAATATTGATTCTTCAATGGGGCGTGAGCTTGGATGCATCAATGTATTTTCGAAGTGGACCATTGGTCCAGCATCAACCAGTAACGTCGGCACATACACTCCTAGGCAAAGAGGGTTGAAGAACAATGGCTTCCTCATCGGGTCATGTCAGGTTGGACGCTGGGCATTGAAACGACCGCCCACACCCTTTCTTTTGGGCTGGTAAATGCCGACGGAGTTCCCTTTCCATCGGCCTCTGACACGTTACGGCCGGACCAGGGTGGAATCCATCCTAGAGAAGCTGCAGATCATCACAAAGCTGTTGCAGGCCATCTTTTTCGCCAGATTCTAGAGCAACAATCTCTGTCACCATCCGACATCACCACGGTGGCGTATTCCCAAGGTCCAGGATTGGGTCCGTGCCTGAGGGTAGGTGCTGCGATAGCGAGAGGATTATCCTCTCGCCTCAACGCCCCTCTTGTTGGGGTCAATCACTGTGTTGCCCACATCGAAATTGGGCGGCAGCAATGTGGATGTGACGACCCGGTTTTGCTGTATGTATCCGGTGGAAATACACAGGTCATCGCTCGGCTAAATGGCCGATACCGCGTATTGGGTGAGACCTTGGATATCGGTATTGGTAACATGTTGGATAAGTTCGCACGGGCTCAAGGCATACCTTTCCCTGGAGGTCCAGTGATTGAGCAAAAGGCTAACGAATATCTGAAGTCCAACCCTAATCCATCCATGGAGGGGTTGCGCCTACCGTATGCAGTTCGGGGGATGGACCTTGCTTTTTCTGGGTTGATGACCGCTGCCCAACGACTTATTGAGAACGGTGCATCATTGGAATCCGTATGTTGGTCATTGCAGGAGCACGCATTTGCTGCATGTGTAGAGGTGGCCGAACGGGCCATGGCCCATACGGGTAAACGTGAACTTCTTCTTGGTGGTGGTGTTGCATGCAATGAAAGAATTCGTAACATGTGCAACGAGATGGCATCCGACAGGGATGGCACTTCACACGCCCCCCCCAAAATGTATTGCATTGACAATGGGACGATGATTGCTCGGCTCGGTTGGCTCGAAGCGACAAAAAGGTCAACGAAACTCAGTGAGAGTGCAATCGACCAATATCTGCGCACTGACCAGACGCCAATTGTTTGGCCGTAATGCGATTTCAATCCATACGGTTTTAACAGGTGGAGTCCGGCCAATGGTTGGGGGAATAGCACATTAACCGCAGGCCACGTCGCAACGAACCGTTCAATCCATTCGCAAAAGATGCATCTCAACAGCATCAAAAGCGCCGGAGTGAACAAGCGCGACAGCCTGTTCGACGCCCCGAAGCCACACCAGAACCCGTGGCTAAACCAGTTGACATAAAGGCAGACCTCGAGCGAAAACAAAGGGAAGCCAAGCAAAAACTTGTCCAGAAAGGTGATGTTTCGGCTCCTGTAGTCAAACCTGCATCGATCCCAACAGCTCCACAGAAGCAACAACCTAAATCATCACTCAATCAATCTCGGGAAGAGCGACTCGCAGACATGCGACGGAAATCTGAGGAATTAAAGAAAGCTGGCGCTGCGCTCAAGGCAGATTCGACCGCTGTACCAGTGGCGACCGAATTGGTTGAACAAGTCGAAGCACAAACAACCGTTGTTGAATCTACAGGTGCCGTTCAACTTCCTGCTCAGTCTATTGCTAGCGAAGCCGCAATCCGTGTCAAAAACGTATTCAAGAAAATCGATACTAAGGTTGCGATTCCAACAAACGACCGTCGACGTGGAAAGCGACGCTTTGACAAGAAAGGTGGCGGAAGGCAGAAGCAAGAACGCAAACTCAACCGCCAAAAGTACTTGGAATACAAGTATGCAGCCAAGGACATTTTGGATAATCCAAATGTCCCAGAAGAGCATCGCTCAAACGTCCTCGGACAAGTTTGGGCAAAAGGTGAACGCATCGGTATTGAAGAATCCGTAGCATTCATCGAACAAAAAGAACTCGAATTGATTCTGCCATCAGATGTGGCACTTAAATTGCGAGACCTCGTCAAAAGAATGACAACGAAGAGATGATACAATGTCCGATAACACAGTAAAAGAAAACTCAGTAGCAAGCGTACACTATACAGGGACCCTACCCGATTCAGGCGAGGTTTTCGATTCAAGTGAGGGTCGTGACCCGTTGACATTCCTTGTTGGCCACCGACAAATGATTCCAGGTTTTGAAGAGGAAATGATGGGAGCTGCCGTTGGAGAGCGAAGAGAATTCACCCTCACTCCTGAGCGAGCATACGGTGATCGAGATGATGATGCCGTTATGCAAATCCCACGAGAAAATTTCGCTCCCTTGGAAGAAGAAGCAAAACTCGAAGTAGGCATGCAACTGGTGGCTCAGATGCCCCATGGCCCATCTCCATTTACCATCATTGAACTGACAGAAGAACTCGTAACCGGTGATTTCAACCATGCATTGGCTGGTAAATCACTCACGTTTTCGGTTGAGGTAGTTGAACTTCGAGATGCATCCGAAGAAGAACTCTCCCACGGTCACGTCCATGGACCTGGCGGACACCACCACTGAAACTCAAGCGAGGCTTGATGAAGTCCCGACTCGTGAAGGTATCATGGCCCCCTTGAGAAAGGATAATTGGAAAACCCTTAGCGGCATTGATTTGCCACTCACAGGGACCCCTAGTGGCCCGTTTACACTAGCCGATGCTGGTTCCCCACCGTATACGAGGGGGATTCACTCCACAATGTACAGGTCTCGGCTATGGACCATGAGACAGTATGCGGGATTCTCCAGTGCTACTGAGACCAATAAACGATTCAAATTACTCCTCGAGAGAGGGCAAATGGGTCTATCGGTAGCTTTTGACTTACCAACCCAACTCGGTTTAGATGCGGATGATGAACTGTCGTATGGAGAGGTGGGGAAGGTTGGAGTATCCATCTCCTCGGTGGAGGATATGATCACACTTTTTGACGGCATCCCACTGAACAAAGTCAGTACCTCAATGACCATCAATGCCCCCGCAATGGTGCTGCTGGCCATGTATGTGGTTGCAGGTGAAGAACAAGGTGCTGGGATGGATGAACTGAGAGGGACCATTCAAAATGACATTCTCAAAGAATACATCGCCCGCGGAACATATGTATTTCCACCTGATCCGAGCATGCGATTAATTACAGACATATTCCAGTACTGCTCGACCAATATCCCCCGCTGGAACACGATATCCATTTCAGGATACCATATTCGTGAGGCTGGATCTACTGCCGTCCAAGAATTGGGATTCACAGTAGCGAATGCACTTGCATACGTTGATGCAGCATTGAAAGCGGGAATGGATATCGATGACTTCGCCCCTCAACTATCCTTTTTCTTCAACTGCCACAATGATTTCTTTGAAGAAGCCGCTAAATTCAGAGCAGCAAGAAAACTATGGTATGATTTGATGCAGGAGCGGTATTCGCCCAAACATCCTAAGTCATCCATGTTACGATTCCATACGCAAGTTGCTGGCGTGAGCCTCACTGCACAGCAACCTCTCAACAATGTAGCCCGAGTCACGATTCAAGCGTTAGCAGCAGTTCTCGGCGGCACTCAAAGTTTACACACCAATTCGTACGATGAGGCGCTCGGCCTACCTACTGAAACATCCGCCACGGTTGCTCTAAGAACACAACAAATCATTGCAGAAGAATCAGGGGTCGCGGACGTGGTTGACCCACTGGGTGGTTCTTGGTATGTTGAATCACTCACAAAGACGATCTATCAACGGGCCAAGAATTTAATCAATATTATCGAAGCAAAGGGTGGCGCAATGGCGGCCATTGAGCAAGGATGGCAACAACAAGAGATACACCAATCAGCCTACCAACACATGAACGAAATCGAGTCCAATCAACGGCTCATCGTGGGGGTCAATCATGGCGTCATGGATGAGCAATCCACCTTCCCCGCCCAGAAACTTAATCCCAAAATAGGTGAAGAACAGGTCGCTCGTCTTGAGTCACTACGGGTCAGCAGAAACCAAAGCGAGGTCGATAAATGGCTCAGTATGATTAGCAAGGCTGCCTCTGATGGTGAAAATTTGTTCCCCTATGTCATTGATGCCGTACGAGCCAGAGCGACTCTTGGCGAGATTATGGGCGTTTTGAAAGAGGAATTCGGGACGTACATGGCCCCCAGTGGATTTTGAGGTGTGGATATGGATTTTGGACCAATACGAATTGACCACATTGGAATTGCAACACCTCATCTTGATGAAGCCAGCACCTTCTGGAGGCTGATTGGATTGATTGAAGGCGATCAAGACGAGACCGTGGAAGACCAAGGAGTCACCACGCGATTTTTCTCCACCTCTGGGTTGAGTGAGATTGAAGATGAACCTGCAAAGGTGGAATTGCTCAAGCCAACGGGAGATTCCACTCCAATTGGACGCTTTTTGCAAAAAAGGGGCCCAGGTATCCAACAATTATGCTTCAGCGTTGGAAACTTGACAGGATTGCTAATCTATCTCAAGGAGAAGGGTGTTCGATTGATTGACGAAACACCCCGTATTGGAGCAGGTGGGCACCTCATCGCCTTTGTTCATCCAGCATCGACGGGTGGAGTTTTGGTAGAGCTGACTCAACGAAATTCATGAGCCTGAATGACAATACCTATAATCGGTCTTTTTCATCATAGCCGTGATGAGGACCTGTATTGACCTACTTTTGGCTCTGCCCCATATTGATGCACCAAGGATGAAGAGGGAAGTGAATTATCTTGCAGGTCGTCTTGAACAACTTCGTCTTCAACGCTCCATCAGCAACGAAGCATATCTCGATGCTGGTGCAGTACAGGGTGCTATTGAAATGATAGCAAACATGGTTGACATGGGCGTCCCCCAGACCGAAGTACAAGGTCAATTGCGTGATCAACTGGACCGAGCACAACGACTTGAATCAAAACATCCTGGGCTCAATTGGGCTGTTGAATCTGGCCGTGCGAGTTGAGGTATGAATGAGTGTTGAACTCTTACGAGTCGAACATGTGACGAAGTCATTCGGCCACATAGAGGCTCTTTCTGATGTTAGTTTGAGCATCAAGGAAGGTGAAATTGTTGGCCTTGTGGGTTCCAACGGAGCTGGAAAAACAACCCTATTGAGATTGTTGGCTGGCGTATACACGCCTACCGAGGGAAAGGTCGTATTGTCTGATGGTAGCAAGGTCGAAGATGCTCGTCATCGACTGGGCGTGGTTCCTGAATCAACAGGACTCTATTCGCGATTAACTGCGTGGGAAAACATACGGTATCACAGCAGACTGTACGGCACATCCGATGAGGAATCATGGAACAGGACCTTGTTTTTTGCAGACCGTTTGGACATGAAAGAATCCCTTGGGCGACACACCAAGGGATTTTCAAGAGGGATGCGTCAAAAAACCGCTTTGCTTCGGGCTCTCGCACATGCACCTGATGTACTTCTGCTTGATGAACCAACAGCTGGGCTCGATGTTACCAGTGCGCGAACCGTCCGTTCCCTTGTCCAGCAACTCGGCGAAACAGGAGGTACGGTCGTCTATTCGACGCATCAACTGGCTGAAGCAGAAGCAGTTTGCAACAGGATAATCATCATTCACAACGGTGAGGTTCGTGCAGATGGTACGCCTGCTGGGTTGTTGGAGCAAACATCTACCGCCAATCTTGAGGAAGCGTATGTCTCGCTTACGACAGACAAGGCAAGAACTCGTGTTGTAACCGATAAACCACTGTCAAAGATCGCTCGTTGGTGGCAGAAATTGTCCACCCCCAAAACTCCGGGAGGTGATGAAAGTGAGTAGTTCCCTGCGTAGAATCACAACCATTTCGAAAAAAGAACTGGTAGAGTTCGCAAGAGATTGGAGAACCATCTTCGCCTTGTTGATTATTCCATTGCTCATGTTTCCACTGCTGTTTATCATATTCCCACTCCTTCTTGCATCGGAAGCGGCTGAATTGGATGCTATCGAAGTGAACGTAGTGATTCAGAGCAATGATTTTCCGAGTGACCTCGCTGAACAATTGAACGGTTCTGGTATTGAATTGAACTACGAACCGTTGGTGATGGATACCAATCTTTCTTCCCCGCTCGATGACGGAGATCGTTTGAGAAACGGGAGCATAGATGCTGTTCTTAGAATGAAGGAAAACGGTTCGGTATGGGATTACGCTCTGCTTTACATGTCGACCTCTGAACGCAGTCAGGAGGCCCGTACACGTGCATTAACCGTGTTGTTTGAATGGGAAGAGAATGAAACCGAACGCAGACTCGTCGATGCAGGTTTAGACCCAGATGAGACACTTCGTCCACTCAATTGGGACGGTGAAATAGGCAACAGCGATGTTGCGACAAGCGGTGAACAGGCAGGCATGGTCCTGTCGTTATTCATCCCATTAGTTCTGTCCGTGTGGACCTTCTCATCAGCCATTCAACCGTCAATTGATATGACTGCTGGCGAGCGTGAACGCGGCACCTTAGAAGCGTTACTGGGTCTTCCTTGTTCAAGAGTCGAACTCTTGTTTGGAAAATGGCTCGCTGTAGCGACCATTACTGGAATTGGAGTGGTTTTACAACTGGTTGGGTTGTTATTTGCCATCGGCTACCTTGCGACGACGGATTTCCTAACCGTCCCTACACTTTCGGTTGCTTCGATCGTTTTCATCGGTATTGCGGTCCTTCTCTTTGCCATCATGGTTGTGGCCTTCGAACTCGCCCTGGCAATGCGCGCACACAGTGTAAAAGAAGCGGGTTCTATATTGGGTCCAGCATTGTTGCTGATTCTCTTCCCTGCGCTCTTTACTCAGGTGATAAATCTGGATGGAATCGAGACCTTTTGGTTCTCAATTCCTGTAGTGAATGTCCTTCTTGCATTAAGGGAACTCCTCATGGACCGATTTGTAGTTGAGCATATTGTGACTTGGATTGTCAGTTCGGGGATATACGCCATGGCTGCTGCGCTCTATGCAGCACGTCAGTTCAAGCGAGAAGATATTGTGACCAGTCTGTCTTAAGCACCAAAAGCGATTAAGGATTCACGAACGATCTTGACAATTAAGTCAACTTCTTCTGTAGTAATTGCAAAGTGGGGTGTGAATCGTAGGGCATTTTCTCCACCGTGTATCACGCCAAGTCCACGTTTTCGGCACCAGGGTTCTACAGCATCAATTCCCACGACAGGGAACTTCGTTGGTTCAAGTTCAGCACTGCATAACAAACCGGTCCCTTGGACTTTTGTGATGACCTCTGGGAATTCCTTCTGAAGGAGGGTGAACTTTTCAACAAACTCAATTCCACGGGCACATATGTTCGAACGCAATTCAGGAGTGATGTTGTCAAGAACGGCTACAGCTGTTTCCAATGCCCGTGGGTTGGTCGTCATTGTATTGCCGTAAATCCCAGTACGATAGAGGTCGGCTGCTCTTTTATTCATCCCGAGTACTGACAAGGGATATTGGCCTGCATTCATTGCTTTGGACCAAGTTTCCAAGTCAGGTGCTTCACAATCTTGGAACCCACGGTAGTCCACGATGGACAAGGTACCTTGCCCACGAATTCCTGCTTGAATAGAATCGACGAGAAACATTGAGCCGTGTTCTAGAGTGAGCCTTCTTGCTTCATCATAGAAATCACGATCAACACATTGCCCCGGATTTCCTTCGCCTTGAACTGGTTCTATGGCCATCAGTTCAATGAACACATTTTCTGCCTCAGCCTTAGCAAAAACGGCTTGCAATGATGGGATGTCATTGGCGGGTGTTAGGATGAGATTGTCCCTGTCTTGAAAACTTGCGAGGTACTGGTCGTACTTTCCTTTGCATGAATGTGAAATTTGGGCTGGTCGGTCAGTTCGTCCATGGAATCCTTGTTCTATGGCCAGCATTTTGATGGTTGCCCCTTCGTGCTGCCCACCCTTAGCCGTCATGAGCATGGCGTTGACATCCGCAATTCGAAGACTAACGGTAACGGATTCGGAGCCACTGTTCATGCAAATGAATTTGTCAAACGGGCAGTGTCCACGGGTATGGCCAAGTTCGGTTCGAAGTCTCTGCTCTAGACGCTTTTGGGAAAACGAAGGAGTCATCACGTTCGCCATGACCCAATTGTCCGACATAGCATCAATAATTTCACTTGGCCCATGCCCGCTCCCAAGCATTCCGTAACCGCCGTTATCGTGCACAACTGCTCCATGGGAAGTTACGATCCAAGGTCCACGTGCAGCCAGTGCAACATATGGATTAACGGTAGCAGGGTTGTAAAAGTTAACAAAACCACTTTGAAGGTCGGTGATCAAGTCAAGTTCAGCCCTTGCGATATAAGAGGAGCCAAATTCTTTTTCGATGCCATGAAGGGCTGCATGTGCATCTTCAATCGCTTGAGCCAGTTTATCGTCTCGCTCCAGGAAGAATGAAAGTTCCGAGTCTTCTAATCCAGTAGTGATGGCTTGGCCAACTTTGCTGCGCATCTCATGAAGAAGTTTGACAGGGTTGGATGTACTCATGGCTTCCATGCATACCTGTCAACGACGGCCTTCTTTGAACGTTCGCCCATGAATCTTTTGTTTAGAAGGCAAGTAACATCCAAGTAATACCATGGTAATACCTCAAGAATACTTATAACCGTCAAACCAATGGCATAAATTGTGCCTAAGATATCGCTGGATATGCCGAAAGAATTGGTTGAGGATTTGAAGCAACACATTGGCGAAGATAAGAAATTCGTTAGCCTCGCTGACGCAGTTCGTTCAGCATGCCGTAAATTACTCGATCAGTTGGATGAAATCGACAGGCGTCAGGGGAGATGAGGTGAATACATGACAACAAAAGATGAAGCCATGAAGGCTGTTAAAACATTACTCTCGTATATCGAAGGAGAAGGCAACTGTGACCGTGAAGGTTTGAAGAACACACCCAAGCGCGTTGTTGAATCTTGGGATGAGATTTTTGCAGGTTACACGATGGATGCTGGAGAACTGCTTGATGCGACGTTTAACGCTGAAGGATACGAAGGCATCGTTCTGTTGCGAAACATTGAGTTCACCTCGACATGCGAACATCACTTGCAGCCCTTTAACGGAAGGGCTCACATCGCATACATTCCAGTGGAACGAATTGTTGGAATCAGCAAACTCGCTCGGATCTTAGAACTCCATGCGCGTCGTCTCCAAAATCAAGAACGTATCACGAAAGGAATCGCAGATGATTTAGAAAGGGAATTGAAACCCCTGGGCTCAGCTGTCATTCTTGAGGCCGCCCATGGGTGCATGCAATGCAGAGGTGTTGCTAAACAACAAGCAATCATGACAACATCCGCCATGAACGGTGTCTTTTTCGAGCGTAGTGAAGCGAGGAATGAATTAATGAAACTCATTCAGCAACCACCATTGTGAGCGATGACCATGGAAAACAATCATTGTGGGATTGCGGGGTCGTCATCGGTTGACAACCCAAGTGACCTGGCAACCTCTTACAATATCGTAGAAATCTTTCATTCGGTACAGGGGGAAGGATTTAGGGCGGGAATCCCTCATGTTTTTATTCGATTTGGCCTCTGTAATCTCAGATGTGAATGGTGCGATACCAACTTTGATGAATTTACAGAAATGACTGCATTGGACATCATGGGTGAAGTGCTGAAGTATCCCACCAAGAACATTATATTCACTGGAGGAGAGCCAATGCTAAATGATCTGTGGCCATTGCACCGACTGTTGAAAGCCAGAGGATATCACCTCTCAGTGGAATCAAATGGGACTGTAGAAATCCCAGAGGGGCTGTTGGATTGGATTTGCATTTCTCCAAAAGACCAATTGTATCCTCAATCGGTTCTGCGCCAACGAATCGGAGATGAACTAAAATGCGTATATGTTGGTCAACCGTTGGATATGTATGACGAGATGAAAACAGGGTTTAATCACCATTTCTTGCAACCTTGTTATCATGAAGCAGAAAGTGTGGAGTGGAACGGGAAGCATTTTTCTCAAACCGAAGAAGTTGTCAAGAACAATCCAGAGTGGAGGCTTTCTCTGCAAACTCACAAATGGATGGGAATCTTGTAGGTGATGGCATGACCCGGCAAAATGCAGTAATGGCCTTGAGCGGAGGCATGGATTCATCATCCCTGTTACTCCATCTCATTCAACAAGAATTCAACGTAACGTGTCTTTCCTTTGACTACGGCCAGAAACATCGGATCGAATTGGAGAGGGCAAAGTCACTTGTTGTATACCTCAAGGGAGAGGGCCATGAGGTCCATCATAGGATTGTTGACCTCAAGAGCGCATTTGGTTTGTTTAAGAGTGACCTTCTTGAGAGCGGAGGGGATGTTCCAGAGGGTCACTATGAAGAGGATTCTATGAAAGCCACCGTCGTACCAAACAGAAATGCCATCTTTTCATCTCTGCTTTATGGCACTGCTCTATCACTCAGTGAAAAAAATGGAAATAAATCAGCTGTCGCTCTTGGCGTTCACAGCGGTGATCACGCTATTTACCCCGACTGCAGGCCAGAATTTTACAATGCCCTTGGCCACGCATTTGCAATTGGAAATTGGGGGAGTGAGGCGGTTCATTTCTATCTGCCCTATGTTGATTCCAATAAAGAAGGAATTCTCAAGGATGCAGAACATGCGATCGGGGCATTGGGTCTTGATTTCGATGAGGTATTTTCTCGGACAATCACTTCCTATTCACCCGATGCGGATGGGAGAAGCAGTGGCCGTACGGGTTCAGATGTGGAACGAATATTGGCGTTCCATTCACTCGGGCGCAAAGACCCCATCGATTACGTTGACAGTTGGGATGTTGCTCTGGAGCATGCACTTGCAACTGAGAAGGCTCACAAAGAGGCTGAATACAAAGAACGACTCTCTGCGATCCAATTCCACGTGACGCGTGAGTCTGGTACAGAGCGCGCTTTCACGGGGCAATATTACGATGAGAAGAGGGTTGGAGAATATTTCTGTATCTGCTGTGAACGATTGTTGTTCACATCTTCAATGAAATTCGATTCCGGTTGTGGCTGGCCTTCGTTCCATACCGAACATCATGATGCCGGAATTATACGAATAGAAGACCGAACACACGGAATGCTTCGTATTGAAGTTCGATGTGAACAATGCGATGCCCATCTCGGCCATGTATTTCCCGATGGTCCACGGCAGCACGGAGGGGAACGATACTGCATCAATTCGGCCTCACTGAAATTTAACGAGGAGGATGAACCATGACAACAACCATTCGAAGATACATTGAGACTGACACGGGGCATCGCGTTCCGAACCACAAATCAAAATGCAAACATATGCATGGCCACCGGTATCGCTTTGAAGCTGAAATAGAAGGTGATGTAGTCACCCAGCAAGGTGTCTCTGACGAGGGAATGTTAATGGATTTTTCAGACATAAGTCAATTACTTACGGTTCATATACACGATGTCATCGATCACGCATTTGTTGTTTATGAGGGGGACGACATCGCACGCTCTGCATGTAAACTCATGGGAGACGACCATCGAACAGTTGTTGTTCCATTTATTCCAACAGCAGAAAATCTGGCGAGATGGGCCTTTGAAACACTTGAACCTCATATCAAAACAACATACGGTAATCAGTTACGTTTGGTTGCCATGCACTGTCGAGAAACACCCAAAAGCGTTGCATCTTGGCGAATTTGATCACTCAATTTTGCGCCTTCTTTTATTGATCCATTCTGGTTTATCATTGGCATGTTGTAATGCCGTTGTTCCGTCGACCAAGCCACCAATGATTCGTGTTGCTTCGTCTTCCGTGGGCATGCTACGAAGCAATGTTCGCTTCAAGGTTTGATTCACAGAATCTTTTCGCTCGTCCTTGCCGGGGAGTTCATTAGCAAACTGTTCAATTGATTCCACAAGTGTAGTTCGCAGTGGGGGTGAGATGTGACGTTCAAGAGGGACGATATCCGGCAAACCATCATCAAGACCTTGGGTTGTTATGACGCGGTGCCGTTGGATTTCGTACAGAAGTGCATTGACTGCATGACTTAGATTAGCGATTGGATATCCTTCCCAGGTAGGCAGGGTTACAAATGCGTCACAAGCGGACAAGTCCTCTGTGGACAATCCTTTACCTTCCTCTCCGAAAACAAGGGCTATGTTCATGTTTGTCTCTTGGAGACGCTCCACCATTTCCCATGGATACATAAAATGACGAAAAAGAGTCTTGGTCCCTATTTCTCGTTTACCTGAAGTGCCCAATACCAATGAACAATCATGGGTAGCGTCCCTAAGGTCATCATGGACCGTTGCTTGCTCAAGGACTCGTTTGGAATGTTTGGCTCTGGCTCTCGTGTCCCCATCATCCTTGTCGCATTTAGGATTAACAAGTCGTAAGTCGTCGAATCCATAATTGAGCATGGTCCTGCATATTGCTCCAAGATTGCCCGGATGGCTAACACCAACCAGTATTACTGAAATTGAAAATGTACCGCCTGGTAGTGGTATGTCCATTCGTTCCCCCAAATCAATCGCTCCCTTTTTGATTGTTGTAGTAATTTGCAATCCATCGTGGGTCGCATATTTGGTACAAAAAGAAGAGGTAACCTCCGTCTTCTCTATCGTCCATGACAAGCGACCGCTTACGGACATTATGTTGATGCTTGAGATGAAGAATCAAAGACTCCAACTCATCACGGTCATTACTATGAACGCTCACTGGCATACGGTCCCATTTCACTCGGACCGGCAAGAAAATCACCGCATCAATCGGTACGGCGTTGTCGGTATCGTGTCACGTATCCTGCAATCCAGTTGCGGAGTTTCTTTGACTCAACATCGGTAAGTTGTGAGACAATCACTTTGTTGTGGTCGAAGTCATTGGTGAATTTTTCACCGTGCTCCTCGCACAAACGGATGGCTCGGATTTTGATGAAACTTGGTCGAATATTTCCCATTGTGATCACTCCTTCATTAATTTGACTTCAACTGGAATTCCTGGTTCATCGTGACGTGTCACGAGAAGGCGGATTTTACGAGGGGGGTTTTCAATACCTCGCTTCCAGATGTGTTCGTTGACCTCGGGGTCAATGTAGAGTTCTTCTTCCTCGGTCACCTTGAGATGACGGATGACTTGTTCGCGGATGATTTGCATTGCTCGTGGAGCACGCTTGTATCGAGTAATGTTCCAGGCGTTCCTCAAAGGAACGATCAGTTCGGATTCGTTAGGTCTTGCCATAATAATCACCTCATCGTTGGAGTTTACTTCGTCTCCAGTGGTGTCGCTTAGCGTGGGACACCGTATTTCGGTCGGTCTTTAGCATGACCCAAACGGGGACACGTCGGTTCTGTTTTCCTGCCTTCAAGAGGCGTATTTTTTTTGCTGCTGGCTTATTCTTGGACATATCGAGCACCTTCTCAGATTCTTCGGATGGACGCATTATTGCGGCTCTTGGATTGTGATGAGAGCATCTGCTTCAAAGAAGCATCACTCATTGGTTGATTGAGTTGACCGGATTGGTACATTGCTGCGATGGACGTTTTGATGGACGTTGCACGGGTTGGATCAACCAGGGCAATGCGTGCAAGGCGAGAACGGGCATCCGGTGTCATGGCGACACGTAGTGTGGAATCGATTTGTGCAGCTGTTTGGGCTGCTTCGTGAGCCTTTTCCTCGGCTTTAAGTTGAGAAACGGCTTGTTGCTGGGCTTGCTCTTGGATGGCTTTGAGGCGTTGAGCACGAATGGCGGACAACTCGTCATCCTGTGCAGATACCATAGCGCTCAATCCTCTCACTCCGATCAATATTTGTTTAGACCAGGATACTGCTCATCGGCTGCAGCACGCATTGAATGGGCGATGTTGTCCACTAATTTTTGTCCAGCAGCGGTGATTTGACGGCCAGCGTACAACTGAACCGGTTCATCTCCTCCGACGACCTTGGTTGGTACTTTTACTACCAAACCGGCGTCTTCAAGTTGTTGAAGGGCTGTTCGAATAATGTGTCGGGATGCTACTCCTGGTGTGTTCGGCATAACTCCGTTGTCCTTCTTTCCACCGAAGGCTTGAGCAAGATGAGTTACTCCGACGGGGCCGTTGCGGGCGACCTTGCGGAGAATAGCTGCTGTTCGGAGGTACCACCAGTTGTCTTGGGTCGGCGGGCGCTCTCGGTCAACAGCGGTTTTGACGTATTCAGACCAATCAGGGGGTGAAATAGCGTCTTGTTCAGCCATTGCATCGGCCAAAGCAGGCATAAGAATGTCAGCAGGAATATCATACACGGTCGTCATAACGAAACACCAAGCAACTTGGCGACCGCCCGCCCCTATATGAAAAGAACGGGTCAAGCATGCAGTAAATCATAGCACAACACCTCATTCACGGCCAGCCATACAAGCCTTGATGAAGGCCCTTCGGGTGGGTTAGGATAATGAAGAAGGCTTTGGCTCAAAATCCTAACTTGCTTAGGACCCTCATAGGCTTGTCTCTAACCCTGATATTTCTACTTTCATATGCCGTCTATGGGGCCACAGTGTCACCATCTGCATACATATACACCACCGAGGCAACGGTCACGAATGCCGACAGTTTGCAAGCGGCAGAAGAAGTTGATAGGATCTATGACGGCGATTCTAACACGACAACTTGGGCGTGGAGCGTCCCTGCGAACGGACAAAATCTGACATGGGTTAACGTCACGGTTACCGAACTCTCGGATGGATCTGTCTTGAAGGTCATGAACGGGGCAAAATTGTACAGTCATCCCCTTCTTGGTGCAATCTACTCTCTAGAGAATCCTTTGGAAGAGAAATTTTCATGCGCTGACCGTTGTTACCATAACGTCACACATGAAAGAAGTTCTGAAGACGGCGAGGATCTTTCCTTCTTCGGACTCACATCAGTTGACCCTGCTCGTCGTTCGAACGGTTCGGTATTTGCTAAAAACATCGAAGGTGCATGGGCGGAGGCAAATGAAAGTGTCAATTATTTCCATTCCCCTTCTTTGATTCGAATAGAAGTCATAGAACTTGGGAACCGTTCCACACAACCGTTCATCACCGTTGAAACCGTGAATGAAGAACTGCGGGATGTGAAAGTATTCTCCGTTGATGCAGCAACAGAATTCGTTTGGGCGTTGGCCGCTGTTGTCGGATGCTTTTCCATTGTACTGATACCTTCATTCACCGTATATTTTGCCGCACAAGCCAAGGAGAAGCGGGATGAGGCGAAGCTTGTTTTGGCCAAAAGCAAGGTCCAAATTGACAATGATGATTCATCAGGATGACAACAACATTCCGCCACTGCTCTCATATAGATTAAGGGTATGTCATCAAGATGACCCGCATGCAGATAAGACGCGTACTTTTCTTTGCAACCATTCTCCTGTTGTCAACCACAGGACCCGCATTGACGGAACTCTCCTCGAATGCTGTTGCCTCCAGCTCACGTAGCCAGACCGGGGTTGATGTTGGCGTGACCGGTATTTCAGTCAAGTACACAAGCAGTACAGATGAAGGAAATTACAAGATGTTTTCATCCAACCATCCAATACTGGGTTTTAATCGCCCAGCCTCCTTGTTTGTCATCGATGCAATGGTCAATGTATCTTCAACATTGATGATAGAAGTAGAAAATTTTGGGACAGCAGCATCAGGTGTCATCGATGTAACCGTGACATTGAACCACAATGAATACGAATTTTTTGAACTGAACAACACGATCAAGCAAATGGCTTCGCTCAACGCAGGACAATCGAACAGTATTTCCATCTCAATATCACCAAGCTATGCTGGAAATCATACACTTGTTGTGGCTGCAACGTCTACGATAACGGATGATGTGCCCTCAAACGATATGAAATCGCAACCATTCACCGTTGGATACCGATACTTCAACTGTGATTCCCTTGGTACATGGAACAAGGGTAACGAATGGGACCTAAGTACAGATACATCGATCTCTAAGGGAACGAGTTGCCACGTCGGTCAAGGTTCCACATCATCCTACAGCAACAGCATGACCACATCATTAATTTCACCGCAAATGGACATGTCGGATGCCGTTGATAATCCACTACGTACAAACGGCTTTTCATTCTTCTACACGGGGAGCGCAGCGGCCAATGACGTCTTGAAAATCTACGCCAAGACTGCCTTCGGTGGATGGACCCAAGTTGCTTCAATCTCAAATACTGTAGACAGCACGTTCCTCGACGGTGTCAATTGGCAGACGTTTTCAGTCTCAAATAAGGGAGCAGCCTCACCACTCATCCCAATGGATTCATCCTATTTCCACACCTCCACGCAGATTAAATTCGAATTTACATCAGATTTATCAGGCTCAGACATAGGTTATTGGATTGACGACATCGTATTTGTGTACGACCAAAAGGTTCGAGAGAACGAGTACCAAGTTTCTGCCCGCGGCATTGCTACGAACGGCGCAACACCGGGTAATTGGGGAAGCATTAACCTTGAAATTATCAATGAGGGGAACATATCCGAATCTTTTGTTCCATTCTTGCAGGGCCTACCGGCAGGATGGAATGCATACTATTCGAGATTGTCAGGCACCACTTTTGACCCATCGCAAGGACTTACAGTCACCCCAGGGATACCGATAGAATTCCAAATCATGATCCAGCCGGATGAAAATACGAGCATTGGGCTCCATCAAATGTCCGTAGAAATCTCATCCGAACAATACAGTGCGGTGAGTACAACATTACCCGTTCAATTTCTGGTACAGGCAGACCGCATACCGATTGTAACTCCTCCCGCGGTTCGTCCAAGTTGCCCTCCGTCGTACTCATGCACTTTTGAAATCGATTTGGAGAACATCGGTGACGCTACCGATGTCTTTGATCTGAGTTATGACTTGACTTCGCTTCCAACTGGATGGGACGTGGGTTTCAAATGGTCCCAGCCTACTTCGATTCAACTGCGGCCCAACGAACCAACAACAGCTATGATGACGATGACGGTTCCTGTGGGCGTCGCCCCTGACACCGTTGTATCTTTTGACTTCACGATGAGAGCCCAAAACGATTCTACGAGAGCCGACACAGTATCGGTTGACATTTCAGCATCAATGGTAAGTGATGCTACTGTAGATTTGGTAGAATCAATGAAAATGGACCGAATGTATGTGGACGCAGGTGACGAAGTAAAATTGACCTACAACGTTTGGAACAATGCAACGCGACAAGACATTTTTGACATCAGTTTCATTGTAGAGGACCAAGGCCAATGGATCGTTGAACAACCAACAGGTCCACCTGCAGTTCTCAATTCAGGGGCGACTACGACATTTGATGTGTACATTACCGTACCTGAAAATGCTCAGGCTGATGACCGAGGCCCACGGCTCATACCCGTGTTAGAATCACAACGAAGCCTCATGACAATACAGGGTCCTGAATTTGATGCCTTCCGCGTCACGACCACGGAAAACATAGGCATAGAACCTGTGGAAACTCCACTCAAATTGACGCCGAGCCAACCGAATTCTGCAACCTTTGTGATCACCAATCATGGAAACGGTGACACCGAGGTAAGCGTGGACATTGTTGACTTACCGCCAACGTGGGATTGGTGGATGATGATTGATGGAGAAAACCATTCTGGCCCCATCAGTCTATCCGTGTCTTATGATTTGGAACATACCAAAGAAATTCAGATATGGCTCCTTCTCCCCATGGAAGAGTCCGCAGGAGAACGGCATACCGTCACAATTAGTGTCCAGCCTACGAGTGGAAACGATGACGCCAACACCTCCGACAATGTCATTGAGTTTACTGCAGTTACAGACACCGTACATTCACCGGTGCTGAGGATACAACCTGGAAGCACATCTACAATTTCAGGAGGTGTCTTTTCAGCACGTGCCTCTTTGGAAAATCAAGGGAATGCCCGAGATGACAGTTTGCGTTTGAAAACCACAGTATATTCCACACCAGCCTTGACCAATACCAAGAGCTTTCTGAGCGTGGGTGGGGTCTCTCGAGCCATTGGCGAAGAGATACCGTTAACGCTTCGGGCTGGTGAACTCATCAATTTGAGCATTGACGTGATGGTTCCCGTCAATGCCACATTGAACACAAGGTTCGTAGTGTTGTTTGAAGTTCTAGGTTCGTTTGACTCAAACGGCTTCCCGGTCATCCTTTCTGTTGAACACCTCATTATTCTTGACCAAGATCGCTCCATTGATGTTGACTTTGTTCAGGAATCAACAGGTATTGTCCTTGATGGAACAGGGGCCAATGTATGGGTCAACCATACGTCTACATCTACCTTTAATGAAACCATGATTCTTACTGGAAATGGTCCCAAGGGATGGCAAATATCCTGCAACAAAATTTTGATTCCAGAAGAAGGGCTAGAATTCCGGTCGACGCCAGGTCATGTCAATCCTCAATCTACTCAGTCAATGTGTGAGATATTGCGATTGAGTGGAAGTACATCTGGTGATGTAACATTCACATTAAGAAGTGCTGATGGATATCATGAATTCACAACTACCCTTACCCTAGAGTATGAGGCTTTGGAAGAAGAAGAACTTTTCTCCACCGCTGAATTACTCATCGGTGGTTCAGGAGGTTTAGTTTTCATTGTTGGCCTTCTGTTTTTGATACGTGGAAGGCGTACGGGTGATGACTTATCGGAGCAATTTTATGAAGAAAAGGAAGTCATTGCGATCAGTGGCCCCCCAGTAAACGTGCCCCCAGCAAACGGCCCCCCGGTCACCAATGTTGAGCCTACATCGATGACCGAAACTGTTCAACAAGTCGAACCTCAAACATTCATCCCACCATCAACTCAATTGGCCGCACCACCCATTCCGGATTCAGGTCTCCCACCGGGTTGGACCGATGAACAATGGTCGTACTATGGCCAACAATACCTTGATGGAACCCTTTAGAGACGCACCATCATGACAGCCTATCCTCCAGCATGGTACGGGCTATGGTTCATGGTAGCAATTTGCGGTGTCACCACTTGGTACCTACGTAATTTCACAGAAAGGTACCAAGGGACACGAATATCGGCTCTCTTAGGTACAGTTTCCATGCTGACGCTAGTAGCATGGACCTGGAGTGACTTTTGAGGTGACATCATGAGTGAACTGGCCGGTATAGAAGCGCATCCACTTGCTCAGCAGTATCCTTGTCGTGTTCCAGTTTGGTGGGGGCGGCATGGGTCTGTTGAAAAGGACTCCGAACTTGTTGGAGTAAGTGGACGGTTGGTGACGCTAAGGATTGCTAAAAATTTCAAGCGCTATGAACGATGGTTGGCGAGGATGTTGAGGGCGCCAAAGGAACTCCGGAGGCCACTCGACAGAATGAACAGCGTTCTTTGGGAACTCTGCGATGGTTCGAGAACCTTTGAAACCATTTGCATCGAGATGGACCGTTTGTTCAAAGAGGACATTGCACCCGTCATTTCTCGTACTGCAGTTGCATTGGCGCTCTTTCAACAGCACAACATTCTCCTGATATTGGAGGAACCACTTTCTGGACGATGGAGCGTTGGCCCAGGGACCATACCGGATCATCAAGAACTCTCGGTTTTGGATGAGGGCCATCCCTACGATACAGAATTACTCGGCGGAGAACAGGCCTGAATAATCTGAAATTGCAGCCAATAGTTCAAGTGGCCGAGCGATAATTACCTGAGTTCCGGAATCAACTACGGGTCGTTGCATGTGCTGAGGGTGTATTGAGAGATAAGTAGCGATTTCGTTAATGCTAGCTGATGACTTGAGGTCAATGTTCTTGTTCATTCGGACAAATTCAATGGGTTCATGCCTTGAGCGCGAAATCAAATCATGGAGTGTGTTAGCCGAAGGTGGATTGTTATGATAATCAATGACTGCAAATGGTATGGATTGTTGTTCCAAAAATTGGAGCGCTTGCCTTGATTTGCTGCAGCGATTGAAATGGTAGAGGTCCATGAGAAGCAGGCTCTCGTCATACCTTATGAGGTTGATTGCGGTTCCCATACCAACCGAATTCCGATGCCGTCGCTGGTTTTCGATTCTATGGAGGATGAACGGGCTGTTGAACGTGTTGAATCGCTTTCGGTGAACCATGAACCTCCACGTGTAACGCGGCGTTCAGAGGAAGCATTGCGGTGAGGATTTTGTGTTCTTGAGGTGTTGTAATGCGGCTCCCATTGGTCTTCACACCATTCTGCAACAAGACCGTTCATGTCAAAAATACCCCATGGGTTTGGTTTTTTCAAACCAACTTCCTTGGTTGTGCTGCCCGCATTGCCTGCATGCCATCCATAATCGTTGAGTTCTACATCACGCTGACCGAACCACCAACGCCCATTCGTACCGCATCGGGCAGAATATTCCCATTCTGCTTCTGATGGAAGGCGCCAGATTCCAATCATTCCCAGACGTTCAGAATCCCCATCACGTTCGTTCATGCGTGCCAGAAATTCAACGGCGTCATGAAAGGAAATGGATTCAACAGGTCGCAAACCTGAACTCCATCCTTCTTGAAATTTAGAAGGATTCGACCCCATTAAGTCAACCCACTGAGCTTGGGTGATGACTCGTTCGCCAAGGAAAAACGGTTCGGTTATCGAAACCTCATGAGCTGGAGATTCATTTCGCGCCCCAACACCGGTGGAATCACCGAGGGTGAATTCACCTGGTTCAATAAGACGGTAAACACCACCCCATGAATCCGTAAAAGCCGGTCGGTCACCGTCCATAATAACCCGCTCAGGAACGAAGCTTCATCGATGTGGAAAGCACGGATTCAACAAGCGCCTCTAAACGATCTTGTAAAGATCCGTCGGAGAGCTCTCCTTCTTCATTGAATGCTTCTTTGACGTGGCCAACAGCAAGCTGTTCGGGTACAGGCCATGCATGCAACCAACGCAAAGAAATTCTCATGTGGTTAAGTGTATTTGCATTCGTAACTCCACCGAGAGTGGACATTAATCCAAACACTTTCCCGCCAACATGTTTGTCGTACATCCAATCAAATGTATTCTTCATGACCCCTGACATTGTGCCGTGATACTCTGGAGAAGCGACGAGAAACGCATCCGTTTCGAGCAAAAGGTTTTGAAATTCTTGGACCGTTGGGTGACTCCAGCAGCCGTCTTCCCCAACAAAGGGCAATGGTTTCTCATTGAGGTCCCAAAAGACAATTTCGGCCCCTTTAGATTCAGCAATTTTCAACGCTTCACTCACGAGCATTCCAGATTTTGATGTATTGCGGTATTCACCAGCGAGGCCGAGAACTTTCAATCCATTGTATGACATAACCTTCGCAGTAAGGCATAGTCTTTGAATGTAAGGATAATTGCCTGCTCGTAAAGAAGCAATCCTTATGCGGAGTATTGTGTTGGTTACAAATCGGTGAAACCGTGACTGACGAAGAGGCATCGGAGAAAACGAACGATGTTTCTGAAGTAGATGACCTCGCTGATGCCGTTTTGTCTTCGGTTGAAGACGCCATTATGGCGGTTGAAAATGACGAGCAACCTGAAGAAATGCCCGTTGAAAAGCCAATCAAAAAGCCAAGCAATATTATTCCTGAAATCGATGATGTAGAAGACCCTGAAGAAATGGTTCAAATTCTTCTCACCGTCGGTGAAGAACGCTCTCGTAACGACGACATAAAGGGTGCCTTAGCGGCATTTAACAAAGCCATAGCCCTTGACCCATCATGCGACATGGCGTGGTTTAATCGTGGTGTTTTGTTGGAAGCCCAACAAGACGCAAGGGGTGCTCGGCAATCGTTCCAAATATGTTTAGATTTGAATGAACGTCACGCTCCTGCAACAGCTAATATGGCTATCCTATTGGAACGGATTGGAGACCTTGAGGGTGCATTTTCCATGGCCCAAAAGGCACTGGAGTTCTTCCCGGGCCATCCGGCACTTGTAGAACTCAGTCAACGGTCCAAGGACAGTGGGCTGTCGGTTCCCATTGAGGTCATGGAGCCCTCAGTTGAAGTGAAGAAAGATTTTGACATGAAAACAGTCGAAGCCATTGCAGAAAAGGCCGGTATTGATAATCCGGAAGAACTGATTCAAGAAGCAGTTCACCATGACCATGATGATGACGACCAACTCTCAATCGAAGAATTGGAAAGTGCTGCAGATGTTATCGTCGCCCAACAAGAAGTTGTCAAAGAGGCACCTCCCGTTCAGGTGCCCACACCGGTTGTCCCTGAACCGATCCAAGAAGAACAGGAATTGGACATTGAAGTTCTTGTTGGAGAAGCAACAGAGATGCTCAAATCAGGAGATGCAAAGGGTGCTCTCAGCCTGCTCAAACCTCACTTGAAAACCATCGGTGCCCGCCACCCTGGCGCATGGAGGATTGCAGGTGGAGCAATGGCGCGAATGGACCTTGACAACCATGCAATTGCTGCCATGACGCATTCACAGAACCTCGAACCAGACCACGCCCCTGGTTGGTTCAATCTTGGTTCAGTCCAACAGCGTTCCAATCTACTCAGCGATGCTATGGCGTCGTACAAGAAGGCGTTGGAAGCTGACTCAACTTACGTGAAAGCTGCAGAAAAATTAAACATCTTGGCGAAGGAAAATGGTTTCATTGAAACATTCCTTGAAAGTTCACGCAACTTGTTATCCATGGAGCCAAATCATGCCATCAAGGAAGAATTTGTTGACATGCTCATCCAATTAGCAGTTGGAGAAAATGAAGTGTTAGACCAAGTCACCGGTCTGCCACCAACCCTTCCCGCAGGGCCTGAAATGGCCCGTGAAGCGCTGTCTCACATGTCTGAGGAACCAACTGCACATCGTGCACTCGCGCTTTCCCTCAACCTTCAACACGGAGATTCGGTTCTCGTGTGGAAAGCACTCATCCAAAAGGACAGTCAAAACGGCTCCAATTGGCGTGGACTCGCTCGAGCCCTTGAGCAAGCTGGTGATCTTGACACAGCACAAAAGTGTCATGCCAAAGCAAACGGGCTTGATGGAATCGTACAACAGCCGGCTACCATCGTTGCACCCGCACCTGAACCGGTTTCAGCAATGCCTCAACCTGAACCGGCGCTACAACCCACACAAGTAGAACCAGTTCCAATTGCAGAAAAGCAGTACGCAGCACTGCCGCTGGAAACAACGCCAGTACAACCATCGGTTGAACCGGTCCTACAACCTACGGCTGCGAATGACCTTCTCATGACCCCTCGGGAGGCTCAAGTCGCACCACCATCTGTGGAATACAACCAGCAAGTCGACCTCGCAAAAGCAGCATTGGATGCGACGACCGCCGCGGCCCAAAACATACCACAGAGTACCACCTCAAATGCAATTTCAAACCAAGACGTTGCGTGGTTTAACCAGGGCGTCCAGCTTATCGACGATGGGAAATACAGAGAAGCATTGTCTTGTTTTGACAAAGCGCTTCCAACTTTTGCAGGGGACGACGCCATGATTATCCGAATCCTCAACAATCGAGGCAACGCATACTATTTCTTGGAAGAATACCCTAAATGCGTTGAATCCTATCACCAAGCCATGCTCATACGGCCAACGGAAGTTCGAGGAGAAACCCTCTACAATATGGGGACAGCCTATGCTGAAATGGAACGGTATAACGACGCCGTAAAATGCTTCCAACAAGCCATACCTCGTGGACTCGACATAGCCGCAACGAAAAGGGCAAAAGACCAAATCAGACGGTGCAACATTTTGCAAAAAGCAGTGGATAAGAAACGCAAAAAACGCTGATTAACACTCCCGCAAAATCGTACATTCCATACTCCACCATTAGGTCAACTTCAAAAACGACCAGTGCGTGGGCTTATCATGGACTGTGGAACTTGCGACTCAGCATCACCCGTCATGATGGTAAAACCCGAAGAGGTTGACGTCAATTTGACCATGACCGAAAAGGCTGTTGCAATGCTTGAAGACGCATTCGGTGACGACCGTAGTCATGCTCTTCTCGTTGGTGTCCTCAGTGGGGGATGTTCAGGCTACATGTACGACTTGCAAATCGTAGAATCTACGGAACAAGCCGTGCAAGAGTTGGATATCAGCGGATTTAGAGTTCTGGTACCATCCGCATCCAGCCATCTACTTGACGGCATTGAGATCGATTACGTTGACCGCCTCATGGGTGGCGGATTCAAAATCAACAACCCCAATGCAGAATCTTCCTGCGGTTGTGGCGAATCCTTCTCCTGAGGAAACAGCATGGGCCTTTATCGGTGCAATTCCTCAGTTCTACTCCTTGGCGGAGAGAATCTTCTCGAATTTCTTGATGGTTTGTCGACCAACCGTATCAACGGCCCTTGCACGGCACCGTTTACCAACAGTCAAGCCAAAATCATTGACGTATGTGAAATACTTCTCCTTGGTGAACGTGTGGTCGTGGTTGGGTTTGTTGAATATAAAGACCAGCTTGTGGCTCATCTGATGAGCCGAATTCTTGGAAGAAATATTTCCATTACAGATGTATCTCATCTCAACGATGTTTTCATTGGAATGGAGCCTGATCAAATTCCAGAAGGAGCAACGGTTCATCAAAGTGCATTAGGATGGATGATGGTTACTGCGAAGAGCCTCAACCACCTACCTACTTGGAATCAACAACAATGGGATGAGCATCGTGTTATGAACGAAGTCCCATTTCACGGTCATGAAATTACTCAGAAGGTGCATCCATTCTCTTGCGGTCTAGAGCATCTGGTCCACCCTGACAAGGGATGTTATATCGGGCAAGAAATACTCACTCGAATGCGGAGCAGAGGGAAATCGGGTAAGGTCATGGTAAGGAAACTCAATCCAGTACTGAATTCTACGACAACGGGGCAAACGCACAGTTTGTGCATAGAGCGTCTTCAATAGCCGAGTATATCCTTGAGTTGACCCTTGTAGAAATTCCCTGATCCCTGCAGTGAAGTCATTTCTTCATCGGTGAGTTCCAGTTCGAAAATTCGTTCAACTCCGGATGCACCGATAATGCATGGGACGCCGATGTAGACATCATCCAAACCATATTCCCCCGTCATCAAACAGGAAGCTGGAATCAAACGCTTTCGGTCATTGAGTACGGACTCAGCCATCACTGCTGCTGCTGAACCTGGAGCATAAAAAGCAGAACCTCGTTCTAGGAGCTTGACGATTTCACCGCCACCACCTGCTGTTCGCTTGCTGATGGCTTCAATTCGGTCATCGGACATGAGTTGAGTGATGGGGATTCCACCAACGGTTGTGTAGCGCGGCAGTGGGACCATGGTGTCACCGTGCCCACCAAGGACCATTGGTGACACATCTTCTTCAGCACAGCCAAGTTCTAGGGCGATGAAATGAGCCATTCTTGCGCTGTCAAGAACACCTGCTTGACCTATGACGCGTTTGGATGGGAATCCAGTGACTTTTTGCATGTGGTAGGTCATCAAATCAAGTGGATTGGTAACAACGATAACAACACTGTCCGGTGCATGATTTTTGATGCCTTCTCCGACTTGAGATACAATGTCTGCATTTTTACCGATGAGATCCTCTCGGGTCATGCCGGGTTGGCGTGGGAAACCAGATGTAACGACCACGACATCAGCGCCGGAGATATCGTTGTAGTCTGCTGTACCGGTAATGCGACCATCATAATTGAGAACATTGGCGTTTTGTGACATGTCAAGAGCCTTTCCTTTTGCAAACCCCTCATAAATATCCAACAGAACGATGTCAGCAACTTTCATCTGAGCGAGTACAAATGCACATGTTGCTCCAACGTTTCCTGCTCCAATTACTGCAATTTTTCTACGACCTGCTACCATGGTTTCACCGCTTGATTATAACCAACAGTTTTCAGTCCATAAGGACAATGGTGACATCAACTGGAACTACTTTTTAAAAAGGACAGACTGAATGGGAATTCACCAAATTTCCTCGTGGCTCCTTCATAGGTTCCAAGCGACTCCTCTAAAAACCCCCTTTCAGTGGGAAAGTCATCACTCCCCATAACGGCGGGTGATATCCATGAGGTAATGGTATGAAACTTGGCGTCCCAAAAGAACCTAAAGGCGAAACACGAGTTGGCATTGTACCCTCGAGCATGAAGAAACTTGCCAAGGCTGGATTTGAAGTTCTCATTGAGAAAGGCGCTGGAATGTCGGCAAATTACAACGATGCCGACTATGAAGCCGCCGGGGCTAAAATTGGAAGCCGTGAAGATGTCTTGGCTTGTGAAAACCTCGTATGCATCCGCTTCCCTGGCATCGAGGGTATCGCTGCGGGTACCAACCTTGCGTGTGTATCCGACCCCTTCCGAAACCCACAATACGTCAAAGCGTGCATGGATGCTAACATCACCCTTCTTTCAATGGACATGATTCCACGACGACTTTCAAGAGCACAATCAATGGACGTCAATTCGAGCCAAGACAACTTGGCCGGATACAAAGCTGTCCTCCTTGGGGCTGCGCATGTCCCACGTGGAATTCCAATGATGACAACATCAGCCGGGACCATTCGTCCAGCCAAGGTCGTCATTATGGGCAGCGGAGTTGCAGGTCTGCAAGCAATTGCTACTGCTAAGCGTCTCGGTGCCATCGTATACGCATCCGACGTTCGCAAATCCGCTGCAGAACAAATCGAATCCGTTGGTGGCCGTTTCATTGAAGTTGATGGCATGGACGACTTCGAAGATGAATCTGGATATGCGAAACCATTGACACCAGAATTTATTCAGAAGGTGAACGATACCGTTTGTGGCGTTGCTGCAGATGCGGATATCATTGTCACGACCGCACGCATATTCGGTCGCCCTGCACCCATTACCGTTCCGTCAAGCGCTGTCTTAACGTTCAAATCCGGAGCAGTTGTTGTTGACATGAATGCTGATGTTGGAGGAAACTGTGAAAGCACCGTTCAAGGAGAGGTTACGACCACTGACAACGGTGTGATCATCGTCGGAACTTCCAATCTTCCGGGTACCCTTGCAAACACCGCAAGCATGCTCTATTCAAACAATCTAACGACCTTTTTCACCTCTTTGGTAAAGGAATCAAAGGTCGAAATTTCAGAAGAAGATGATATTCTCGTTGGAGCTCCAGAAGGCTCAGATTTCTATGTCGGCGGAATGGGTGGAGTGCTCATTTGCAAGGATGGAGTGATTCATCCCAAGCAAACACGCTTGGCGGGGGTGGTTGAATGATTACAGAAGCAACACTTATTGCAGACCTAACGCTCTTTTTGCTAGCTATTTTTCTCGGTTTTGAATTGATTACGAAGGTTCCAGCTACACTCCACACCCCCTTGATGAGTGGGGCCAATGCTATTTCAGGAATCAGTGTCGTTGGAGCATTATTTGCAGCCAATGTAGCCTTTGACGGAGACCAAACGCTCCTTTCAGGCATCTTAGCATTTGTAGCTATTGTTCTCGCGATGATCAATGTCGTAGGTGGTTTCGCTGTGACCAATCGTATGCTCAATATGATTGCAGGAAAGAAAAGGAGGGCTTGATATGGAAGAATGGATTTCTATTGGTTACCTGCTTTCTGCTGCTCTCTTTATCTTCGGATTGAAGAAACTCGGACATCCTAGAACCGCTCCCCTTGGGAATCAATACGGCGCACTCGGGATGCTCGTTGCGGTCATAACTACGGTCGTCAAAATACAGGCAGGTGGTGATGCCCAGTGGACCCTTATCATTGCAGGACTAGTTGTTGGTTCAGTCATTGGAATCATCATGGCTATTCGTGTTGAGATGACAGGAATGCCGGAACTCGTTGCATTGTTCAACGGATTTGGTGGAGCTGCATCTGCTCTCGTAGCATTATCTGAATCATGGAAGTACATCGAAGATGCCGACCTTGTCCTTCCAACCGGTCTTAACATTCAGGTCATTATGGTCGCTGCTGGCCTTTCGGCTCTCGTCGGATGGATGACCCTTACGGGTTCAATTCTCGCCATGTTCAAACTCAAAGGCGGAATATCTGTTTTTGGAAAGTGGATGAAAACACCAACATGGGGCCCAACATGGCTCAATCCAGTCAAGGTCTTGTTGGTCCTGTCGGTATTTGCTCTCATCTACCTCAGTATCGGTGACCCACGAAACACAGACTATCTTTGGGCCATCATTGCAATTTCTTGTATCCTCGGAATCGTGTTGGTTCTCCCAATTGGTGGAGCTGACATGCCGGTTGTTGTCTCTCTGCTTAATTCGCTTTCAGGAATCGCTGCAGCCTTCACTGGATTTATCATTGGAAACTCTGTTCTCATCGTTGCTGGTTCGCTCGTTGGCGCATCGGGATTGATTTTGACCTTCATCATGTGCAAGGCAATGAATCGTACGCTGCCTGATGTACTCTTCAAGTCCTTTGGTGGAAGTGGAGAAAAGGCTCAGTTGACCCGTACGAAAGTCGGTTCAGACGCTGATGAAGTCGCTATGATGGTCGATGGTGCTCAGAAAGTCATCATCGTGCCGGGTTACGGAATGGCTGTTTCACAATGCCAGCATCAGGTGAAGGAATTTGCTGACCTCATCACTGAGAAATTCGGAACAGAAGTCAAGTACGCAATTCACCCGGTTGCAGGGCGCATGCCAGGACACATGAACGTCCTTCTTGCAGAAGCCAATGTCCCATACGAGCAACTCATCGAAATGGATGAGATTAATCCAGAATTCCCTGATTGTGATGTAGCGGTGATCATTGGCGCTAACGATACAACCAATCCTGCAGCTCGCAGTGGCGAGGGGCCATTGGCCGGCATGCCCATTATCGATGCAGATGCAGCGCGCACTGTTGTCATCATCAAGCGCTCATTGTCGGTAGGATACGCTGGCGTTGACAACGACCTCTTTTACATGGACAAAACCATGATGCTCTTCGGTGACGGAAAGGCCATGATGACCGGCCTAAATAACGCCATCAAGGATATCTGAACCTCGCTTTGGCTTACGGTTAGGAAGCAACATTCAAAGAGCGGGGCCGAGTGGAAAAAACAGGTGAGTACATGCAACGACCGGTGCGCAACTTCTCCATCATGGTAATTATGGCTCTCATGCTTGCCGCACCAGTGCTTGGTAGCCCCAACGGACCCCCATGGGAAAACGGTGGCGGAATCATTGTTGAAACCGGCTGTACATGTCACGGAGGTGGAGCCCCTTCCACAGAAGTTGTGGTTTCTATTTCAGGTGTGCCTCGAGCATACAATGTGAGTCAAACCTATGAATTCACAATCAACCTGCAGCATGCATCAAACGAACTTGGCGGATATGTCCTTTATGATTACAATGCTGGAACCCTCACTGCCGGAGAAGGAAGCCAACAAGATCCAGACGAACCCGGTGCGCTATCCCAGTCTGAACCCGGTAACGATTGGGTCGTGACATGGACGGCTCCAAGCGAAGACATTGGTTCGGTGAACTTCCAACTTGTCGGGAACGCTGTGAATGGAAACGGGAACTTTGACGAAGGTGACAAATGGAACATTCTCTCCTTCATCATCAGCGAACCAGGTGCAGCAGAAGTTGTGACCGACGAAGATGTTTCACTAAGAACCATCAGCGTTGGCGATTACGATGCTCTGTTCGTTGCCGAAGAAAACCCTGAAGCGCTGGAAGCTGAACGTCAAGAAGGAATCGCTGACGAATTCTTTACCAACGGTAATCTCTACTATTGGACCACACTTTCCTTAATCATCATTGCAGCCGTAATCCAAGGAGAATTCTACGAACGTAGATTCTCAGGCGGACCGCCTCACCTTGACCGCAGTCTTGCTGTGCCTCAAGGTGTTCGTCGAGGAGCCGTCGCAGCAGGTCTTGGATTGCTCTTTGCTTATCTTGTAGACAATTCCGAACCTTGGGGCTATTCCCTGGTTGTAGGAATGCTTACCCTTTGGGCCATCTTTGGTGTTTACCGAACAATTGTTCAATCACGAGCACCCAAGCAATATACAGACCTCGTATGAGTTGGAACAATGTCCATTCTCCTTGAATCGGACGCAAATACACCCGTACAGTCGCATTTTGACGAACTTACGTTTCGTACTACCGTTGTATTCCTGAGCGTGGCCGTGCTCTCGCTCGCTTGGCTGTTTGTCATCGATAGTGTTCTCGTGAATCTTCTTGATCACCTTCAGCCCTGCCCAGATGCTTGTTTGAACGTTTACGAACCTGCGGAATGGAGTGTCGTCCGCTGGTTAACCGCAATCGTTCTCGGAATATTGAGCGCTCTTCCATTGGTGGTTCATCATTTCCTTCAGTTTGCAAAACCAGGACTTTTGCCTGGTGAATATCGGGCTCTGCGCAGGTGGTGTTGGGGTGGAACGTTCGGTGTTGCTTTACTTTCCACGGGATTGTTGGGGTGGTTGTTTCCTTGGGTATATGATGCAGGTCATCAGCACCATCTCTCGGCTAACCTCGTTGCACAATACAATGCAGTTGATATTTTGCTCTATGCAGTCTTGAGCGTTTGGATGTTGATGATATTTACCTTTACATGGATGTCACTTGTCTTTTTGGGAAAAGGGGGCTTACTCAATCAACAAACTGCTGAATTTTGGCGTTGGCGAATTTATGGCCTTGGTACGCTTCTGCTCTTGCTTTCTGTGCCGGAGCACAGTACTGGGTTTGGATTGTTACTGCTCCTTATCTATTGGTCCAGTTCAGAAGCCATCGGTTCACGTTGGTTAGCGATGGATCCGAGTCACTTTGGAATTTCCAAAACACGCTTGGACCATGAGGGCAGAAAGCGGCGAATTCTCATTGCAGATTGTTCTTGCTTGGGAGCAAATGCGCACTATGGAGTGAATCCAATTGACGGATATAGCATGATGAGGTTCGCAGGGATCTGTGAATCCAAAACAGACAGGAATCGTTTGATGGAACATGTCCTTAGCAACAGAATTTCGGATGTCATCGTTACTGGCTGCGACGGTGTACCATGTCCAAAGCGATTGAAGGATAATTTCAATGCGCTCGGTACGAGCCTTCGTGGCTTTGACCTGATGGGGCTACAGAATCATCGACCAGGAATCCCCTTGCGGCCACAATTGGATTTTGAGTTGAGCCTTGTATCGCTTAACGACCCGTTTCCAGAACATGGCATGCCACGAAGACTCATTCACCTCATGAAAGAAAATTCCATATTACCACAGGAAATTTTGTTGCGTGAAGATGGACCATTGGGCTGGTCAACGTTTGCGATGGATGAAACCCTCCTTGTACGAATCGAGGCAGAATCGAAACAATGGAGCCCTTTGACCCGTCTTTTGTTGGGCACTGCATAATCACTACAGCCCCACTCAGTAGCAACGAACGTTGAAACATAAGTTCCCCATGCGATAATCATGCAGCGATGGCTGACCCTTCTTGCTGCTGTTGCCTTCATCTCAATAGGTGGATGGAGTTTCATTAACGAAGATGTTGTTGACACGTGGATTATTGAGCGGAATTTTATCGAAAACTCAAGCACAGAAGAACTGGTTGGGCTTCAACAAAATGAATCTTGGTTGGTCCTAATTGTTGATTTTGAATCCTATCCTGCAAATGGAAATTGGGGGGCTGATGAGGCTCGAAATCTATTGAATACAAGTGCCTCTGATTACTTTCATCAAGTTTCCGGAAATCGGACTACGGTGAGCCTTACGGTATATCCAGAAGTGATTCGCGCTGACAATGATTTAGCATATTATGGAAGCGATTCATCAAATCGTGATGTTGACGCGATTGGGAATTTCATGCCCAAAGAACTTGCACGAGAATCCATTGAAACCGTTTCTAAATCCATTGATTGGGAACCTTTTGACCTCAATGGGGACGGTACAGTTGACCGTTTGTTGATATTGCATACATCCAAGGGACAAGAAGAAAACCCTTCCATCAAGAATAGAATATGGAGTCATTTCACGCAATTCGACTCGTCGATTAATACGGGAAACGGACATTCAATAGATCATTACACAATGGCGAGCCTCCAAACCGGAACAAGCGGTATCGGTACGATCATGCATGAAATGATGCATCAAATGGGGGCGGTTGATCTTTACCCAGTCCATGATGACTCGTCGTTTCAAGCCTGGAAAGGTTTGGGAGATTGGGACGTCATGGCGAGTGGAAATTGGAACGGAGGGGGTATGTGGCCTGCCCTCCCTAGTGGAGGAATTCTTGACATGATTGGAGCTAACCGCACCGTTGAACTTGATTTAACATGGCCAAATCAAAGCCCATCACCGTGCATTGGGCCTACCGTGACACTGCAGGGAACCAGCGCTTCGGGAGAAGTATTGATGGTTCCTATTGGCCCAGATGAATCCATCTACATCGAACTTCGGACAGATTCGGGATACGATAATCGACTACCAGGAACAGGAATTCTCGTGACTTACCTTGACAGGTCGGCAGGCGATATTGGCCGAAACGAGGTCAATACAAATCCTAATTTCCCTTATTTGATGGTCATTGAAGCTGACGGCCAACAAGACCTCGTTAGCGGAACCAATGAGGGCGAGCAAAGTGACTTGTTCATCAACGGTTCAAAATTTGGTGCTGAAGGTATTCAGATCCGAACTCATGATGGAATTTTGGTGGGATGGACTGCATCAATAACGGGAGATCATAATCAAAACATTACCTTCTCATCAACCAATTGTTCACCATCCTTTGTATTGGATTTACCAGATTACAGTGCCACTGTGTTACCAAATGCTACCATTCCGATTGACATTGATCATCCGGGACCGTGCACGAGTACCCTCATATCGTCCGATGGAAGAGTTGTTTCACTTGTGCAAGACACCGGAGACGAAGATGGGTTTTATCTGAAGTTCTCACAGTCAGGAATGGCGAATTCCTTAACGGTCATAGAAGGGCAGATTCAATGCGGTGAAGCGGGGAGTTATCATCTGCAATATCCGGTATTGACCCTTAACCGAATACCGATTCAATCCACGTTCAAAGACAGCATCTCGTCAGAATCAAATTCTACAATTTCCGTGCCGGTTGATTCTATTGGGGAAAACAATCAACGTATTTCTGTTGAAATAGAAGGTCCGCTCTCTCGTATCGCTGAAGCAGAAGAATTCGTCATTCTCAGTTCGGACGGGTCATATGCGCTTGAAATTCATCCCAACGGCCTACTTAGCGACAATATGTTGGTTCGTGGCGAACTTGTGTTAACAACAGAAGAAGGTGGAGAATGGGTCATCTCTGTTGAATTAAGTGCTTCGAGTGACGATGATGTATTGCTGTCTGAATGGCGAACGCCAGGCCGTGCCCTTGGACTTGCTGCAATACTGATCGGAATCTATCTCACCTTGGGGCTGCGTCCAAAACGTCCCTCTGGACAACCAAAAGAGCCAGCACCATTGGAGGCTGAACAGAATCAAGAAAGAATTGTTGCATCCGAAACCCTTGACCCGTGGGGAAGGCCAATCGACCAAATCAGCGATTCATATTCCGATTGAACGACGGATGTTGAGGAAACTCCAAGTTGCTTCGTCAGGGATTGCACAAAGCCACCGCTTATTCACGCCTTCCGCGAGTCGAACGGAAAGGCATACACCTTCCCAAGTCTCAGCAGCCATACCAACAGGTTGTACAAGCCACGGTGCGTGCTCAGTGTTGATTTCGGTTTCATAAACTCGCCATTTGCAGCCATATTTGAACCCTGGCCGTAGCAGTAAACGTTGTCCAGCGAGATGTTGATACAATGAATCTGAAGGGTCCTTATGTGCGAGAAACATGTATTCTTCTTCACGTAGGTACCTTCCTGAAAGATGTGGAATCCCAAATGCAGGCAACACCCATTTCAAATCGTCTGAGATGAAATGGCCTCCTTCAATAGCAACTGCTTGGTTGAGAAGGCGTTCGAGCTGATGGTTTTCCTCTTTATCTAAATCAAGGGGAATTCGTTGATCACCCACTGGTAACTCATGGGACAGCATGTATACCGTGAGATCCAATTCGTCATCCATGACGCACAATTCTGGCCGATGCCCCTGAGAAATAACGGTTTCAACCCAATTCTGAAGTTCATCCCAGTTGATTACATCATGTGTTCTTTGAAATCGAATTTGGCTAAAACCATCATGTTTCTTCCAAGATTCATGACGCTGCCAACGCACGGCCCATGTAGCGGGATGGAGGTTTGAATATCGGTCCTTAAGGTGCGATACAGGTACAACGAGTTCTCCTCCGTTTCTCATCACATCCATAACAATGACACGGGACAAAACAGATGGGTCAGCAGCAAGTTGTTCACCGAGCCAATCACCGTCCCCTGGAAGAGGTACATGTCGGTACCAATGTGAAAACATCACCTCTTCAACAGAGAGAAGGATTCCTCCGTCTTTGGTCAATTGGCCCAGGGCACTTTTTTGATGAAGTCGTTGAGCAAGTGGAGACGGTAGGTACCATAGCCCATCCATAGCGGTTGGACGAGGGTGAGGTTTCGCAGGTGGGGCATTGGCTGACAACGACGAACCCAATGGACGGGTAGTACGAACCCTTGGCGTGTATGTCCGTTCCCCACGCCCCATGATTATCCCACCGACTGCCTCCATTTGATTTCGTCGCCTAGAACCGATTGTCCTATGTGCTACAACCGCGTGAGCAAAAACAAGCGGGGTGAGAAGATGGTTGATGGCTACTTAGGAACCCTCACGACCGAACAACGTTCGCTCTTACATTTGCTCAATCAACGGTTGCCCAGTGGAGGCTGGGAAGCCCCAGCGGTTCTGACACAAGCAGGAATCTCTGCTGCTGTTCATGTCCAACGAAAGCATATTCCCAGAACCCTAAAACGAATGGAAAAAAATGGGCTTCTCAATGTAGAACAGCGTCACATACCGGGTGGCAAACAACGTAAACGTGTCTACACGCTCACCGACACTGGAACTCAACGGGCAGAAGAACTTCGGGAACAGTTCCTTCACAAGATCGTGACTCATGAGTCACAAGAGGTGAAACTCGGCTCATTGTGGGATACAACATCGCCTCTTCTTGAATTGCTTTCTCATGTTGATGAAGGAATGAACTTCTTTCAAGATGCCCTCGTATCCCCCGTATCCAACCCAGAAGGCATGGCCTCTCTGGATGCTCAATATGGAGAAGAATTGGTTCGCCGAATGTTTGCAAGGGCGTGGGAAGACGGAAAAATCACCAGGGATGAACAATCATTGCTCAATGAAGTCGTAGAATTCTTAGGGATGCATCCAGAGCGTGCCCGCAGACTTTCGAACGAGGCAAGGAAACAACTCAAAATCCCACCACCTGAAGAAGTCTACTTTGACATGATCTTACAGGCCCTTGATGACGGAGAAATAATGTCGGAAGAAGTCGCATTGCTTGACACCTTTCGAATTGCATTTGGAATTGATTCCGTCACCCATAACTCATTATTGGATCGAGCCCGAAACATGCCCGTTGTTTCAGAACACTACCCAACCTATGCTGAAGCCGTAAAAACAGCATATAAGGATAAAATCATCACGATGGACGAGCATGCCATTCTTCTAACATTGAGAAACCAATTGAACATATCAGAATCTGAACACGACCAAATCATGAAGGATTTGAAAGGACAATAATCGCTTGGAGTGAATGCTATGGGAATGACTGATGAAGAAGCGAGGCTCCACGATGTACTATCGGACCTCAAAGGACACTTGCGTTCTGACGATGATGCAAAGATTGTTCTAATCGGCGACGTGATGATGGATTGCTACATTCACGGCTATGCGAATAACCTCAATTCACGTGCCCCAGTCCCCGTATTGAGAGAAACATCCAGAGAAGAGGACGTCGGTGCTGCGGCGCACGTTGCAAGGGGACTGAAGTCCATGGGTATGACAAGCCATCTCTTCGGTGTCGTTGGTGACGATTCAGCAGGGCTGAGCATTATTGAATTGCTGGAGGCAGAAGGTGTTTCCACCGATGGTATTGCCATCATTGAAGACCGAATCACAACGGTGAAAACACGCATGCTGGCATCAAGAGAAAGTCTCATTCAGGAAGAACAACTTCTCCTTCGTTGGGATATTGAAGAAGACGCTCCAGTACCTCTTGATGCGTCAGAGGCTCTCTACGAGCAGGCTGTAACAGATTTGGAGGGTGCGTCTGCACTCATTGTTTCTGATTATGGTCAAGGCGTCGTCACGGACCAAGGGTCAGAACTACTGTTTTCTAAAGCCAAAGAGATGGGATTGCCTGTGATTGCAGACCCTAAACTTACGGGGTTGCATCGCACTGAAGGCGTGGATTGGATTTTGTTTCAACATCAAGGTCTGGAACTTATGCGCCGCAGAGTTGGAGCATCAACTGGTGCTGAAGCTGCTGAAAAATTGATTCAACAGTACAATTGGAATCACGTCGTTGTCTTGTCGGGTGAGGCTGGAGTCACCATATACTCCAGGGACTACGATACCGTTCATGCACCTTGCGGACTTGTAGATTTAAGGCAGATGATTGGACTCATTGATGCGGCTGCTGTAGCCATTGCATTCTCATTATCAAGAAACCTTGACGTGCAATCTACTGCCTTGCTCGCAAATGCAGCGTGTGAATGTATTCTTGCAGCTGAACGAACCGACTCGTTCGTACTAAGTCGAGAGGATTTAATCCATCGAATTGGTGAACAAGTTTGGAATTTACAGGTATCCAAACGCTGAGGTGGTTTCGTGAGTGCATGGCCATGGCCAACGACTGCTGATGTTGCCCTGAGAGCATTTGCCCCATCCTACGAATCTCTACTCATAGAATCGGCATTAGGAGTACAGACCTTATTGGCCTCACCAGAAGGAAATATTGCAGCACCAAATCAGATTCGCCATTATGGTGAATGGCAAATTCAATGCAAGCACTCACCCCATGACAAAAGCATGCTATTGGTGACATGGTTAGAAGAAGTCCTTTATCGACAAGAGATACACAATCAATGGTTTCTTGATGGCGCTGTAAAGATTGAACAACATGATTCTGGACTTACGGCAATCGTCCAAGTCACATGGGTGCAAGCCGACCTCATTGAACGAGAGTTGGAAATTAAGGCCGTCACAACACACAAACTTGCAGTAGAGCGAGTGGCTGAGGGAGCAATCCTTCAACCACCTGATCCAGATGTACCAGAGTTTCAAGGACCTGGCTGGTACTGTGATGTCGTGTTTGACATATGAGTGGGAGTGCCTAGGGTGGACGCTCGTTCAACGAGGCCAAGTCCGCAAGCTTCCTCCATCCCGGCACCCCACAGCACCCATGGCTCCGGGTAGGGCTGCTCCGTTCCCGGCCTGACCTAATCCCCCGGTTATTCAGTTCCCGTTTCCTTCCGGATACGGTTCATGACACCCGAGTCATGTGGGGGCGAGACATCAACGTCCGCCTACGGGAACCTCAAAGCCGCTCTCGCCGCCCCAAGGCGTTCAGTCCACCATAACGACGCTTTGTGGTACAGGGTACGCCGAGCTCCCCACCTATCCCATCGGGCCCTGCTGCCCAGCCTATATGAAATCAGCGTCAGAGAAGATTATTCCAAATCTGCTTCCTCTTCATATTTGGAAGGGCATGAAGTCTTAATCGTGCTGGCATCTAAGACGTAGGTTCCATCCTCAAACAAGAGTACTCCTTCAGCATAGACCGTACGATTATCTCCTAAACCGTTTGAAACAGCAGCATCCGTGTATCGTATCTGGAGCGTGTATGAATCACCCTCCAAAGTAAATACCATCGTACCGTTATCGATACTGCCATCGAGTACTTCTCCACGAACTGCGACTTCATCACCGACGTGAGAATCAGGATCAACCATAATCTCGTCAACGGTTCGGGTCGGAACAGGGGCTTGGACGAGTACGGTGGCGAGCAGACCCAAGGTCACAATGGCTCCAACGGCCATAATTCGGGTTCGCCTTGACCACATGTATCTTTCACCTCTATCTCCCTTAGAAACCCTTTCAAAGTGACCTTGTTCCAGATCCCACCGCTTCGTTCACCGTTGAAAACTCTTGCAGGACAAGATGTTTATGGATTCCATGAACGACGGATTTTGTTAATGATGGTCCCTCAAAAACAAATCCACTGTATGCTTGAACCAAAGAAGCCCCTGCTCTAATTTTCTCCCATGCATCGTCTGCAGACATGACGCCTCCAACTCCAACAATGGGCCATTCACCCTTTGTCATTTTGCTCACAATACGGATCATCTCGGTTGAACGGTTCATTAACGGCCGGCCACTCAAACCTCCAGTCTCAGCAAAAATTGAATCTTCCTTGGCTGATTTACCCTCTGGCCGGACCAGCGTAGTGTTTGAAAGAACGATTCCGGCTGCCCCACTCGAACGTGCAGTTATGACGACATGCTCGAGTTGTTGGTCGGTTAAATCAGGCGCCACCTTGACAAGAATTGGTTTCTCTGTCCCTGCAGGTGCTAAGTCCTGGTTGACGATGTGACAGGACTCCAAAATACGCATCAAACCTTCATCGTTTTGAAGTTCTCGGAGATTGGGCGTATTAGGAGAGGAAACGTTGACAACAAAGACGTCTGTATAATCCCAAAGCGCACGCATTGTTGCTCCATAATCCTCATGGGCCTCATCCAGTGGTGTGATTTTGGACTTACCAAGATTGACCCATAGAGGGACCTTTGGAGCACCATATTTGGCGAAGTGTTGGGCTAAATTAATGGAGATTTGTTCTGAACCTTCGTTATTGAAACCCATTCTGTTAACGAGAGCTTGTGTGGCGTCCGCACGGAACATTCTTGGTTTTGGATTTCCTTCTTGACGGTGTTGTGTTACGCCGCCAATCTCGATGAACGCAAGACCTGTGGACTCCCAGCCACGCAACGCAATAGCATTCTTGTCCATACCTGCCGCCAGTCCAAAGGGATGGGAATAAACAGTCCCAAACACCTCAACTGGAACGGTTTTACGCGGTTTATACGCTAAACGAAGTGCAGAACGAGTCAGTGGGTTATTCGAAAAGAGTCTCAGCAACTTGAGGCTCCGGAGGTGAGCCCGTTCGGAATCTTGGAATTTGAGCAGTGGTCGCCCAAACCAACGGTAGAACACGCCCATGTTGGGGACTCAAGGACACCATCTTTCAAGACTTGCCTCTTATTGGACCAAATCATGCGAATCACCGACCCAGCATGGCCTGCTGTTCAAGAAGCGGCCAGGATGATGCTGAGAGAGGATGTTGCCTCCATAATGGCGCCAAAAGAATTCCATGACGCATTGCGGGAACTTGTTCTCAAAATGGGGGATTCTATGGCTGCACGACAACAGTTCCCGATGGTAGCCAATGTTGAGCAGGACGTCGTCATGATCACACCTCGTGTTCAATCCGAACCAAACCCCAAGATGTATTGCGGACTCGAGAACATGACACAATACCCGGAGACATTGTGGATTCCTCATGCTGCAAGTGCACTCATGGAAACACTGATTCAAACCATGCATGATTTGTTGGAAGCGGGCTATCCCGGGTGCCTTGGATGCGGCGGGCCCGGTGCTGAAGAAGCGTGGGATGAAACCGCTAGCCGAAAGCGAATGAATCTGGAATCTTGATTACAAACCAGTGATGAAATGTATCATTTCATGCACGTGAAAGCAGCCATTGAAATGGTAAAGGAGGGTTCAAGTATGGTCGTCGGCGGCCCTATTCCATATGTCTATTGTCATCATTGCCGAGAAGCCAAGTGTTGCACAAGACTTAGCCAACGTACTCGGGGTCGGTAAAAAGACAGACACACACTGGGAAAGTGATGATATCATCATCACATGGGCCATCGGTCACCTGCTCCAACTCAAATACATGGACGACTACGATGCTGCGTTCAAAGATTGGCGAAAGACCATCGACCGCCTTCCATACGTCCCAGAATCGTTTGAGTACAAGCCAATCGGCGGTCGAAGCCGGTCTCAACTTTCGGCCATCATGAAATTGATCAAGAATAAATCCGTCACAGAGATTGTTAACGCCTGTGATGCTGCACGGGAAGGGGAGTTGATTTTCCGGACGATTGTCCAACATTCCAAGGTCAAAACCCCAGTGTCACGAATGTGGATGCAATCAATGACGTATGACGCCATGAACACCGCTTTTGAAAATCGGAAACCGGGTGCGGAATACCAAGCGCTCAGCGATGCCGCATATTCCCGTAGTTATGCAGATTGGATCATTGGAATGAACGGTTCCCGTGTCGCCAATACCTACCTTCCTCGTAAAAAGAGCGAAAAGGCACCCAATTCCCTCGGACGAGTGCAAACCGCAACCCTTGCCCTCATTGTTGACCATGAACTCAAGGTTCTCTCCCACATCCCAATGCCATTCTGGCAACTGAGTGGAACCTTCAGTGCCGGTGATGCGACGTGGACTGCACGATGGGAACGAAACGGACACAAAGATGACCCACTCCAACCTGAAAAGAAAGCTCACCGCATAACCGAAGCCTCTGAGAAAGCAGAAATCGAGAAGGCACTCGCATCGGGGGCCTCCGTGAACACGTCAGAAGAGGACAGGACCAAGAAAGAACAACCCCCTCTCAATTTTGACCTAACCAACCTCCAGAAGCGTGCTAACGGTTTGTGGTCGTGGTCGGCAAAGCGAACGTTGGGCGTTGCTCAAGATTTGTATGATAAGTTCAAATTGACGACCTACCCTCGAACAGACTCTCGCTACCTTCCAGAAGACATGCATGAAACGGTTGCGAAAACCCTTGACAAACTGTCTGCGCAAACGGCCTATTCACCTCATACCAAGCGATTGGCGAAAGACGGTCTGAAGAATGCTGGCCGGAATTACAACAACAGCAAAGTGAGCGACCACTACGCCATCATACCAACTGGCCAGGAGCCATCCGCATCCTTGTCTGGAGACCATTTGAAACTCTATGATTTGATCGTGAGGAACTTCCTCGCATCGTGGCACCCACCGTCTGAATGGAAGGTTACTAAGCGTACAGCAGAGCTTGCTGGACATGTGTTCCATAAGGAAGTTGAAACGCTTGAAGTTCCTGGATGGAGAAATGTGGTTTCAAAGAAGAACAACGTGCCGGATGGCTGGGGCAACCTACCGGGAAACCCGTGCGTTACAACATTGGATTCACACGAATTTTCTGAAGAAAAATCTAAGCCTAAAAACAGACTCAAGGAAGCAAGTCTCCTGCAACTTATGGAGCATGCAGGCAAGCATATTGAAGACGATGAACTCGCTGATGCGATGAAAGAAAAGGGGCTTGGAACACCTGCAACACGAGCAGATACCATTGAGAAACTGATCGACCGAAATTACATTCGTCGCTCTCGTAATGGAACCATCAGTGCCGCCTCCCATGGTATCCGTATGATTGACGTCTTGCGAAGAATACCCGTCGAGTGGATCACTTCTCCAGAACTCACAGGAGAGATGGAAGCCTCACTTATTGCGGTTCAACGTGGACAAGAACCCATGACCATTTACATGGATAAAATCGTTGACCGTACCCGAGAGATGGTTGAAAAAATTCGTGACCATGACCGTTCCACACTCTACCTCTCAGAAGAACCAGTGGGGCAGTGCCCAGCCTGCCAGGGGAATGTATTGGAGAACACCCTAGCATACCAATGCGAACAGAATGAAGGGCGGGACAAAGGGTGTGCTTTCGTATTCTGGAAGGACACATCCGGTCGCTGGTTTGACCGCACAACTGCTTCAAGACTTCTTTCTGATAAGAAATTGGAAGACCTCCACGGATTTTTCAGTCAAAGAGGCGAGGGCTACGAAACCACGGTGGAACTGAAGAATGATGGCAGAGTTGCATCCAAAGGAAGCGGTGAATCAACTTCAAGTTCTAGCGATGCTGAACTTTGCCCGTGTCCAGTATGTGACCACGGGACCATTCGGGTCACGGAACTTAACTATGCATGTGACCACGACGAGTGTTCCTTCAGAGGACTTCAAAAGGAAATGTGCAAGCGACCAATCTCGCAAGAAGAAGCACTCACCATATTCAAAAACGGAAAGTCAGAACTTCTGGATGATTTTACATCAAAACGTAATCGACCGTTCAGTGCCTTCTTGGTTCTTCAGAAAAATCGTGTGGCCTTTGACTTCCCACCTCGCGGTGCACCTGCTGATGCCAAGAAATTCGAAATCGTCCCTGGTGTTGTAGGCATCTGTCCAAAGCACAAGGCCAACATCGTTGAAACCGAAACACACTATACTACGGAAGATTCCAGTACACAGTGCAAAATTCACATCTTGCGGGCTATGTCGAAGCGGGACATCTCTCGAGAAGAAGCTAAAACACTGGTGGAAGCGAAAGAAGTAGGTCCCTTTGAAGACTTCATCTCCAAGAAAACGGGCAACCCATTCACATCAATCCTCTATCTGAGGAAAAATGAAACGGTTGCTTATAAATTCGCTAAAAAGTGAACCAATCCACACAATCCTGTGGTAAGATTCAAGCGAGGGGCGCGATGACAATTCACCATGGAAGAGCACCAGTTCGATGTTGTCATCGTGGGTGCTGGACCAATCGGAGGACGAGCAGCAACCTTACTCGCCGGTGAAGGATTGCGCGTTCTGATGATCGAAGAACACAATGAAATCGGTCGTCCATTCCAATGCGCCGGTCTCGTCACACCGTCAGCGATGAATGCCGTTGGTGTTCATGAAACCGTACTTGAAGAAGTGGATGGTGCCTTAATCCACGGACCAAGTGGTACTTTGGTACCCGTAGGAACAGAAGGAACGCTACGAACATACGTTGTATGCCGAAAGCGATTTGATCAAGCCGTTGTTCAACAAGGAATCGAAGCTGGCGCCCATATATGGGTCAATACAGTTCCGACAGCCGTTGAGGTATTCCCAACCCACTGCCAACTTCAAGTCAAGAGAAATGGAACGCTTCACCAAATACGCACAAAATTGCTCATTGGGGCAGACGGAGCCCACAGTTGGACCAGACGAACGTTCAAGATGGGCCACCCCAAGGAACTGATGATAGGTTTCCAAACCGAAGTTGTTGGTTACAAGGGCCGAGATCGATGGCTCGAAATGTACAGCGGTTCAGAGATCGCACCGGGATTTTTTGCATGGGTTATCCCTTCAGGATTTGGAACCCATAGAATCGGTATATGGTCAACTGCTAAACATCTTGCAGGACGGAGCATTGAATCGTGTTACGATGATTTGCTCCATCACCCCTTATGGAAGGAACGTTTTGAAGATGTTAAAGAAGTTGCAAGATATTGTGGGCCAGTGCCCTCTGGAATGGTGAAGAAGCCTGTCAAAGACCGAGTGATCCTACTGGGAGATGCAGCAGGAATGGCCAAACCTACGACAGGTGGGGGAATAGGCCCTGGGTTCCACCAGATTCAATCCATTCTTCAGCCACTCACAAAAGCCATTCAAGAGGATAACCTTTCCCAGGCTCATCTTCGAAGCATCACCAAGAAATCTTGGGACGCTATGAAAAAGGAACAGGACCGAGCACGAGCGCTACGTAATTTGTTGGTTAGCGATTGCACAGATGATGCATTGGACAAGCATTTTGCTAACTTTTCGCACCCCGATACATTGCAACTCATCAATGAAATCGGTGATATCGAAAAACCTGTTCCCCTCGGTATGGCCCTACTAAAAAACGTCCCAGCATTTCGTAAATTAGCCCTGCGTGCTGGTGTTAAATTATTGCTTTCTTGAGGTGTTGTTGTGTCTGATTTGATCGAAGAGCAACGCATCAGATACCCTCCATTTGAGCCGAACCGATGGCGCCCTGAAGCGCTTCCAATAGCCGAACATCTCGTCACCATAGGGTCGTTTGATAGCAAGGACCTTGCGTTAGAGGAACTCCATTCACACTGTCCAACGTTCAAATTGGGTGAGGAAGATTCATGGATGATTGAACGACGATACAGATACGAAGATGAAATTCTTAGCGCCGTGCAAGATGAACCTTGGTTGGAATCTAATAAGTTTCCAAGAATCGTAAAACGACAACGTAGAGGATGGTACTTGATCCCCAATCCGATCCACAACATTTTGAGGAGATTCATCAACTCCGTCGTCATAGTTCTCCTGTTGAGTCTTGCTTACCTCACAATTTCACCACTTTTGATGTTCTTTGGCGTACCTGTCTATGGATTGGAAAGTGTACGTTGGGGGCTGCTTGATTATCCAATTCTCGCAACAGTGGTTGTACCGCTTCTTTTTGCACCCCTCCTCATTCGTGTTCTCGCAAATCTAATTGAACTCCGACGACAAAACACATTTCTTCGGCGTAATTTAGAATTTCCTGACATCCAGTTTATGAAGACCAGCGTTTCAAATGAACAGTTGTCAATTGACCTCAAATTTCCAGAATGGGATGCTGGATGGAGACATGCAGATGTCACCTGGCGCGTTGGGATCCTCCCACCCGCCCGTGAATCGTTGCTCGAAACCCTTGGTCGTAGTACGCTACGTCAACCACCACCTGGACTCTCAACAGAACTCCCTCATCATTGGGAAGCAGGACTTGACGATGGCACTGCAGGTGGTGAAGACGCCCCCATGGAGTTGCAACAAGTGAAGGGTGGCCTTTACCTACGCCCAATGCGAATCATGGCTCAAGGAAGCGTTCAACGTTGGAAGGAGGGGGAAACCATTGAATTGTCCCCTCCTGAACCGTTTTGGCCAGGAACGGTCAGCAGTCCATTGCTCCGAATCCATTGGGAATGTATCGTTCGTATTGAGCGTGAAAAAGGTGGGGCATTGTTGTGGGTGCAACCATTGAAGGTTGCTCATCATTCCTCGACCGAATTGAATTTGAGAACCCTACCGTTGCATGATGGGCGTTCTGAGTCCGACGTCATTTCATCAACACATTGATGGACGGAAAGGCACTCCAAGCGTCATGGACAAGCACCGTCTATCCGCCATATTTTTTGTATCACTGATGTTGATCTCGGGATGCCTAAGTGGAGCAGAACCCGAACCAATCATTGAGGAAGAGGTCATCAATACCTACGAAATCAAGGCATCATGGGCACTTGCACCCGCTACCATAACCATGGGAGAGGTCGCCACCTTTCTCGTTAATGTAGAACGAATCGGTGCTGGTGAGTTTGATGTCACGCCATCTGTTCTTTCTCCGACATTCTCCTCCGTCCAAGAACTCACATGGGTTCAACAAACAGACGGGTACAAGTTATCCTTCCCCACTGAATCTGTTGGTGATTATATTATTCGGTTAACATTCGCCAACATTGGAGAAAGTTCAATGGTACCGGAAATTGAATCTCTTGTTCACCTTCTTGAAGTCATTGAGCCAGTTGAAGAGGCTCCGATCATTACGGCTCCAGCCCGTATTGTATTGGAACAACCCGATGTACTATGGTTTGAGGGTTCAGTTGAACATGACAGCCCTACAACCTGTTTGCTAACCTACACCATCAATGACGGCACTACAGGTTCTTTGGGATTGACTCCTGATTTTACCTGGAAGAAACTCATGGACTTTACTGATTCAACTGAAACTCTCACGATAACAACCCATGCGATCTGCGGTCAATTCACCCAACTGAGTGACACATTCGTGACTCAGGTCGTGATTGAAGGAGCTGGGGATGACGAGGATGGAGATGGAATACCAACGGTTGACGACAACTGCCCACAAGGAATTGGAAAAGATGAGGGATGGGTGTCAAACGAGGCGACAGATGGTGACCGTGATGGATGCAAAGACAGCAGTGAAGACGAAGATGATGACAACGATGGAATCCTTGACGCCCATGATCAATGCCCTGGTTCCTATGGCTGGTTGAGTACACCTAGCGCAGATTATGATTCCGATGGATGCCATGATGCTGATGAAGACATGGATGACGATGGAGACGGTGTATTGGACGCCGACGATCGGTGTCCCGTTGGACTGCTTGGATGGTCATCAAATGATTACAGTGATTGGGACGGAGATGGATGTTCTGACCTCGACGAAGATGATAATGATGACAACGATGACTTTGTTGATATCAACGACCAGTGTCCCAAAGGTACCATTCTCTGGCAGACAAATTCAACCTCCGACTGGGACCAAGACGGATGCAATGATTCTACAGAGGACACCGACGATGATAACGATGGCGTTAACGATGTGAATTCAACCGGTGCAACATTGGATTTGTGCCCGCAAACTCCTCTTAATTCTACAACGGTAAACGAAGTGGGATGTGCTGCAGTTCAGCGAGATACAGATCAAGACGGGATTAACGATGAAGCCGACCAATGCGAGGGAACCCCGTCCGGCTTGAATGTTAACACGGTCGGATGTGCTGACCTTGATGGAGACGGAGTGTTTGCAAACGTTGACCTCTGCCCGCAATCCCCCGAACGCTGGACCGTCGATACACTCGGGTGTGCGGTCGTTCAAATTCCAGTGAATTGGACCAGTGCATCGGCCTTGAGCGGACCGATGCAAACCGTCCCTAACTTTTCATTTCCTACATTAAGCGGAACATACAGTTTCCAAAACGAATGGAGCGGGCAAGATGTGTACATGTTCATGTTCAAGTATACCGATTCAAGCGGGTCTTCAAATTCAGCGACGTGGGGTCAAAACCCAGGAAAGTTCATCCGCAATCTGCCTGAAAACATGCACCTTTTCTATGGTTCATTCGACAACTCATATCACAATGATGTCATTCAACAGCGCAGCAGTGTTCTTGCAGGCCTAACTGCAACCGAAGAAGAACAATGGAACGACAGAATACACTACATCGACGTTGATGCAAGCAATCTTGGAGGTGGCTTGGGCCAAATGATTTCATCATTTAACAACCCGTTTTTCATGGGAATTGACAGATTTCAACTCTCCCGGGAAACGGGGTCCCTGTATGCATGGACATCTCAATCAAATGACCCGTTTCATCTGTCCCATGAGCCCAATCAATGGGTCGCAGAATTCCCTGTGAAAATCCGTGAACAAGACCCGGGTGTTCACGCCATTGATGTCCTTGATTTTCAACGCCATACCGGTGGCTGGGGTGGAGGATTCTCTTCTTTTACGAATTCTACCTTTGATTTACCAGATGATATTTCGACCTATGACACGTTGGAAGTGTATCACGAACATGCTTGTTATGAACGGAAGAATCGATACCAAAACTCTGACCAAAGTTATGGAGGATGTCACGAATGGGATTATTTAGCAAACCTCTACATTTGCGATGCAAGCAATTCATCAAAGTGCAACACAGAAATCATGAGGTGGATCACTACCTATGGCCGAGAAGGACAATGGCTCACTGATATTTCTCCATATTTGTTCATGATTAACGATGGAGAAGAACGTCGTTTCAAGTACGGAGGAGCAAATAAAGGGGACTTGACCGTTACCTTCCTGTTCAGTAATTGGGGAAGCGGCGAACGGGCAATCAATGCAACCTATGCATTCAGTGGCGGGCAGTTTGACGGGACCTATAACAACGAGTCCAGATACGACCGACAGCTCAATTTCACCACGCCTTCTTGGGCGACAAAAGTGGAAATCGTAGCCACCATCACTGGCCATGGTTTTGGAAAGGATAACGCTAATTGTGCCGAATTCTGTGACCATCAACATTACTACACGATGGGGTCAAACCAAATTCATGAATGGCATCCTATCGTTTACAGTAACGAAGGTTGTGAAAATGAGGTTCGTAACGGTGTAGTCGCGAACCAATTTGGCTCATGGCCATTTGGAAGGGCAGGATGGTGTGCCGGTCAAGACGTGAAACAATGGACATACGACATTACCGACTGGGTGGACAACAGTACAGATAACAACAACCACTTGGTCTACAGGGGCTATTACAACGGCCAAGAATACGTGCCGTCAGACGGTGTTGGTAACGGTCAACGAAACATTCGTGCCGTGATATGGGTCGTATACTACGGACCTACGACATCTTAGATGCATCAGGTGTGGGTGCTGCCATCACGTTGGGATCCACGGCAACAAGGGTCGTATTCAACGCCAGATAGTCACTGTCTCTACGTTGTGGGATAAAGCCTGCTCTCCGGATGGAGTCTTGAAGTTCAATTTCGGAGGCTTCCAATTTCTTTGTTCCAGATGCCGATACAACATTTTCTTCCATCATTGTTGAACCAGCATCGTCAGCTCCTCCAAGTAAGGCCATTTGTGAAATTGCGAGACCCATGGTGGGCCACGATGCTTGGATGTGTTCGATGCTATCCAGATAAAGTCGGGAAATCGCAATGTGGCGAAGGTATTCAGTTGATCCTGCACCAAGGGTGTGTTTGTTTTGGCCCTTGTTGCGCTTTCCAAAGGTGTTTGTCTCCAGTTGAACTGGCCACGCAATAAACGAAGTGAACCCTTTCCCATAGTGTTGCAATGAAGCATCCTGGAGTTCTCGAATTCGGGCCATGTGTTCAACGCGCTGAGCCATTGATTCTCCAAACCCTATGACGTTTGTTGCACTGGTGGTGAGTCCCAACGATTGGGCTTCCTCCATGACCCTTAACCAATTTGAAGGATGTCCTTTTTTGGGGGAAACATCGCTACGAACATTTTCAACCAACATTTCTGCCCCACCGCCAGGAAGACCGTGCATTCCAGCTTTTTTCAAGAGTGTAAGAACTTCGAGCGTAGACATCTCTGATACCTCGGCAATGCCTTCAATTTCAATAGGACTAAAGCAATCCAAATGAACGGTCGGGTGTTGTTTGCACAAGTGAGCAATCAGGTCTGTGTACCATTTGAAAGGCAAATCTGGATTGACTCCTCCTTGCATTAGGATACGAACTCCACCAATGGCTTCAAGTTCGATAATGCGATTGGAGATTTCTTCAAAGGTTTGAGTGTAGGTTTCTTCGTGATCAGGCGGTCGATAGAATGAACAAAATTGACAATTGATTGTACAGACATTCGTGTAGTTGATATTACGGTCGATGAGATACGTGACCTTCCCTTCAGGATGCATCGCTAGTCTTCGTCGGTGAGCTGCCTGCATAAGAGCATGCAACGGTGCAGTCTCATAGAGCAACGTTGCTTCTTCTTCTGTTAAACGGAGTTGGTTAGCATTCGCAGGTGTCCAATCCTGCTGCCGCTCCAGTACCACCGACCAGTTCATAGAATCCCCTCACGACAAAGGTTGACCGACGATGGATTGTATGTCGTCTACTGTTTTCGGACATGCTTCGGTCAATACAACCGGTCCAGTTTCAGTTACCAAGACATCGTCTTCAATTCGAATGCCGATGTTTGCATATCGTTTTGGACAATCGACGTCAGGTCGCCAAGCACCGAAATACAATCCCGGCTCAACTGTAAGACACATCCCGGACTCAAGGGTTCTTGGAGTACCGCCTGGTTTGTACACTCCAACATCATGAACATCAAGTCCAATCCAGTGACTGGTGTTGTGCATGTACCAGTTGCGAAGTTCCCCATCTGTTGGGTCCAGAGCCTCGTCGATGGTCTGCGAGATGATACCAAGTTCAATCAGTCCTTCGGCCAGGACCCGGCGTGCTTCGTCGTGAGGGGCGGTGTATGCATTTCCAACTTTACAAGCAGCAATAGCAGCTTCTTGGGATTTGAGAACAAGACTGTATATTTCGGTTTGTGCCTCTGTAAACGTTCCTGAAATGGGCCAAGAACGAGTAATATCGCTGGCATAACCGCGGTATTCGGCCCCAGCATCAATCAGAATGACCTCTCCATCTCGACATTCGTCGTTGTTCACCGTATAATGAAGAATTGTAGCATTTTCACCGCAACCTACGATGGATGGGTAGGCCCACCCAGAGGCTCCTGCATAGGAGAAGAATCCCTCAATGATGGCTTGTAATTGACCTTCATTAACGCCATTTTTGCTGTGCCTCATGGCGAGTTCATGGGCGAGGCTTGCTACTTCACTGGCGTACTTCATTTGTTCAATTTCAGATGCTGATTTACGCAATCGCAATTCCGCAAGGAGCGAGGCAGGGTCTTGAACAACAAAGGGGCCGGTTCCAAAGTGCTGGCGAGCTCGATCTCGACGAAGGATTGCCGAATCTACCAGTGCGTCGAGGTGAACATTGATGCCTCCACGATGAAACACTCGTTTGCATTCGGGGAACCAAGCACTGAGGCATTCTTCCAATTCAGAACTGGGATAAGCCTCATCAACAGCGTAGTGAGCAAGAGCCCCTTCAACACCAGGCCGACGTCCCTCCCAAATTTCCTTGAGGGTATCCTTGGGTTGGACAAACAAACATGTTTTCCAAGTTCCTTCATCGAATCGAAGAACTACCGATGCCTCTGGGTCAAACCACCCTGTAAGATAGAGGATATCGCTTGAAGTTCTGAACCGGTAGTGGACATCGTTCGAATGGACTGCTTCTTGTGGTGCAGCAAGAATGAACAAGTCGTCCTTCTTAAACTGCGAAGTTAGTCGGTCCTGCCGTTGCTTGTATTCTGCTAACGGTGTTGGTGCGGGCTGAGGGGGCAACCGGTCCATTGCATCAGCGAACATGACTCATCCAAGAGCCGAGGCTTCTTCAATCGTTGCATCATTCAAACCTTCATCCACCACTTCTGCCGGGGATGATTCAACCGGGTTGGAAGCAGACCATTTTGGTAATGATACCGTTTCATCTCTTCGGAAAACGAGGTATGTAATCAAGCAAATTGCTCCAAATAAAACCAGACCTACAAGAGCGACTACAGCCATGTCCGGTCCCGAAGAAGCCACACGATCCTCAGATTGAATTTCCAACAGAATTTGGGTGGAGTTCGTCGACCCGTCATCATCGAAAACGATGAGTTCAATCGAATACGTGCCTGGTGATTTAAAATCCTCAAATGAAAGCGACTCCACTCCACGAATTGAGGTCGAAGAGTCAATAATCCACAAGTAATCAATGGCTTCATTGTCGTAGCTGTCCGTTCCTTGGATGGTCCAATTTCCACGCTCGGTCATCTGAACCATCTGATTATTTGTAGCCGTTAGACCATCAATAGAAATGACTGCAACGGGTGGTTGATTGAAGATGCTGAATTGAATCTTTGTCGAATTCATGTTCCCCGCTTTATCCCTCCCGGTTAATTCCAACGTATATTCACCGGATAGACTGAAGTTAAGGATAAGATGGCTGGAATCAATGAGTTCATCCGTGAACGGAGCTCGAATTGACCCGTTTGGTAGCGTAATGGTCCATGTTTCTTGAATTCCCGCCCCTGTATATCCGTCAATCGTTTCTGAAAATACAGATAATTGTTCAGACTCGCCTGCCGAGGAATCCATATTGATTTTCAAAGATGGAGGTGTTGCATCATGGATAAAGAACATAGTTTGCTCAGGAGAGGTACGTAACAGGTTATCCTGGGCAAAAAATGAAAACTTCCAGATACCTTCCTCATTGTTGACCAATGAGGAATTGAGTTGAACAGATACTGTATCGTCTTGAAATTCCGAAGGAAGGGTCATGGTATTCCCTTCATCCAAGCATACTCCATACGGTGCCTGGCAAACATTGGCTTTGAGTGTGGTCCCATTCAAATTACCGCTTGGCGTAATGAGACTGAACTCAAGATTTCGGTCTTGAAGAAGATTGAAGGGTACACTTGACTGAGCGTCTACCTGAGAAGACATTTCCCCTTGGCTGGAATCCAGCAAAGATACATTCATCACCGAACGGAATTGGTGTTGAAAGTTTGCCGGCAATAGGACAGGTTCGTGGTTGACTGAACCTATGTAAACGAACAATGGGTGGACGTGTGTCCCTCCATCGGGATCGGGAACTGAAATTTCCATAACACACGTGCAATCATAACCGGAAACGTTGACCGATAAGTTCCAAGAATACCCTTCGGCTGTTGGAAAAACAGCCGTTAGGAATTCACCGTGCGACAGTAGTTCTAGTCCGTCCAGTAGATTGTAGAGGTTCCATTCAGTATTTTTTAATTGAAAACGGGATTCACCCGATATTTCCAACGTATCCGTCACCTTGAGACCCTGCTCTTGGTCAAAAGTGAACACAACGGGATGACCGTTATTGCTCCCATGACTTGGTCCATGGCTCGCTGATGAGATGGGTGTTAATGACAGACAGAACATCAGTGCAATCAGCAAACAGCATTGTGCTTGAAAGGCACTTTTGCGTGTTCGATTCATGCATTCTCCCTGAAGCCATCAATCCGAGAAGGGGTCGCACAATTCACCCTGGCCAGGATAGGATACAGGGTTTCTTGGGTTGGTGTCCCATTTGTACTCACAGAAGTTAACGTGTCCATCACCATCGGTGTCAACCATTCGGTCATTACCATCGAACGGATCAAATTGGAAGTGGTACTCCCAACCGGTAGCCATTCCATCGTTATCATGGTCTTGATAGTAGACTTCTGGGCCGTCGTTCCAATCATCACCATCGGTATCGTTGGTAATTGGATTTGTACCGTTCTGCATTTCCTCTAAATTTGTGTAGTTCTCTAGATTATCGTAGAAACGTTGACCGTCCGGCGAATCCGGATCGATGTTGCATTCGGAGTTGGTTGTATCGTTGTATCCTGGGCAATATCGCTTGATGAGGCCTGAACGATTGAGTCCGTCCATGTCAGGGTCTTCATTTCCGTCATCAATACCGTCAAGGTCGCTGTCTGGCATGGACGGGTCCATGACACCACGGGCACCGTATGCACCGATCGTTTCATTGTCAACAAGTCCGAGTTCCAGTGCTTGCTGCGAGTAGTAAACTTCCCACCCATCTGGTAGAAGGTCGCCGTCTGAATCATCATCCACCGGGTTGGTGTTCCATCGGTCTGGAGCTTCTTGAGCGTTGGCCAACGTATCGTTGTCAATGTCAAAGGTATCATCCTTTAGTGAATCAAGTGAAGGGTCAAGGGCCCACCGACCATTGCATCCATCACACAGTGAGTTGCTCGGCATTTGGAAGCCTGTGATGTTCATCTCATTGACTTGGAATTTGGGTTCAAGCGCAAATCCTCCGAGCCAATTCTGCCAGACATATCCTCCGGGTTGCATGGTGCAAGAGTTGCTCTGAGAGGCATCGCAACCAGGCCGCTCCCACGGGGAGGTAGCGACCCAAAGACTGTGAGAATTGGTATTGTCTTCAGCAGATTTCACTTGCATCTCCCATCCGTCCAGCATTCCATCGGAATCTGTATCATTGAGAAGGGGATTTGTAGGGTTCTGGAAGGGACGCGGTACGAAGAGAACTTCATGGCCGTCTACGAGCCCGTCGTTATCGGTATCTGAGTTGTTAGCATGGGTGAGGAAGTTATCTTCACCAGCAATGACTTCTTCACCGTCTTCGAGTCCGTCGTTGTCTGTGTCAAACATACAAGGGCTCGTGGAATAGGCTTCCCCTTCCCACATGAAATTGTCTCCAGATTCCTGCAAGTCACTGAGACCGTCTGAATCTGTATCTGGGTTGGATGCATTGGAGCCTCCACCGTTGCATGCGGATGAAAATTCTGCAAAGTCACTCAGTCCATCGGCATCGGTGTCGTACAATCCAGGGTCAGATGTAACCCATGTGGGTTGAACTCCCCGGTTGACAACAAGAATCTCCCATCCCATTACTTCGATTCCGTCGATAAGACCGTCTGCATCGGTATCGGCATTGAGAGGGTCTGTACTTCGTCCGTCAATCACGCCGTCGCCGTCACGGTCGTTAGCTTCGTATTCCATAACATTGGTGAACCGTTCTTCTTCTTCAACGATGGATGCCCAAGTGAAAATTCTTGAATCGATGGATTGGCCAACTTCAACATTGATCGAATAAACATATCCAGAAACTGGGGCGGTTAGTGCAACAATTTGTTGATTTCCTCCACCGAGTGTGATTCGAGCACGGACCACGGTTTCATTTTCCTCCACAAATTCGTTCAGAGCAACATCAATTCCATGAACGACCGCTGTGTTTTCGAGTGTTGCATAGACAACGTTACCGTCTTGGTCAACATCCCATCCATCACGATCTGGGTCATCGTCTCGGTTGTTACCGTCTCTAGGATTGAGCCCGTTACTGGCTTCCCAGCCATCGGGCATATCGTCAAGGTCGGTATCAAGTCTCCATGGAGATGTGAAGTTTGTTGGTCCAAAAATTTGTGCGACTTGGTATTCCTCCACGTTGTTCATGCCGTCTTCGTCCCAGTCGTTGTAACCGTCGGAAGCATTAGCAGGGTCCAATACATAGGCAGGATTTGGAGCACCCATCAAAGGGTCTGAATAACAGAATTCAAATCCGTCAGGCATTCCGTCTCCATCCGTATCCCAGTCAGATGGTCCGTTTAGTAAACCGTCACCATCCATGTCAAGAAGGAACCAACTGCGTTCTTTTCCGTAGAATGGACCAACGTGTTCGTTAGCAACTTCGAGGCCAACATTGCAGTTCTCACCGAGATCGGTGAACATCAATAATGTAGCATTTGCAACTTCCACAATGTCGTCGATAAGATCCATATCAGAATCTTTTTCTGTCGGATTCGTTCCATACGATTCTTCTTCAAAGTTTGCGAGTCCATCGTCATCGCTGTCAAGGACCATGTCACAGGAATGACGATCATTTGAAGCGAGGTCATCCCACTCGGGCATGCCATTCTCTCCGTTAAATCGGCTCTCTAAGGCATCTTCCATGGCTCCGTCGAGGAGAATGCAATCCCAGTTACCATCAAGCGGGTTAAAAAATGTCACATCACCGCCAGGGGTTTGGCGAACCATCGTGTATTGAGATTCCCAACGGTCGTTCAGTCCATCATTGTCAGTGTCAGCACGTTGTGGGTCTGTTCCCAATTCTTGTTCTGCTTGATTCGTTAGACCGTCTTGGTCAGGATCTCCATTTGGTCCTTGATTGGGGTCTGGCCATGAATCACTTTCATTTTCAATGGAAGCATCTTCAGTTTCGTCGGTTTGAGTTGGATCGACTTCAAGGTCTTCGGAGTCTCCATTATCGAGGGGGTTCAGGCCGTGTTGAACTTCCCAACCGTCTTCCATCCCGTCATTATCCGTATCCTTATCATTGGGATCGGTACCGTATTGAGTCTCCTCAAGCCGGTCTGAAAGACCATCTTCGTCCGTGTCCTTTGAATCGGCGATTGCATCGGTATCTCCACGCAAATCGTCTTCAACTGCTGATTCAAAACCACCGATGTCCTCACTGGTTTGAAAGAAACCGGAAACACCAACGAAAAGGGAACCGAAAATCAATGTTGATACAATTGCAACATAGGCCATTTGATTGTGTGTTAAGCTCATTTGACATACCCCGCACATCTGTGCAACCCTTCCGAGTCGTCGTATCGGTTATAGTACTTGACCACAGATGGGCAATTTGAACGACTTGAAATGGACTCTGCGTTAGGTTTCTTAGGAATATTCTACCTTGCGTGGATGCAATGAAATTAGCGCAGATTCATCCCTAAAAACGACTTCTGCACTGCAAGGTGCTCCATGAGCCCTCTCCCACATTGCAATCAGCAGACCGAGAGTGAACCCTGGGAGTGGGGAATGAAGGTTCATGCGGACCGAGGGAGTGGAGCCCATTTCGAATGTTTCTATGTTGACGATGCCTAGCCCGCGGGAAGTAATCCGCGTATTGATGTGAGATTCCCAATCGAGTTGAGTTTGTACAAAGATGATGTAATTGGAAGCTTTGAACATTGAAGATGATGATGCAGCGAGAGCCTTTGTCATGGAAGATGGCGTTTCATCTATCCCTGAGACATGCAACGATTTAGGCCACTTCTGGTCCGGGTGAAACGGTCGTCCAAGAACACCGTTATAGAGTCGGTAAAAGACTGAATTTGGTACAAAAATAGCACGCTCTTGGCCCATAAAAAAACCAAAGGAACGGGGTTCAAGGTCATGGTCAAGAGGGAGGGTCGTAAGAACTGGAAGTGTTTCTTTTGGGACCCATGGTGGAGTCATGGCTTTTGGCGCAAGAGGTATATCATCTAACTTTTCATTGTATTCAAGTTGAATGGATTCGGAATGAAGTTGTCTCCACTCCATCTGGTACCTCTTAGCGTTTTTATGTTCATGGTGAGCCAAAGCAAAACCTGCACTCAAGGCGTCATGACAGGGTGACTGAATTCGTGATTCGAGGGGCATGTGCACACCCCAACCCATCTCAATCCAACGTCGTTCCATTCGTTCAAGAACCGCTGCTCTGCCGAACCATTTTGGAATCGTATACAGCGAATTCATTCCCAAATGATGTTCCTCATCATCGCTGGCTGCATAGATTAATTTTCGACCAATAGGTGCCTGGAAATAGGATTCAAAACAACTCCACCATTCATTGAATTCGTGAACACCGAACAACACCACAGTTGACCCATGAGAATCAATGATCGTTCCTGAATCCGTGAGAAGAAATTCCGAATGAAGTGGAAACGATTCACCGGCCATTCAATCGCACCTCAAAGAGGATATCCACTTCTTCCGTCTTCATTGAAACAATAACGAATGGTTTGGAATTGGGACTTCAAATCTTTAACATCAACACGCACCTTTGATGGGTCTTCACCATGAATCAAGATTCGAGCATAAAAACGGGCAACATCTTGCATCTCATCAGGGGTGAAGCCAACTCGGGTTAATTCTTGAACGCCCAGGCGTAAACCTGAGGGCGTCAACGCCTTGGTATCCCCGGGTAACATGTTCATGTTGGTTACGATTCCACCGTCTTCGAGCAACTGAGCGGCCTTAGTACCTGCTCCAGAATCTGCATCTCCATGACGAGTTAGGACTTGGTGTGATGCAGTGTAACCACGACTTTCCGCCAACACATCAAATCCTTCAGCTGCGAGTGCTTGAGCAAATGCTTTCGCATTACGAACCGTATCTCTTGCATAGGCTGCTCCGTATTCTTGGAATTCTGATAGGGCCATGACCTTACCAGCAACGTGATGAAGATGATAAGACGAACAAACCCCAGGGAATATAGCGGTGTTTAATTTCTTTTGAAACGCTTCATCCTCTGAGGAGGAGAGGAGGAATCCTCCTTGTGGACCTGGAAATGTCTTGTGGCTTGAACCGGTCATGACATCTGCACCTTCTCGGAGCGGATCTTGAAATTCTCCTCCGGCAATGAGGCCCAATACGTGGGCACCGTCGTACATCACTTTGGCTCCTACTTCTTTCGCAGCATCCGCCATTTCCCTCAGTGGTGTTGGAAACAAAAATACTGATTGTCCAAATAAAGCGATTTTAGGTTCTACTTCTCGAATGACTTTGCATGCCGCCTCAACATCAGGTTCCATGCGGTCCTCGTCCCAGGGATAAGTTGTCAAATTCAGGTCCCTCAATCCAACTGCTCCCATACGAGCATGAGAAATGTGTCCACCATCAGCGGTAGAAACTCCGGTAATTGCATCTCCCGGCTTAGCCAGTGCCTTGAGTGCGCCAATATTGCTCACCGTGCCTGAGACCGATTGAATGTTGGCAAATGAAGCATTAAAGACTGACTTTGCGAGGCGAATACCCAAAGACTCGATGGTGTCAAAATCGTCGCACCCTTGATAGTACCGCTTTCCGGGGAGGCCTTCGGCGTACCGGCCATGGAGGTCGCTGGAAACAATGTCCTGGACCATTGGTGACACAATGTTTTCCGAAGCGATCATGCCTAAGCCATCACGATAAAGGCGCCCACTTGATGTTACAGCGTCCAAGACGGTTTTCCCGTTGGCCCAATTTTCTTTGGATGGTGTCCATGCACCCTGAGAGTTGCCCATAACGAACACACATCATCTACGGTCTTTGAATTGATTGCAATGAGAACTTTAGGAAAAATATCATTCACATTCGACCGGGTCGCCTGTTAGGAGGCCCACCTGGGCGGTTTTCGCTCCGAATGGTGTTTCGTGGAATGATGCGATCACTCATGGTATCCTGTTCCTTTCCTTGGGCGGTTGCATTCAAATAATTTCCACTCTTTTTCTTAATGTAATTTGCACGACCTCGATAGGCGACTGGACCGATGAAACGTTCCAACATGGGCCCCGGTTCGTCGTGCTCTTTTGGACGCTTTAACCACCAAGCTTTGCCCAACGGTTGAACCCGAGGAGGGCGACCTTTAGCCATTGAAACTGCTCTGCGCTTGAGTCGACCCTTGACCTTCTTTTCAGACTCTTTAGGCAGTCGGTCCTGCAACCAAGCCGGCATACCAATGTCCAATACCACTCCGTTAACAGAAACCAGTATACCGGACAAGAGAAGGTGGTTTCCTATCGGGATATTGCTTTCATTGGGAGTCGCCTTAAATCGCTTCATTCTACGAACATATTTCATCATACCACGCTGATCACGATGTTTGATTAAATGCTCTTGCTGCATCATAAACCTACGGTAACTGAAGTGCAAAAAGAGCAAGATTAGGAGTAAGGCAGCACCTTCGTTTTTACCCACCTCTTGGTAGGTGAGTATACTGATAACAAACCAAAGCGGGACCATTACAAAGAACGTGAATATGATTGAGAGTGGACTTGCCGAATAACGAGGCGGCATCAAGTGTCGGGTTGCTTCGTGTGCTGCAATCATTACGTTTGCAGTGATGGCTTCATCCAAACCACCCTTGACGGCCAAACCTGCAAAAGCGTTAACTGGGGCAGCATCAACCCATCGCCTTTTCTCCTTTTGATCGCTAAGAAGGAGTGAAACCTCAAGATGTTCTTTACCTTTCTTACCGTATCCAAATATAACCGCCAAGGCCATGACACGGGGGTCTTTGGCGTCGCTCTTGATGAGTTCATCCAAGACTGATTTAGCATCATGCCACTCACCTGTATCCAAGAGGCAAAGAGAAACTGCAATACGGGGGCGTACCCCAAGCGGGTCTTGACGGACGAGGGTAAGAGCCAATTCCAAGGCCTCATCGTATTTCCTTTGGGCCCTCAACAACGCCACCATGGACAGTTGGCCGATCAGAGAAACTCGATCCTTATGCATGCTCAGTTCCTTTGGCTGAGGGTTCCAATAACGCATCATGTTTTGGAGCATTTGCAAGTGGTCAATAACAGAATTGTTTTCCCAATCCCAAAGGTCATCTTCTGTTACGGTTCCATTCCATGGATCCAGCCATTCGCAGACGAACGAAAGAAGTTCAGGTTCATCGTACCCCTCGGGCTGTTGAAGGCCGTGAAGGGCTTCACGGGCGGCATCAAGTCGTCTCAAAGCCATGTAGCCTGTGGCGATGATCATCCTGGCTTCATCATCGTCCCCACCTGCTTGTGCGAGAAGTTTACGACTCTCTTCAATCGCTTGCGGCCAAAGTCCACGGAGTGCCTTTTCCCACATTGAAGCGCGGGATTGTTCCTGCCGAATCAATGCTTGGTCACCGGGGAAGTCATGCGTTTGGACCCGGATCAACAAATCAATGTCTTCATTGTAAGCCGCTGTTTCAACCATCTGTTGAAGGCGATCTCCACCCTCAACCTTCACCGCACCTTCTCGTCGCTCATCAGGGTTGAGGTCAAAGCGAAGTTTTCGGAGAGAGCCGAAACGAACAATCGACAAGATCCATGTTACCATAAAAACAGCTTGACCGACTCCGATAAACAGCCAAACAGTGAGCAGGCGCATTTCTTCATCAAATCCTCTTCCTTCAAGCCAAGCGGTCATGGGCATTAACGAACCAAATTCTTTGTAACAAACGAGGACGAGTAAGAGTACAGTATAGCCCGAAAAACCGGCGAAAGCAAAAATCAATTGACGAGCCTGAGCAGACTTTTCCGTCCGAATCTCGCGAGGTGTATCCAAGGTAACTCCAAACAGTCCACCGAAGGTTTGCCCCCCGAGAATCAGGTTACGTGTGAGTTCAAAAATGAAGGCAAGACCAACAATTGCGATGTTCATTGTAAGGTAAAGCGAGAGGAATTGGGGGAGTGCTTTAATAAATTCCCAGTGGAATAAAAGTTCTGAAATCAAATCGATACGAACGAAAATTGAATGTCCAATGATTCCTCCATAATTCAACACCTCTTCAGCGTTTGTTGGTTTGTTAAGCATGACATGCAGCACCGTCACGATGCCATTTAGTGCAGTGATGGGCATGGTGAGAAGGAATAAAACGAGGATGAATGAAAACGTGCGTCCAACAAAAGATGGGATGATCGGGTCAATTGGGTTGGCCCTCCCCCTAAATGTCCTCCATTTGCTGATGAGGAGCATGTTCCAAGAGGCCCCCATAATTCGGCCATAGGCTAAGATGGTGGGGGCCATGAAGGTAAGCATTGCAAAAGCAAGCCATGTTGGAGTAATGGAGCCGTTGATACTGTAGCCGTAGACCATTACAATGAGGGTTACGATGATCAGGAGTGCCATTGTGATTACTCTTCGGATGAAATCATTCGTTTTGGATGCCTTCACTTCCCTTGTTCTCCTTCCGAGGAGTTGTCCGTTCAGCGTCTCCCATGGCGAAATAATTACCGGAACGAGAATCAGTACACCAATGACGTAGAGGTTGACCTTGTAGAAGTTCGATGGGTCAAACATTAATTCTGCGATGAGAAGCAGGACACCAGTCAACCCCATCATGTAGAGAAGCACGCCATAGCCAACAAGCCCTTCTTTGAGAAGGAGGCGGGAATCCTTCAAAGTGCGTGTGATACGATGTACCTCGTACAAGTCATCATCAATTTCGAAAGCCACTTGGAGGCTTTTAAGTTGTTGTGGTATGAACCATCGCCGAACAAGAACTGCTACAAAAATTGAAGTCAGAAGGGGCCATAGAAGGCCCATTGAAAATCCTTCAGTTTGCGTGACTGATACTGCAGAAGCTGTGGGAATGAACAAAAATGCGAACAAGGCCGAAACGACCCCAATCATCGCAATCCTACGCGCTCCCATACCTCGGGGGCATTGAGTTGATTCATCAACTCTTCCGCTACGGGTTCCTCAAATTCGTGTTCTCTCTAAAAATCTCTCAATTCGGTCAAACGCCTCTTTAAGGACATCAACAGCAGGAAGGTACACCAATCTAAAGTGTCCTTTCCCGAGTTGTGGAGAAAAACCACTTCCATGAACAAGAAGAACATGTTCTTCATGGAGCAGTTCAAGGACGAAATCTTTGTCGGAATCCGACCATTTCTCATCGGTAAGTCGCACGAACATGTAAAACGCACCGCCAGGGGATTCAACTTCAATACCAGAAATCGAGTTAATTCGCTGGATGCAATAATCCCTTTGTGCTTCTACTTTTGAACGGTACTCCACCATCCATGATTTGTCACCAGTCAAACCCGCTAAAAATCCTATTTGTGCAGGCGTTGACGCACATAACCTGGAACGGAGGAGTCGCTCTATGCCATCACGAAGGTCGTTCATTCGTCCTTTCGGGTCGTGGAGAGCCATGTATCCAATACGCCAGCCTGGTGCATAGTATACTTTGGACACACCGTTGAGAACAATAACGGGGAGTTCGCTGTTTCTGCTCGCAACCGAGACATGACGGCCGGTAAAGTCCAATCCATCGTAAATCTCATCAGCAACGATCACGCAGTTTGGATAGTTTGCTGCAATTGACATCAAACGGTCAATGTCCTCAGCCCCGGAAACAGTTCCGCAAGGATTGTTTGGATTAATGAGGACCAAGAGTCGAACATCATCGTCCATTTTAGACTCAATATCATCAAAATCCAAGTTCCAACCGTTTTGATGCTGAAGTTTGTATTCAACGGTCGTTGCCCCGTACATCTGAGGATACGCCATGTATGGTGGATAATGAGGGCCGGGCGCGAGTACCTTTGTCCCCTCTTCCAAGATGGCTGCAAAAATTATTTGCAATGCTTCGGTCACCCCATGGCAGACATAAATGTCCTCTGCACGAGCATCCCACCCTTTGTGCTGTTCATCCCTTGCAATTGCCTCACGCAATTCTGGGAGGCCATATGAGGGAGAATATCCGTTTCTTCCATCTTGAAGTGCTTGAGCATATGCATCCACCATATGCTGAGGTGTCGGAAGCCCAGGGTATGCAATCGGATCCCCAATATTGAGTTTAAGGATACGATGACCTTCCTCCTCAAGTTTGGTTGCAGGGACCACAACATCACGAATGGCATACTCAATGTTAGCCGCTCGCTTTGACACAGGCACTTGGTTGGACATGGGGCTCAACATTCCTAAACGATGACGTTTCTTCAACTTTCAGTGCTTATTCGCTGATGGTGGCCCGAGAAAGCCCTGCCATCCCAAGAACTTCTTCAAAGTACACTTCATCAACCGGCTGGACGGACAGTCGCTGACCTTTTCGGAGAAGTGGCATACCCTCAAGCCTCGGATTCGCTTTCATATCCGGCAGACTGACGATGGTTTCAAATCCAAGAACAGGTGCAATATCGATCATAAACCAGCGTGGGTTTTCGGGCGTTGACTTCGGGTCAAAATAATGGCCATCCGCATCCCATGATGTGAAGTCAGGATATCCTTCATTCACGACCTTGGCGACTCCAGCGACATGAGGAGGTTTGGTATTTGAGTGATAAAAGAGGACCAAATCATCGACCTTCATGGAATCTCTCATCATGTTTCGAGCCTGATAGTTCCGAACTCCATCCCAATGCGTCTGACCGTCTTCAACAAGTTGCTTGTAAGGGTAGACATGAGGTTCAGACTTCATCAACCAGTAGTTCATGACGTTCCGTGGAACAGGAGGTCTATGGAATGCTCGCTCACCAAACATCGACGACATCATCAACAAGCGAGGCATCCATGACATCATCCAGTACGTATGATCCGTCTTGAACCAATCCAAGTCGCCTCGCCATACCGTTGGCTCCACCAACCGCACCAATACCCATTTTCTCTAGCGTCACGAAGATTGCAGGCAAAAGAATCAGCGCACTTGCTGCAGCCACCCATAGAAGGATCAAGATGACGGTGATGAACGGTCGTATTTCTGGAATGGGAATATCGTAAGCTGCAAACATGCCCAGTGACGTCACGACAGCCGCTTCAAACAATGACATCCCTGTACCGACAGCCGCACTACGTATGGCTTGGATTCCTCCTCCTAATTCTCGAATGCGGTTTGATATGTGAATGGAAAAGTCAACGCCTACGCCGACAAGGATGGAACCGATCATCACCGTTACAAGCGATAACGGAACGTCCATGCGCCACATCACAAGCCACTGCAAGGCAACTGTGGCGATAACGGGTGACGTCGTCCAAATTGAATACCTCACATCACGGAAAACGATGGCGAGGGTAATCAGTGTAAGAATGATGGCGAAGCCGAGAGAGGTCCACTGGGACCCAACAATCAGCCGATTCACTTCAATGGCTGTTGCAGCCACTCCAGTAAGGTCTTCTGCTGTTTCTCCAAAGTCACCTCTGAATGAATCTGTATTCTGGTTAACAACCTCAACACTGCGAGCCGTATCTGCTACAGGAATGAACGGCATATCTACATAGATGAGGGAACGGCTGAAATCATCGCTAACGAAAATCTCACGAGTTTCTTTTGTAAGAGATGCATAGAATACATCAAGGAGGAAAATTTGAGATTGGCGAGAACCCGGGAGGCCGAATTCACTCGGGTCGGTTAAGAGGTCCCAAAACGAGGTATTGATGGCCAAATTGTTGCCGAGAAGGACTTCGGACAAATCCTTGAAATCATCGCATTGCTCTTGCGCAACAATACACGGTGTTTCTTGAATGAAAGCATTAGCTTGTTCGCCTGAAACACTTGCTTTCACACCAGAGGATTTCATCAAAAACACAACAGATACGGCGGTGGTATTTTCAATACCGTTGAGTTTAGATTCAAGATTATCAATTTTCTTCAGCATAGCAGCTGGGTCATCGTTGGATGGGTCACCGTCTCTGATATCACCACTCACGTTGGCGTTGATGAGGACCATACCGACTTGACCCGCCTCAAATTCCTTGCTGTATTGCTTCATTTTAACAACGGAGGACTCACCTTCAGGGGCCATTCCAAGGAGGTCAATGTTTTCTTCAACATTAGCTCGGCCAACGGTGGCTGAAAGAAGAATAAGAAGCAGGAAGACGCCGATGACACCCTTATTGTATTTCACAGGAACCTCAACCAGAATGTCAAAGGCTCGCAGCGGAGGATGTTTAGGCTTCTTGAGGTCGAGAATAAGGGTTAAGTTCGGTACCATAAACATGGTCAAAATATACACAATGACAATTCCTGCAGAGAGGGCGATACCTACGGTTTGGATTGGAGCCATCGGAGTGAATACAAGAGATATGAATCCGATAACCGTGGTTACGGCCGATAAGAACACAGCTTTTCCAGTTGAACTCATGGACGCTCTCATCTTTTCTGAACGCGTTCCTTCTTCTTCTGCATACCGGTTGGTGATGTGGAGACCGTAAGAGACCCCCAACGCGAGTAAAATGGGCCCTACAATAATCACCGTCATCGTGACTTCATAATTCGTAGCACCGATCAGACCTAACGTCCAAAAGACGGCGCATAACGTAGGCAACCCAGCGATGATGAGTACTTTCAAACCTTGAATTGGACGCATACCTGTCAAACCTGCTTGCAATAAGTCAGAGTGGAAGAGGAACAATCCGATAGCAACCAATACGACGGCCATGGGGAAGATTTCCCAGAACAAACGGAACGAAAATTCCGTAACGGCGTTGGTGATAGGAACAGGACCGGTCAAAACCATTGAGAGGCCGAGGTCATCCCAATTGCACAGACTGTTATCAGCGGGAGTTCCATCATCTGAAAACAAACAAGGACGGTCCTTTGATGAAATGTTGTCAAGAATAAATTGAGTGTCAGCGATAATGTCCTTTGCTGGCCGTTCCTCAGTGACTGCAATCGCCATGATCGCTCTGTCCAGCAAACCATCAGGCGTTCCGTTTTCTCCACCAGCGATGTCCCGAGCGAGCTTGTTTAATCCCGAACTGGGAGAACCGTCTTCCTCGTACATCTCTTCAACGACAAGGTCAATGGTGGTTTGACTCGGAATCTCATACGAGCCGCCAAATTGTTCATCGGTGAGTTCGAGGGCGTCGTTGAGTTGTTCGGCAAGACCTGCAGTAGCACAGTTTTCTTGGCCAGTTGCACAGCCAAGGTTTCCAGCCTCGGTAACCAATGCCTCACGAATTCGGGGTGCACTTGAGTTGACCTCTTTGAGGACCGTTGAAAGCGATAGAATGTAAATGACGTCATCTGAATCATCGGAAAGGTATGGATTTAAAATATTCTCAACATAACTGATTTCTTGTAAAATCCGTTGATCGGTTATGTTTTGATTGTCAGATTCAATGTAAACTACCATGACGTTAGTGGACCAATCTTCCTCGACCTTGGCCAACAATTTGGCAACTTGACTTCCGTCAGGAAGGTAAACTTCCATATCTCCATTGACGTTGAGAGCCGGGTTGTTCGGGTCCTGATCAAAACGCGTATCATCAAGGAATCCAGATTGAGTGACAAAATAGACGGTGAGCAATAAAAATACGAGAACGGTTGGAATTGGGAATCGAGTTATTGCGCCAGTAGCCCCTGATTTCTGCCACTCTCGTTTCATCCGCTTCGGTGCATCAAGAACAGCGTCCATTCCCCGTTTGGAATCCATCGTTTTGAGTTGCCCAACGACTTGATTGCGTAAATTTCGCATTTTTTCACTGCTGGAGGTTCGTCCATCTGTGGCAGGTGTGGAATCGTCTTTCTTTCCCATCGGATTCACCCCTCGCTTAGCCGAGGCGCCCTTCATTGAAAGCCTTAACCACCAAATGATGATACGGAAACCTGTATACGTTCTTTCAAAATGATGCGAGGGGTTCAAATGAGGACCGCCACAGCGCAGATTGGACCCCCTTATTCACCGAGACGGGGCCAGGTGAGGCACATGCCATCTCCAGCATTACCAGAAAAACGATGGTCAATTGACCTAGAAAAAAGCATTCAAGAGGCCCATTATGCAGACAACGCGCTGTACGCGAAACGTTATGCATTCAACCCCGATTCAGGGAAGGAACTCTTCGTAATTGACACGCCTCCACCTTACCCCTCAGGCACCTGGCACATTGGAGCGGTAGCACAATATTCGATGATCGATGTCATCGCCCGGAGTCAACGCCTCCTCGGCAAGGAAGTCTATTTCCCATGGGGCGTTGACCGAAATGGTATCAACATAGAATTTGTTGTGGAAAAGAATACCAAGCGAAAAATGAAAACATACGACCGTGCTGAATTTTTGGAACTGTGCAAAACGACCATCGAGGAATTCACAGAAGCCATGCGTCACACTGGAAAGAGGGTTGGTCTTTCATGCGATTATGAACGTGAATACCTCACTGATGCGCCTGACTACAGAAGCGTCACTCAATCCATTTTCGTTGAACTGTTCAAGAAAGGTGACGTCGTAGAAGACCTCCGCCCGAACATTTACGACCCTGTTGAAGGCACAACAATTGCAGACGCTGAAGTTGAGCGACTCCCTCGAAAGACCAAACTTGTTGACGTTCGTTGGATATGCGAAGACGGTACAGAATTGGTGATCTCAACAACTCGACCGGAGATGATCTGTGCTTGCGGTGTCGTGGTAGTCCACCCTGACGATGAACGATATGCCCATCTAATCGGACAGAAGGTCACCCTCCCCTTGGAAACAAACGGCAGGGAAAAGACCGTCAATATCATGACCCACCCCTCGGTGAAGTCCGATTTTGGAACTGGAATCCTCATGGTGTGTTCATTTGGTGACCAAAACGACGTTGCAGTGTTCCGTGAACTCGGCCTCACTCCATTCCAGGCCATTGATTTGGAAGGGAAAATGACCGATGTTTCGGGACCTCTTTCCGGTATGAAAGTCATCGATGCTCGTCATGCAGCTATTGAAGCACTTGAAGCCCAAGGAGACCTCGTTCAAGCCGTGGAACGAAACCAAGATATCCCGGTATCTGAACGTGGAAAAAACCCTGTAGAAATTATCCTTTTGAAAGAGTGGTATGTTCGGCAGACTCACATCCAAGACAAAATGAAGGAGCATGTTGATGAAATCGAATTCCACCCACCTCGCAACCGACAATTCCTCTTGGACTGGATGGACAACATCAGTATTGATTGGCCGATTAGCCGTCGGCGTTGGTACCATACTGAGATCCCCATTTGGTACAGCGAGGATGAGTCAAAAGTCATCGTACCTCCGTCAGGAACTTATGTCCAGCCTTGGAGGGAAGCACCCCCTACTGGAAGTCGAGTTCTCGACCGTATGAGCCGTGAAGACCTCGGTTCTTATCAGGACCTTGAGGGGTCACTTGGTCACGTAACTGGAGAAGAAAAAGTGTTTGACACATGGATGGATTCATCCAACTCAAACCTGTTTGTGAGTGGTTACTTGAATCATCCAGAGGTGTTTGAGAAAGCATTCCCAACTGCATTTAGGCCACAAGGCAAAGAAATCGTCAGAACATGGTTGTACTACACCCTCTTGAAGTCCACATTGGTCCTTGATCAACCGGGTTTCAAACATGTTTGGATCGATGGGCTCGGAATGGACCCATGGGGCCGAAAAATGAGCAAATCATTAGGGAACGGGATTGATGCCGATTCTGTCCTTGAATGTGGAGCCGGTGGGCGAACAGGTTCATGGAAGGTCAAAGGACCCGATAAGACAGTCAGTCTTCGGGCAAATAAAATTGGAAGTGAATGTTTCCGCCTCTGGAAAGCCTGCGATGCACAAGTTGGTGATGATTTCCATATCAATCCTGAAGAGATTGAAAAGAAGTACTTTGGAGTCCTCACCAAACTGTTCAATGTTGCTCGCTTTGCGTCTCAATTTGATGTTCCAGGAAATCTCGATGAAGAACCAGAACATCTTGAACCTGAAGACCGATGGGTACTTGCTGAATTCCAACGCACCATGAATACAGTTGAACAAGCATGGGCCGACTTGGACATCTACACGGCAACTCAAGCACTCAAGACATTCGGAACCGGCTTGCTTCCAAGTCATTACCTCGAGATGGTCAAGTCAAGACTCTACGATGACGATACCGCTGCCGCATGGACTCTGCACCGAGTTGTGCGAGATTTCATGGCGGCCTTTAGTCCGGTTTGTCCATTCTTCACGCACCACATCTCACAAACCGTCTACGGCAACTCTTCAGTGGATGTTGATGCGTTCCCTCCGCAAGCATTTACAGAGGTCGCAGCAGGTACTCAAGAAGGTGAACGACTTTGTAAATTATCCACAGAACTTCAAGAATTCAATGGACATGTATGGGGTGCAAAGAAAGAAGCTGGCACCTCCCTCAATCAACCGATTCAAGGCATAGAAGTCCCCGAATCACTCGCTGAGTTCAACGGCACCCTCACAAGAATGCACAAGTTGGAGTGACCTCATTCGTCCTCATCAAACAACATGGTTTGTTTTGTTTGAGGTATCTCCAACTGACCCAGTCGGAACCCAACGAGCCGAACTGATGCACGTGAATCCACATTCGTAGCAAAGAGTTGCCTTGCCAGTCGAAGGAATACACCTTCATCGTCCATGGCCACCGGAATGCTTCTTCCAGACGTGTGAGTTTCAAATCCAGTGTAACGAATCTTCACTTCACAAAGTCGCCCCGAAACGCCCAAATCTTGAGCACGGTTCATCACCAAATTCACCAATATTTCAAGTTGCTGAAGTACAGATTCATGGTCGGATTGGTCCGTATCAAAGGTGTGCTCTTTACCAATGGATTTCCGACTCCTAATCGGACTAATTTCGCTGCTGCTTTCACCATCGGCAACCCTTTGCAACCACGAGGCAAAACGCTCACCGGAAATACGAGTTAAAGCCAGTTCACCCAAGTTACTCGCTTCATCAACCGTGGTCAATCCCCATTCCGCCAGTTGAGTGGCTCGCTTGGGACCAATACCGGGAACTTCTCGCATTGAGCGCCCACTGAAGAAATCCTGGATTTCATCCGGCATAATTCTAAAGATACCCTTCGGCTTTCGTTCCTCACTTCCCATTTTAGCTAAAATTCGAGTAGGTCCAATACCAAATGAGGCCGATAGTTCAAGTTGTTCCTGTATGGAGCGCTGAAGTTCCCGAGCCAGTGCAAGGGCACGATCCCAGTCGCCTTCCACTTCATCGGTCACATCAAGATAAGCCTCATCGATGCTTGCCTGTTCAAATATTGAGCATGCCTCGCCTAGTATCGCCATAACTTTTCTACTCGCTCTTGAGTAAAGACCACGGGTTCCAGAAATATACCGAGCAGGGCCGTAGGGATGCCCTGGACAACGCCGCCATGCTTCAGAGATCGGCATAGCCGACCGTATTCCAAACACACGAGCAGCATAATTGCATGTAGAAACAATGCCTCTGCCTCTTCCTTGTTTAGGGTCCGAACCAATGATGAGTGGAGTTTCATCATCAAATCCATGATGCAATACTTCAACGGCTGCAAAAAAGGCGTCCAGGTCACAATGAATCAGTATACGATCGTTTGGCATTGCTTCCTCAACCCTTTTGTTCACATCCGACGGTTCATGTCAACCGTGTTTGAACTTGTGCATGAGCGTCGCAGAGATGTCAAAGAAAGTGACGATTAACGGTACAATCGGAATCATTGCCGTCTAAAACATTCATCACATTCGCCACAATATCCGCCCCGACACGTGCTTGTGCTTCAATGGTTGCAGCGCCAATGTGGGGCGTTCCGTGGAATGATGTGACCTGAAGCAACGGATGTTCTGCAGGCACCGGTTCGTTCTCAAACACATCAAGTGCAGCAGTGGACAAATCTCCCGACTCCAATGCTTGGAGTACAGCGTCTTCGTCCACAATACCTCCTCGGGCACAGTTGATGATGTGGTTGCCGCATTCAGCACCATCTTTACCAATCTTAGGCATCAATGCGATGCGCTCAAGATTGACCAAATGATGGGTCTCATCCGTCAGATTGCAATGGATTGAAACGTGGGTGCAATTGGAAAACAACGCGTCAACGGTTTTGTGAAGCCGCGTGTTTTGTGACTTTGCGATTTTAGGTGGTAAATACGGGTCGTAGGCGTGAACTTCCATGCCGAGGGCTTGGGCCACGTTTCCAACCGATTGGGCAATGCGGCCAAAACCAATCAGGCCAAGCGCCTTGCCGGAAAGTTCGGAACCTTTGAGCGCCTTCTTTTCCCAGAGGCCGGCGCGAAGTCCTCGGTCAGCTCTTGGTATGTGACGGATGGATGACAGAAGATGCCCCAGAGTGAGTTCAACCACCGACTGTGTGCTCGCACGGGGAGCGTTCACAACGACAATGCCTGCTTCACCGGCAGCCTTGAGGTCAATGTTGTCAACTCCAACACCCGCTCGACCGATGACTTTGAGTCGACCCCCCGATGCAGAAAGAACAGGACCGGTTAATTTCGTAGCACTGCGAACGATAATAGCATCGAAATCCTGCAGTGCTCCATTCAATAAATCTTCAGCAGAGATGGATTTGACGATCGGTTCATGACCAGCTTTCTCAAGAATAGCAACCGCTTTTTTGTCCATCCCGTCGGTAATCGCAATTCTCCCCATAACACCGGGTTTTGCGTGAAGTGGATGAACCTTCGCTTCGTACAAAAACGAACCATGGCTTTCAACAACCCCAAGCGCTTGGACGGTACGAGGGAGAGGTATGGCGACCGACGTTCAAGCCTTGCTATGGGGTGCAGGAATCCTTGCCCTCCCCCTCTTTATGGCTCTCCCAATGCGTCTTGCCTGGCAGATTTGGGTTGGAATTGGGCATGAAGTATCGGAATATCGAACGATCGTACGACAGATTGTTGATTCAGGCAATCAAGTTTCTTCATTCTCGCAGACTCTTGATGACATAGCACGGAATCTTCGAATCAGTCCTGCAAAACAACGACTGATCGAAGCAGAGATGCTTCATCCTCTCACGCTTTCTCACTTCCTGCTTCTACCCGCCCTGCTCATTTTACCTCTAACTGCCATCATGGCCTTGCCTGTCGTCCTCATTGGGTTTCCTTTCATGCTGTTTATCGAGTTCGTACTTATCCGACGGAAATTTTTGATCTCTGGACTTCGTTACATTGAGCGTGTGATGCACTGGCAGGTCATTCACATACCAAAGCCGCACCGTGGGACGAAGGAAAACGAAACGTCGATCACTGAATTTTCTCAACATATTGAGCATTTTAATTACGTTCCACAGGCAGCATTTCTTGGATTGTTTGCCTGGCTGATAGTCCATTGGGTGTTAAATCTTGATTCATGGACGATTGAACTGATTGTTTCATCGCTCTTGTACATGGTGTTGCTCTCTATTCTTTCCGTCCTGAATACTGCTTTTGAAGCCGACCTGGTGTTCGTTGACCCCGCCAGAGGGAGGCTCGTTCCTGTTGACCAGTGGCTCGAGGGTGTTCTCAATCCCATCGTGGGAATAGGATTGGTGTTTTTACTTGGACGGAACCTTTTGGAGGAATCAAGAGATGTTGGTGGGAATGCGGTATTGTTTGCTGCGGTTGTCCTTTCATTGATGTACGGTGCTGCAATCGTCGGCATCTCGTACCGGTGGGGATATTCTTCTTGGCGTGGAAAGCGAGTTCGTAAAGAATTTCAAGAACAAGTCATTGATACACTCAACCCTTTATCGTACGATTTGACACGGAACAAAGGTCGAATTGACTTCAATGTTAGAATGGGCATGGAGGAACGACTCAATGCGATTGAAGAGACAAGTACCGAACAAATGTCATTTGAAGACTTACAAAACTTGCCTTCGAAACCAAAGAACGTCAAAGCTCCTTCAAATCCGTTGAAGTAAACATCAGTTCATCCACGGGATAACGTCGGGCACTTCAGCAAAGAGATTCGCAGGAACGGCTATTTTAATCTTAGAAACGGTTCCAAGTCGCTCAGCAGTAGCGTCTTGCCATTGTTTGAATGCTTCAAAATCGGCCATGTTCAATATGGGATTATGCTCACGGTTCCAGTCCAAGGACATCATCTGCGTACCAGGGGGTTCATGGCCCGAACAAACGAGGGTATCACCAGGAAATCGGTCCAAAACGGAAAGAGAATCCCAATGCTGTTCCAACCGCCCCCCTGGAAGGTCGTCCCTTCCGACTCCACCTTTACCGTTGAACAAAAAATCACCCGTCATCATACGACCTGGAACATGTACGATCATTGAATCCGATGTGTGGCCGGGACAGTGGTGAAACTGAATCGGTATACTCCCAAGCATCACTTTTTCTTCGTCATCGACATAACGATCCACGCCCAGGCTCGCTGTTGAGTTCCACATGACATATTGACATCCCATCCGTTCCCGCAATGAAAAGCATGCAGTGATGTGGTCTGCATGCATGTGGGTAGCAATCGCATATTTGAGTGTCAACCCATCGGATTTGAGTCGTTCTACATATGCGTTGAGAAAATCATAGACCGGGTCGATCAAAGCTGCCTCATTTGATTGTTCATCGACAACAAGATAGGTCATTGCCCAACCGTTTTGATTCAACTGTTCAAAGAGCATGTTCACCTTGAAGCGGAGGAAGGATTTGAACTTTGAGACAAACATTTCCTTCAAATACCGTTGACAAGCATAAGGAAACATGGCGGGTATTGCAGAATATGGCTTTCTGGTAGTAGGATGTTCGATCGGAATTGCACTTGGTTGGCTTTTGGCTAAGAACAAATTTGGTTCAGATGCCGTACGGGCAGAGGCACAATCGGAAGCGAGAGAACAGGCGTTCCAGGAAAAGTCGAAATTGCTTGAGGCGCAACTTTCGGCGAGTGAGACTGCATTTGAAGAAAAGTCCAAACTCCTCGAGGCGCAAATGGAAAACGTAGCCAATCGTGTATCACAGCGAAATTCCGAGGTGTTTTTGCAATTGGCCGAGGAGCGCCTGGGCAAGGTAAGTACATCTGCTGAGAAGGACCATGAAGCCCGTAAGAAAGAAATGATTGACCTGATTAAACCCATGACTGAATCCCTCTCAAACCTCGACAAGATGTCCCAGGACTTAGAAAAAGAGCGGGCTGCAGCATATCAGGGAATGAAGAGGCACATGCAACTTCTTGAAGAAAACACCAATCGACTTGGCAAAGAAGCCAATGCTTTGTCAACCGCTCTCAGAAAGAGTTCCAGTGTACGTGGCGATTGGGGCGAAGTTGCTCTTCGCAACCTCTTGGAGATGGCTGGAATGACAAAAAATACGGATTTCTTTGAACAGAAGGGAGACGAACAAGGGAAGCGACCGGACTTTGTAGTGAATCTACCCGGTAACGGAGCAATACCGATTGATGCAAAAACAACGGCAAAGCACTACCTTGAATCCTTGGATGAGGATGACCCAGACGCTAGGACTGCTAAAATTGCACTTCACGCTAAATCCATGCGAGGCCGCGTGACTGAACTGACTCGGAAGGATTACCTCTCCGGCGTCAGCGGACGGGCAGAATTTGTGGTGATGTTTGTTCCTTCTGAGGCATTGATTTCATCAGCATTTGAAGTCGACCCGTCCCTGCATTCTGATGCAATGGACCGAGGAGTCATCATCTCTGGACCCGCCTCAATGATTGCCCTACTGAAAACCGCAGCCCTGTACTGGCAGCAAGTTCGGTTTGCAGAAGAAGCAGCTCAAGTCGTTGGAGTTTCCCAAGAATTTTACAAGCGAATGGCTACATGGAGTCAGCACTTTTCTGAGGTCGGTAAGCGTCTTGAAAAAGCCACAGAATTCTACAACAAGGCAGTGGGTTCATGGGATAGAAATGTCCTCCCGCAAGGGAAAAAATTGGAGGAATTGGACATCAACGTGAACCAAACTAAAACCCTGATCGAACCGAAAACCATCACCGAAGACCTTCGGTTGCCTATTGTATTGGAATCGGAAGAAGAGTGAACATCGCCGCATACGAGCATTGATGACCAGCGAAGGACTCGGATAAGCATGCACCCGAATCAAGTCGTTCATCTTGAGCATGACGGCAAGGTGCTTCTTGTTGACCTGGATGGTAATGGACCGTTAAAGCCCGTTCAAGGTCGTATTGGAGAAGGTCAACTCCTTCGCTTTCCAACCCTCGCTGAGGTGGAATCATTGGGTATTCCCATCCAGCAAAAAAGAACCACAGCACTACGTTTTGAGGACCATTCATACGAGGTGCTCAAGTGCTATCCCAACATTGAATGGCCCAGGACTTGGGCATGGAAAGACAATTGCATTGCAGATAATTGCGTCCACCCTGTAGCGAGAGAAGCAATATATCGTTCACTGCATCGACTTGTTTCCAAAGTGATGGTTCAGAACTCAAAAGGTGATGTATTGATGGGTAAAGTGGAGCGAGGACACTTTCATGGATTTTGGACATTACCTGGGGGATACATGGACCATGACGAACATCCAGCCATCGGATGCGTTCGTGAAACACTGGAGGAACTTGGACTCGAAATAATACTCGAACCAACGGAACCTGTCGTGACGCAAAATATATTCAACGATGAAGGAATTTCTTTTGTTTCATTCACCTATAAATCGACGTGGGACGGAGAACTATCTGATTTGAAATTACAAACCGAAGAAATTTCTGAGGCAAAGTGGTTTTCCCCACGAGAAGCCTACGCACAAGCCGTGTCATATTTTGACAAACAAGCGCTTCGTAGTCTCCTGAACGAATGATTTCAAAGGCCGATCTCGGATTTAGCCGCTGCCAGGGCATCGCCCAGGCCTTCCGGATATGAGCCTCCACCTTGAGCGAGGGTTGGACGACCGCCACCGCCTCCCTTGATATGGTGCGAGATAGAACGGAGCAAGGTAACCGCATTGTAACGTTCACTCGCCACGGTATCATCTGTAACGGCAATCATCAATTTGCCACCTCCATCAGGTGACCCCAAGACCGCGAGCGTTGGTAAGTTCTTGTCCAAGGTCAATTCCTTGAGCATCTTTGTCATGGTCTTCAAGTCACCATCCACTTCCATAATGACGATTCGAACCCCATCAACTTCAGTAGAATCACTTCCACCGCCGGAGGTGCGAAGACGAACAATCTCTGCTTCCAATTGTTCAATGGTTTTACGTTGCTCCTTCCATTCAGAGAAAAACCGTTCTGCTGCCTTGGGAAGGTCACTGGAAGGCACGCCAAAGATTTCACTTGAAGCACGAAGGAGTTCATCTTGCTCCCGAGCATAATGAAGCGCAGCCTCTCCAGCAACAATGTGAAGTCGCTCTACACCATCTTGAACAGCATTCGACCGAACTACCCGGATGGAACCGATTTGCCCGGGCTCATCATGGTGGGTTCCTCCACAGGCTTGGATGTCGTGTTCTGCAATTTTGAGTACTCGAATGGAATTCCCTTTTGGAGCTCCCCCTTGATAGAGGTCAAAGCCATGAAGTTCATCAGCGTCTTTGCGATTGAGTTCAGTCTTTTCAGTCCTGGACACATCGCCGAGGACAGAATTCGCTAGGGCTTCAATGGCGTCCAAATCCTTCCGAGTAAGTCGGTTGAAGTGAGTGATGTCGAGCCGTCCACTCTCTACAGACTTGTTAGCCCCCGCTTGATAGATGTGCGGTCCTAAAATTCGTCGAGCGGCTCCACCAACGATATGGACTGCTGTGTGATGATCCATGAGTTGTTTCCTCCTTTTCCAATCCAGATGCCCCGTGGCGGATTCCCCGACCTCAAGGGCACCGCTGCACATGTGTAGAATTACGTTGCCGACTTTCTGAGTGTCGAGAACATGAACCGTAGTGTCGCCTTGAACGAGGTGTCCGTAATCACCCTCTTGACCGCCACCTTCTGGATAGAAAGCTGACGAAGCTAGAATCACAGCGTGTGTGGCATTCTTTGGACCTTGTTCTTTTGTAAGCGGTAATGCTCCAACGACTTCGGATTCAAATGACTTCATTGAAACATCGCCGTAATACAATGGCTGTGTCGCCGTGTATTCACTTACGGGAAACATCGAACCTTGTTCATCATCCGTTTTTGCTGCTTCTTTCGCCAATTTGGCATGGCGTTCAGCCATTTCAGCTGAAAAACCCGTTCGCAATTGCACTTCAGTCCAGCCAGCATCCCGGGCAAGGGCAATGGCCATATCGGGAGCGAGCCCATGTGAATCGTTCATGGTAAACAACGACTCATCGGGTATCGAAGCAGCATCCTTTTTGACACCTTTAAGTTGAGTTAGGATGACATTCTTACCCTTTCTCAACATCTCTTCGTACCGTTCCTCTTCAAGTCCTAGAATGGTCAATAATCCCTGTCGGGTTTGCTTGTTGAGATGGTTTCCAAGATTAACCTCAAGGTGATGCTCAGCGAGGTCTGATAGCGAGACATCGACGGACAACTCATCCCGCATACGCAAGACTCGGCGAGCCAACATACGAGCAAGGTATCCTGCCTTAGCATTGGAAGGGACGAGCCCATCACCCAACATATTGCAAAGAGCATGCAGATGATCGGGAATTGCATAGATGTTGGCGAGAGGCTCAGTCACGGCTGAGAATTGTTCCGCAGTGACCTCAACACCTCGTTCTAACAGTCTTGAGAGGAAGATCTGAACAAGTTCGTCACCATCAACTCCTGCTTCAATGTTCATGATCCCGTTCAGGCGACTCATTTCTCCGAGCAAGCGGTCAAGGTCAAGCGAAGGCCACTGTTGTGCGACATCATCAAACCCGGCGAGTTCCTTCAACCATGCAACAGTTTCTGGATAAATGGCCTCGTAAATCGTTGGAGTTCCGGCTGCAGCCCAACAAAACCGCTCAAGCCCATATCCGGTGTCAATAATTTGGAGGGGCATTGTTCTGTAACGGTCACCTTTGAGTTCCACGTCCCCATCCGGATGTTCTTCCATATCCATGAAGACGAGTGTAGCGAGTTCAAGACCACCAACGATCACTTCAACGGCAGCTCCTGCGTTCCCTCCCCCACACCAAGGGTTCTCGACATAGGTGATTTCTCCCGAATCAATCCCGAAGGTTACCGTGAGCATATCATGACAATACTGCACACATTCCTCCATCCAGTACAAGAATTCGCCTTCATCTGCTCGATTGAATACGTGATGAGCCATCATTTCAAAGGTGGTCAAATGGCGTCCAGACCTCCCCACAGCATCAACATCTGTCAATCGGATACACGGTTGTGAAATGGTCAGGGGATTCGCCGGAGGCCGGACTTCGCCCGATGTCACGTGGGGTTGGAAGTCTGCAATTGACGCAATGGTCAGATGAATGTCATCACGCCAGCGAGCAAGTACCGGATAAGGCTTAATTCGAGTATGGGAAGAAGACTCAAAGAACGACAAAAAGGCTTCTCTCATAGCGTCTTTGAGAGCTTTACCACGTTGCTCAAATCCATCGATGAGAGGCGCTCCAATGAAGGAATATTCATCCTCGGAGGTATCCCCACACGTATCTCGGTTCGGGTCGGTAGTCCAAAACCACAACGAGGTCACACGACACTGTCTACGGACGTAGCCATTTTCGTGAAAAACAGCCAAATCAATTGGGGGAAGCGCCATGTGGGAATCACCGTCCAAGTGTGAACGCTTCCTCCAAAACGACTTCCCCCTTCAAGGCTATGCTACCCATTTGGGTGAGACCCCCCTTTGTGAAAAGCCTCAAAACCAACGAGCGTGAGGTTCGTCCTATGGGTGAGTCATGGCGAGAGCACTTGGTCGATGAGGGCCAGGGCACCATGCGAATCAAAGCACATGGATCGATGCTCACCGATGCACGCATCGTTGCTGACACCAACCATATGAAGACCCATCAAGATGACCGAGGCCCTGAACAGTTGGTGAACATCGCATCAATGCCCGGAATTGTCGGTGAGGCTTGGGCCATGGCTGACTGGCATTACGGCTACGGATTCCCAATAGGCGGTGTTGTTGCCACGGATGAAAACGCTGGCGAGTTGGGCGGAGCAATATCTCCCGGCGGAGTGGGATTTGACATTAATTGTGGCGTCCGCTTTCTCGCACTTGATGCCACGGCAAGCGATATTCCTAACCTCAAAAAATTAGCCGGACGATTGGCCGGACGAATACCTGCGGGAGGTTCTGGAAAAGGTGGCGTCGACATCACAAAAAGTCAACTCAAAGAGTTGCTTCAAGGAGGTGCAGAAGCCGCATTGGACTTGGGATACGGCCATGATGATGACTTGGCTTCTCTGGAATCCGGTGGCGTATTAGAAACCGTCAATGCCGAAGTGTCTCAACGGGCTCTTGAACGTGGAATGAAATCACTTGGGACGCTCGGTAGTGGAAATCATTTCCTTGAACTGCAAACCGTTGGTTCCGTTGTCGATGAGCAGACTGCAAAGGAATGGGGCCTGTATGATGACCAAATTGTCGCCATGATTCATTCAGGGAGTCGAGGACTGGGCCACCAGGTTTGCACCGATCATGTTCGTCTATTGGAAAGTAAATACAAATTGACTGAAGGCATGTGGACCAATGACGAGTGGGACTTTTCCCTCCCCGACCGACAACTCGCTTCTGCACCCATCCACTCTGCCGAAGGACAATCATACCTTGATTCGATGAATGCAGCAGCAAATTTTGCGTTTGCAAATCGTGCGGTCTTGGCTTCTCGATTGCGAACGGTTCTTGAATTGGAGATGGGTGATTTTGGAGAAGCAAGAACGCTGTATGATGTTGCGCATAACATTGCCAAGATGGAAACTCACGAAATTCACGGCACTTCATGCTCATGTTGTGTCCACAGGAAAGGGGCAACCCGAGCGTTCTCTGCATCTCATGACGATGTAAGTGCTCGATTCGCCAAGACCGGTCAACCCGTAATCGTTCCAGGTGACATGGGCACAGGTTCTTGGATGTTGGCTGGGCCAATGAAGGGGCAAAATCAGGCCTTCGGCTCTTCATGCCACGGTGCAGGAAGGGCGCTGTCCCGTGCAGCAGCCAAAAAATCAATCGACGGTAAGGCCTTGAAAAAAGAGCTTGAATCCAGAGGAATCCGAGTCCATGCCTCAACACCAAATGTTCTTTCAGAAGAGGCCCCTGGAGCCTACAAAGATGTTGATGAAGTCATTCGACTTACGAGTGAAGCAGGCCTTGCTCGGCCTGTGGTTCGGTTGAATCCGTTAGCGGTCATCAAGGGATGATCACATACAGACCTGAGCCATACCTTGCCCAGGGAGCGTCGGTGCATCACCGGTATGAACCCCATCGGGTTCCTCAACGATAACGCTGAGTAGTGTGTTTACGAGTTCTTTCAATTCATCGACTTGATCTTGTAAGTCACGAACTCTTTGGTTCATTTCTTTGGCTGTCTCCTGCGTACGCTCCATGTGCATCCCATATGAGAAGTTGCCTTCTCATGCCGAGGTTTCAAAAATCACCTCTTATACATTGAGGTGGAACAAAAGAAAAAATGGTACTTTTCAGACCGTTCATGTCGCAGGGAACTGAAGAAGATTGGAGCCACCGGCGAGATTTGAACTCGCGACCTCCTCATTACCAATGAGGTGCTATACCCCTTAGCCACGGTGGCAGTGAACCGAGCGACCGGCCAAATGGATATAATCGCTTCGCGACATTCGGTAGGATTCTATGAAGGCAGGTAAAGTACCCACTCGTCCGAGGAGGACCAAGATGACAGCGTGAAAGGTGAAGGTTGAGCCTTTTGTCGAGTCCACAACCCACCATCCATGGCAAAGTCCACTCCCGGAGCAAGAACAATGGCATCTACCGATGTTGAATTAAGAAATATGTGGGCATCGTTTGGTGTTCGCCAGTATCCGCTGAGATTGAGTTCTCCGGAAAGGTCAGTTTCTGATTTTAAGACATAGAGCGAATGCATCGCTAGTGAATTGTCGGCTACAAGAAGAAAAGTGGAATTTTCAACCTCCAATGCGTCAGCCAAGGCTTCTCCGGCATCTTCCTGCCAGAGTTGCTGACCGTTGAAGCCGGTGAACATCACCAAAGGTAAGAGGAGGAGAATGGTCAGAAGGAGCGGCTTTGCTGGAACCCGTTGAATTGGAAAGACTGATGGAGATGTTGTCCCTTCGGTACGATGGCATAAATGCAGAAGCATCAACATCGGTAGGACAAGAACGGTGGCGTACCTGCCGTTATTACCAAGTATCATCATGCATTGAAGGAGAGAAATCCCCCATAGATCGGATTCAAGAGTCCACAATGCTCCAATGTAGGCCACAATGCCTGCAGCAAGGACTGCACAAAACACTGCGACCATCGTCACGACTCTTCCACGAACATATCGGAGCGAAGGGTTTGATGTGATAAACGGCCAAAGGCAAAAGCCAATGAGTAGGAAAAAGACGATTCCATCGATAAAGGCGAAGACAATGCTCATGAGAAACGTTCCAATATTCCCCTGAATGATTGAAAAAGTCCCTCCATAACCAAGCGAACCAATGAAGGTAATGCCCAACAAGGTCAAGGCAAAACTTACAGAACTCATCAACCAAGGTCGTTGGGTCACGGGCACATCATTTGTGCGCGATAGGTACCCATCTAGCGTTAACCAAAGCATCCCAGTGCCCAAAACCAGCACCCAAGCCAACAGTGAGGATAGCGGGTCAAAGCCCTTCCATCCTAAAACACACAATACCGAAGTCGCCATCAGTAAAATACCAAACCGTAGTTGACGGATTTTACTCCCATCGACAAACCATAACCAGGAGGTTGAACCTCCGAGGATGAGTGCAAGAATGGCTTCATCATAGCCTCTTCCGGTTGCAAACATCAAGCATGGACTCCATGCCACTAGAGCGCTCCACATCGGGTCAAAGGCCGCGCCAGACAAGCCTCTTCTCCAAAATGGAACGTAGCCAGCAAGCAGCGATAGGCCAATGATTCCCAAGAAGGAAACAACTCCCACTGCAAGTTGGGATGTGTACCATGGACCGATGTAACCGTCGTATTCACCCGATGGAATGGGCTGTTGAACATCTCCATCGGACCAACGGGTTGGTCCCCAAGGATAATCGTCGCCATGGTTCGATTCGTCGTTTGCAACGTTGAGTCTGACATGGACATCAAGCCCAAGGTCGCTGTTGAGTACCGCCAGTCCATTAAGACAAAGCCCCACAACCAAGAACCCGAACCACCAGCGCCGTTCTTGAAGAAAATGGAGGTTCACAGACCTCCGACAAAAACAGCGGATAACATACTTTCCCTTGACGAACAGGTGGAACACTCGTTCGTGGGAGTGGCGCCGAGAGAGAGATTTGAACTCCCGAGGGACAGGCCCACGCGATTTCCAGTCGCGCGCACTACCAGGCTATGCGATCTCGGCTCTACTTCGGGCGAACCGCCTTCCTCGTTTAACCGTCACCCTTGAGAGTGACGGTCTCTAAAGAGAACGAATCGGCGAAAGGACTCAAAAGTAAGACATACACCGAGACCCATGAGCGAGGGTATCAGCCCGGTTGAATCAACCGAGCGAGAGCACATGTCCTTGCCGTTTCGAATGGGCGATGTAACGCTGAACCGACCTGTTCCGGACTCCGTCCCTGGAGCCGACGTCATGAACAAACTGCTCATTGAGTGGATGTTCCAATTCAAACTCTTGACAGCAGAGTGGAATAAATCCCATTACACCACACTTGTGTTTGGGTTCATCGCCTTCATTCTCGGATCCGTATCTACAGAATTGTTCGATGGTGGAGATGCAACCGTCACAGGAGTGAACGGAGTATTAGCAATCAACGGATTCCAGTTTTTCCAAATCCTCATCTCGGTTTTGTTTTGGACATGGTTTGCATTCCAGGCATGGAATTTATTTCCCGTTATGAGAGTCCATGCCATCTCTCTGCTTGCTATGTGGAACGGCTTAGTGTTTGCTCAAGTGTTCTTCCACAGCAACAACGGTTCATTCCCCATCGGAGCCCAACTTTCGAACATGATGGAAGGGACGCTGATTGTTCTTGTCGTTCTTTTCTTCGTTTTCTTTTTCTGGAAGGCGGTCATCGAAACCCGAGACCTTCATGTTGAAATCCATCACTTGCACGAAGATGTCCGAGTGATGGAGGCGGAGATGGCTGAACATTCGCTCGCAGGATGGACTGCACTCTTTGCATCATGGATCGCGCTGGTATTGATATCATCATGGGCAGGTGTTCATCACATTGCAACTCTGGGAGATTCCCAGACGATGTTCCTTGTCCTCCATCTCATCACGGGTATTGCTTCATTGCCCCTTTTATTCATCGTCCTTTGGTACCCCCAACGGATGCTTGGAGATGATGCCAACGTCAGAACGAAGGCGGCACTGGATGCATCTTTAGAATTGGAAGGCCCCAGCACTCATGCAATGCAAACCGATTCAAAATGTCCCGAATGCGGGTCTAAATCCCCGCTTCATCGTCTCGATAACGGCTCGGTGGCTCACCCATGTTTGTCCAGTGGTTGTACTGCACAGGTCGTCATTGGAGAATCATGTCCCTCTTGCAAAAAAAAGATGTCCAGTCGCCTTCAGTGTTCTTCTTGCGGGGTGAATGCTCCAGCGCTTGATTATTTCCCAGACCAGGAGGCATGGTGATGAATTTCAAAGATCTAAGAAAAGATTTCCCCACTCTTTGTGAAGAGAAAGCCCTGGCGTATCTCGATAACGCATGTGTCACCCTCAAGCCCCAGCCTGTCATTGATGCCATTCACCACTATTACACTGAAGTCCCCGGATGTGGAGGCCGCTCTGTTCATCGCTATGGGACTGCGGTTTCCAAGTCTGTCCGAGATGCAAGGGTTGCGTTAGGGGAGTTCATAAACGCCAACGATTCAAACGAAGTGGTATTCACGAGAAATGCAACCCATTCCCTCAATCAAGTAGCGCACGGCCTAAATTGGAACAAAGGAGATGTGGTACTCACATCTGACCGTGAGCATAATTCAAACTTGGTCCCCTGGCTCCAACTTGAAAAAGAGCAAGGTATTGACCACCGTGTAGTAGCCAGCAATGAAGACAATTCATTTAATTTGGAGTCGTTTGAACACGCCTGTGCTGAAGCTGGATCAAAGTTACGATTGGTTTCAATGAGTCACGTTGGTAACCTTGACGGTGTTACCATTCCAATGAGAGAAGTGGCAAAAATTGCTCATGACCACGGCGCATTGGTATCAGTTGATGGTGCTCAATCAATGCCTCATATGAGCGTTGATGTTCAACATTTGGATGTCGATTTTCTTTCTTTTTCAATTCACAAAATGTGTGGCCCATCCGGCATGGGTGGGCTATGGGGTAAATACGAACATCTTGACGGTTTACGTACCATACAGGCCGGAGGTCAAACGGTTACTTCCTCAACCTATGAAAATGCAACATGGGCCAAACCACCGGCTCGCTTTGAAGGAGGTCTAGGTAATTTTTCAGGAATGATGGCTTCTGGAGCAGCCATCAATTATCTCTCGAAAATTGACATGGATGAAATCCAAGCACACGAAATCAAATTGAATCGCATCATGACAAACGGAGTGAAGGACCTTCCTGGGCTAAGCATTATTGGACCCAATGACCCAGCAAAGCGAGGCGGTATCTGTTCGATTCTCATGGATTCTCTGCCTCCACATGATATCGCCATTCTCCTCGATGAAGCCGCTGGCGTCATGGTCCGTAGTGGTCAACATTGCGTCCACTCTTGGTTTGAGCACCACGGGCACAATCAAGGCTCACTTCGTGCATCAGCCTACTTTTACAACACGGAAGAAGAAGTCAAACGGTTCGTTGATACATTAACTGAAATAGTCCACACCCTAGGCTGAGATTATGGATGAAATTCAACCCAATGGATCTGTCCTTTTTTGGGATGGAGCCAATGGCGAACTTGGGGATCAACACGTTGAATCACCTCCACTCATCGCAGAATCAGCCACCGATGATTTGGGTATGATCAAAGCGATTGTGAGCATTACCCTTGGAATGACTCTTCTCCTGGCTACGGGATACCTTGTTGCTGTCATTCTTAGCGATGGGGCCATCTTACTCCGTCCGAGTGAGGTAGCTCTTGAGCGTCATGCAGATTACAACGATTTGATTCATCTTAGCGGGTCTCTCGATGGTAGTGGTGTTGCGGTTTGCATCGTTGATTCAGGTATCAATCTTGACCACAGCGATTTTAACGATATGGAGCTGAAGGATTGGAAAGATTTTGTCAATGGCCGGTCAACGCCTTACGACGATAACGGACACGGGACTTCAATGGCCGGAATCATATCGGCGAACGGTTGGCTAAAGGGTGTCGCAAACGATGTGGATTTGTTGATTGCAAAAGCACTTGGAGCGAGTGGCTCAGGGGAAGATTCGGTGGTTGCTGATGCAATCGATTGGTGCGTCGCCGGAGGCGCTCACATCATTTCACTTTCTCTTGGAGGGGCTCCCGGCGCCCTGCCTTTTTCACCTGGCTCCGGCAGGAGTTCGGGTGATGCTGCTAACGAAGCGATCGATGCAGGCGTCTACGTTGTCGCTGCCGCAGGAAACGACGGTGGAGAGGACGATGACGGCGACGTTGCACATCCTTCAAGCGAAACTGCCGTCATCTCAGTCGGTGGCTCCACCCTGAAAGGGACGTCCTGGTCAGGGTCATCGGAAGGTGACAACAACGGTCGTTTCCTGCCACTCCCTGTTCTTCTTCCACGCAACGACCCGCACAAGAAACCCGAGATCGTTGCACCCGGCGAACGTGTCCCCGTACTCACAATGGATGGCGGCTGGGGCTTAGCCGACGGCACAAGTGCTGCTACCGTGTATGTCACTGGTGCGTTAGCTCTCCTCCTCGAGGAAAATCCTTCACTCAAAGCCAACGGTTCCCAGGGAAGCTCCGATAACATCAATCTTGTCAAAAATTGGTTAATGGACTCGGCAGTTCCACAGGAAGACCAAATTGGCCATGACGACAGGTTCGGATACGGCCTTCTCCAAATCGAGGCCTTGTTGGACCAAGCGAACTCACAGTAGTCGGGGGAGCCAAGCCACCAACGTGCCTCCAAATAAGGGCATAAATGCGACATGATGGGTTGATTGTGTTTCTTGAATCAGCTCCATCCAAGAATTGAATCCATCGACCAATGCCATTCCTTGTTCGTCTTCTGGGTCGACATCCCCCGTGGGCATATCCGGCTCAACCGTAAACAGAACTCCCTGTTGATCCAAGAACGGCATGTAGGTTTTGACGAGGCTGGCTCGTTGAGGCGATGGCCCATCAACAACAATGGCTTGGTAATTGGAAACGAAGGGTGTTTCTGAAATCTCAGCGGTTGTTGTGGTAGCCAACGACCATGCGGCGTGCTCTGCTGCAAGTTGGATGGGGTCGCCAACGACAATATTGGTCCAATCCTCAGCCCCGTAACGCGTCATGAGTCTGTGAATAATCACTCCGAATTTCGCTCCCTGTTCAACTACAGTAAAACGCGTGGGGGATCCCTCTTGACGTTCAAAAAGGTCGTATAACCAAGCCGTTCGATGTCCAATCCCTCCTCCAATTTCCAGGATTCGTTCTGGAGATAATGCTCCTAAAGCATCTCGCAATCTCCGGTGGATGGAAATGGACCAAGTTGACAGACCCATATGCTTCAGTTGTTCACCGATATTCGCCGCCACTTCGGGTTCATCTCTAGGCTGGTTCGTGTCTTGGGCAAGCAGATGAGTGAGTATTTCGTCACGCTCAGGTGATGGATGTTGCTCCCCCATGCCCCCCTCCTTCCATCCGTTTAATTTCAAGCCTCGCTTGACGGCCTCCTACGATGGGTTCAAACGGTGGGTCCAACGCGGACCAATTGGGGCCTTACCGTGGAAGATGGCGATGAATGGGAAGAAGAGGAAGAGATTCTCGACAATGCAACACATTGCCCAACATGTGATGAACTCGAAGGGCATGACATTCTCAAAGAGAAGAAAATCGGCGATGGTGCTGATTTCCTGGTCCGGTGCCAAGTATGTTCACACGTCCATACCGTCGAATTCCGCCCACCACCTGCCAAGAACATTCCATTCATTCTCACCGATGGCCCAAGCTCCCATCGTATTGTATTGGTCATTGACGCTGATGAAGAATTCGTACTCAACGATGTCTTTGATGAGGATGAAAAACTTTGGAGAGTTCATCAGATTGAAACGACTGATGGAAAACAACCAGAACATGCTCTCGCTACCGATATTGAGCGAATTACGGCCATTCGCACGGACAAAGTTCGTGTTAAAATGACGTTGACGAGAGGAGAAGACTCATTCTCCGAAGTCATCATCGTCCCTCAAGAAACGACTTTTACAGCGTCCAAACTCATGGAACATGAGGGAGAAACATGGCGTATTCGAGCCATCCACACTGGAACCGGTCGCACTCTACGAGGAACCGTCCATGCCCCTGATATCAAGCGAATGTATCTCCATGAACCTCCACGACCGGAGTACTTTGCTCCGCGAACACCTCGCGAACGTCGGCAAGCATGGAAGGAAGGAAAATTGGGCCACAACCCTAATCCTATCCGTCCTAAGGATGAGATAAAAAGTGGAGTCGCACCTTCATTCAAACGAAGGAAACAGCCACGCAGGTGATTATGGACGGTTCGTCCAAGGCATCAAAAATGCCTTAGCTACTTGTGTACCAATCGTTGGATTTTCTTTGAGTCGGCGTATACTGTACTCGTACCACTTTTGGCCATACGGGATGTAAATGCGTGTGCGGTGGCCTTGACTCGCAAGTTTCCTTCGCATCGGCCCACGCACACCAAGAAGCATTTGAAATTCATATCCTGGTCCTTTATGCCGACGACTTTTGTTGGCATTAGGACGTGGGTCTTCTTTTCCGGGACCCATCCCAAACGATTCAAGAGCGGATTTAGAATATTCAATCACTGGAACGTCATGGCTGGCGATTGCGACATACGCACCAGCCTCGAGCATTCGGTCGATGCAACTGTTTGTAGCATCAACGATGTCTTTGTATTGAGTGAAGGAGATATCGTCTGGCTCCAAATAGATGCCCTTACAGATACGATAGTCGGCCAATGGCCCAAGTTCTTGTTCTAAATGTGAAATATCCCCAAGCGAACGGAAGAGACGCCCTTGAATCACCGTCCCCACGTTGGTCAGCCCTTCAGAATGAAGGTCTTTGACCACCTGAATGGTATCCGTTGTGACCCGATGGTCCTCCATGTCAAGACGGACAAACATATCGTTCTTTGAAGCCAATTCCACAAGTTTACGAATATTATCCATACCCTTTTGTCTGTCGATGAGGAGACCGAAAGCAGTAGGTTTGATGCTGAGGTTTGCATCAAATTGCCCCGCATGGATGGCTTCGATAACCCGAACATATTCGTCGTAGAAAAATTGCGCCTCATCCATTGAAGTGATTTCTTCGCCCAACACGTCGATGGTAAAACACGTCCCTTCTCCAGAAAGTCGTTTCATGATGGCGACAGCGTCTGAGAGGTCGGGTCCAGCGACATATCGCCTGCTGACCCAACGGACAAACCATTTGGGCATGCGGACGGTTGCCCCTACAATTGTGCGAGATACCCAGCCCACCATGCTTCTCTCTCCTTAACGGCGCTCTTTGACCCTTTGTGTTTAATTCTCAATTAATCCAAGCGCTACCAAAAACGTTTTTGAAGTCATTAGTGGGAGATCGTGAGCCGTCAAATAGTCCCTAATGGCCTGGCGCTGCCAGCCCTTGAACGATTTCTTATCCATGTAAACAACAACGGTTCCCCCTGGAAAAGCCTGCTGAGTTGAACGGACTGCTTCTTCAATAGCTTGTGCCCAAGTTCCTCCCGGAGGGCCGTCCTGTTTTACAAAAGGTAGAGCATAAGTTGCAAGCATATGGCCGAGCCAAACTCCATCATAACTTGCGAGGACATTCGCACGAGGAGCATAATGACCACCTCCAAGAGTAACGAGGACCAAGGAACCTCTATGTTCGGATTCATTCCATGAGGGCTCCGTGGATGGTTCAAACAATCCATCATGGATGATGGTTGCAAGAAGGTGAGCGGCTCCAATATGCCCCCATGTGGCTTCAGTAGACCCAACCTCAATGAACAACGAGGGGGCATCTAAGTAAGGACCATGATGAGTGACCTCTAGAGAAAGGTCAAAGTTTGAAAGTTCAGGTTGATCGGCCCATCGTTGCTTTAGCATCCTCCACCAGGGTGCAAGACGGCTGTTTGGCGGAGGGGCTCTGCCTCCGATGCCGCCGTAAGTTCCCAATTCCCCAGCCGGCATGTGTGGAATTCCAATCGGATGCAGTGTTAAGGAAGCTTGACCACTCGCAGCTGAGTGTCGTGAAGGGAAAATCACCTCCATCACACGTTCTCCCGTCGCCTCAAACCAACGGCGGTCAAGATAATTCTCGCTAAGAACATGTTCGGGGAGGTACCACATTCGTACGTTTTCTGATGCGAATGAACGGTGACCTTCCACATGAGAACCTTCATCCCAAGAACGCATTCCCCTCAAGGCTTCACCTTGATTCAAACTCGCAACATCTGAACAGTTGACAACGATGAGAGCGATCGTATTGGCGCCCATGGCTCTCCCACCCACTCCCTACATTTGACCCCACCGAGGACAAGGTTTCACATATGAAAGGCCCAACTTATGTCCATGGACGAAGGCCTGCCTCCAGCAATTCCTTTCCTCCCCTCACGGGTCCACCAATACGACGGGGGATTGTTGGTGCTGGGAATGGATGGAGAAGTACTTCTCTTGGGCGAGGAATTGAAACCTCGTTATCCTCATGCAAAGCCATTTCCGATGACCATCAGCAATTCGATCGTATTGAATGACAGACTCTACGCTACTTGGATTGACGGCGAACTTATGATGGCTCGAATGGGGTGCATACCGCTGGATTCTGCTCCAAAAAGCGGACCACCACGTGCAGACCTGAGAACAACAAGTACAGTCGAACAAGCGAAGCATCCCGAGGGAAACATCTGGTCCCATGTCCTCAACTCTGAACCTTTAGCCCTCGCTGCAAACGGTAACAGTCTGGTTTTTGTTTTGTGGAGGAAGGGTCTTTACGGACTCACTCCAGAGGCTGATGAATTATGGAGAATGGCTGAACCAACATGGAACTATCCGAAAAAACGACCAAGAGATTCTGAGACCATCGCCCTTCATCTTAACGATGATTCATTCACATTGACCTCACGAGGAGGTCGAATACAACGTCGCTCCTTGTTAACTGGGACTTTGCTTGAGGAATTCATCGCTGTCGGTCCCGAAGCACCGCTTGAACATCATTTCAAACATGACTTGCATGAAATCATTTGTTCCACAACGGGTGAACTGACATGGATCCATGAGGGAAACCTATTGCGTACACTCAAACTCAACGGTCCCATTCAGTTTGCATCGTGGGATTCTACGTTAGAGGGATGGAGAATTGCAGGGTGGCGCGAAGAGTTTCTCATTACAGCAACTCGTATTGAACGCCAACAATGGGACGAAATTCCAGTCCACATCGAACCCGTAAAAGGCGGAGCATTGGTTCTGTTCAACAATGGTACATGGCGCAACAGCCCCTTTGAAGGGACATCACCGGTTGTTGACGAAGAGGAGTGAATCGCTCACTCGTTCATGCTTGTGTGGCCGCAGCGACCGCAAGACTTCCGGTCGTTATGGTGGGCAAGAAAAACACCTGGACCACATTCTGGGCAGTGTTCAGCACGGACGAGTTTGCCGTCTTCGACTTTGTATTTTGACCACTTTGCAGAGGCCTTAGGACCGTCACCCATCACTGGTCACCTCCGTTGGAGGAATCATCGGATTTTGAAGAGCCCGAGCGGAATTGTTCATGGCGCTTGTTGATGTAACTTGGTTCTACAGCCATTGCTTCTTCTGAGCTGTAGATGTATGCAGTCCCTGTGGTCAAGGGTTGCCCGTATCGAGTTTCGCAGTCCTTGACGACAATCCACTCTGGGTTTGAACCTGGCTCGAGTGTGCGAACCAAATTCATGATATCCTTTCGAGAAGGTGTTGTTTTTCCTTCGTGTTTCCAACTGAAGGAGATTTCGATGCGGTTTAGGAGTTTATTTTCTATTCTTTCGTTAATGTTCATGGTATTCACCTCATCGAATGTTGACTTTGAGAGCATATCGGCCCGGTAGTTCTACTTTCAAGCGCTTGGCTATTTCCGAGCGACCTGGTTGCATGATGATGACGTAGCCTGTCCAATCGGAGGACACAGGGGCAGAAGGATGACGTGGGCACTGGTCGATCGGCTCTGCGAGGACGAGATGACATTCGCCACATGCAAATGGATTCTTAGCCACATCAATCACTTCCTTCGTTGTTCTTATCGATTACTTTCCACTCAGGGCATCCCAAGCCAGGTTGCTTGCTGGTGAGTCCAATCTTGGAGCGTCGAGGGTCAGAAGTATCTGGAGACAAGGATACAATTCGGGCTCGGACGAATGAACCGACGCCGATTTGCTTTCCGGTTTTTCGTCCTTCTATCATTCCCTTACCGATGTTTGCCTCTACGGTGTCTTCCATAATTTGCGACTTGTGAAGAAGAGCTTCCATTGGACCAATCCGGACGAATGCTCCAAACTCATTGATTTCGGAAACTGCCCCTTCAACGACTTCATAGTCGTCCATGCAGAAGAGAACAGCGTCGAATTGAACCCGTTGATAGATTGCTCCATCTCCGTGGATAATTCGTCCTCGTCCAATGGTTTTGTGATTGTTTGTGACGAGAATAAAGCGGTTCTGTTCGTCAAATCTACCTTCAAAAGCACTCATTGAGAGGCGGTCGATGTGCTGGTCCAATGATTGGCCCTTTCGCATGTATTCCGCAGGAATACGGATGGTGTCTTCCTTGGTTACTACCTTGTACATATTTTTCACCTCATTTGAGACTCCACTGAGGTGCGGAAAAAGACGGAAGCCATGAAGACTAATCCGTCCTTCACCGGGGTTACCTCAGGAGAGAAAGCGACCGAAGTCATTCTGTCCACCGACGACCCCTATTTAATTCAAGCGGCAGGAACTTCGTCCCACTCATGGAATCAAACGGGGATAAGGTGGCTTGTTCGAAACCTTGGGTAAATGGGGTTTTAGTAGTTCAAGTAGCCATAACCCATAACAACCCCCCGAAGGCGGTCATATATGATGTCAGCAAGCCGTGGCCCGTCAAACGCCCCTGCACGGGCAAGTTTGCTCATGGCCTTGTTGATGCTCACTGTCGTCATCTCGCCTGTAATGACCCATCAACCGCTACGAGAAAACGAAGCGGTCCAGCCGACCTCATCAGGCGAATCATGGGATTACTACGGGCAACCATGGAGCCAATATGGCCACACTCCAACGCACAACTTCACAATGCCTAACCACAGCCCCGACGGTGGCCCCGGAGAGGGTAATGTTAGCGACGTTACCGAACTCGCAAGTGTCGTTGACCCGGTAGTAAACTGGCAGGTGTTTTCCGGCGAAGAAGACGGAAGTGACGCCTATGGCTCTGTCCTTGGTGACTTTACTCAGAGCATCACCGCAACTGAAGCAGCCCTGGAACGATGTGGTATTGGAACGCTATCCCCAGTTTTGGTGTCAAGCACCGTTAGCGGAGGTGTTCGAGAAAGTTTCCTTAACATCATCAGTGGTAATGACGCCAAAATTGCTTGGAAAGCAAGCTTAGGATCCACCGAAGCCATTCGATCCACGCCAATCATCAATGATATTGATGGGGATGGTTTTCAAGAGATCATCGTCGTATACGACACAAGTGGTGCTCTGAATATTGATGTGTGGTCACCCCGTTTAACCTGTACGGAATCCAACTGGCAGACATCAGGGCATTCAAACGAACTTATGTGGTCCTACAGTGATTCTGACCTGAGGATTGGTTCACCATCGCCACATTTTGCAACATCAAACAGCAACCATAAGGCCGTCACACAGCCGCTCCTTGCTGATTTGCAACTCGATGGCACCCCTGAATTGGTTTTGTCTGTCGTGGACGACCCAGAAAACAATCCTGTCGTAAAGGTACAATCCTTTTCCCTCACTTCAACTCAACCATCCGAAGCAGTTTGGAGCGTCACCCTCGACAGAGGAACACATCCCTCTGACCCGGTTTGGGCTCAACTTGATGATTCAACCACCTCCGTATTGTTGACAACAATTGACGACACATCCGGCAACATGTGGATTTGGCAAATTGACGGTGGGACTGGCTCACTTGACTGGGAACGTGTGGCTGTCCAAGGTACAGACTCCGACTCAGATGCGCCACGTTTGCGCTTGCCTGGGCCGGTTATTACGCAACTTGATGCCGATGATGCCCCCGAGATGATTCTCACGGTTCCAACGGACGCAAACGGTCGTAGTTCAGGAAACGGAGCCCGTTTTATCGGCATGGAAATCACGTCAACCGAAGAAGTGTTCAATTTCCGAGCTCAGAACGGTTATGCTGACGCCCAACCACTCCCCCTTGACACGGACGCAGATGAGATTGCAGACCGTTTGTGCTGGGTCACTTGGTATTCAGAATCAACGATTAGTTTCAACCGCAAGGGAATGGTTGGATGTACAGACATCAGTGACGAGAATCCGGTCGTAGAATGGACCAGGGATCTGCAACGTGGAAGCGGAAATGATAACGACGAAATCGGCGTCTCACCCCCAATTAGTATGAACATTGATGGTGAAGGTACGGATGAAATCGTAGTTGCTTTCGGCCGTAGGCTATGGGCTTTTGATGGAGACACTGGAGCCTCCGCAGACATCAACGAGGAATGGTCAACATCCCTGACCATGCCTCACCGAACTTGGGCTGCACCTGCAGCAGGAGATGTCGATGGAGACGGCCATATTGACCTCCTATACGGAGACACCCTCGTATCGCATCGTGCACCAGACTTTGCCCCATCTGCGGACAACCGAGGAATTTCCTTCAATCCTGCACAAGCCGACCCTGGAGACACCGTCACCGTCACTGGCCAGTTCTCAAACATTGGAACAGGAGAAGCAGAAGATGACCTGGACGCTGCTCTGTATCAAAACGGGGTTGAGATGAAGAGGGTTCGTTTCACAACAAGCGAGCCGGTCTCACCGTCGGGTGAAGGCGGTCCCCTCACCTTCACAGCACAATTCGTTGCTGAATTAGGCGTTCATGAATTTGAACTCGTACTTGACCTTAACAGCAACATCAGCGAACACAGGGAAGACAACAACATAGAAACCATGACGTATACGGTTGTTGAACCCTATGTTGCACGAATTGACGGACCACTGGCTACGCCCCGAATTAACCCGGGGTCATCTCAAAGCATCAAGATCGAATTAACATCCATTGGCTCACAGACTGCTTCTTGGACCCTCACATATGATATTTCTTCGCTTCCCGACGGTTGGTCGTTTGGCCCGAGTGGTGCACAAAACCTCAATCCTGAACTGACCCCCGAACAACCGTTATCGGTGATCTTTGACGCCTCGCTGCCCTCGTCTGCTCTAGGGGACGAGTCAGGATATGTTGACCTCACGCTCCAACTTGATAGCGACCCAACAATCAATGCAACCTACAGACTTCCAGTTGAGGTATTTCGAACCCGCGGCCTGGATTTGGCTGGGCCATCTGGTGTCAACGAAACAATGGGTCAGGGAAGACCCAATACCGTTGCTAAAGCATGGTTCATGGTCGAGAATTTAGGGAATGCTCAGGAAACCACTACATCGCTAACGTGGACCGCTCCCTCATGGGGTGGGTCGCCCTCGCTCCATGATGCCAATGGAAATGAGTTGTTCTCAATCACACTTCAACCCGGAGAATCCAGGGAGTTGTTTGCCCATCTGAACACACCGAGTAGCGCATCTTGGGGCTCCCAAACCGAAACGACCCTGACCCTTTGTCTCGGCAGCGGCGAAAACTCTCTTTGTGAATCTCTTGAAGTTGCCTTTACCGCCGTCAAAATATCGGCCATGCCCTCACACCATCGTTCACTTCCTAATGCTACGTTGTCATGGCAACTTGAAGGGAACCTACCCGGTACGGGAATGATTCAGTGGAATATGGCTCAAGCTCAGATGCTCCATAGTGAATGGCAGTGGTCCACAAGTGGGGACTGGAGCATTAACGGGACATTCCTCGAAGCATCTGGAACCGGTGGACAGGCGATTGGTGGCTCACTCACCCTGTTCCTCCCTCCGGATGCTGAACCTCAACGGCATTCCTTCATTGAATTGGATGATCTAGACAACCTCCTTGAACTCAACATATCCTTGCAGGTACTCCAGATTTTCCGGTCAAATGTTTCAATTCTTGAACCACTTCCTGCGGAAGAAGGGGGTGTCCTCTCTCTCAACGTATCTGAGGAGCACATGTTCCTGGTTTATCTCGAAAATCCAGGTAACGGTGAAGACACGTTCCTGCTCACTGCCGAAGCCCGAACGCATCAAGTCTCGGTCACACCTGATGTCAATTTCACTTATTTTGGTGATGATAACAACCACTACGAAGCAACGCTTGGCGCAAGGTCGACCGGCGTGGGGCGAGTTGACGTATCCCTATCTCAAGAAATTCCTGCACAGGTGCCCTTCGTGTTGGAATTCACATGGACGTCTCTTGGAGGCGTGGAGATTGTTCATACGACCTCCGTATTGATTCAAGCCGCACCGAGCAGGGAATGGAGTGTTGCGAACGCTGATTTACAAAACCTTACGGTATACCCAGGAGATGAAGTCACCATCAACCTGACTGGAGTGAACCTAGGAAACGCACCAGACACCCTCACCCTTGACCCCATCTTGTCGGTTGAGCACATGGGTTCTGACACCACCCTATGGTCTGCTTTACCGTCCACGAGCGATATCGTCGACATCAATCAATCCACAAACGGAACGGTGACGATTCTTATTCCTGATGAAGCATGGCAGGGGACCGAAACAACGGTTATGATTCAACACAAATCGAACGGATTTGTCCTTGGACATACGAACGTCTCCTTGACGGTTGGACAAACATTTGGTTGGAAACTCAACCTTACTGACGCCCAACTTGAAATCGACCCAGCAGGCCAGAACATGACACTCAAATTGGAACACCTGGGCAACGGGTATGAAGTTCCCTTCTTCAGCAAAGCCGCAGCGGGGTGGAACATCACTCTCCCAAATGACCACTCCGAAATCTCCCCGTTCGCCACGGATACCTTGGTCGTACATGTCCAACCACCTGCGGACGCAGTAGCGGGGGAAGTCGGAATGATTTCCATTCGAATCTCTAATGAGGACCTATCAGGGCTGGTAGTCGAGGAAGTTCCAGTTCGAATTGGTGCTGCACCAAACATAACCGTGGACCATAGAAGTTCGTGGATGGTTTCAGATGAGGGTGGTTACCCAACGGCGTGGGTTGAAAACAATGGAAACGACATCGCCTTGCTCTCTTTTAGCGTAAGTGGGCTCCCAGAAGGATGGACTACACAACAAGGTCACCAACTTGTATTGGCCCCAAACGAGATCAAAGGAGTTCCTCTTAACTTGCAACCAGCAGCAGAATGGGACGGGCAGCGCTTCTTGGTAGCCCTTCATGTAGACCACCCACTTCTTGGAACAACAATGCATGACATAGAAATTGAACGCTCCGTCGTATCCTTCTCGCAATCCCCTGTAATTGACGCATACATCGGCGTGAACCGTTCAGTTTCTCTCAATGGACACAGCCTGAGCAATTGGGCCTACACCTCAAGTTTGGATGTTCAAGAGGCACAAGGCAGTCTCCTCTTTACGCAACCGACAACTTCAGGAGAGATTAACGTTGAATATTCTAACGGAACCACAGAAGGAACGCTTTCCCTCTATATTGTGGCACGAACCTATCCAGATTCTTCAGCAGCATGTGAATTGGACCTTCAGGCCCTGACGGACTTAGGGACTGAGCCATTGGATGGACTGATCGGCACCTGTGAACTTATCGCAGGGGAGGATGAAGATTTGCGAGCGGTCATCACAGCCATCACATCGGATGGAGAACGAATACCTCTCGAAGATACTTCTTGGTTCGTCCCTGCAGGGGGCAATCGTACCATTGACATTACTTTGGACAATTGGGACCCTGCTCCAGGAGAATTTGTGATTTCCATTGTCATTCTGGACCAATACGGCCGGACACTAAGCCAAAATGAACAACCAGTAATCGCCCGAGAAAGCGGTTGGAATGTTGGAATCAGTTCGTTCAGCAGTGAGGGTTCAATCACTGTAGGAATCAACAGAGTTGGATACGAATTGCTTGACCAATCGGTATGTCGTCTTACTGTTGAAGCAGAGAGCGGATGGTCAATTGAATACGTAGTTGATGTTGCAAATTCTGATTTCGCTCCTATCTTTTTCATCGAAGACCCTGAAGTTTTGAGTAAGGATGACAAACTAACCGCCACCATTGCCTGTGGTACGCCGTATCACATTGATGACAATCCTGATGACGATTCAAAATCAATTTATTACCAACCGGAAAACATCCTAAGCGTGTCATCAAGTGATGCTGGGTGGATTGTTGGGATCGCCTCAGTGGTTCTTGCCTTGGCTTGGTTTGGTGGGATGATACGACCGCAGGAGAAGCGGGTTGATGGGCCGACCAGCAGCACACAGCAAGCAACGTCAACATCAGCAGCAACCCCTCAACCCTCATCCGATGATATCGAAGTTGTTGAGCAAGAGGAAGACATCAGCGTTGAAGAAATTCAGCCCATTGCAATTGAAGAAAGTTCCATTGAGGATCAGGTGTTGCCCAGTACAATTGAGGTGTTTGATGCCCCAGAACCCGTCGATGCATCCCCAAGCGGACGGCTCGCATCCCTACGTTCAGAACTTGGCGAAGGTGAAGAGGCAGAACCAAGTGAACCCCTTGAAGACAGAATGAACCGCTTCTTTGGCAACTGAAGAAAGTTGAACCAAGCCCTTATGACGGTTCGGCAGGGGGCAGAAACCATGGAAGACCTCCCGCTCGCCTCCACATCACCGTTTTACACGCTTGATGCATGTAATGGTTCACTGGCAGAGAAAATCATCGATGCGCTCGAAGGTGTTAACGGCGATTCAGCAGCAGATTGGGAGAAGCTTGTTACCGAGGAAGGGGCACTCCTTACCCGTCTTAATTCACAAGGAATTCAACGTCCACATGAACTCGCATCAATTGATTGGGATCAAGCCACACTCTTGTTCACTACGACCATTGAACTTTCTAAGGATGGACGACCAGTACCCCTTGGAGAATTATTGACACGAGAGCGATTTGGAAGGTTTCCGTGGGATGACGGTTCACTCCTCGGTTATCTCCTCGCCTACATCAGACCAAACCGTGCGATAACGGAAAACGATGGACAAGATATCTATGACAGCATTGTCTCTCTATTGACTAAATTAACATCGTATTGTACCGAGCAGCATCGCGGACACAGAAATTATGAAGATGGTTTTGGTGGCATGAACATCAAAGGATTCATCACGACAGATGAAGTCAAACTTCTCCGTAGAAACCTATCCAGTCGAACCTGGACTGCTTCGTATGATGAACCCCTGGATGGTGGTGTTGCTGATGCTGCTAAACACTTCATGACCTTGCTTAAGTCTGCAGAACGCAGGGATGTAGGTGTGATGTTTCGCACCCATGCTTAGGTTCAGAACGATTGAGAAGTGAGCCGCTCGTACATTGATGCATACAGAGCAGCCGTTTCGTCAATAACCGATTGCGGAAGTGCTGGAATCGGAGGCTCTTCTCCACCTTGGTCACGGGCAATTTTGAGTTCGGTTTGGTGACCGGTCCCAATGTAATGAGAACGAACGAATTCTTTGGAGAGTTCAATGCATTCACCATTAGCATAGGCTTCCGAGTCCCACCATCGGTCCTCATCGAGTGTCCCAAAGGTATCAACAAGAACTACTTCACGATTATCGCCCAGTGCAAACTCTTTCTTACCGTCAACGTGAATAAGTCCATTTTTAGCCGCTTCTTCTTCAATGATCTCATCGACTGCAAGTGCTGCTTTGACAATGGCCTCGTATTCTTCTTCAGTAATGTTAGAGATCGCCAAGGCTTCTTCGCGACCGATATTTCGATCAAATTTCTCGAACTTTGTTGTCACTTCAACGAATGGTTCATTCAGTTTAACACCGTATTCACAATTCGGGGAAACGCCGAGTTGCTCAGCAGTTAATTCTCCTCGTTCATACCTTCTCCAAGCGGATCCAGAAAGGTAATGCCGAACGATAACTTCGAGGGGGACAAAGACCCATTCCATATCCCGAGGAATGGCTCCAGGTTCTTTGATAATCTCAACCTTACGAACAAGACATCGATCCGCACCGTTAACTTCAACCAAATGAGTTTTGCAAATCCCAGCAGCTTCGACCAAATTAAACCAGTGCGCAGTGGTCCGGTTCAATGATTCTCCCTTCCGAGGAATGAGAGAGGGTATGATTTGGTCAAACACAGATATCTGATTTGTAAACCGAAATTCCAACATGTTTGGATCATCGGTTGACCATACTTGCTTCACTTTTCCTTGGTAGAGCATTTCTCCCATGTGTTTTGGTTGGGAAAACAGCCTTTGAACCTTTCACATGGTCCGAACGGTAGATCGTCACAAAAATCCGAGGGCATCTTCAATACGATTCAGTTCAGGTCCAGTGGTTTTTGTGCCAGAAACAGCACCAGTATTCGAGGCACAGACACCAGCGCCAACGTATGGAGATCCGAAGGAGACGGTTCCCACCATTGGCGGTACGCCGAGAATTCCTTCGATAAGCATCGCTTCATCAGGAGTGACGTCGGGATGAAGAATAACGCCCTGGTCGTTAGCAACGGCAAGGCTTCCGACAACATCATGGCCGGCAACTGTTGTAGGAACGATGTCAACACCAAGAACTTCAGCAAGAATCTCAAGTCCATCGTGAGGAATACTGGGCGAGGCCACTGCACCGTTCTCGTTGACAACGAGAAGGTTTCCAGCAGTGTTCACACCGCCTTCCATGACCACCACGTCCCCGAATGCTGTCAACTGGTCAATATCACCTTCAGTAGCGATGTCGGCAACGGCGATTCCGCGTTGATTCCCACAAATAAGTGCCCCAATTAAATTGGAACCACCAATGGATATGGGGTGAAGTTCAAGCTCAAGAGCCTGTTCAATTTTTTCAAGGATTGGAGTAGGCATTTCAGGAGGATGGAACACCACACGTCCGACACTGGCCAAATGGATACCAACTTGGTCGCTTCCAAAAATGTCTACTGTATCGATCGGCATGGGATTACTTCCTTCTGTGTGTGTTGGTTCAAAAACATGGTGATGGTTGAAAGAACGCAAAAAAGGCCGGTCTCCATGGAGGAGAACCGGCCTTAAGCGCCCTGACGGGTCGAGGATAGATCCGGGGTGAAAAGAGAGGGGCACAGTGACTTCCTTTCCCGTGGACTCTCGTACCACAGTAATGGGAGAGACGCAGAAGGGCTTGACTTCTGGGTTCGGAATGGGACCAGGTAAACACCTTCGCTGTGACCGTGCACCCATCTCTTTTCGAATCGGATCTGAGGTGCGACATAGCGTCGCTAATGAATAGGCATGATATTTTAGACGAAGGGCACTCATGGTGCGGTTACATACACGGAAAAAGATGCTCGAACATTAGTGCTGCTGGACTGAATACGTCGCCGAAGCTTCGTACTTACATCCGCAGTCTATCATCTCGTCTTTTACGAGCGTTCTGAGGTGTCTCGTCTTTGGGGTGGCTTCGAGCTTAGATGCTTTCAGCTCTTATCCTTCAGGGCGTGGCTACCCAGCATTGCCTTGCCAGACAACTGGTAAACTAGTGGCCCCGAGCCCTCGTTCCTCTCGTACTAAAGGACCCCTTCCATCAGACACCTTACGCGATTCTACCACCAAGCAACAAACCTGTCTCACGACGGTCTAAACCCATCTCACGATCCCTTTTAATGGGCGAACAACCCCACCCTTGGGTCCTGCTGCAGACCCAGGATAGGAAGAGACGACATCGAAGTAGCAAGCCACCAGGTCGATGTGAGCTCTTGCTGGTGACAACTCAATTATCCCCGAGGTAACTTTTCTGTTATCTACCGGCCTCAAATATAAGCCTGGTAGGTTCGTTAGGCCCTGCTTTCGCATCGTCGATCCTTATTGTGCGGATCCACGTCAAGCCAGCTTTTCCCCTTACAGTTAACGGTGGAGTGCTGAACCACCTAAGCTGACCTTTGGGCACGCTTGTTAGGTTTTCGAGCGCGTGGCGCCCCACCCAAACTGCCCACCAATCGGTGTTCTCATTAAGAGTTAGCATTGTTACCTTCCAAGGGTGGTGTCTCTTCTTTCGACTCCCCCCAGGACTGGCGTCCCAGGGATCAACATCTCCCACCTACACAGTACATGGAAAGCGACAATGCAACGACAGGCTGCAGTAAAGCTCTACGGGGTCTTCGCTTGCGGGTAGAATGTACTGGACTGTGCGCCAGTAAAGTCAATTTCGCCGGACATATCGCGGGGACAGTGGAGCCCTCGTTGGACCATTCATGCAAGTCGCCAATTAAGCGACAAGGTATTACGCTACCTTAAGAGGGTCATAGTTACCCCCGCTGTTTACTGGTCCTTCGTCAGGTTGAAACCCGATTTAAGATACCAGCACTGAGCAGGATTCAGGGACTATACACAACCTTTCGATCTGGCAGTCCCCTATGTTTTTATTAAACAGTCGGAGCTCCCTAGTCACTGCGACCAGATTGTTCCCAATCTGGCACTCCTTCTCCCGAAGTTACGGAGCTATTTTGCCGAGTTCCCTCGCGATATTTGTATCCGATACGCCTTAGGCTACTCACCCAAAAACACCTGTTTCAGTTCTCGGTACGGTCACCTTACACGGCTTTTCATGGGACCTGGGACTTTCTTTCCTTCTCACTGTGACAGTTCTCCAGAAATTAGTTATCGATGGACCTGGCATATGATCCATCGACTTTGCCCAAGCCGTCACCATATATTGTGTAAGGGGCATACGAATATTAACGCATTTCCCTTTCGATCATTTCGGTTAAGAATGACCTTAGGACCGGCTAACCCTCGGCTGATAAACAGTGCCGAGGAACCCTGGTTTATAAGGCGGTGCGGATTCTCACCACACTGTGCTGCTACTCTTCCCAAGACTCTCATTAGTACACGGTCCAGTAGACCTCAAAGCCTACCTTCCACCCATGCACTACGCCGCGTTACCACATCATCTTTCGATGGTCTGAAGTATCGGTAATCAGTTTGAGCCCCGTCCCTTTTCCCGGCCCGCAAGCTAGACCAGTGATCTGTTACGAACTCTTTCAAGGATGGCTGCTTCTAAGCCCACCTTCTGGTTGTTTTCGACCACGGACACGGTTTGTCTGTGACACTTAACTGATATTTAGGGACCTTAACTTCAGGCTGGTTTGTTCACCTTGCGTAATGGTAGCTTACCCACCATCACTCACTGCTAGTATCTACAACGATTACACCTTCGGAGTTTGGCAGCACGCCGAGGGATCGCTCCCCCTAAACGCACAATCAGTGCTCTACAGCGTAATCAATCTCCACTAACGTCTACCTACGAGTAGTTTCACGCGGAACCTGCTATTGCCCAACTCGATTGGACTTTCACCCCTATACCCAGCTCGTCCGAGCGATTTGCAGATCAGCAACGGTTCGATCCTCCACCCATCTTTCAACGGGCTTCAATCTGGCCAGGCATAGATCGTCGGGCTTCAGGTCCTCCACCATTGACTCCAAGCGAGCACACTTCGTCCCTCACAGTAAACTGCTGCGGACTTGTCGGTTTCCCTTCGGCTTCGTGGATCAACCACTTAACCTCGCCAATGATCAAGACTCCCTGGGGCATTTTTCTAAACGCACGACTGGACGCTGCTCATATCTTCGCTTTCACGCCCAATCAGCCTGTACCCAACTGGTTTCACGTTCTTTTCACATCCCGCTAAGGATACTTTTCAGCTTTCACTCACGTTACTTGTAAACTATCGGTCTCGAGTTGTATTTAGGATTGGAAGTATTTGCCTCCCATATTCACACGCGATTTCCAACGCATGCTACTCTGTGACAGTCACGTGGTCATATTATGTACGGTTACGGGACTTTCACCCTCTATGGATCCGCCATTCCAGGCGAGTTCACCTTCCATAACTTAGACAAAAGACTGCCAACCACATCTCCCTCTCTTTCGATTTGGGATTCGGTTTGTCCTGATCCGTGTTCATTCGCCACTACTAACGGAATCTCTATTGATTTCATTTCCTCCACCTACTAAGATGCTTCAATTCGGTGGGTTCCCTATCGCTAATGCGACCGTTTCCGAAGAAACAGGAAGTCCTATTCAGCCATCTGCGGATCTTAGGCATACATGCGCCTACCCGCAGCTTATCGCAGCTTGTCACGACCTTCATCGGCACTCGAGCCGAGCGATCCCCCAGTTGGGTTGTAGCATCACATGTGTATGTTACCACACCATATGAGTAACCCTTCGGTATCTATATCATGCCTATTCGGCCTCCTCAGAAAACCACCTCCTCGGGGTGATTCTCCTCAGCCCTACCCCCGCCATGACGTGCATAACAGGGTGCTAAGCAACCCCCCGACCTACCGCCCGTATATGAAGAAATCGGTTCGCTCTTGTACTGAAACTGTGGCACAGGTCGCTGATTTAGGTTGCGAAATTGCGATTTTAGGCTTATAGGCCTCAATTGGCCTTGGTAAACTGAGAAAGGTTCTCTTGAGCGATGGGGTCGTCACCTGCTTTCCGGAAAGTTTCCATGGCCTGGGAAAGTTGACCGAGATGGAACATTGCGACGCCCGCTGAGTTCAGTCCGCTGGTTGAATCTGGAGTGCGTTGGTTGTGGACGTTCATGATCCCAAGCGCCTTTTCCGAACGCCCGCTTTCGATGAGAGCATGGGCGAGATTGAGGAGAATCTCGCCTTCTGCAGGTGCATTCTTGGCCGCCTCCCTGAGAGCGAGAATTGAAGATTCAAATTGTGCATCGGCCATCTCACGCTGCCGTTCATCATCACCGTCTTTCATGTCCAAAGCTCGTTGAAGAAGAGCGATGCCGTAGTTGTTGAACACATAAGGGTCAGTCGGCTTTTTTGATGCGATTTTCTGGAATGAGCGGGCTGCTTGGACCCATTGCCGGTTGACAAGAGCATCAAAGCCAGCCTGGAGGAATTCATTGAGTTCCGGATGGCCTGTGATGTCTACACCCATGGCCATAATCGGATGCAATTTGAGGCGGATCGTTTGCTTAGTTTCCCCGGTTGGCGCAGCCTCCAGCGGAGAATAGAAGACGGCAGCAGGCGAGTCGCTTTCGTGGTCGTAGACGAGGACATCATCGTCAAGAGAATCATAAGTGACCTCAATAACTTGGTCTCCTTGATCGTAAATTTCTTCATAGTTAGGAATAGGAGCATCAATTTTCCAATAATCCGGCACATCCAATGCTTCCGGTTCCAATGATTTCACCAATCGAGCAGAATCAAGACGAACGGGCTCTGGTGTGGAAGGCTGTGCGATTGCAACAGCCGGAACAGGCTCTGGAACTGCTTCGAGCAGTGGTGGGTCCGGAATCAATGGAAGTTCTACCATCGGCTCTGGGACTTGTGTTACCGCCTCAGCCGGGGGTGCTTCAGGAGCAGGAGCAGGAGCAGGAGCAGGAGCAGGAGCAGGAGCAGGAGCAGGAGTGGGCTCGATTGCTTCTTCTGGTAGGCCGTCCCCGTCGGACTCAAACGGTATACCTTCAGCGAAGCTTCCAATTCCGAACGGTAATCGGGAACTTACGACATTGGATTCCCCTTGAAAACCAAAAGGCAGACTTTCTGTACCAGGGAGCCCTTGTGGAGCGCCGTCCGATTCCGGAGCAGGTGGCTCAATACCTTCGAGTTCATACCACGATTCAGCGGCATCATCAAGTCCGGGAACTTCGGATGGAAGGCCTTCCTCAGCCAGCAATGTTTGTGATAAATCAATTCGTAATTGACTCCCACATGCAGGACATGCGGACCCTCCTAGCGAGAGCAATCCACAGACTTCACACTCAAACATACGGCCTGCCTCAAACCTTGGGACTCGCCGTCTGCCTTGAAAGCAACGCTCTGTTGACCTTGTTTCATTCTTCTTGGCGTAGTCGACCCACAATCTCTCCTGGGATCGATTTAACGTCGTTGACGAGAGTTACAATTGCATCCAAGTCGTCATCAACCAGTGCATCGGCTAGACTCTTTCCCTTCTTGCGGCCACGCATGACCTGGAGAACGATACTCACCGTTGTTACAAAGATCAAAGCGAGCTTGATCATGGATTCACTGCCATCCCTACCGACCACGTAAACGAGGAGCATGTAGAACGATACGATGAAGGTGCTGATAATCATTACAGGGAATCCTGCCTTGAAAAATTCATTGAACGAGATTGGGTAACCTGCCTCTTCCGCCATCCCTGCCGTGACAACGTTTGCAGATGCCCCAATGAGGGTTCCATTGCCTCCCAAGCAGGCCCCAAAGGCCAGCGCCCAAATCAGTGGGCTAAGAAGGTAAGAGCCCAAATTTTCGGAAATTTGGAGGACAATTGGAATCATGGTTGCAGTGTAGGGGATGTTGTCAATAAATGCTGATGCAACGGCAGAAACCCACAATACGATGAGAATAGCTGCTGCAAGTCGTACCGTTTGGCCTTCGGGCGTATCGTCACCAAAGTACGCAATGGCTTTCTCAACGTACTCCCCAATGAAGGCTATGACTTGCAGTTCCTGTAGAGAATGAACCAATACGAACAATCCTGCAAAAAAGAGGAGTGTGGCCCATTCGACCTTTTCCAGCGGCTTTTCAAGTTCATGACGATCGGTTGCGAGAAGCATCAATACCGCACCAACAAGTGCAATCCATGAAACTGCGATGTGGGTGATCGGGTGAAGGAAGAAATTGATGATCACGAGGATGAGAATGGAACCGCTTACTTTGAGCATGGCTGGGTCCTTAATTCCGTACTTCGCTTCCAATTCAGCTACATCTCGAACTCGAGTACCGGAAAATTCCTCTCTGTAGAACCATTTGATGAACATAAATGAGGGAACAACGGTCATAAGGATGCCCGGTGCCATTTCTATGATGAAGTCGTTAAAGGTCACACCTTGAGCGATCATTTCTTCGCTAAAACCTCCACCATTAGGAGACTTTGCGTTTCGAATGGCAGACTCGGAAAGTCCGGAGCCGATCATAATGTTGGGTGGGTCACCGATCATTGTGGCTGCGCCACCAATGTTCGAAAAGAGAACCTCGGAAATCAAAATCGGAATGGGCTTCAAGTCCAGTACCTTAGCAAGTTGAATGGTCACAGGCGTGAGGAGCAACATGGTTGTGACGTTGTCAAGGAAGGCTGAAAGAACGGCGGTTACCGAACAAAGGATGACAACAAGGGTCCAGATTGACCCTCCACTTTTCTTGTAAGCGAGAACGGCAAAGTACTCGAATACTCCCGTATGTGAAAGGATTCCAACCATCACCATCATACCGAGAAGCAGCCCAATGGTTTCCCAATCGATCATGGTCGTGACCTGAGCCAACGAAAGAGCAGCCTCCTCAGTGTAGTAGTTGAGAGCAAGCATGGCCACCAAACCACCAACTGCAGCGGCCAAAGTACGATGAATCACTTCGGTGATGATCAGAGCATAAACTCCAAGGAGAATGGCGAGACCAACCCACACGGCCTGGGTTTCAAGACCTTCTCTGATGTGCAAATTGAGGTCAATACCACCACCGCCTCCAGCTCGAGATGAACCGACGAAGATCATGGAACCGACAAAAATCAGTAAGCCGAAGGAAATGCTGCGACTTTTATTGGAAAGGAGATTGGAGTTCACTGGAATGCACCTATTATTCCTAGCCAAAGGGGTTCTCCCTTTGACCGTTTGCCTATGGACTGCTTAGGAGCGCCACAAAACACCAATATTTCCACGCTGCAAAACAAGGGTAGATTTCGTCTCATTTGCAATGTAAGCCCAGACCTCAGAGCGCTGTTCTCTCTCGAACAATCCCTTGTTCATCTTGACCTTTACGAGTTCTCGGGACTTTAATTGATTGACGACCTCTTCAATCACCGTATCCGTTAATCCGGATTTCCCAATACGAACGCTTGGGTGGAATTCACGTGATTTTGCTTGTTTGAGTACACGGTCAGGAACAGAAGACATTACTTTTCACCTCGTTGAAGTCGATGGTGTTTCGGACCGCCACCAAACCTCCGAATCGTCCCACACTTAAGACAGGTAGTAGTCCGTTGCCCTAGGCGAATACGGACCCTGAGACGACCGGGTAGCGAATGCGCTGCCCAGCATTTTCTGCAAACAAGGTGTCGGGAATGTTGAGGCAATGAAAGTCGATGCCGCCGTGATACTTTCATGAGATGGACGGCAGCAGAATCAACGACATCGATGGTGTAATCCTGCGGATTTGATAGAATTTCAATCAAATGAGTTTGGGCAACTTCAGCCGCTGCACCACGTTGTTGGCGCTGATTTCGACGACGATTTCGGGCCATTCTCTAAAGCCTCAGTCCAATATTTCTAGCAAATCTTTGGTGATGTCAGCAATATCTCTATCACCGTCTACTGGGAAAAAAAGACCGAGGTTATCGTACCAATCAGCCAACGGTGAAGTTTGCTCATGGTAAGCCCCAAGCCGAGTTTGAACGGTCTCTGCATTGTCATCAGCCCTACGCTTTTCGACATAGGAACCGCATGAACAGCCATCATCGGGTACCGGGTTGAACGTATCGTGGTAAACGGTCCCGCAGGTTCCGCATGTTGAGCGCCCACAAATTCGTTCAACAATTCGCTCATCAGGGACTTCAATGGCCAAAACGTGAGTGATCTCTGTTAAATTTTGAAGGGCTTCTGCCTGAGGAATGGTACGTGGAAACCCATCGAACATAACACCGTTAACGGCATCCTTGTGTTTGATTCGTTCTTCAATTAAACCTAAAATAATGCCATCTGGAACGAGCGCCCCTCGGTCCATGAACGATTTCGCATCTAACCCAATCGGACTGCCTTCCTTCAACGCAGCCCTTAGCATGTCACCGGTGGAGACTTGAGGGAGCCCCGTATGTTCCATGATTCGCTGCGCTTGAGTGCCTTTTCCAGCACCAGGGGGTCCAAAGAGTACAATGCTGCCCATGGCCGGCCTATGCCTTCATCCCTTTCAAGATTGACACGGAATTAACCTTGACGCTGAAGCCACTGATGGCCGTAATGTGTCCATTGTTCCATCGTCCATCCGGGGGGGAGTCCTGATGGGGGCAAGGGTGGGCCTTGGGCAATTGGAACATCAGGCTGAACCGGGACGATGGGCTGAACCGGTTGGGACGGAAGTGGGAGAGGCGGCAAGGCCTTTCCAGCCACAGGTAGACCTGCGAGTGGGACGCCCATTGGAGGCATGCCCGCAGGAGGCATTCCAGCAGGAGGCAATCCAGCACGAGGCATACCTGGTGGAAGACCAGCGGGGACTGCGGCGGGAGCAGAGGGTAGATCCATCGATTGCATGAGAGCTTTTGCAATCTCATCCTGACTGACTTCTCCACTTGTTAAATCGTGGACTGCACTACTGATGTCCAAAACTTCATCCCTTCTCGCCCCCATCGTATCTGGGTTTGTATGAGAATCGGGAGCAACGAGTTCTAAACCATCGTCTTGGAGTTCACCTGACCGTTTTACGCGACGGGCAACAACAGCCAGGGCAAGGATGACAACGCCAAGAATGGACACCGTCACCCCGGTGGATAGCCCGCTGAGAAGACCTTGATTACCAACTGCTGCCTGTACACTCGCTTCGATAGCATAGGTTGTAAGCTGTTCATCTCCCGAATAGACCGTAATGGTTAACGAACCGATGGCCCTTGAGACATTTTCTTTCGGAGATAGTTTCACGGTGACGGTCACGGAATCCCCAACCGCAAGGTCGGTTATTGAGTCTGGTGTGACAGCAATGGTCCAGTCGCCCCTTTGCCCACCATTTTTATCCAACATCTCTGCTCCGAGAGAGCCTGTGAGAGGAACGTTACCATCGTTGAGGAGAACGAATTTTTGGCTTGCGGACCCATCCCTTGAAATCCCTTCAAGAGGCCTAATCGTCTCATCTTCAACCGTAAGATTAGCGTAGGTAGACTCCAACACACCGACCGTCAGCATTTCGGAAGCCTCAACAATTCGACCTGCATTGGTTCCGGTTACGGACACAAGGATCTCAAAGGAGTTCGCAGAAGCGTTGGTTTGAACCGGTGGTGTGAGACCAAGGCGAACCACTTTCTCTTCCCTTGGTTCCAGGTAAAGAATTGGATTTGCAAAACCTATTGACCATCCATCTGGTGTCAAACCGTGTGTCCATTCCAATCCGAGTTCTGTATTTCCTGTGTTTTTGATAGAGAACTCGCAATATGTAAACCGGTCGCTGATAACCACGTCAAACTGACCGCTTTCGGGGCCTATCAATCTGAGAGCCAATTCATCGCGAACGACCAGCTCGGTTGTATTGAGGCGGAAATTGGAGGACGAACGCTCCGTGCGGATGCTGAAGCTGTTTGAGTCACCTTCTGCAGCGGTTATTGGTACCGTGAACACGAGCATAACAACGGTGGATTGACCCGGTAAAATGCTGAAACCAAGTGTTCGGGTATCATTTTGGCCATCATGGCTGACTCGTATGGCCCATAGCGGGTTGGACGGCTGAACACGGACATCCAAAGCCACAGCCAAGTTACCCGTGTTTTCAACAGTGAGATTCATGTACAATTTCTGGCCGCTGTCAACTGCATTGTCGCTGGCCAAATGTGAAGGCCCAACCCGCCCATTATCGTTGGAGAGATGAACATCAAAGGACTCTTGAGGCAGCACTTCAATGGATACCGTTTCCGTGAAGTTCATGGTCAAATCAGTAAAAGAGGTGACGTAGCATGTCACCGTATCGGTGTCACTGGCAGCAGGAATACCACCTGCAACCAAGGGCACGATGATTCGAACTGCCATGGGAAGATATTCCTGAATATTGAGTGGCTCAAAGTCCAGTTGGGAAGAGTTTGAACCCCCAAGCATGACCTGCCATCGGTGCTCTGAAAAACATTCCACACTGTATTGTGCTGGAGCATTGCCCGTGTTTTTCACGGAGATCGAGAAGAAGCTGGATGCCCCCGGTTCAGCCTCTAATCCGTTGGTTCCAGCGGCGACAACGCTCACTTGATCCAACTGTTCGACTTCAATGTAAATACGTTGACTGTGGGCAACTGTGGGTTGGAATTCATAGCGCGCTGTGATGTCTACAACATAGGTGCCTGCACGGACGTAGCGTGGGCTGTCGGGGTCTGTCATGAGGTCTGCATCAATGTCCTCAAGGCGTAGATTGATGGTATTATTTGCATCTGGTGAGCCTTGGGCAGTGAGGATGAAATTCGTTGTTTCATCAAATGTACGACTCCACTGGTCTTGACTCGGCAAGAAGAAGTCCGCTCGGTCTGGGGAGGGAACCTGTACCATTGAAGAAGAGATGACTACGGATTGATTTCCCGTACCTTCATGGAGAACGACTAACGGTATGTCAATTCCAGAATCGTTGCGAACGTCGAGAACCATGTTGGCATTTGACTCCCGTTCTTCCGTAGTTTCAGGGAGGGTCCCGTTGCTGTTTGGAACAACAACCCGTACGCCTAAGGCCATGACTTCCACATCAAGTGTGAACATGTTGTTGTCCGTTCCTGCATTTGCATCGTTCATTTCAACCACTTGATCGGTCGTGTCAATGGAGATGCGAAGACTGTGAATTCCCGTTGTTGCAAATTGATGGTAGATGGTGATGGCGTCAAGTTGCCCGGCTTGCAGGCCGTTTCGTGAAGCGGTCGTCAGCGTTTGCTGAGTCGTCAAATCCTCAAAGAGTACATCGAAACCGCCAGACGGGCTCGTGCCTTGATTCATCCATGCTATACTGATGGCGATCAAATCATTGCGCAGTGGGTTGACCGATGAGGGAACGATACTACCGTCAAAGACAACGAGGTCTGCTTGAGGTGTTGGAGTAGCAAGGGCTGACAAGACAAGACCAAAATCTTGGGTCGTCCCACCACGGTGCAGAACCTTCACGATCCATTGACCCTGGCCAGCGGACAGGGCACCTGGGGGAATACGGATACGCTCGACGTTGTTGACATCGTCAGCCGTCCCACCGGATGTGGTGACTCCAGCCGAGAAGTGATTCCCAATCCACTCAGCACCGTTAGGATCGACCAGAACCAAGTCCATGTTGTTAACCAACCGAGGTTGATTTTGTGGTGCATTCGCACTGCCTGCTTCGTCGGTCCATGCCAGAGTTATATCAATACCGTGAGATGGGTCAAGTGAGAAAGAATAGAGCAGACCAAATCCTGGAGAGAGGGGTTTGTTATCGTCGAAGAATGTGTTCAATGGAGTCGCTCCGTCCATGGGTAGAACCGTTCTTGAGAGGTCAACTTGACCCCACCCTTCATTCGCATTTGGAATGTCTGGAGTTCCCAAATCTTGGGCTCCGTTAATCATTGCAGCTTTAACGAGAGAACTTGTTGGAGAACTCACTCCTGCTTGCTCTCGGATGAACTCACGAGTTAATGCCGCAACGCCTGAGGCCACCGCAGTGGCTTGTGAGGTTCCCGACAGTTGCATGTAATATGAATTCCCGGTAGAATGCGACCCAGTAAGGCATGAAGGACCCGCAGGGAATTTCGCCTCTTCAGCCAAACCCGAACAAACACCGACTCCAGGGGCAACAAGGTCAGGCTTGATACGACCGTCGAGTGCTGGGCCATCGGATGAAAAATTAGCGACTGCGCCAGCAGCTACGCTTCCGTCAACGCCCGTTGTAGAGGCTCCGATTGCAATGGTGTTTTTTGCCGTTGCTGGAGAGGTGATTTGGGAGGCGCCCAGGCCACCTCGGTCGCCGATTGAAAAGATTGGAGTCAAGTCCGAACGGTCGTTAACATACATATCTACTGAGCGTGCGTCGGCTGTGTATTGCCCGTAATTCCCATTAAGGCCCCAAGCATTTACGGCGATTCTTGCCGTCATTTGTTCTGCATTGCTGAGAATGTCGTAGATTGAACCGATGCGCCCGAACACTCCGGTTGGGTCGTGTTCAAGAGCGTACATGACCATGTTTGCACCAGGAGCAACGCCCCGTGCAGATGAGTCACCCGTGCCGTTTCCGACAACGGTTACAGCGATGTGAGTTCCGTGACCTGAATTGGTATCGTCAGGAGAGGGGTCAAGTCCGAACTGAGTGTAGGTGGCAGCAACTCTTCCAGTCAAATCAGGATGATTTTTATCCAGTCCTGTGTCGGTTACTGCAATCATTTCACCGGAACCATCGAGGGTGAATGTGGCGTTGTTGTTGACGTCTTGAACACCAGCAATGGACCAAGCCAGAGCGTTGTGAACACGCAGTTCTGCAGAGGGTTCAGTCCAGATGACTCGGCCATCATGAGCGATGTTTCTCAGAAGCGTTAGGCCTTCCCCGTCTGAAACAACGGCTCGACACAACCAGGCATCGCACCATGCTTCATCGGCTCCATAGCGCACGAGGTCTGTTGCAAGGGCGGGATATCCCCCGAAGCCTAAGTCAGATGCAGGGATGAAAGTGAGCGAGGGGGAAGTGATACCGTCTTGAATTAAATCGGGTGCAATCCTCCATTGCGGTTGTTGATGTCCAATCCAACGAATTCGGTCGTCGTTTTCGAGGAGTGTGAAGGTGTCCATGGGCGGTGAGGGGAGGCGAACCAACCATCCCTCGTCATGGAAAAAATCAAGCACAGTGAGGTCGTATTCCGCGGTCAACGCATCGAAGGCATCGCGATTTCCGTCATGAAGTTGGACCATAGCCATTCCAGTAAGTGCTGCATCGTGGTTCCGTGAAAACGATGAAAGAACATCAGGTCCGTTAGAAAGCAACGGATCAAAACTGCCCGCAGCCATATGGATGATTCCACTTGCGGGCGTCAATTGAACCGATACAAGCGACGCTTCGGGCATGGAACTCCACATTTCCTTAGCAAGTTCCAGCCGCTCTCCTTCCGACATTTCACTGGCCGTGAAGGTCGGATTTTGATCAAAGTCAATCTCCTTTTCGTTTGGTTGGTCAACCATGGTAGAAAGCGGCGTCAATACCATGAGCGCTAAGACAAAACCAAAGCCGATATTGGAGCGCATGCATTAACCAACAGCACTCCACTTTTGAAGGATGCTCTTCTGTGCGTGAACAAACACAAATATTTTGAGATTAAATTCCGTTGTAAATTGCGATTGCCGCATCGGTTCTGGCCACTGAAACTCTCCAATCATCTTCCGTACCCATGAGGGCACGAATTGCATCGACATTTTCCGGAATGACATCTGATTCTTGGTGAATCGCTTGGAAGTAATAAAGCGTGTTTCCATCGAGTTTAACACCGTCTTCCCAAACAAAAATTTCGTGCAGGTCGCCCCACTTGCGGCCGATGTCCCGTGCATACTCCATGACTTCTGCAGTGGTTGTGATGTTGGTCTCACTGCCGTTCATAATGATGATTCGAGGGTTACTCTTCCACAAATCCAGTACCGACTGGGTCGTCATACCGTGACCTTCAGGCAAGGTGGCAACGATGGAATGGCAGTGCATGAGTGTGGTAGGCACCGCAACGGCCATCGAGTTGATGGAAATTTCTGGCTTGACTGTCATGACGTCAGGACCGTGGTGAGATGGAACCTTCAATACCGGTTTTATGGCATTGATCGGGCCTTTTGCCGAATCCCCTGGATCCGCAGCACGACGTATCATGGTACATTCAACCGACAGCGAACCGCAGTGCTCATACAATGGAACCAATGTCCTGGAAAGGCCGGTGGTGTTGCATGATACAACACGAGTCCCTTGGACGTTCATGTTCTCCATGTGGTTGGCCGAGGAGGTGTACGACATTCCGGTCATGGCGTGCTTTTCTCCGCCCTGGAAGATATACTTTACACCCGCTGCGAGGTACTTCTCTTTGTTCGATGCACCAACCTTGCCCGGTGAGCAATCGACAACGACATCAGCTATTGCAAGGAGGTCCGAAAGTCCACCATCGCACTGGTAACCACCAGCAGCAAAAGCGGCGATCTTAGCCTCGTCATCATAGGTACAATACAAGGGGTATCCCTTCCTTACGGCGAGGTCGCAACCAAAGGACGGACGGGTCTTGGTCACGCCGATGATCTCCATGTCGTCTTGGGCGTCAACCGCATCTGCTACACGCTTTCCGATGGTTCCGTATCCGTTGATGGCTACCTTGATGCTCATGACCCTCTCCATGCCTTGCTCATTGAGGCCCTCAATAAACACTTCTTCACTGATAGGGTCCAAATCCATGACAAACCCTCATCAAGAGAACGGTTATTTTGATGGGCAAAGACGGGAGGATATTTGAGCAGGAACCACGAGCATAGGAACATGGCGGATGTGTCTGATGTGGTTCAGCGGTCGATGAGCATCAACGAAAAGTTGGGTCCTCGCTTGCAAGCCGCCGCAGAACAAAATGCAATTCTCAGAATCGGATGGACAAATGCAGGAGATGCTGTCCCGAAAAACGGGGAACTTGGACTCTGCCCCGGCCTTCCAAACGGTTCACGCATCCGTGCACTCGGTGTGTTAGGCTCTTGGGTTTCGGCCTTCGGAACCGGTGGTTCATTCACCATCCAAGGTGACGCAGGTTCCTTCCTCGGAGCAGGAAATGACGGCACAACCATCGTTTGTGAACGCATGGCTGCGAATTTTACGGGATACCGGATGCGCAGTGGAATCATTACCGTTCTTGACGGCTGTGGAAACGACACTGGGGCATGTATGGAAGGAGGAGTTTTGGTCGTAAGAGGTGCCTCTGGACAACGTATTGGCGGAGGCATGAAAGACGGCCTCATCGTAGTTCATGGTGACGTTGGCCCCGACCCCGGCGCAGGAATGGAAGGTGGCCACATCGTCATCAACGGACGATGTCCTACTCCACCCCCTGGTGTTGTTCTTCGACCTCTTAGTGCCAAGGAAGTGAAGGAGATCAACACCTTGTTGGACGATGAAACCCTTCACGTGCCCGGTGACGCTGTTTGTCTCACGCCCCAAGATGGACTCAAAGTGGAATCCTTTGGCCATACTGTTTCAGCTGGAGACCTATCACAAGTAGGATTGATGGGGTCCAAAAATCCACCACTCCCACGCTATGCCACGGTTGACACCGTCGCATTGATCGGGGTTTCGGAAGAAGTCCAATCGCTGGCTCTACCCCTACCGATGCTTCCCTATGTGGAAACAGCATCAAACATGGAACATGATGCTACGGGAGATGAAACAGCCACAGAAGTTCTCAACCGTCATCCGGTCATGACCTCGCAACAACCACGGCCTGTAGATGTCCTCTTGGTCAGCGATTCAAATCTCTTAGACTTGGGCTCTGAACTTCCAACCGCTGGTGGATTTGGCATTGACTTTGATAACCTTCCCAATATGAACGCAGAAGAGGTTGACGGTTTGCTTGTTGCTCTTCGCTCCCTTGCAAAAGAACATGCTCCCGTGATCTTTGTTCAAGGCATCAGTCGAATTCAGTCCCTCCATCAACGGGCTCAATATCATTCGGTCGATGTTGCTATGGTTAGAATTGAAGATGGCTCAGGACTTTCAGAAGCAGCCGCACTTCCGATGACCGGACGTTCAAAGAAGGCCCACATTACTACGCCAACAGTTCAAACTGGATTCCTACTCGGCTTTGCAGCAAACGGACACGATTTGGCTGTATTGGTCGCATCGGGAGCCAACATCATCTCCTGCGAAGCACCGATGGCTGATGGCATGGACATTGCATACTGGCTGCAAGGAACACAAGAAGAACTTGCTCAGCATCTTCGACGCATAGGCGTTGATAGCATCGACCTGTTGGATCGTTCTTACCTCCGTGCGCTTGACCACGAAACAGCGGCTGTGAGCGGACTACGACTTTCAGGTTATGACCGACCCCTTCCGCATTGGTTTGCACGTTAGGTGATTGATCATGCCGACTATATCCGTCCCTCAATCCTTGCTAAGAACGCTCCTCAGCAATCATGGAATCGTCCATGATGTAGAAACGATGGGAGACCAACTTCCGTTGATGGGCACCGATATTGACACCTGCAACGAAGCGACGCTCGACATAGAAATATTCCCCGACCGCCCTGACCTGCTCAGTGGAGAAACATTGGCGTATGCAATTCGTCCGTTCCTCCATGGCGCTCCGGCAATACCGGAGATTGAAACCAAGCCAAGCGGCATCACAATGCACGTTGAACCAAGTTTGGCCACCATCCGACCCATCGTGATGGGGGCGGTTGTGAAGGGGGTCGTCTTAACCGACGATGCTGAAGAACAAGAAGCGTTCATCAAAGCACTCATGGACCACCAAGAAAAGTTACACTTTGCACTTGGTCGTGGCCGGAAACGGGCCTCAATCGGTGTTCACGACCTTAATTCAATCAAACCCCCGTTTAACGTCATTGCTGCCCCTGGAAGTCACTCGTTCATACCGCTGGGAGAAGAGGTTCCAATGGACATGACCACCATTCTCACACAACACCCAAAAGGAGTAGATTATGCTCACTTGCTGGATGGCATGAACGCTTATCCGCTTATTCTTGACTCGAATGAGGACGTACTCTCATTCCCTCCAATTATCAACGGCAACCACACGACGGTGACGACAACTACTCGAGACTTTTTCATTGATGTAACCGGATGGGACCAACGTGCTTGTGAAGCGTCTCTCATGTTGATTTGCTTGCAACTTCAAGAGCGTGGTGGGAAGATCGAGACCGTTGAAGTTACGACCTGCGACCGTGAGGTCATAACAACACCAAACGGCACTGGAAAATCCCACCTCGTACCTGAAGAATTGGTGACGGGCTTACTTGGCCGACACTTTTCAGACGATGAACTCAACCATGCAATCAACCGTATGGGTGGGTGTTTTGTCGGCAAGAAGGATGCACCTCCCGGTTCACCAAAACATGCAACAAAAATGTCCGAGGTATCTGAGGGGAATCGTTTCCTTGAATTCACCATGCCTCGTTGGCGCTTTGACATCCTCCATCCCGTAGATTTGGTCGAGGATATCGCGATTGGGCACGGGTATGAAGACCTTGGCGTAGATCAACCGGTCGCACAACTCACGGCTCAGCCACGCCCCGACCACAACATGAGGCGACGTCTACGTGAATCCATGCAAGGGCTTGGGTTGATGCAAATTCAATCCCTCACACTTTCGAACGAGACGGACCAATTCACCAACATGCGCTGGAATCAAGACCACGCTGCTACCGTCATCACGAACCCCATTACCGTCGACCACACCATGTTACGCCAATTTTTATTGCCTGGATTGCTTCGTTTACTCGCAACCAATCGCCACCACGACCTACCGCAAGGCGTCTATGAGCTTGGGACCGTCGTAAGAAACCATGCGAATTCGGACCGAATGGCCTTCTTGATGGCTGAGCGCAGTGGAGGCTTTGCGGCGGTAAGAGGGAGGATACAAGCCCTATGCACCGACTTGGGCGTGTCAAACTGGCGTGCTGAACCTTTGGAAGAAGGAGATGGACCGTGGCTTGCTGGACGTGGATCAAAACTCATCATCAACGATTCATGGGTTGGTTGTTTTGGTGAAATTGACCCATCTGTGGCGATGAAGTATGAATTACGGGTCCCGATTAACGGTGCTGAAATTGATGTCACTGCCCTCGTTAATCTTCTTGAAGATCCCGTCTGAGGAATCGTCGTGTGCGGGCGATTTGCATTAGGACGGCCAATCGAAGAAATCGCAAGAGAGGTTCGCAGTGAACCGCTATCGGATTTGACCCCCTTTGCACCTTCATGGAATGTATCTCCCCAACAATGGGTACCAGTCATCACCCAAACCGGTGTTCACAGCGAAAAGAATGTCCCTCGCCACATGCGTTTGATGCGGTGGGGCTTGCGCCCTTCATGGGCGAAAACGTCCCCAAGAGAACCCATCAACGCTCGATGTGAAACAGCTCATGAGAAGCCGATGTTTCGCAATGCATGGAAACAACGCCGAGGGGTCATACCTGCTGACGGTTGGTACGAGTGGATGAGTACGCCACAAGGGAAAGCACCGTGGTACCATTTTCACATGGACGAATCAACATGCTACATGGCGGTTTTATGGGAAACATGGAACCATGAAGGTTCTTCATTGGAATCCTTTGCGATTTTGACAACGGAAGCCAATCAAGATTGCAAAGAGGTTCATCGGCGAATGCCCGTCCTGATTGAGACGCATGAGTTGAAATCATGGCTTGAGGGTTCACTGACGTTGACTCCAACACCAGAAGGGCGAGTTGACCGACACCCTGTTTCACGACGCGTCAACAACACTACCAACGAGGGCCCGGAATTGTCAGAGCCCATCCCGAGGTTGTTCATTCAGGAGTAGGGCACGTATGTACCGTCGCTGTCTTTGCTGTGCGGAGTGGGTTCGAAACTTCCATCAGCCTTCTTTTTGTAATGATAGCCATCGGTATGATGAACCCAACTGAATGAAGGCTCTTTGCTGGATTCGTCGGCTTGTGTTTGAACTGCTTCGCTTGATTGGTCTGTAACACCATCATAATTGACCGATTGGTCAGTGGCTGCCTCAACCGCAGAAGAACCATCACCAAACAATGCGAGTGCATCCTTGTATGCAGATGCATCAACCGTAGTGGAAGGTGCCCGAGCATTCGGGTCTTCTCCTTTTTTGTAAGTAATTGAAGGAGGCGGTGCTTCATCCAATTCGAGGACCTCTTGCTTTTTCTTGAAGGGCCATATCGGAGCCATGGTGTTCCGAGCCTCATCCTGTTCAAGAAACCTGCGAACGAGCATTGAACAAAATAAGCAAGTCATTGAAAGGGAATGTCCTTTCGGAGAACCATGCGATGGATGGGGTTGGCGCTTCTTGTCATGTTGCATACCCTAGCCCCTCTAGCTCATGCTGAACCCGAACCGAATGCAAGAGAAGGAGATATCGCAGGCATCACGGCGCCCAGTGAAGTGATTGTCCACCCGGGCGAAACCGTCAACGCTTACATTACGCTGCACAATCTTGTTACCGTCAATCAAGAGTTTACGATTTCTGTTGCATCCATGCCATCAATGCTGAATGCTGGAAACCTACCCCTCTCTGAAGTGCTTGTACCAAACCATTTGAGACAAATGGTCTTTGGAATATCAGCCGACATGAACGCAGTCTTTGCAACCCATCAAGTCGAATTTAGTGTGACAACTGATTATGACATGACCTATTCTGAATCCGTGTGGATGAACGTCACCATCGCCCCTTATTCCGATCTTAATTTCGGCTCAGACAATACAACGAAACTTACGGTGGATGAACTGGTTCGAACAGGAGTGGCTGTCAACATCACCAACAATGCTTCGCTTCCAGATAACGTCACGTTTGATCTGTACAGCCCCTCTGGTTGGAATTGGGGTTGGAGCATTGAATCAAATCCCGATGGAAATGCCTACCTTGACCTCAATCCAAACAGTCTTGCCTACGTCTATTTTTGGATTGACGTTCCCGCCGTTGTAAATGGAATGCCTCTAGCTGGTACTGGCCCGAGGTTTACCTTGACAGCGATATCGGGCCTGGACAAGGCCATGGTTTCGTGGTCTTTTGACCTGCATATGAATGAAAAACGTAACGTAAGTATCGATGAAGTGGAAGAATACATTGAACTCGCCCCGGGAGAAGATGGTCGTTTGCTCGTCTCTGTGCGAAACGTAGGAAACACTCCAAACCGATTGAACCTCACGCTCCAAGGGTTGGACGAACAAGGAGAACCACTGCAAGGCTACCCTGCATCGGACCGATTCAACTACACCGGGTGGACAGTAGCCCTTTTCGGAGGACTCGAAGAATTGTTACTCCAACCCAATGAATCCCGAACGGTTGAAATTGGAATTCAGTCACCGAACATGTTCAGTGGCGAATTGAATGTTGAGTTGCAAGTTTTTGCAAACGGTGCTCAAGAACTCTCCAAGGCGACAAGAGTCAAAGCAAGCATTAACCGAACGACCAGTGCAATCCTTTCATACACTCACGAGGGATGTTTAGCGCTGATCTCTGACATACCCTGCATGAACAGTTTAACCGTCAAAAACACAGGGAATTCATACAATTCGTTCAGCCTTCGCATCGATGATGTTTCGGATGAATTTACGGCGTCAATCGCCCAAGAGTCCATCCTAACTCAAGCCGGTCAAACAAAGGCATTCTCAGATGTCTTCATCAACGTGACTAAAGGTACTTTGGCCTTCACTCAAGGTGAAGTAATAATCGAACTGCTCGGTGATGAACTCACAGTTCTGGACAGCGTTAGCATTCCTGTCAAAGCAGCACCGGTAGTAAATTGGTCCTTGGGTGGAATCGTTGAAGATATTAGTGCTAAAAATCGCTTATCAATCGCTTTTGATGTTCGCAACGACGGAAATGCAATCGACGGTTTTGTTGTTCAACTCCAATCCAGCCATTCAGCCCCCATGGGTTTGATCCCGCCCCAAGGAGCAGTCTATGAAGAGGATATTGAGTACCCACGGTCCTTCCAACTCAACGGTGTTCCGTTGGGCTCGAACCTAACCATTCGGGCATGGATTGACTTACCAACCGACCAAACAAGCAACGGAACGGTGTTCATCAACACCACCATCACTTCGATTTTTGCCTCCGAGGAACAAATGTTTTTGCACACATCACAAGCTGATTATTTGGGCACACCATGGCAGGATTCAAAGGAAGTTGATGAAGGGCGTAATTGGAACCAGATTGCAGCCACCGCATGGGCGTACACAAAGGCTTGGTCGGGTGTGATTTTCGCCATCATCTTTTCCGGCTTGATCATCTACAAAGCCCTGACAGACCGCCAACGTAGAATCCAAAACGATGCAATTTTGCCTTACCAGAACGTTGAATCCGATGCATCGGATTGGATGAATAAATTCCAACCCGCAACGGTCCCCGCAAGTGAACCCACACTCATGAACGATGCCCCTCAAGTACCCAAAGAAGCTTTTGAAGCAGTGTTCCGACAACAAGCTGGAACTTCGCATCCTTCCGCACCACCTGTGGACGAAAGACTCAGGGTCGCCGCCACATTGGTTCTTGACGCAAGGACAACCCAGGCCAGTTTGGAAAAAGCAGATTCTCTACTCGGAGAGATTCAAACAAAAGGAACTGCTCAGCCCCATCCACTCAACCAGAAATTAGAACCACAAAACCACTCGTCCACCCTCACCGTTCGCCAGGACCCGCACAATGTCATGCCTGCCCCGCCAAGCAGTCCAACAGAAATGGCTCATGTCCCGCTACCAGACCTGAACCAAGAGGCTGACGACGACCTGGACTTTTAGGTGGAACACCATGTGGGAAATTGGAGTTGATGAAGCCGGCAGAGGGCCAGTTCTTGGCCCCCTCGTTGTCGCAGCATGTGCAATTCCAACAAAGGACATACCGCTTCTAAAGGCCATAGGTGTCAAGGATTCGAAGTATCTCAGTTCCAAACGTCGAAAAGAGATTGAAACATGGTTCAATGAACAAGCAGAAGAACGGGGATGGAAGAAATCGCTCATCAACTGCACTCCAAGACGAATCGATACGGCTCTTATGGCGGACGGGCTCAATTGGTTAGAAGTACGAGCATTTGGGGAAGCATTGACCGGATTACAAATACGAGAGTCAGTGAACATCACCAACGACGCTTGTGATGTCAATGAACAACGCTTCACTCAACGCATATCCGATCAACTTCTAACTTGGCCCTGGAAGGATTCCCAAATGCAAAGTTTCCACAAAGCAGACGAGCGTTTTCCGATAGTGAGCATGGCGAGTATACTGGCGAAGGAAGAACGAGATCGGTGCATTGCAGAACTCGCTGCAATGATTGGTCAATCGGTGGGCTCTGGCTACCCCAGTGACCCGAACACAAAGAATGCACTTCACCTCTTGATTTCCAATGAAGGAATTCATGAGGATGTCCGTTGGGGGTGGGCTACTGCGACCCGCTACTGGAACAACAATTGCATAGGCGACGTTCCCGTTCGAGGGGCACCTCGGACCGTTCAACACTCCCTGTTTGACGAAGATGATGCAAGCATTTCATGAAGGGATGCGACCAGGGCGGCTTGAGCGCCATGGACTGGACACCTGATGAAGACACACTGGACTTAATCCGTCATGTAGCCATCCAAAACGCCATCGAATACGAAGGAAAAGGAGCCATTGGTTCTGTCATTGGCCGAATCATGGGCATGCGTGCCGACCTCCGCCAACATGGAAAAATCGTCACGGGTTTGGTAGCTCAAGAAGTCAACAAGGCAAATGCATCAGCCGCAACTGACGGTCTCGAATCGCTCCGAGAGATTCTTACAAGTGAGGCACCTCACCTCTTGGAAAAAAGGGAAGTGAAGGAACGCAGGACAGGGCTTCCCGAACTCAAAGACGCCGAGAAAGGCAATGTTGTTCTCCGCTTTGCCCCAAACCCCAACGGCCCTCTTTCATTTGGCCACGCACGAGGTCTTGTCATCAACAGCATCTATCGTGAAATGTACGATGGCGTCTTTATCCTTCGCTTTGATGATACCGATACCAAGGTCAAGCCCCCAATGCTTGAAGCATACGAGCGCATTCAAGAAGAAACTGCATGGCTTACTGGGCGTAAACCAGACCGCGTCGTCATTGCATCTGACAGAATGGATGCGTACTATGAGCATGCAACCATGATGCTCGAGAAAGGGTATGGGTATGTTTGCCAGTGTTCTGCTGAGGCATTTAAGGAACATCGAGTTGGAAAGACTGAATGCCCCTGCCGTAACCAAACGACGCATCAAAATATTGAACTCTGGCAGCAAATGCTCAATCGTGAATTCAACCCAGGCGACGCAGTCGTTCGGGTAAAAACGGATATGACGCTGAAAAACCCTGCACTCCGAGATTGGCCTGCACTGCGCTTACAAGATACTCAAGCTCACCCACATCCACGGAAAGAAGTGGGCTCAAAGTATGTCGTATGGCCATTGCTCGATTTCCAAAGTGCCGTTGAAGACCATCTTCAAGGCGTCACTCACATCGTCAGAGGAAAAGATCTCATGGATTCAACCCGAAAGCAAACGCTTCTCTACGAATACTTCGGTTGGAAGTATCCAGAAACCATGTACTGGGGTCGAGTAAAGGTCCATGAATGGGGTGGATTTTCCACATCGAAAATGAGATTGGATATTGAAGAAGGCAGATATCCCGGGTGGGGTGATCCACGCCTGCCTACGCTTGAAGGGTTGAAGGGACGGGGAATCTCCAATGCAGCGTTGAGGGCGTTTTGGCTCGAACTTGGAATCACACAAAAAGACATATCCGTCCCCCTCTCAACCCTCTATGCACACAACACGAAAGTAGTGGATGCGAAGGCACCGAGGCTCTCCTTCATTCGCGATGCAGTTTTGTGTTCACTCGAAGGGGCCGAGGTACCGGAGTCGGTATCCCACCCCGTCAATCCAAACGATGAATCAATGGGCTTACGCACCTGGGACATGACGGATGGAGCCGTTTACATTGAACAGGAAGATTGCGAAAAAGGGTCCCTCAGGTTGAAGGAATTCGCAGATGTTGACCTCCACGGCTCCAAAGCCATCATTACTTCCTTTGAACGAAGTGATAAACGTCCGATCGTTCATTGGATTACAGAAGGAAACAGTACAGAAGGCACGCTCGTATCGACTTCTAACAATGAAATTCACGTGCAAAAAGGGCGAATTGAGAAGCACAGCCTCAAAACAGGGACCATCGTTCAACTCGAACGAATTGGATATGCCCGTATTCAAGAGGACGGTTCGTTCATCTTGTGCCATGAAGCATCTGCTGAAGAGAAGTGAAAGCAAGTTAGATAGAAGACTTCCACCGTGGGACACACATGGGCAAGACAGTTTCCAGTTTGCAACTTGAGGATGAACACACTACAATCGGGGGTCAAGACACCCTTCAAGAGGGTGCAAAACGGCTCCTCAGCATTTCAGGGGGAATCTTGATCGTCCTTGACGATGATAACCGTGTCCAGGGTGTGATCGGTCAACGCCAAATGATCAAAGCTCTAAGTGAGGGGGTCGATGCATCCACGGCGTCCTGCCATGCCCACATGGAAATGGACTTCATGCTCGTCCACCTCGATGACCAACTCAAATCCGTTCTTGAGAACATTAAACTTCGCAGTCCACAAGCCGTCGTCGCTGTTGACGAGAATGAGGAATTTGTGGGATACTTTTCACCCAGTGATTATCAAGACGCAGTTAATTTGGTTTCAAACCTACAAGACCTCAAGCTCTAATCAAGCTTCAAGTCGGATCACTCGCTCGCAACCAGCACAGGCAAATCGATGCGGACGTTCAGTTGAGGTGACCGGGTTTGACACCTGACAAGCAGGACACGGAATGACTGGATAGGAGTTCTGAGGCTTGCGTGCATTACGAGGACTCAAGCGAGGACTCGCAATAGCCGTAACCCACCAAATCAAGGAACTTGCAATCACTGCCCCACCGACAAAAATTGCCGGGTAGCCAAGAACGAGAACGAGTCCAACGACGGGGACAAGAACGAGTTCAGAGTACATGACCGTTCTTTTTCGCTGGCGAGTGATTCGCATCCCCATCATGAACGCCCCAAGTAAACCAAACACAGAAAGAAGTGTTAGAGGCATCGGCGTGAACGACACTGCTGAAGTGGGCACTGAGTTCAATCGGAATGCTTCTTCTTGGGAAATTCCTTCGCCCTCTAAGGTGATTTCATCGCCCCATGGCATTCGGAGAACGGAGAGTTGAAACTCCGTTGATTCTCTCAATACATTGTTGCTAAGAGAGGTGAAAGAAGATGTTTTTGCGGTAAGCGATAATGAAAAGGAACTCCAAAGGGGGGCCGGCTGAACTACGATGAACCGATTGATTAAATCCACTTGAGTCCCCTCTGCAACGACTTCGATTGTAGAAAAGCGAAGGGTGACGGGATGATTGACTACTGCATTCTCACCGTTGAGGTCCAAGTCCACTTTCAATGAAGAGAATTCCCGGAATGTTCCAAGCAAATCTTCCGCTTGAATCCCAAGTCCACCCGCGAGGTACATGGGCCCAAGGCTAACCATTTGTCGCTCAAACTCTCCAATTTCAGTCTCCTCAATTAACCGGCTCACACGGTCCTCTTCGGAAACTGCACCTTCTGAAAAGGCACGGAGGGTTGAGGACAGCGCAGGGTTCTCGTCCCCGATGTGGTCCATGCCCCATCGCATCCAAAAGGCCATTTCATCACCAATCGTCAGCGTAGTGACTTTCCTGAGGAGCAATGTATCACCATCCTTTGAGAGTTCCATTTGGATGTCCACGACAAGGGAACTCCCATCGCCGTTGGTGCGTAGGGGTTCATCTGGAGGATAATACGTCCCGGTTCCAGAATCGGTGTCAAAGGTTTCGATCTCAAACGTCGTCGAACCATTGAGTGCGGGCTGTTCAGGTTGGAATTTCAACGAAACTTCGACATTAATGGATTCGATCCCTCCAATCGCTTTGCTCCATGTCCATGTGACCCGAACAGTGTCACCAGATGCTGTTTCAATGGGGTCACCGGTGACTTCCGCCCCGTTGACATTGAGGGATATCGATTCTGCAAGAGCCAGTGTAGAAAGACCCCAGGGGGAATCCAATTTTACGGCTAAGTAAACGTCCGACCCTTCAACTTCTGGTTCAGGCATCATGATATCGAGCAGAGGCAGTGTTCCCTCAATTGAAGACGGGTCTTCTTCTCCACCCCATAGGAATTTGATTTCGGCATCGGTTCCTTCAGGGAATGAAAAGATAAGCGTCTGTGCTTTGAGTTCGAGGACGATGGTTGAAGATTCAGCTAGCGTAAACGATTCGTCTACGTCAATTGAGAAATCAAGAGAACCTTTCCCCTGATTGAGGAAGGCTCCGTTTGGTTCCGTTTGGGCACTGTAACTCTTGGAACCAATTGCGATGGAGGCTGTAGCGTTAATTGTTGCACCTGCTGCTCCCGAGACTTCATACTCCATCGAGAAAGACCAAGTTGAACTGGGCACTTCGCCTCCCCACGAATTGGAAAGCGTCCATTTACCGATGGTTTCTTGAGATTGGATCGAGTTTCTCATTGATACCGTTTGGGATTCAGTGCTTAATTCAGCAAAAAACGGTGTTAATTGCTTGTTGCTGTCGCTCCCAAGAAGATACAATTCAACGGTAGAGGCCTCGCAGCAAACGATGACATCGTCTTCTTCGTCAGCAGCCTGCACCGTTGGTGAAACAAATGGCAGAACCATTGTTGCAACAAGGATGAAGATGATGAATGATGCTGTACGCATATGACCGACATGACGCCGAAAGTTCTCCGGCACATAACTTGAACTCTTATTTGGGCCGAAATATGCTTAAAGCGCCTTCTCAAGTAGGGCGCCGAGTTCTTTTTCAAACAAGGTGACCAAGGCTTCTCCAACTTCGCCCTGCAGTTCATCGGGTAGCAACCGTAGCCCAAGGCGGGTTGCAGCACGAGTTGCTTTGAGTTCGGCGTAAATGCTCCGAGCTTTTGAATGGAAATAATAGGCAACGGCTTCTTTTATTTCTGCTTTCAAATCGGGGTCTTCGTCAACCTTTGCACGGATGTGGGTCTTGAGTTCATCCTTCACCAGATCACGAAAGGCTTCGATAACAAGGTCTTCCGTAGACATCAGTTCTTGTATCTGATTTTGGATACTTCCAGTCAACAATCGTTCAATGGCCATGGTAAGGGCATGGGGGGATGATGTTTCAACCCGTCGCTTCAAGTTCCAGATCCAAATGGCCCGTTTGAAGCCACTTGTCGATCAGTTTTGATGCGTGTAAGCGTTCTTCGTCGAGCCCCTCTGGCCATGTGTGCTGCGCTGCAAAGATTTGACTCGCCAAATCGACTTCAACATCACCAACCAGCATTCTATGCCACAACAATTCCTCAAGGCGAGGTGTTGAAAGGGTCATGTCAGCCAAGCAAGGGAGTGCAAGTTCGCTTAGGGCTTGAGTTCTCTGTTCCACATCCATTCCAGACCACGCACCTTGCAATTTTTTGAGGCGACGTTCGGCGAGCCCGGGGATCATGTTAGGTTGTGGGGTTTTTACTTCGGGAAGAGCCACCATGCGAACGCTTCCTTCCTCTTTGAGGTGCATATTGACTGCGGTGTAAATGGGATCGATGGTGGTATCAAGCGAACCTCGCAACCAAAGTCCGAGGGATGAAAAGGGTCGTATTTGGCGTACTCGTCTACCGTTTGGAGCCAAGCATGAGGCGAGGGCTGATGCTTGAATGACACAATCCAAGGCTCCATGATGAATTCTGTTTTGGGCGCCAAGTTGTACTTGGGCTGCTAACGGCACAATACGGACCAAATCTTCCTCGTTCAAGTCCTCTAATTGCCATGTGTCTTCCTCAGGGAGAATAACAATGCCCAAACCCGTTGTGGGAGTTTCTATGGAAAGCAGTTCATCGCGTGGGCGATGATGTCCAGCAGGATAGAATCTGCGGCGATATTTGAATCCTGCATCAAGACAGGCGGCTTCCAATTGGCCGAGTGCTAAGATTCCAATGAGCGTTGATGGGGCATGAAGGTGAATCATCTTAGCGCTTTGAATGCGAGCAACCTGCTTCATGAGACGATCTTTCGATTCAACGAAAAATGACGTTTCTAAGAGGCTTCGCATGGTGGTCCCGTAACTCTTAGGTTGCTACCCCTCATCAAGTTGACCTTGAAGGAGTTGATTCCAATTCTGCTTCACTCAACCATGAGGCGGAGTTCGTCTCGCTTGTAGCGCCAGTCACTTGGGAGGCGACTTTCGCCTTTGTAGTAGTTGGCCAAGCGGCGAATCTTGGATTCTGTGATCTCCAAGGCTCGCTTGTTGTGAATGTCTTTGTGGTTTCCAGAACCAAGGTGGTTGATGATGGCGACAGCCTGGCGCATGAGGTTCATCATATCCTCGGGGTAGCTACTGGTCATGTCGTTTTCTTTGAGGACTTGGCCGATGCGCATTCCAAGGACCAAACGGACGTCGGGAACGGCGTGCTTGTCCCGTAGAATTGTACCAATTTCTGCTGTGGACTTACCGGACTTGGCAAGGTCAAGAATGAGGGATGTAACGGCTGATTTGTCCGTATTGGACCAATCAGGAGCTTCGTTTACATGGGGTCGGGAGGAGCCACTTTGGCCTTTACGGGACTTGAACATTCGTGCCATTTACAATCACCAAGCGGCCTTCCGACTAATCTCCCCTTCTTAACCACTCCGCAACACCATGGCGCAGAACCTTGTCATGAAGGCTTATTTTTTGCGTTGGTGAGACTTTGCAAGTGTGCCGGGAGTACCCTTCCATTCCCATCCTGCGGCAACTGCCCGAGCAAGTCCCAGAACCTTCTCATCCTGGACGACAAGGAGGTCGTCCCCTTGACGAATACTCGGATCATATGCAGCAACCATGTGGGAAAATACATCCCCTTTCCATGTGAGACCGCTCTTGATTTCAATTTTAGGCAAGGCATCATGTTCAAAGAGGAGGTCGATGGAGGATTTAGAGAATGAAAACCCATTGCGATCAATGGACCATACCGCAACTTGTACGCCCTCTTGTTCCAAACGCCAGCGAGGGACCTTACCTCGTACAGCCACACCCTTGAGCCATTCATCACTGCGCATGTTTTTTCGAGCAATGCTCATGTAATTTGCACGAAGCCGAAGCGAATTCTTTTGGTTGCGTAGTTCATAGGTTAGGACGGCATCCTTGACGGCCAATTTCAAATCGTTCAAGGCATCATGGGAACCGGCTCCACGACCTTGTCGTGTTTCAACCACTTCGCATTCAAGGAATGAGAGGTCCATATCGGTGTGGTTGATGACCCGTTTGTAGCCGGTCCGTTCAACAAGATTGCGAAGCATTCGTTCAACACGGGCCAATTCATCACGATTCCAATCTCCTGTGACTGGAACGTCATATTGTGAGGCAGGCCATACATCCTCGAGGTCCCGGGGTACCAACCCTAACGGCGAGGTCATCATGACTTCATGACATGCTGTTGACTGAATGGCCTGTATGAATCGGCTGTGAGAACGAGAAAGACGGTACGGCTTACGTGCTGAACACGGAAGCAGAATCATGACTTCACGGACTTCGGAAGGCGTTTCGTATTGTGTTGTCATAAAACGTTCCCAATCCGTCACAAGCGGTTCTTCAAGCATGGTCGTCGAATAACATGGGAAACGCACATCGCGAGACACGTGTGAAGAAAGAAGCCCTTTGACCTTTGACGCAGCTTGGTCATGATACCTGAGGTGCTCCACGAGCCGAGGGCTGGAGAGCGACTGGCGTTCAACGAGAGTACGTAAGGTCCCGGTTTGAAGGGCTGAACGAACCTCGTCAAGAGACTGAAGCCAATGTCGGCTTTGGGCCTCCATGTCAGCAGTTTCATGCCCCAAAGGATAGCGTGGCCCTTGTACTGTTAACAGAACTCCAGAAGAAGATGCTTCGTGACTTCGACCCATGTCAAACAAATCCACTCCCATCCATGTCAGTACTGCTGCGTTGTCCGGTCCGCCTAAACCAGGTGTCCAAATCAATGCACCAGGGAATTGTTGTTTGAGAACCATGAGTGCATCAACCAATTTACCGGGTTGAGCCGCCAGTTGAACCGCATCTGTAAGAACAACAATTTCTGGATTCAAGTCATCATCCATGAGCGATGAATCATGATTCATTCGCTGCCAGGAGACCGGAAGCAGCGGGGAAGTTCCTTGTTCTTCTCCAGCATTAGCCTCCTCAAGAGATGGAGGGAGAACGTGTCCGATGTTCACATCATAGACCGGTGAATTGGCGCTGAAATCAGGTGGCGATAACGGGCACCGTGCTGTGAGTTGTAGGCGGGCGGGAAGTTCGTTTGTTTTTTGAGTTTCAAACGATGCATATGCGATGTCAAGCGAAGGGTCGCCCTCCATGAGCACAAGGCATGGCGTGGTACTTGCTGGTGCCTTTCGGTCACCTAAGCCCCATATCCGAGCAAATCGAAGCCGGTGAAGGACTGTGCGTGCAAGAGGGCCCGTCATGGTACGGCGTGCCGCCTTTGCTTCTTCAAGGGTTTGAACAACATTTAGCAGTGAATTTGAAAGACTTCGCCGCTGCCCCAAAGCCATGAGAAGAATGAGAACGCCATCGTTGGCCCTCTTCCTTGTGGTTCTTTTTGCCACGTCCACCCTCCCAGTCGTCGACGCTTCAAACCCTGAACCAACAATCCTTGAAGGGCGAATTTTTGTTGTCGCTTTGGACCAAAACACCTCATATGAAACTACAGTTGATCTTGATGAAAACAGTTTCATTCAACTTACGCTCATCTGCCGAGCATGCACAGCGAGTTTGACTGGAGACAACATGAACGCATCAGGAACCGAACGAATCGAATTGTTCTCTGTGAACACCACTTCAATCGCCCTGAACATTGTTACTACGGAAACAGAGACCGTTCAATTCACCCTCCACCACGATGTGATGGATTCCTTCCCTCATGTTAGACCGGGCCCGCCTGATGCCTCACCGCATCATCCAATCGGCGTCTGTACCGATGCAGTGGCTTGCATGGATACGTTACGAGGAACGTTAGCTGCGGTCGTCGATGACAGCACCGACCTCGATGTGTTGCAATCCGGTGTTGTTAATTCAACAGCCGATGAATACATGTCGATTGATGTGAGCAACGGGGACACTCTGGAATGGCAGTGGCTCGACACCACTGAAGAAACAACCGTAACCGTTTACTTCCAAAACATGACGGGTGAAATCATGTTTGAATCCACCCTATCAAGTACATCGGGACACACCGAACTTAACGGTTTGCCGCTGCCGGTGGAGTGGTGGACTGCACCGGATTACGGGCGATTTATCGTGCGGATATCAAGTCCAGTATTCCCTGCTATTTGGACTGCCCACGCCATGATCCATACCAATGCCCCGACAACCCCGCTCATCGGTCAAGACCTTATTTATGGAGCAGAACTGCTCGGGCACGGGTCCACAATATCTGCTTTTGATTGGAATGAAACCCAAGCCCTTGAACTTCACAGTCGCTTAGGCCAAATGACTCTACGTGTCGACCAACTGCTCAACGGGGCGTGGGTTACAGGTCAAACTGATACGTTGGAGAAAGGGGATTCAAGGACCATCTACCCCTACCCTGGAAACGTTGGGGGCCGAATCGTCATCAACGATGTTTCAGTGTTTTCACTGGAACTTCAAACCAATGAATACTCGGATAACAATGCCGGGCTTGATGCACCCTCATACCTTCCCGCCTCACTCGACCTTGACAATACCTCATGGCCAGCCATCGAACTGACCGAAGCAAGTTCGGGAGAACTGACGTTGGCCGTCCATGACACCGTTGACACCTATCGGTTCGTCGTTGACGGGTGGGAAGATTCTGTTCACTTCATTCAATTTACCATCACAGGGAATGTTTCAGAAATTGAAGCACAACTGTGGGATGTCGACCAAATGACATCAGAAGTCCTTGATACGGTCCCTTCAGTGGTATCGGGGGACTCACTTCGAATCAGCATGCAAGTAGGAAGAGGAACACATTATCTTCAAATCCGAGCCATCAACTCTAGCAATGTCACCCAACATGCATGGGGGAGCGAGGTCCCATCAATTGACTACACGCTCTCGCCCAGTTATTCCTTAATTGATGAAGGAGAAGAGCCTTGGTTCCCTCCAAGCGAAGATGCTGTGTTTTGGGGTGGAGTTGCTCGGTGGGTTCTGGGAACTGCGTTCCTCATCCCAGTTGTATACCTTCTAGCACATCTCCAGCGGAGCCGTAACTATGGCCGAGAGATCTTTTCCAAGAAAGAACGACTTGAATGGTACAGAACACGATTGGATTCTGGCGAAGCAAATGTTACCGCTTCCCAGAAAGACCTGGTGCGATCGCTTCATGCTGTTGCACAACTCGAATGGAACGATGGATTGAACACATGGGGTAAGCCATCACTCCACCACCGAACCGAAGGTTTGGATCTCGCAGTTTGGAGAATTGATCGGCGAATGGCCAAGACACCCGGGACTTGGCCTCTGGTGCTCGGGGTTCACGTCCTCGAAGGTGAATGGGACCTTGCGGCGATTCGTTTCGATGCCCCCGGTGGCGCAGCTTACACGATACGTAACGTTGAGCCGAGGTTCTTATTCCAGGGAGAAGAAGTCTTCCTTGACACCCTCAAACAGGGACATCGTATGTTCCTCATGGTCGAATTGGAAGGAGATGCGCCCGCAGTTGATATTGAACTCAACGGTCGAATGAACACCATACCCTTTGCATCCCGAATCCCTACGACCTTCACTCGAGATGAAGAGGAATGAATCAAGACCGAGTCCTTCGGTCAATTGCATCATCGAGAATGCTTTGTGTAACATCCTTTGGTGAGAGGCTTTCTTTGAGTGCAGCGAGGGCTTTCTTGGTAGCCTTGGGTAATTTCTTGGGCATGTGAAGTTTGAGAAGAACGATCACGTCACCACGCCCAGAGCCTCGCTGACGCGGCAATCCACGCTTACTCACGGTGATGGTTTCTCCCGAATTGGACATTGCTGGTATTTTGATGTCCAATGTTTTGCCGTCCATATGATCAATAGAAACCGTGGTTCCGGACACCATGTCCGTGTATCCAAGAGGAAGCGACATAATCAAATCCGAACCGCTCCGTTCAAACCAAGGGTGTTGTTCAATCTCAAGTTCAATGAACAGATCTCCAGGCTGTCCCTGGCCATGAGGGGCGGGTTCACCGTTCCCACGCATGCGAAGGCGAGTGCCATCTTCAGCACCGAGTGGAACACTGAAGCGAAGCGTCTTGCTCTTCATATCTTGGCCTGAGCCACTGCAATCCCCACATGGATTGTCGCTGATGTTGCCTCGTCCCGAACATTCGTCGCATGGTTGGACCGATTGTTGAATGAACGGGCCGACTTGTTGACGAACACGGACTTGACCTTGTCCACCGCAGCGTTGACATGAACTCATTTCTCCGTCCATCGCCCCTGTCCCATCGCATGAACCACAGGCTTCGGGCAAATCGATGACGACCTCTTTTTCGGATTGGTTGAGAACGTCTTTGAGGTCAATCGAATGGCGGATAAGAATGTCGCTCCCTCGGCGTTCACGCCTTCTGCCTCTGCCCCCTCCACCAAACATGTTCGAGAAGAAATCTCCACCGAGCAAGTCTTCGAGATTGATATTGAACCCTCCGCCACCAAATCCGCCGAACGGGTTACCCTGTGGACTGTCATGACCAAAACGGTCGTATTGGGCTCGTTTCTGTTGGTCTGAAAGTACAGCGTATGCTTCTTGAAGTTCTTTGAAACGGTCCTCGGCATCCTCTTCAGTACTGCGGTCAGGATGGTATTTCCTCGCCAGTCGCCTGAATGCGTTTTTGAGGTCGCTTTCGCTTGCAGAACGTTCAACGCCCAAGACATCGTAATAGTCTCGTTTGTCAGCCATAGCCTCGCCCCAACCCATGACGAGAACAGGACACCTTTGAATCTCACGGAACAGGTCTCAAAGATCTAACCCGCAGTTTGCGCAAAACCGTTCACCCGCGGTGACGGAAGAATTGCAACCTCTGCAGACCAAACCTGAAGTGGTTGCAGGACGGGATTGAACAACCGTAGTTCCGAGCATGGCCATGGATTCATACGATTCTGATGGACTCTTTATTTGTGCCTGAGTTGTCGGTTCGCTGCTGTTTTTGAGTTCCTTACCTGACGAACTGATAACGGTCTTAACGCCTCCAGAATCACTGTAACTGGTCATGTTAACTTCCACGTCATCCCGTGGACCTTCAATTCGGAGGGGCGCAACTGGACGTTGAGCTGTTACCGGTGATGAAGCGGCTGCCGCTGCAAGCCGATTTCTTCTTTGCTCTTCTCGTTCCGCTCGTGCATCTCTACCGAACAGCGAGGAAATAAAATCAAAGATACGATCCATCGGAGTTGGTTTTCGAACGGCTCCAATCGTCCCTGTGATTTGCTCATCGTCAAATGAATTCTGGCCGCTCACTCTGGCGTTAGCCTTGACGATATGTCTGGCTTCATTGAGCATGCTGACTTCGATTTGGTTGTCTTCGGGGACCTGCATCTCAGGGGCCTCTTTGGAAAGATTCGAAACGGGCTGAGATAATCCAGCTTTTGTGACATTGTCCATTGTTGAATCCAGTTCGACTTGAGTGTTCCAAACACCACGCTCTTCTGCCTCATAGACGTGCTTAATCTTTTTCATTGCCTTAACACGGTTGTATTCAAAATCCTTGACCACCCGAGTTTTTCTGAAAACAATAAGGCCGAGAAGGAGGGAAAAAACGTACCACCCATACATAATTCGAGGTTCAAGTTCAAACATTGCACGAAGCGGTGGAATGGAAAAATGGCAGGCTCCCATGATCAAGAGGGGCAACAATGCCAAACCTCGGGAAGTGAAACTGCGTGGAGGTCCCATGTGATTCAAATTCCTGTCGGCTGCTGTATTCAAGTATCTATGGGCTTGTTGCGCCTCATTTACGGTCCTTCGGCGGCCTTCCTTTACGGACCAAACCGTCAGCGAGACCGAGGGTGAAACTTGTATGCAACATCACCAAACATAACGGAACGCCAAAAACCGAAGTCAACGAACCTGCACGAACGCTATGCCGAATTCCCTCAATCATAAGCACGACGGAGTATACTGGAATTGGAAGCCACCACAGCGCCTGTTCGCTAGCGAATAATCCAACCAAAAGGACCAACCCAAAGAAGGGCAAAAACTCTGCTAAACTCGCCCGCTTTGGATGTTTCAAGAGCACTTTCGTCCGCCAGAAACCATAGCGATGGCCCATCCTCCACCATTGCTTCAGTGATGTTCGCTTCACCATACTAACCGTTGGTTCAGTGTCCCTGTAAAGTGAAAAACCGGCATTGAGAAGGCGCATGGAAAGCTCACTGTCTTGACTGGTGATGAAGCTCTCATCCCAGCCGTTGACTGCTTCAACGCTGGTGCGGCGATGCATAACGAAGGCTGGTATCCGAGTTGGTCCGTTTTCTGTAAATTGACTGAACTGACCATCGCTATGACCAAGAGGGGAGGAAAGGCAACCCTCAATCCACTGTTCCACGCCCTGCATTTCTCCTTGGCGACGAACAACCCTACAACCGACACCGGCTAGGGTTGGACCTGCTTTTTGCTCGCATGTATTCCACGCATCAAGTCGCTGTTGAATGTGAGTGGGTTCTATGGTTGCATGTCCAATAAGTTCTATGATGAAATCGACCGAATCGGGAAGGTGTGAAAGTGCAAGGTTCCGGCCGTGGGCTACTGTTTTCCCCGGATTATGATGCAATTCAATCCGAGGTGTTGAGGAACCCTTGGCTTCTTCAATAAGATTTTTCACGAGCGAAACGGTTCCGTCGGTTGAGCCACCATCCATGACTAAAATCATGTGAGAGGTTTCAGGAACCGTCTGTTCGAGAAGGCCGTTTAAACACGCCTCAATATGCAATGCTTCGTTGAGTACTGGAATTACCGTGGCGATTATGGGGCCAGCGGATGTGTCCATAACCGCTGGAACTCTGCATAGATTTTCACACTTCGCCTTCTAATGGACCTCCACAGCATCTTCTTGAAGGCCGAACCACTCGCCCGCACATGGATGGGCCAAGACTCCGGCTAACCGGTATCGGAGAAGGACTCAGCACCACGGTAATGACCGTATTATCTGGGGCTGACTCTCCGAAAAAAGTCATGCAAGCCGTTCATTCATTTTTCCCGGAGGCGAAGGTTGAGACAATGCCAGATGAGCCTTCGTTCGGGTCTGCCGTTGATGCATTGTGGTCTTTTGAGGGCCTCCCCATGCAAACTTTTCTAGCCGCCTTACACGAGCAACGAATCCTTGACACTGCTCTTGATTTCATGAGTCGTAATATCGTAGAGGAGCACACAGAATTTACCATTTCACGACAGGCTGCTGTTGTCGAGAAAGTGTCCTTCCCGATACCGGGCAAGGAACCGGTTGGTGGAGTGATCACCGTCCGACTCGAAGGTTCTGGTTTGAAAGAATGGCTCGAGGCAGCAACCTGGCACAACGGTCGTGCGCAGGTTCCACGAACAATCAACGATGAACGCTCCATGCTTGACGATGGAGAGGCATCAACGTGGCTTTGATTCATGCAGGGCAATGTATTCCATCATCTCCCCATCACGCCCCGTCCAGTTCAGTGGTTGTGGATGTGAGGGGGTGTACCATTTTACGCCCCCATGTACCTTCGGGTCGATTTGAAGATAGCCACCTTCGATACTGCATTCAATCAAATGAATGCGAAGAAGAACATCGTTTCTGAGATGCTCCCAAGTTCCAATAATCCGCTTGGCTGCAATTTGAACGGATAATTCCTCCCGTAATTCCCTGCCGATCGCCTCGTTCCAACGCTCATCAGGCTCACACTTCCCACCTGGGAATTCCCACGTCTCATCGTCACTGCGTTGAGCAAGAAGCACCCTACCGTCTTCATTATGGATGAGAGCGGCGACAACATCAATCACTGAACCATCCCGCACGGCCAGCATGTTCTCCAAACATTGCATCGCTAAGAGTGAACTTGTTTCTACGTCGAGTCGGTCCTCAGTAGGGATGTGGAGAAAGAGGCATGGCGGTGGAAGGTTGCCTTCATGAAGTGATTGCAGCGCAAACAGCGTGTGATAATACGTCTCATTGCAGACAAATGAACCCGCATCATGGGAGATGTCAACCGCAGTGGGGAGCAACGATTGCTTCCATTTCCCAAGGTCAATCCAAGCACCAAGATGACCGTGTCCCTCTATTTTGGACGATGTTACTGCCCTACCACTGTTATCTTCAATACTCATGTCAAGGCAGTCCTGGGCCCGTTGTTCAAGCCGTGGGCGCTCACATGAGCCACACAAGCCGATGTGAAGAATGGCATCCCATCGCTCACCAGAAAGAATCGCTTTTGATGTTTCAGTAGCACCGGAATGGTCTACAGAAAGGATCCTGGAGGTGATTTCAAACTCCTGAGTCACCCGACCTGAGGAATCACAAACCTGGTGCATCCCTTTCAACCGAAGCGCTACTTCTTGACTCGGATTGGTGTTGTGGGTTCCAAAGGGCCCGTACCCTGTAACGAGAATTCGTTGAGTGCCCATGTATTTCTCAAGAGGGTTCAGTTTTTCATCCATCCGGCTCAAAACAGGGGTTAGATTGACAAGGAACGGTTTCCACCAAAAGGCAGTGGGACATATGGAGGAAGAATTGGTTGTCCAATTTTCGCCAGAAGCCCATGAACAACGGACCGGTTTCATGCCGTTTCGGCTCGTCAAAGAGATTTGGCGGGAAATCACCTTTGGTGTTGGGACGTGGGGGGCATTTCGCCCCCTCTTCGCAGCCCTTCTCGCCGTCGTCCCAGGGCTGTTTCTTGGCCAGCATTTTAATCGCAAGCACCGACGAGGTTTTGACTGGTTTCTTCTTCAAATTCCACTTGCATTGACCATCGTTTTGTGGATTGCCCTGTGGCTATGGTCGATTTTTGATGCGTGGCGAGATGCCCTCGCGTTTGACCCTAACTCCACAACTGATCCGTCACTTTGATTGAACCATCGGCCATTCCAGCGAGGTCAGCCAGGTCGTCATCATCAAAGTCATTGGGAAGGCTTCCAAAGATGAAATTCGCAAGGTCCGCCGACTCAATCGCCCAGTACATCACAGAATCGTCATTGTTTGAGTGTCCTTCATTGTTCTCATCTTCATGGTCAACTGGCGACTGGTAGACTAAATTGACCAATCCGAGAAGATGTCCGACTTCATGAACGATCACACTGTTTTCAACGTCTTCAACAGAAGGTCGATTAAAAGGGCCATTTGCGGTTTGTATTGAATCACTGAAAAGAGCTACTGAGGACGCGTCTACGGCTACTCCAAGAACCGAACTGTCAGTATAGGTCCCTGAAGGGAAGAGGATATGCCAGGTCAAGATCGACCCTTCACGAGGAGAAGTGTCTTTGTTCTCCCAAGCCTTTTCTCGCACATCATTTGCAGACCAATCCCCGGTGTGGCCAAAGTCAACTTCCGTGAAATCGATGGAAATCCCGCCGGGTTTGTCGCAGACACTTTCCAGACGGTCTAGCAGCATATCCGTACTGCTGGTCATTGGCTTGTAACCAGCCTCGTAGTCAATCTCAATCACCATAGATGTGTACGCATCGTCTTGGAGACAAGCAAGGGTTAATCCTCCAGGAATACCTTTTCGCTCTGGCAAGACATCAAGACGATCTCCGAAACAGCCTGATAAACTGGCTGAAAGCAGGGCGAGGACAAAAAGAGTAACCTTCGCACGTTCAGTCCCCATACCAGTCCCTCAGCACGGTTGTTTTTGAATCTCATCCCTACCAGTCTTCTGGAATTTCAAGGGGGGAGAACAATTGTCCGGGTCCTGAGGCGAGAGAAAGTTGGGTTCTAGCCAATTGTTCCCATGCCCGCAAAGCAAGAATTCCATCGATAAGGGATACTTCAATTTCGATGAGGGTCACACGGATAAGCGTTTCAAGAATGTCCATTCGTTGATGGTCAACAATGCTGAGAACCTTTTCCAGAGGAAAGTTCGACGGTGGAGCAGTTGAGGTTTCCGAAACCGGCCAAGGTTGAGAGACGCGTTCGGGAACGGTACCTCCAGTTGAGACCAAGTACTCATCAAGTGATTGTCCCAGGCCCTTGATGTGCTTTTGAAGAACAAGTGAAACTTCGACGAGGGGCATGTTCAACTGATTGATGAGGTTCACCATTCGTTCCTGTAGGTTCACAAGACCGTCAACATCTCCAGCAGAGGGTTCCATTGAATCATCTCACTTTGTGAGGGCGTCAATATACTGCCATCCATATGAATCCCATTGTTCCGTCGTCCACCCGTTGGGTAGTCCAGTTGGAGGCACAGGAGGTGGAACGGTTCGATCAAGTCCGGGCAAAGCAGTCATATTGGGCTGAGGTGAGGTTGGGGCAGGTGCTTCCGTCAAATCGGGAACAAGTTTAGTGTTCTGTTTCATTTCTTCGTCAACAACGTTGGTTTGGTCCGCTTCATCCTCTTCCTCAGGATTCAGGAATCTTCGGCGCATCACCATGGCCCATAAGCCAAATGAAACTGAGATCAGGGCGATGAGGAAGAGCGTAATGCTGAAAATATCATCAGATACTTGCTGAGATAAAGCATCTCCATCACGTGCTGTTTCTTCCTTGACCATCAGTGAATCCACCGTATGGCGGTCCATTTCGACACCATCAACGAGAACAAGAACTCGGTATTGCACGGATTGTCCAGCAGGCACATCTGCAACAGTCGGCAAACTGGCCCGAAGGGTCCGGCCAGAAGTTGCTTCCAAACTCGCCTCAGAGGTGGTAGACCAAAATCCACCGTCGACAAGCCGTTGGAGGGCAAAGGTCACGCTACCATCGCCTGCGAGGTTGTCCGCAGTAACCAACATTGAAACCAATTCGCCTTCATTTGGGCTTGGATTGTCCCACTGTAAAACAGTGGCTTCGTGTTGAAGGTCAACACGAGGTCCGAGAAGAGCCAGCGGCCAAGAGGCAAACGGGTCTGTCATTGAATTGCCCAAGGTATCAAATGGATTTCCAGCTTCATCAGAACCTGAAACCCATACGTCAACCGTGTAGGAGGGCAGCAAGGTCGTCGCACCCGAATCCGTCAGATCAAGATTACCACTCCAGAAGAATTGGGATCCAAATGGAGCGATGTCCGGAAGGAGAACACTGCCTCGAGAAATCTCAGCTTCGCCGGCTTTGACTCTGTAATGTAACAGAGCCGGTTCACTGTAATCAAATCCATTTTCGTCGTTGGTCTCGAGCATGACCTTCAAATTGGATGCATCTCCAATGGACAGAGGTGCCCCTGGTAGAACGGTATTGAGACCGATGCTTTCAATGGTCGGCCGAACACTGTCGACCGCCAAGCGAACACGAGGTTGAACGGGTGTTTCGTCGAAGGCAAGACCAGGCAGGTCATCCATATTCAATCTGAGGTCGAGATGACCTGAACGAACTGCAGGGACGAGCAAATCAAGGCTGAATTCTCCGTCGGCTCGAGTGGACGTGCGCCAGTTGTTTTCAAAATCTCCAAAGACGACATCAAAGGCACCAGCGGGAGCGGGTGTCTCGTCTTCTGAGAACAACACACGACCGTTTACACGGAGGGCTTGGCCTGCACCAATAATGGTCTCGATGTTCTCTGAATTGTAGTGGTTTTCGCTGTTGCGGAGTTCCACTGCACGAATGTGGCCATCTTCAGTATCAAATCGGAAGTCATTGTCCAAACTCCACCAATCATCACCCATACCGAAACGTGTTTCAAAGCAGGGTTCGATTTCTCCTTCATTGCACGGCAAGTCGGCAACCAAGACCTTCGGTATGAAATGACTCACTCCATCGGTATCAAACGATTCAGGGAACTGCCAAGTCAATTGGAAGCGAGCCTGAATGACAACCACACTCTTGTTAGTCGCATCAAGTTCTACTGTTGAATAAAGGTTTGATACAGCGATGAAATCCGAGCCAGTCTCCATTACAGCAACGGGGTCTCCGTTTTCATCCGGTGCCAGACTGATGAACAATGAGGACTCGTCATCGTCCAGATCTCCACCAAGCGCAACTTGAATGAATTGGATATCATCCCAACCGTTTTGGTCACTGATAAGAATTCGTGCGGTGTAAGGAATACCAGGGTGAAGTGGCTCATAGTCATCATGACCTAGAATTGACGAATTCCCCAGGTCGACCGTGGGTTCAAACTCTTGCCTGATGGTGTATGTGGAAAGGTCTGCAGACCAATCGGGGAGAACTTCTCCCGGTCGGTCTCCGCAAACCACGTTGGTAACTGGACAGACGGGTCCTCCACCCATTGCAATGAGGTTATCTTGCTGGTCTTTTCCGGTGATGAAGTATGACACCCGTTGCTCGTGAAGCAACATTGAATCGTCAATGAGTCCCTCAAAGATGTTGAGTCCCCCAGCCCTTGTTTCAGGTGAGGAGAGGGTTTTACGTTCGTACTCATCTTCGTTGGGCAACCCATCGAAGTTGTAATCGTTGCAACCAATGGCGTCACTCGCTCTGCATCCCACCCAATAATTCAATGTGATTTGTTGTGGCGGGTCAACCGAATCTTGGACGACCAATGAAACGGCTTGCCCAACGCCGGTAGAACCTGCATGGCGCTCTTCTCCATCCGAAGGAGTTGCAGACAGAACAAGGGGTGAATTACCGTCAAGAATCAAACGAATTGAATTATAACCGGGATTCGAATACGTTGAACCGTTTTCTAAATCAACGGCTTGAACGTAGAATATCATTCCACCAGGAGCGGATTCGACCGGGGAAACAAAGGTTAAGTTATATTCTCCAAATGCAGGGTTAACCTCTTCATGAAGCAAAACTGAAGCCCCGATAGGGTCTCCGTCGTAAGTGACGTTTTGGCCGATGACTCGCAAACTAAAGCTACCTGCTGGAGGCATGAGTTGTGAATCTTGGAAGTGAAGTCCTCCAGCGAAGCTAAGATTGAATCCTCCACGGACCCAATCCATGGGGTATAACTGTCGACCTGTTTCTTCCCAAACTTGAAGACCGTCCAGTTGAATGTCGTTTTCAATGACCAAATTCATGCTCGTAGTATCCCATCGGTCGACAGCGACACCGAGGTCATCTTTGACCGTGATTGTGGCTTCAAGGTCTGTTTCATCGTCCCAACTCCAATTGACCAACGTCGGAATCCAAATTGAAACAACGCCGAGGGCATCAACTGTTGAGGTACAGTTTCCAGTGTCAAATACCACGATTCCACCGGCGTCACTGTTGGTGTTGCATGAATCGCCTCGCAGCCAAGTGAACGATGGATTCGCACCGTGGCTGTGGTTCAGTTCAATTGTAGCCTCGGTGACACGGTCGACATCGTCTCCCGGAGCAACTCGAGTAATGAGGTTTCGATAGGCCCCATCGGGTGAAGCCAACCCCCCTTCAAAGGAGGCATCAATTGCACGAGTTTGCATGGCGTAGGTCACGTCAATATTGGACACACGGATGCGTCCAGAGGTAGCTGCTTTGATTGCAATAGGAATCTCAAGCATTCCTTCTCCGTTTTCGGGAATGTAATCGTTAAAGGCATCGATCAACGATGGAGCTTTCTTCACAATGACGCCTACTTGGGATTCATCTGAAGCTATTACGGCAGATTCGTTGAGGAAAATCATCGCTTCCCAATCGTAAACTCCATCTCCTCCAATATCGATCATTGGCCGGTCAGGATATCCTTCTTCATACCACAGAATGAAACTGTCAACGGTTGGCGTGACGGCAGTGTTGTTGGTGGTCATGAAGATTGCATAACGCAAGGTATTCCCTGCAGCATCGGTTGAGAAACTTGTTTCAACATTGTTTTCGGCATCCAACCAAGTGCTTCCGTTGTCGTTAGAAACAGATACTTGAAGGGTCGTCCCAGCGGGGACATCCGCAACCCATGCTGGCCGCACTTTACCGACCTTTGTACCCGTATTGTAATACGGTGAGGTCCAATCTCCAGTGGGAGCATATGCCGTTGCTGTATCAATATCAACCCACCATGAGACTGCAGTTGAGCCGATTAATTGAGCTTTCCAAACCAATTCCTTTCCTGGATAATCAAAGTGAATCGTGGAATTGGAGACCACCTGTTCCCAGTGGGTCCCATTATCGGCAGAAATCCAGTAATCAACACGATCTCCAATCGATGCCGCAGACCAGTAGGTCTGAACGTTAGCAGACAAAACATCGTCTGCATACTCGGTCACTGGACCGTACCATGTGGTGGTTCCTGGTGCAGGGGTTGTTTCATACATCCAACTCGTCCCGAATTCACGGTAGTACAACGAAGCCCCTGACCAAGTTGAATAGCCGGAATCAACGGTGATGAAGCGGTCTCCATCAAACTGCAATCCATAACCGAGGCGTGAGATTTGGCGTGTGTTTGATTGTGGAATAAGTGCTTGAGCAGAGCCGGAGATGTCCCATGCTTCCAGTTGATCTTTGTCGTTGTAGTATGAATCCTTCTGGCAACGCATGAAAAACGTCGTTGAGTTGACCTCTAATCCACGAACCATTTGATTGGATTGTCCGCACTCACGGCTGCTTGATGAGGACGATGTGAAGGTGTAGTACTTCTCATCGCGGTCCCATGTTGAGGTACCATCGCCACTGAAATCGTAAGATACAATCTTGCCCCCTTGATTGTGAACTACCCAGACCTTATCGGTATCTCTGTCGTAAGCAATTCCGGTATAATCACCCGCACCTGCGGAAATATCGTATGAATCGATGCACGTCCAGACACTGTCCCTGGAAATGTCCATTTCCAAAACACGGTGGTAATTCACAGGCGCATTGGAACTGGAGATGGATCGGTATCCAGATATAATTCCGAACAGTCGTTCATCGTCCGTGACCGTCCAATCTCTAAATCCATAATATCCATAGTATGAGGAAGAATGTTTCTGAGGCAGATTGCATTGAGCCTCGTCAAGTGTGATAATGGATTCTCGGCTTGCGTTATTGGGGTAAAGCCGATGAACAACATTGTTGAAGGATGAAGAGGACCAAGTTGACAGGAACAGCCAATCGTGGTGCTTGAGAATCGCTCCTTGACTTTGAGCCATGAAACTCGAGGAGGTTTTGGTTATTTGTTGAGAGAAGAGCCCTTCTGTTGCGTTTGAGGTGTGTGGTTGACGCAGAGCATAGGAACCGTTGTCCAACCAGGCATCGGAATTGGGGTCGGCTTCTTCATCAAACCCGTGGGGGTGGAAGGATTCGCTGATGCTGTCCATTGAAAGCGTCAAGTCGCCACTGCGGTCATCCATGTTCGTCTCTTGTCCGGCAACCCATTGTGCACGTGTGTCGGAAACCACTTGTGACCATCCGGTTGCAGAGGCCCCGGACAACGTCATGCTAACATCGGTAACCAAGGCGCCGCGCGGGAGGTTGACCTTTGCCCCATTGTCTGGATTGGCGCCCTGGTAGAGAGCAACATATTCCGTAGAACCGTCATGGAACTCGTACACGTGACGAGTACCTGCTGCCGCATTAGAGTCCTCCGAAATGAAGGAGGTGAGGGGGCTGAGAGGTGTCGTTACCATCAAAATAACGAGCAGCCAAAAAGCGCCGCGAGAGAAAAGTGTATGCGTATCGCTACCCTGCATACTTCGTAGACACACGACTTAGATTTTTAACCATGCGGTTAGGAGTCACACCAAAATTAATCCAAATGAATCATTCTGTCGTTCTTGAATCGTATCGAATCGGTGAAGAATCTCCTCGGACACCGTCTTCCTCATCGTCTCGAACTTCGAACCAATCGTTCATCCAATCACCATCTGTATCCCAATTTGTGGGGTCGCTTCCTTCTGCAAGGTGGTCGTCATCAAAGTCAAGGAGGTACCAGCCGTATTCGTGCTCTCCAACATTTCGAACAGGAGGTGTATTTGGGGAGCCTTGGTAGTAGATCTCCCATGCATCTGTGAGATTACCAGCCATAAGAATCACGTCATCGCTGCTATCTACAGTAAGGAAATTTGTGTCGTAATCATTGACGATGTAACCGAACTGACGGTCGATTCCAGAATATTGGTCCAGTTTGAGGTAATTTTGAATCAACTCATCAGGCTGCCCCAATCCAAGAATCGCTGCCCTAAACTGCCAACCTTCGGTGACCGGACTCCCCTCAAAGGTGAGTCCACTCAATCTGACGGCATTCGGGGACGAATACTCTGAAAGTGTAATGGCGTAAAACTCCTGGAAGTTCGTATACGGTTCGTAGGTGCATCCAGCCCCACTGCAGTCCCAGTTCCCATCTTGGTCCGGGTCTTGATTCGCATCATTGGGATCACTTGGATCCATTGTGAACCATGTAAATTCGATGTCGGGTCGGCCCAATGTACCGCCAGAGCCGTCCTGTGATAGAGGCAAACAGGAGTTGGTACTGGTATCGCAGGCTCCACCGGTAGCCACGTCAATCCAAACAACACGGATGGAAAGATACGAACTGAAATTGTCATTTGACTCATTCCAAGCCCGCTTGTATTCGTACCAATCCGGGATCATGTCACCGTCTGAATCATTATCGCTTGGATTGGAACCGTACTTGAACACCTCTCGACCGTCAGAATAATTGAAATCTTGAACGTGAGAAATCACAACACCGTTTTCCACCGTGGTAATGTAGGAAATACTGTCGCCGTCGCTGTCGTTGCTGTCGGGGCGTGTTTCATTCTCGAACTCCATAATATTCGTGAACGGTAACGAACCGATTCCGTTTTGAATGACTTGACCCGAAGGAACGAGGGCACGATCTACCCAAACCCCTTGGGTTGAAGGAACGTCAAAACTGGTACGGTCGTACCAGCCATCATGGTCGCCATCATAGTCAACGTCCCATGGATTGATTGGATTAGCTGCCCAGTGATTGATGGTTGTGGGGTCATCCATAGCAAATATTGCATAGCAATACTCCCAACCGTCGGGAATACCGTCACTGTCAGAATCTGGGTGGGTCGGGTCAGCCGCTCCACGTAGACTCCGATTGAAATTTTCAGCGTCATAAGTATTGATTTCGTCCATCCGGTCTTGTGAATCTGTACCTTTCTTGACGAAATCTTGGTAGAGGGCTTGTTGGGCCTGAATAGCAGTGAAACCGAGTTCTTCGGTATACGCAGCCATAGCATCTTCACCGAAATCCACGAGCCCTAAATTTGCTGGAACGGTCCCTCTGTTGAGGTAATGACCGTACGTCCGAGATTCCCATTCACGAAGATTGCTAAAGGTTTCATTGACATCGATGGTTCCGTCACCGTTACAGTCGAAACTATCGCCGTCGGAGTCAAGGTTAACGTCGCCATCGATCAGTGGGTTCATGCTCCACCTGTTCTGATCCAAATCCCAATTGGTAAACCAGTATTCGAATCCATCAATCATCCCGTCGCCGTCCGTATCGGCGATGGTCGGATCGGTCATGCCCAAGATAACGTCAATGAAAGCGGTTGGAGGTTCACCTTGCTGCCAAGCGTTGAAATCATTGAGCAATCGCTTACCACGGGTATCTTTTGTAATGAGGATATTGAACACTCGTTGAGCCTTTTCAGTGGGTTGTTGGAAATCTCCGTCAATGTGCATCAACGGTGCGTCGCTTGGATGGGCAATGCCGTTATCCGGTTGTGCTTCGGCGAGATTAAATTCTTGAAGGTCAATAAGACCGTCCTCGTCTCCATCGAAGAGCCCGTCTCCAGCGACGAGAGGATTGAGGGTCCATGTGCCTGCAGTTGAATTCCAAGCTGTGAATAGGAGTTCGACTCCGTCCAGCATTCCGTCACCGTCCGTGTCCACGTTATTTGGGTCGGATGTGAGTCCCGTCATGTTGATTTGGTCCTGCGTAATGAAACTACCAAAGGATTCCTCGGTGGTCACGCCTGGCCATTGTTGGAGGGCATATGCTTGGCCGATGGTGGTGACAAACCATTGCGGGGACGAGCGTTCATTATCGGTTTCAGACAATTCAGGTGCAATCACATTGTATTCTTCCCAATTTGTCATGCCGTCTTCGTCGGTATCGTCCCAACGGTCAGCTGAATCCAAGGGATTCAACGTCCATTCGTCATCAAGTAAATCCCACCTTGCAAACCAAATTTCCCATCCATCGGGCATCCCGTCGTCATCGGAGTCAGAACTCAACGGGTCAGATGCACCGATGCTGTAGGTGGATTGCCCGGAGGTTACCGCCCCAGATGCCCGTTCTGCGAAGGTCGCTTCAGGAATACCATAGTCGCTGACATGGTCAAAGAGGTTGGTTGAAAACCCACCAGGAAGGGTTTGCCCGTCCAATGTTTGGTTGCCCAAAAAGAGGTCGCTGCGTAGATGATATTCGAGGTAATTGACGAAGGACTCATTGAGGTCCAAGACGCCGTCGTGGTTGATGTCGTATCCGTCTCCATCAGGGTTTTCAAATGCATCAGATCCGTTGAGCGGATTAACACCAATTCGGCTTGGATCCCATGAGCATAGACCCTTTGACTCCCATCCATCGGGCAAAGTATCCCCGTCGGAGTCAATCGCATTAGGGTCCGCAAGTGCCCACTGCTCAACGCTTTCAGGAGACTCGCCGTAAAGTTCCATCAATTCACCTGCAAGGCCCATGTTTCTCACGAGTGACCATTGATATTCACAGAGATTGGGCAGTCCATCGCCATCAGCATCCCAGTTTGCGTCGTCTGCACGCAGCGGATCGAGACTCCAGTTATTACCGCCCGTGAATGACATACCCACCCAACGTCGGTGTTGAATTTCCCAACCATCGGGCATTCCATCACCATCAGAGTCTGGATTTGTTGGGTCGGTCCCTGAATCGACATTGGCTACATTGAGGTAGGTGGCGTTTGCTGATTGTCCTGCAGCATCGTCACAAACATAGTACAGTTGTACCGTGTAGTGGCACCACAAATTGCTGTTCTCGTAAAAGAAGCCGAAATATTCAGCGCCGTCTTTGACTCCATCACCGTCAGTATCCCCTAATGACGGTGTTGTTGAATTATAACCATCGGGGGTTGTCTTGACGTATCGGAATTCATCGAGGTTTGTCCACAAACGGTCCAATGAAAAATCTCCAGATTGGTCCAAGTCAATTCCGTCGCCGTCGGTATCGTAGAATGCATCCCAGGGGTCAGTCGGGTCCAATCCATTGACGACTTCCCAGCCGTCAGGCATGCCGTCAGCATCTGAATCGTTTGCTCCAGGGTCAATCAGTTGGAGGTTAGCAAATCTGCCGGGTGAAGCGCCTCCGAAGACCGTTGTATTTCCGTTCATATCGAGGCTGGCTAGCGTTGTAATTTGACCGGGCAGACGAGTCTGGTCTTGTTGCCCATAGACGGCCATGTAATCGCCGGCAATTGCCCAGAGACCCCAATCCGAACCGACGAGAATCTCATCACCCGTTGGTAGGATGGCATAAACGTCATTGGTTTCTTGGGCAAGGGTTCCATCAATACCGGGGTGAACTAAAAGACCGCCATGGTCGATTGAACCGCTAACTAAATCCATTTTGTGAACTCCAGAAGGCGTCCCAAACCAGAGGGCTTGTGCATTTTCATCGGATGGACCGTCAAGCGCCATATCACGTACTTCGGCTGGATTGTCAACGACACCAAGTGGAAGGCCGTGAAGCTGGCTGATGGAGGTTCCAATTGGTGTACTTTCGGTCGTGAAGAAGAACTGCCATTCAGCAACGGCTTCATCACGAGCAGATGCAGTCTCAACCGTCAACAAGCCACGGTCGGTACCGACAAAGAGCGTGTAAGTCGAACCTCCAGCAGCTCCGTGTTGAATTACCGTTACCGATGCATTCGAGATTTCAAGAGCGTCACGGAGACCAGCACCGAGGGCGTATGTAGAAACGATCGACGCGTCTGGGCCAATTTCCAAAACTGCCCCTTCCCCTGCATGACCGAGGGCAATGATTTGTTGATTACCATCCATTCCGGAGAGTTGTGCAACAGCACTGACCTCACCCATCATGCTCCAATCCCAGGATGAAAGCGGGCCGAGTGAGCCGTCAGCGAGCAAGGGACTTACCGCCACTCCTGCGCTTGTTGAAAGCGCCAATGCAAACGGTTCATCACCGTTGAAAACCAGTGTCCCGTCGTGGAGTTCAATACCTTCGGGCAACCATTGATGCAAACTCGTCTGTTGTTCAAGATTGAGGACACTCACTCCGTATTTTGTCATGACGTACAGATGGTCACCGTTCTGGTCGAGGGAACGTACATCGTAGTGATTGACGGACATTGCATCTTCTTCCGCATCATAAACGAGGGGATGAACAATGAATTCATCAGAACCGGTCATGACTCCCGTAGATTTCAATCCAGGGTAAACCGTGTTTCCACCGTCATAGTGAACGAGGTATTCTTCCAGTGTCGACAACGCTTCACCCAGTTCCAGGGCTGTGAATGTACGGGCAAGATCGGGAGTGACAGCCCCATCTCGATTGAAATCCCAACCGTCCATATCTGGGTCGTCAAGAGCATTGGTTCGATTGAGGGGATTCAAACCGAAATGTGCTTCCCAACCGTCGGGAATTCCGTCGCCGAAGGAAGGGTAGAGATTACGAATCGAGAACCCATCCCAATGATAACGGTCTGAATCGTCAAGCAGAGGGTCGGTACCCAACCAAAGGTCTTCCCCAATTGGAGCAGTGGAATTTGTTGTGCATGCGGGCAAAATGTTGTGGAAGGTTGCATTCGCCCCCGAGGGTAAGAACGGCCAATTTTTCAGCGGAGAGCCGCCAGGGAGTGTTGCATGACACCACAAGCCGTCGAGTTCAGTCGTGAAACTTGCCGTGGTTCCAAAGGCATATTCCTCTGGCGCTGTGAATCGTTCCGCAAGACTTAGCGTACCATCTCGGTCAACATCGAATCCATCGTTATCCCCGTCAAGAGTGAGGTCACTGCCGTTGAGTGGATTGTACGACCCGCAATCATAACGAAGCGATGCGGCATCAAAACCACCGACTCTGAGGCACATGTAGGCCTCAAAACCGTCAGGCATACCGTCGCCGTCTGTATCCGACATGCGTGGATCAAGGTAGGTTCGCTCGTTGTTCTCATCGAGAATTCCGGTAAGCCCTCTTGGAAACCCGGGTTCCGTACAATTTGCTGGATAAGGCCAACAGAATTCTTCGGTAGCGTTCAACCCATCCCGGTCAAAATCCATTGAGGCGTCCGATGCGTTGTCTTTGTCCATGCCTTGCATGAAGACACTCCGCCCATCGACTGCAGTCCAGTTCATCCATTCCTCAAACAGTATTTCATGAACGTCTGGAATCATGTCACCGTCTGTATCGGTATTGGGAGGTGGGGACTGATCCGTATCATCAGGGTGAACGTTGGCAACGCTAGAAATGGATGGAAATTGAGACATGAACAGAAGGCTCGATATCACTGCTAAGGTCGTGAGAAGGGTTGTTTGACTTCTTCGCATTGAATCACCCGCTACAAAGCATACGCTTCGCTACAATGGCACCTTGGAAAGATTGCTTATGAGGATGATGGAACAATGTTCATACAAATTCAAATTCCCGCCACTCCGTAAACCTCGGAAAAAAGCATTTTAACAGCGGAAATTATCGGTGTATTCAAGTTCCTTCCGCGCAGGGGTTACAGCGTTCCCATGCCGATGACCATCACCCACCTTGGTACAGGAAGCCGCGGCAATGCCACGCTTCTTGAGACTCCAAAGGTCAAGGTTCTTGTCGACCAGGGTTTTAGCGGCACTCAATTAGCAAAACGCCTTGCTCGGCTCAACCTCGAACCTACCGATATCGATTGTTTGTTAATTTCCCACCATCACGGTGATCACGGAGGTGGCGCTGCAGTATGTCAAAACAAATGGGAGATACGGGTTCTCGCCAACGAACGAACCGCCCTTGAGCTCGGACTCAACCCCGAATTAACCACGTTCTTTTCCTCACTCGATATCGTCCATATCGGAGACGATCTCGCCGTACTCCCCGTACCGGTCCCGCACGACGGATCAGATAACGTCGCATTCGTCGCCAGTCATGCTGGAGAGCGTGCTGCAATCATCACCGACTTGGGATCATGGACCGATGAACTCATCGCTCATGTTCGTGGCTGTGAGCACATTTCAATCGAAGCCAATTACGACCATAACCGCTTGGTATCGGGGCCTTACCCCTACTCATTAAAAGACCGAATCACGGGCCGTGGCGGCCACTTGTCAAACGACCAAACGGGACAATTCCTTGCGGAAGTTTGCACCGATTCCACCCGCAGCATAACGCTAACCCATTTGAGTGAAAAGAACAACCAGCCTCACATTGCCGAATCAACGGTACTTTACTACATTGATGAAGTGTTCAATGGAGACCTCACCATTTCACTTCAAACGGGCCCAGACTTTTCTCTTTATGTTGGGAAAGAAGGGCATCATGAGGATGCGCCGAATGCCAAAAAACAAGTCACCAAATGACGGTTTAACCTAAAAACAAGGTCAATGGCTAAATGATACCTCATCGTGTCATCACTCGTGAACCGCCAAGCCGCCGCATTACGCTCCCCTCGCCTACGTCGCGAAGAGCAAGCGGTCAGCGAAGTATTGGGGGTCGTCATGCTCCTCGCAATGGTCATAACCATCATGGGCGGGGTGTGGGTTTTCCTCAACCCCTATCTCTCAGACTTTGAAGACAACACCAACTGGAAATCCGCAACAGGTCTTGCGGACAGAATCGAAGACAGGGTCGAAGTGGCGGGAAATGCACCTGAGGGAACTGGATTTCGAAACACATTAGCCATGCAGTCCACCTCCATCCTCACCGTCCAGAACATAGAACAGTGGACCATTTCTGCTGATTTCACTTCTCAAGAGCGTATCGAAATTCGCCAAGTCAATGACACCGTCATCGCTGTAACGGCCGCCAATGAATCTGCAAGGAGCATGACCATACAATCGCCTGCAATCACGGTTGAACGGACCGTGCCTACGACTTCTCAGGAAGTCTTCATCGACCACAATGCAACGCACCCTCATTGGATGATCGTCACCGTATTCGATGAACAAGGCGACGCCTTGCACCGTACAGTATATGCATCCTTATCGGGAATCCAAGTCACCACCTCACTTGGTCAAGGAACGCATGAAATCGTGATGATGAACAACGGTCGAGCGGAGCGGTTTCCCAATGGGGCATGGGATGTCACAGCCATGCCGCTTGTTGAATTTGACCGGATGGCTAACGAAGAACTCCGTTTGTCAATCCTGCTCACCGATATCATCGGAAACGGCTCAATTGGGAGCGGAACGAACATCGGGATGGAATTCGTATCGCTTGGCCCGTTAACCTTGTTCACTGGAGAGGCATTCAACGTCCGTTTTAGTGTCACCAATGTCCTCCATGATGTCGTGACTCCACAGTACCATGAAACATGGCTGTCTGATTATACCATTCAACGCTCTGCAGGAACCCTTGATTCCTTCATCGGATTTTCACCCTATCAAAGAGCGAGTGGCTCTGATGGATTTACCATCGCCTCCCAGGGAGCACCCCTGTACTTTGAAGTGGACTATCAGCGAGTAGAGGTGGGCAGATGAAGCACAACCTGCAGCGTGATGAAGAGGCAGTTTCCGCTGCAGTCGCCACGGTTCTCTTGTTCGGAGGTGTATTGTCAATTATCGGGTTGATGATGGTATCATTGATGCCGGTCATTGAGGAGTTAGAAGGCTCTGTGGAGCGTCACGACATGTCGGCCCAAATGACCCTTCTCGCTCATGAAACCTCAGAACTCAGCGAGCGAGGTATGCCCGGAGATTCCACACATTCCACCCTTGTCCCCGTTGATGGAAACCTCGTCTGGGACTCTTTACGAGGAGGAATGTGGTACTCAGCAACATGGCATGAGGACATGAGTCTAAGAGCGAGAGGAGCCCTTGATTTTGACGACTCGCTTGAAATTCGCCATCCAGAGACATTTATTTCCTCGGTGTGCATTTCTGACCTTCGCCAAGGACCGGACCGTCATTATTTCTACACCGTTGACGCCCAAGTTGACCAAGCCCTTGTCTCGGTGGCTCCTGGTCTCGCCATGCCTTTGGGTCCAGTTGATGTCACGCTCAGCTCATCAGGAACCGAGATTTCGACGTTGGACCTTCGTGTTGATGAGTTGGAATCGTTTGATCTGTCAGCACTCGGCGTCGTCACCGTGTCATCAAGTCATGAGTTGGTCGTCCTCGCCCAAATTGGGACCGGTGGGACGACCTATCTTGAGCCGACGGACCGAGAGCCATCCGATAAGAGGGGCCAATCATGGGCAATCCCTATGGAAGCAGGGATATCAAAGGTTCACCTGTTGAGCGATAAGGCCAATCAAATTCAAGTCACCACTTCCAATGGAACAGAATTGTTCTACGCTCAACCAAGTGACATGTCCCGCACAGCAGTCACATTCACCCATGAATTCAATCTCACTTCCGATCAGGTTGTTCAAATTACAACAAGTGCTGCTTCAAGAATGATGTATCAATCAGAACCAGCCAATACAACGGGCATCACATCTTGGCCAGCAACAACTGGGGCTTACCTAGGCCACTCGTTCACACCTCCTAATCTAGAAGGAACACTTCGCTTCACCAATCCAGGTGATGCAATCGTAACGGTGACTTGGAGAGGTGGAGGAATATCGGTCCAACCCAATTCCATTGAGCAGGTAGCCTGGCCTCCGGAGGAGATTCTTGGGGCTCCGACCCTCGATGCAGACGGAGATTTTTTCGTCACATGGGCGGCATCGGGAACGACGAACATTACTGACGCAGTCTCTGGAATCACGATGATTCCCGCTGATGATACCGGTTCAATTTCGGGAGCAGCCTTTTCTTATTACAATACGGATAACGCGGTCAATGAACACCTCAACATTGTTCTTGCAGGCTACACGTCCACATGGAATGCGAGTGGAGTCGCCAACCAAACAGGAGTATTTTTGGGCGACAATAACCGATACAATCTAACGCTTAACGAGGGAACAACAGATGTTGCGGTTGAGAAAGACCACCCTGTTCGCATCACACGCTTCAGCGGTGAAAACGGACTCTACCACCTCCCCCACGATGGCGAACAACGTTGCACCCAAATAGCAACCCAAGCCAGCGGGTGGATTACGACAGAACTTCCTTGGGAACGAATGGGAGGTCGTGGAGAGATTGACATCCAAAAGGCTTGGAGAGAAGGCCGCCACCCCTCAAGTGTAGCCATAGAAGTCTTGGGGAGTGACGGAACATCAACACACGCCACCATCGGTACAGTTTGGGCGTTCCATCTTTCACGACTCGCCTATCAATTCCAATCATCAATTACTGGAATGGAAGTTGCATTCAGCGGAGGTGCTGTTGTGACCAACCACCCTGAATTCCAACCGTATGTGGTCGTCCCCCCATCTGACCGTGGTGGACCTGGCCCCCGCTTTGCAGCAACCATTCCGTCACTCCACCCCACGGCAGACAGTGCCTCTGGAGCCGGCACACTGGAACTCGACATTGAACTCGTCCACCGTATTTCCCTTGCATCAACACCGGCATACGAAGTGAGGCGGGGCTGGTCGGAGCCCTACGGCGCAGCGATTGCAGACAGTGCTGGAATCGGACTCGAAGCCAGTGAAGATTGGACCGTATATCCAGGGCAATTGGACCTCTTGACTGATTATGTAGGCTGGGTGCCGGACCCAAGTTATGGTACGTCCGAAGCCGTCTGGCACACCAACGGCCAAGCCATTGAATTCACACTTCAACTTTCATCACTGGACGTCACGACTCGGGAGGCGCTGACATGAAGCAGGTCAGATTGTCACGGGATACCCGTGCTGCTGCTACCGAACTTGGATACGTGTTTACGTTCCTCCTTGGCGTACTGTTGATGACGATTTTCAGCGTATGGGCCTGGGATATTGAAACAAATACTCGACTTCGATGGAACGAAGAAGCCGTTGAAGCAAATCTGAACGACCTTGCCGCTGCTGTAGAGCGAGCAGACGAAGCGAGCCGTATTGGGAATGTAAGCTATGCTGAGTCGGTCGCATGGCGACCATCGGAAGCGGATGAATCGATGTTTTGGCTACGCCTAAGCGATACTTCGTTGAAACTGATTGACAAGGGGGGACCTCTTGACATGACCGTGGCCTTATCCGGAACAGGCAGTGGTGAACATAGCGGTGAAATCCCACTTGCTGGAGCCCAACAGATATGGGTGGTCCATGAAAACGGCACCACTACAGTGACTCTTGATCGGCCGCAAGCAGTTCAGTGATCATCGACCCATAACCGCACGGTGGACCATCATCTGCACTTCCTTCATACGAGAGCGTGCACCCAGTTCACGGAACACTGAAAGGGCGCGCTGAAGGTATTCCATGCGTCCTTGTCGGTCCGGTGCCGCACCGCCGAGGCGGGTGAGAAGTTCTCCGATTTGCATACGTAGGTCATTGGCTTCAGCAATAACGAGAGCTTCACGATAATGCTCCATCGCATCTTCAGTTCGTCCTGCGTCATGAAGCACTTCCCCAAGAAGAATGGTAATTTCGACCAAGGCTTGAAGGTCACCAGCTTCGTTCATCGCCTCCAAAGCAGCGGTATAATGGAACATAGCGAGTTCTGATTGTTCTATCTTTGAATAGTACCGCCCAAGAACCGCTTGCGCACGTGCATGAAGTGCAGCATCACCCATTGATTCTGTTGCTTCATGGGCATCCATTGCATGTTCACGTGCACGTTGAACCTCTCCGAGGTCGAGAAGAGCCCGGGCAAGCGTGATTTGACTGCTCAGCAGTTCATTGCCTTTTGACTGAGCAAGAATCGCTTCAACCTCTCCATATGCCTCTAGGGCCTTATTACGGTCGTTTTTTCTTCGAAGAAGGTAGCCAATGTTGTTGTATGTACGGGCAGCCCACATTGCATTGCCTTGGCTGATGTAGTGCTTGAGAGCTTGTTTGTGGCGAGCCAGAGCAACATCACTGTTCCCTTGCTTCCGACTTACGTCTGCAAGTGACGAGAGAATTTCTGCTTCAATTGAAGGATTGTTGGCTTCTTTCGCCCCTTCAAGCGCCTTGTTGAGAACCTCTTCAGCATGCGCTAACCTACCAAGAAGCGCAAGAATATCACCCTGCAATTGAGCGAGAAGAACAACGGTGCTTGACTCCAGATCTGCCGTATCAATTCGTTCCAACAGGCCAAGCAATTCCATGTGTCCTTGGGATACGAGATGCCGTCCTTTGTCCATGATGAGTTCCGAGGCTGATTCAAATTGATTGGACTGAATTGAATGGTAAATAAGTTCAATCGTAACTTCGTTGGATTGAGGTTGTTTTTCATACCACTCCATGCATTTTGAGTGGAATTCTTCTTTAAGCGATGTAGAAAGGCTACGTAATAAAAACTCACGAATCAAATCGTGGACGTCATAGGTGGTTGAATCTGCCTGACGAGCCAGGCCAGATTCCACTAAATTATCAAGTTCGTCGGTGTCCAACTGCTGCAGTGCAAGCGCCTCGAGGACCATCGGCTCTCGGTAAATGGAAAGGGCAGAAAGCACACGCTTTTGCTCAGCGCTTAATTTGGAGAAAATCTCTACGGTGACATAATGCTCCAAGGTTTCGTGGAAGGCACCGGCTGATGCCCCACGGTTGATGAGTTCGAGCACCAGAGGGTGGCCTCGGGAGAGCCCATGGATGTGAAGCCACTGCTCGTCTTCAAGATTTGAAAAACTGCTGAGCAACTTTCGGCCCGACTCAGGGTCGAGTCCGTCCAATGGAAGGACCAAACTAGCAATTCTACCTTCAGCGTCTTTCGTGGGAACAACTGGCTTGAATGAACGCGAGAAGATAACCAAGCCAATTTTTTCTTCACTTCCGAGTAAAGCGATGGACATGGCTTGGAACGTCTGATGCAGTACCAAATCGGAAACTTTGTGGAAATCATCAATGACAATGAGTGAAGGTGAACCTTCAAGCGCTTCTATGAGCAAACGGGCAGCATCAGCCGGTTGCGGAATTGGCGTTGCTGCAAGGTAACTCGCAAATTCCGAATTGCCCATACTGGACAACCAATCAGCAATGGATTCAAAAAACGAACGAGAACCTTCCCAATCCTGGCAGCGATGATAGAGAAGGTTGCGACGATGCATAAATCTCTCAATCAATTTTGAGGCCACGGTAGTTTTCCCGATACCTGCAATTCCGGGAACCAGAAGAGTTGTTGCCCGTGCTTCAATCAAATTACCCATGTTGTCCAGTTCGGTTGTTCTTCCGTAAAAGTGTCGAAGCCGAGGCAAATCTGCTAGAGAGGTCACCAACTGCTTTTCCACGTGTTTGGAAAGGTCACGCTCAATCAAATCTTGAGACAAGGAGCGAGCATCAAGACAACCGTTCTCGTCCATGTATCGAATCACGTCGACGGGGCGCATTTCGAAGGGCAAAACCGACTTCACACCGCCAAGAGTGGTGTCCACTGGTTGCTCTTCGCCTAAGATACAGCGAAGAGGAAATTCTGACAACCGAGTCCAAGTTTCCGAGGCCATGATGATGCCGCTGTCGGTAAGGAAATACGCTTTCCTCTTCCGAGAAACTCCCTTGACGTGAGCCTGCCGTTCTACCAATATACCTTGATCTTTTAATCCCGAAATTGCACGAGGCACATTTGACCTTGCAATTGCAACGGCGTTGGCAATTCCCATTTGGGACAAAGCAAAAGGTACCTCAATGCTATTTTTGAAATCCGAATAGTCAAGGAGGTGCAAGAGGATTCTCTCTTGTACACCTGGCTTAGGTTGCGCTGCCATTTGATTCAACTCGATTCAACCGTCACTGATCCGGAGTGTAGTCAGGGTCAGGAGCCCACTGGTTTGTTCCTTCGTCCCAGATCCAGCCAGGATGCTGAGATGTCTCCGCGGGTACAGCCGCAACTTCAGGAGTTGCTACCGCTTGAGCCGTTACTTCTTGCTGGGGAATTTCTACCGTCTTCTTGGCTTTGGCCCATGCATAGGGGTCTTCTGCAGCAGCGAGGTTTTCATCGTCCTCTTCTGAGACATCTGGAATCTCTTCAAATTCAACGAAGAAGAAGGCTCCAACACCGAGGAGAACAATGATACCGCCTACAATCAAGATGATGCTCAAGAGTGAAGAATCATCATCATTACCGCTTGAAACGACAATGCTGAACTCTCCGTTTTCAGTCTCTCCTGCAAATTTGAAAACCTGACCGTCCATTTCGAAAATTATTTCTTCATTTCCTTCCATGCTGAGTTGGCTGTTTGTCAAGTCCATGGTCCATGTTCCATCGGAAAGAACCCTCGTCGAGTTGAGTTTTGCGTTTCCATTAGCAAACCTGATGTTGACCGTACTACCAGGCAGTCCTTCACCCTGGAAGGATGCTGGATCATCTGGAGTGATTGGTCCGCTATCAACACGTTCAACGCTGAAAGCAACTGCTCGTACGAGGAAGTTTACCTTGATTGAATAGGCCCTGGATTCTTGGTCATCCTCTGCATAAAACATCACTCCATTGAGTGACCATTCAGGTATTTCACTGGTGACCTGTGCAATCGAATCCATCGGATCATAGATCGCTTTTCCATCTGCAGTGATACGGATGTACGATGAATAGTCGTCATCTTCAAGTGTTCCGGCATCGTTGTAAACATAGAAGGAAAGTGCATCGCTAGCCTCGCCAATACCATCAGGGTCACTGAAAAATTGAGTCAGGTCTATCGTAGCCCCTCCACCGCATCGGTCAAACGAATTTGATTGAGAATCACAGAAGATGGTCACACTTCCAATCCAACCGGCATCGTTGAAGACAGGGTCAATGTTGTTGGCGTCAATTGGATTGTTAATGGTCATACGCCAGACCGTATCCACAGAATAGTCCTCACCGTCGTATGCGCGTACGGTGACTTCGTATACACCATCATGGTCAAGTTTGGAGGTATCCCAGGTCGCCGACCATGAGCCATCGGGATTGAAGGAGGTCACTGGAAGAGGTCCATTGTTGAGAGTGATACTGGTACCGAGGTCTACGATCTCAATTTCCACACGAGTTACCTGTCCGCCGATGTCACGAGCAACACCAACAATTGTTGTATCATCGGATGCTCGGACTGTATCTCCATCAATACCGCCGGTCATTTGGTCTGCAGAACCAATCCAGGTGAGTTGCAACTGAGGCGGAGTGTTTTCATTGACGATGGTCAGAACTCGAGTCTCAATGACACAAACTCCACCGTCTTCTGGTGCTACTGCTACATCGATACAAAAGTCGCTATCCGATGCCCAGACCTCAAAGGTGTATTCACCGGATGGAAGTTCAGAAAAGTCCCACTCGTGGGACCAGCTTGTTGAGCCTTCTTCGTAATAATGGGAAATGTAATCGTTTTCTGGACTGGTGATATGGAACCAAATCTTCTGAACGTCGCTACCGTATGTCCCTGCGTAGGGGTCTGCTGCTGTTCCTTGGAACAACACTTTTCCATTTGTATGAGTGCTTCCCGAGTTTGGAACATCAACAACGATGGTAGGAGGTACAAGATTCAGTTTGTATTGACGAACGGAAACAGGGGAATAGTCAAGTCCGTCGTAGGAGCGAACACGGAATGTTACGTCTCCCTCTCCACCAGCATGCGCAGACATATCCCAAACAAACGACCAATCCTTGAACGGATGGTTTTCCATTGTGATCATACCGTTAGCACCAGAGGTGTCAACTGCTGAATACCAATCATTGGTGCCTGGCGGTTGGACTTCAACAGCGGTGATCATACCAAACTGTTTCGTGCTGGCTGTGTTGTCGTTTGCATAAGGCCACTTGACGCCGTCCCACGCTTGTCCGGTGAGGTCAACCTTGGTTGCGAACGAAACACCGTCTTGCTGAGTTACGGTAACGCCCGGGCGTAGATTGTCAAGGTTGATGACGTCATCAATTGGGCCTGAGAGAACATATGAGAAGTCCTTAGTACCGCTTCCGAACTTGAACGCTTCAACCGTGTAGAACGGCATTTCACGTCCGTTAATGCAGTCTGCGTCGTCGTCATCAATGAGTGTATCGCCATCGTTATCAATCCCATCCGCACAAGAATCTTCATCCATTGTGATGGGCGGGTTGCCTGAGCCAGGGATGATAGCATTCTTGTCACCAACTTTGTGATTCCAATTGCGGTCAAGGAGGAAGTCCGAAGGAAGTGAAACTTGTTGCGTAAATCCGAATGCGTCGGTCGTCAACTCATACAAGGGCAAACCAGTTGCGTCTTTGATGATGACCGTTGCACCAGCAACGTTGCTGTTCTTAGCCTTAACTTGGTATCGAACGAGTTCACCTTCACGAACTTGTGAGCCCCATGCCGAGTTTTGGTTTTGGACGTGAATCATCGAAGAGTCAAAGTTCTGGAGGTCTGCAAAGGAAAACACGGTAGCATTTTCGATCAGTTCAATCGCGAGAGGCATTTGTGCAGGAGGCATGGTGGATGCTTTAGATAGCGACAAACATTCGACTTGCACGTAGGGGCATTCAGCGCTCATCCAGCTTATGGAAATCGGGTAGAGTTCATTGTTACCTGGGGATGGGATCTGCTCGCTTTGAACGGTGAGTCGAGATTCTGTGACGTTGTAAACTTGAGAAACACCGGTCCAAGTATTGCCCGAAAAGTACGCCACTGAGCCGTACTTCATATTGGTTGTTGGGTCGTCATGAACCGAGATGTTGCCCGCATAGCCAAAGGCTGAGTCGCCAGTGTTTCCTTGGACGTTCACAATGCTACCTGTTGCTCGAATGATGTCACCCGTATTGCCAGAAATCGTGTTGTCAATGATGGTAGCAGAAGCCATGAAGACGTGGATTGCAGGGCAAGCAAATTCTCCACCATAAATGACCGACTCGCACGTGCCGGAGTTGTTTTGGATGATGTTGTTAGCGAAATAAAGACGCTTTGCTTCGTAGTCCTTGCTTTGACCGTAGTCTTCGTGATGGTATTCCCCGATGTTAACGGCTTCCTTGGTCGTTTCTTTGATGGTGTTGTTTTCAGCGATAACATCTGAATCTTTTCCATAGATCCACAGTCCATTAAAACCGCCAATTGGTCCAATGGTGTTGCCGTGAAGTTCAATTTTTGAGGCACTTATTCCAACGCCAGATGCTTCACTTGCACCAGAAATAGTATTTCCTTCAGCGTAGACGTTTGCACCTTCATAGGCGGTCAGTCCAGCCCCTTCTGTGGTCGTGAGTATGTTGTTGTTAACGGTGAGCATGTGGTTGATGGTTCCCGTTGTTTTTACCGAGGTGGTATCAACTGCATTGCACTTGACAGTGATGTCCGAATTGGTCAAGGAACCTGAACTTCGCTCCATGAGAACTCCGTAAGATGAGTCTTTAATTTCGAGGTCGTCCATATCGACATAGCTTTCCTCCACAACGAGGACCGATAGGCCACCGCCTTGGCTACCGCAATCTGCATCATCACCGGTGAATACTGAACTTTCCAGTTTGAACGTGGAAAGAATTCCTGCCCCGGCCCCGAAGGCTCCCACGGCTTCATAACCACTCCACATCCGTTCGTCAATGCCGTTCGTAAATTCGGATTCTGAAATCATTGGAGCCGCGAAATCCACCGCCAAAACGTTGGATGTGTTGGTGTCCTTGAACGACAATCCTCGTGCGGTAGTGCTCGAACCGTCAAAGACCAGAACTCCGTATTTTATCGACTGGCTCTGGGTGCCTGCGCCCACAAAGGTAGGATATCCGTACCCGTTCTCAAAGTGTGCATAATTGATGGAGGTCAACGATTGGTCGATGGTATCACGGATGATTAAACCAGAACCGCAAGCCGCATCGGGATTGTTGTTCGGCATGGTGGAATGGTTGCTCAGGCAACGTCCAGTTTCGGTGTATCCTTGTGCTGTTGGCTTGGTCCAAATGAAACGAGCCTGACTGGAGGAAGAGCCCGCACTGGCGCCACAAGCCGAATCCCCGATGCATATGGCTCCACGAACATCAATGAAATTACCGTACGGAATATTCACAGTAGTACCCGCATTGACAATGAGTTTTGCACCCTCTGCAACTTCAACATCGCCCTGGAGCGTCATGGTGCCTGACCAAGTCTCAACACCGGTTACGGTTCCTTTGGTTGTTTCATTGACGGCTGAGACTTCAGGCAAGGCAACTAGGCCGAGTAAGAAAGAGAGCAAAAACAGTGTTACGATTGAGAAACTTTTGACTTTCAAATTTTGTGACATGAGGGATGCACCTATTCTCCCCATGAACGGGCCGAATATAATACTGCTCCATGATTGTCGCCCTTAAGGTATCAATTAGGCTTAATAATATCAACGAATTCGCCGAATAAAGTAAGTTTTCTACCGGAAAAAGGTCATAAAATACGAAGGCAGTATTGTATTCCAACACTCCAAATCAAACATTGAGAGGGGTAAAACGCTCTTAGCAGGCGGCTCCTGGTTTGATTTCGTCGATCCAGGCTCTAGCATCAACTTGACCGTAGCCGGCATAAGGATGATGATCTTCCCCCTGCCCAATGGATTGGGCCGAATTCATCAGAGCCGTTTTGACGAGGTCGACACACGAACCATCGCTTTGACCGTCGGGGCGAAGTTGAGGGTGGGCTTCCAACAACAACGCAAGGGCGCCGGCGACAAAAACAGTTGAGTCAGAGGTACCGCTGCTCGTGTACCAAAGATTATCTTCACCGGTGCTGATAATTCGGTGACCTGGAGCTACAATTTCGGGTTTCATGTGGGGGTGTTGGCGTGGGGTCTCGTCCCCAGTATCGCTACCAACAGAGGAATTCACCCACACTTGGCCCTGTCGAGTCGTAGCGCCAACCGAGATGGCTCTGGGGACGTTCCCCGGTGCAGCCACGTCTCCGTCATCACCGGAACCCCCGTCATTACCGGCAGCAGCCACGACAAATATTCCGCTATCGGTGGCTTGCCGTGTTGCTGATACTGAATCTCCTTCACGCTGGCCGTCCATATTCGGAGTACCACCTAGCGACAGGGAGATGATGTCCGCTTCGAATTGAAATTGACACCACCGAATGGCGTCTCCGACATCAGACTCCAATCCGCTGTTTTGTCCCGAACCGTCATCTTGGAGTGCTGCAACCATTGCAAACGTCACGTTTTGAGCAATGCCGGCTTGATGGCTACCGGAAATCAATATTCCAGCCATCAAGGTCCCGTGGGCGACTGCACCGTATTCCCTAGGTGCAGATGAATCCCCAATAAGGTCGTGAAATCGGATATCTTTTCCAGCAAAGGCCTCATGTTGATTGTCAATCCCAGTATCGACCATGCAAAGGCGGATTCCTTCGCCACTCAGTCCGTCTTCATTGAGGCCTCGGACGCCTGTGGCCTCAAAGGCCCATTCTGAATCCGGTAGCGGAATGTCAACAACCAGGAGGTCATTTTGCCACAACAGCATGCTAATGGAAACGAACACGGCAAAACCAAGCATGTTCGTCGCAGTCAATGCCCGCCTTCTTGTTCGAACCACTGGCTGTGCAACCATTGGAGCCCATCCCATGACTTCAGAACGCCAACCGTCTTGATGACCTACAACTGCAGGATCCACAGCAGAAACAATGCTCCGGTCATGAGGCTCAGGAAGATACTCAACGTGGTCAAGACCTTCCATAGTGGTGACTATCACATCGTTTGCTTCATGAACCCTTGTTTGACAAGGGACGTAATTGTTCTAAAATCAGAACTTGGAACCGGAGCGACCGCTACGTGCTGTCTTGACACCACCGTAGATGACGAGGAGTCCCAGAACTACTACACCAAGTGTAAGCCAGATCGACTCTGAGCCCGATGAAGGTGCAGGGTCATAACGAAGTTGGAAATCAAAGGCACCGTTTTCAACGACCTTTCCATCATGCATGATGGATTCAACATTGTTTGCCTCTTCTCCTGCGACTTCGATTCGTACTTCGAACCGATGGTCACCCTGTGGGTTTGTGATGTTATCAAACACCGCATTCACAGTCGTGTTAGCAGGGACTGAGATCGTTTGTTGCCGCTCTACAGTTTCTCCGTTAGGCAAGAAGTAAACGATAACAGACGTTGCATCTAGTAAACCGCTGTTCTTCACTGGAATCACGACATCACCTGCTTCACCTGCGATGTCATCAGATTCAGTTTGGATATCCCCATGGTCCACGGACAATTTGATTTGTGCATACTGGATGGTGACATCAACTTGCTGGGCCTCTTGTCCAAGGTTTTCGATGTAGACCCTGAGGTCAAAGCCATCGTCTTCGCTGAAGTTTGCTGGTGCAAAGACCGTGAATGGCTGAACCCGTGTCTCGCCCTTAGCAAGTGTGAGCGATGAATCCATTGGGGTTACAGACCAGCCTTCCGGAATTCCGCTTTCGAGGAGTTCAATGGTGAAGGTGTCTCGTCCGTTACCGTTATTGGTCACGTCAAAGCTAAATTCTCGAGAGACCAATGGGGAAATACCGATGACCTCTGTTGCCCCAGTAATCTCATACGCATAATCCGTTGGAACGACTGCTTTAACAGTGATCTGACTGGCTTCACCCAATTCGGTTTCAAGTCGCAGTGAGATACGATGTCCGTCGTCAAGATGCCAGGCATCTTCAACCGATGGTAGCGTAACACGAACGCTGATGTTACCACTGAGAACTGCGTCTGCACCGGTTTCATTTCCAATTCCAAGCGTCATCAAGGTGGATGCCTCCCATTCTTTGCTCGATTCATTGTAAAGTTCAACGGTCCACAGGTCTGAATCTTGAGCCAAGCCCATTTCAGCTGTAACTGTGAACACATCAAGGGTTTCAGTTCCGTTGTAAACCGCATCAACCGAGAAGGTGAATTGGTCATAGGCGCTGTTGTTCGTCGTTGACACGACTGCTCCGATTTCAACATCGATTGCATTCACAAGAGTCGCTCCTTCAACACTGTTGAATTCGAGGTCCAAGTTTGAGTTCACACGTCGATTGTACTCAAGAGTAGCCGTTATGGTTGAATCAGAAGCAACGGTCATGCTTTGGCCACCGAAGTATTCCATTTCCAAGTTGTTCGCATGTTGTGTTGTCATGAAGGTACTGTCAAAGACGATGCTACCTTCCGGCATAAGCAGATTGAGCGTACCGCTTGCTGGTAGAGGGACCATCCAGGACATTCCGTCAAACGTAATTTCGAGTTCCGCATCAGATTCCATGACTTCCGCTTGAGCGTTGTCCGAACCAGCATGCAACGGTGAGGTTGCGCCGAGAGGATACCATTCGCTGTTAAGCACAAGGTTGCCTCCAAGAGCCATCTCCATCGAGAGATTACCACCATTGGAAACACTTGCGTCAAGGATACCAACGGTGACACCGCCACCGTTTGGCGAAGGGTTAGCATCGGTGACGACGACAATCCATTCACCCGGTTGAACCGAGGTGGACCATTCCAGTGTATCGTTAACAATCGTGCCCAAGACAAGTACTGAATCTCGCTCAACGCCAGATTTAGGATGGAGTTCTATGGTTGCACCCAGCAAACGACTGGAGTCAACTTGATCCGTAATCGTACCAGAAACGTCCACCATACCAGCAATAACTTCAATGTCGGTAGATTGTGTGCTGTTGTAAACTGGGAAGCCTGATTCGTTGTCGTTCATGTAGTAGACTGTATCAAATCCTTCCTTTTCGACCGTAACGTTGTATACATCCTGAATTGGGACAAAGAGCGTCCAAACACCGTTTTCGTCGGTTGTAACGTTGGAGTTAACATCGGTGTTGTTACCAATTACGGTAACGTTGAATCCACCAAGGCCTTCTCCAAAGGAGGGGGCGCTGTTGTTGTCAAGGTCCCAATACACCTTACCACCAATCTCAACTTCCAGTTCGGCAAAGATTGGGTCGAGTGTCAACGAATCGTTGACTGCGTCGGTCATGTCAAATGGATCTGCTGATGTGTCCAAGTACCAGGTTTGCTGGCCAGAAGACTTGTTTAGGTAGAAACTCCAACTGCCCGGCATGAGCATTTCGGAGGTGTTTCCATCAATGTCAGTTTTCTCAAGGGTCACGTTACCCAACCCATCTTCGCTCACTGCTACGAGGTTCATGTCAGCGAGGTTGTTCAGTGTCAACAGCTCCTTAAGTTGGACCAGAACGTTCACTGCTGGAACGGTCGTGTAGGTCTTGTTGAGTCGAGTGGATGCGTCATCGCCTACACTTAGCGTAGCACGCAGGGTCTCGGTGGATTCTCCGTTCATGAACGGTGCGACGATCATCAACCAGTCACCGGATGGGACATAGGCTGAAAAAGTTCCATTTTCGTCGGAACCGATATCTGAGAACCAACGGTCTTCTTCTTCATTGTAGAGCAAGAATGCATTCATCAAACCTTCATCGGTAGAATTCAAGAGCGTACCTGTGACACGATAGGTTTCCTTCAGCGGAACCGGAAGTGCCTCTTCAGGACCGTCAAGACCGATGTAAATCTCATCAAAGATAATTTCACCAATCAGGTCGTAATCTGTGGCGTTTTCGGAATCTGCTGTTGTTCGGTTGAACGTGAGCGTGTAGGTTCCTGGTGTTAACGAAACATTTGCTACACCGTTGCTGGTGTAGTTGTCTGCTGTGATGTAGAGATCATCTCTTGTTTCATCAAGAGGTACCAGCCGGAACTCGGGGGAGACCTTTGTTCCGTTCTCGAATGAACCGTCTTCTGCAGAGTTGAGGAAGATCTCAAACGAGACATCAACAGCAGCCGGCTGTGCGAAAAGTTCCATGAGTGACATTTCTTCACCCATCTGAGAACCGTTGCGGCTTCCGTTGATTTCAAGGCCGGTGATGGACTCAATGTTCAGAAGTTCTTCCTCAACACTTAGCGTCCATGTACCGTCTAACAGATTGATATCAAACTCACCTACTTCATTAGCGGTGGTTGTCCATTGGAGTCCATCTTGATTCGTTGCTGTAATTTCGGGGGCCACCCAGCGAGGAATTGTGCTGCTCCATCGAGTCTCGTTATCGTAGAGGAAGATGATTCCGCTCACTTGTGTTGTTGGTTCAAGATACATGATGCCCATATCCAAGTTATCGGCCGTTGCGACATTGATGAGTTGCCCTCCACCAAGGTTGGTGAAAGAGGAACTTGTCGTCATGTGGTACTCAAATCCGGCAGGCACGCGAACTGAATAGTGTCCAGTTGTGTTGGTAACTGATGTGAACGAAAGTACTCCGCTTTGGAAGAGAACTGTTACTCCAGAAGCTGCATCACTTGTTTCGACCTTGTCTTCATCAGGCGATTCTAGCCACAAACTGAAGTCTTCAGCGGAGCCGGGGTAAGCACGCAGGCTCCCGTTGATGTAAACGGATTCAGCGTAGGTGATGTTTCGTTCAATGTCATCGGAACCGGGTTCGAGTTCAACTTGGTCAAAGAGCACGTAGTCACTGTTCACATCATCTCGAATGTCGTAGGTTCCAAACAACAATTCAGCATAAACACGACCGTTTTCGTCAGAAGTCACGTTAACCGGGTCGAGAATACCTGCTGTATTGTCAAATGTAATCATGCGGTTTGAGACGTTGAAAAGTGGTTCTTGAGTTGTTGGGTTGACTGGGGACACAAGATGAAGTGTTACGTCAATGGTTTCAGGGACACCAAATGCAATCGTGATGTTGGTTGTATCATCACCAACGGTTGCTGTTTCGTTCAAATCATACCATTCATCGTTGTCAACATCAATGCGGTAATAGTAATCGCCCTTAGGAATTGGGCCATGACTGAAACTAGCATTTTCATCGGTGTTGATTTCAGTCATGAAGTCTTCACCGAGATCAACATCAACAAACTCAATGGTTTGGTTTGGTAGAAGTTCTCCCGTCATGTCTTGAAGCACTCCCTCAAAGATTGCTCCAGGCATGGTCATCTCCAGGTCATAGGTTGGATTAACTCCAATCACAACTGGGTCAGGCAAGAGAACGGATTTGTTGTTTTCAAGCAGTGCTACCATATTGTATGTACCGGGCAAGAGTCCAGTTCTGTAAAACGAACCTGGTTCAACCATCGGGCCTGAGAAGGAACCTGCTCCAATGAACAATCCAGTACCGTTGAACGTACCGATTCCTTCGTAAAATCCAGCACCTTCGAAGGTATCACCACTGCCGGAGTCGTAATCACCGTAGGTACGGGTGAGCGTTGTGACTCCATCTGAAGTGAACGTTCCTGAAGCATTAACTGCGCCTTCAATACGATAGTTCGTAAGTCCGTCTTCAATACCAATCGCACAAACGGTGTAATTATCCGGCATGATAGGCATTGAATCGTTGTCAAATTCGCAGTCCGTTGAGTTCACAGATTCAATCCATGTGGCCTTGATTGTACCAGCTCCATCCCATGTACCGTTAGCAAAGAACATGCGGTTATCACCTAGTTCTCGGGTAAAGGTACCGATGAAGTTCTTAGCAACAGCGATACCGGTGCTTTGGAAGGTCCCATTTTCGGCAAAGGTAGCTTCTCCAGTTCCTTGGAGAATACGGCTTTCCTCGCTTATGATCGAGCCGCTTGTGGTCGTGACGGTATAATCTTCAGTCATCGACCAAATGTTACGCAGAACAAAGGTTGTTTCGGATACTGGGTCTCCACTGAATGCTTCGTCTCCCGCCCAAGTAACGGTTCCAGAAACACCGCTGCTCTTGACTGCAACATCAAGAGGTGCATCGGCAGGAACTTGTCGGTTGGCCATTGCTGCAGTGACGTTCATCACTGAATCGCCAAGCCAGGTCATGTTAGCAACTTGGCCAAGAAGCGCCGTGATAGCGTATACGTCACGCTCACCGTTGGTTTCACTGGTGATGTCCAGGTTGTTGTTGTTCACCTGTGCATAAGAACCGTCCCGGATTGAGTCACGTGCAGCCACTGGATCGTATTCACCAGCAAAAGCAGAGACACGGATTCGACCGGCTGGAAGCGTATATTCGTAGTTGCCGTTTTCATCTGCATCAACAAATCCAATCGGCACCCAATAGGTATCGGTGTCCAAATCCTCAGGGCCTTCGCCAGAGAATGCGTCACGCTCAACAAGGAGGCGGATCCCAGGGATTCCTTCGCCCGTATCACTCATGGTCACTTGACCTGTTATTTCGCTTCCAGGATAGTATTTGAGAATCTTAACCTTGGTATTGGAATCGGTGATTCCAGATTCGGTTTCATCGTCGTACCAGTTCGCAATAACATAATGATTCATCATTGCACCGGGGAGCGGTAGAGCCGAAGACAGAACGCTACCAGGTGTTCCTGAAACCATAAAGTGTTGAGACGGTTGAGGATTTGACGAAGCAGTATCAAGACCTAAGGTTGAGGCGCCGTAACCGACGTAGGTTCGTGCAACCATGGTATCAAAGAAAGCAGGCATGTGGTCAACTCGCACATCCTCGATCTGCAACGGGTCAATCACTGCACCAGATTGCTGGTTCAAGAAATCTTTTTGCATGGCGAGGTCGACTTCCTCACGTGTCATTTCGTCGGAGAAATCTCCACGGATGGTTTCGTAAACTTCATTCATGTAGGTTCCAGTGTCTTGTCCTGAAAGAATAGTAGGTGCTCCGAAAATACCCATTGGTTGACCGCCGTTGTAGTTGTAGTCTGCGGTGTAGCGACCTGCACGGGGGTAAAGGCGGTTGTCGACTGCAAAGTAACGAATCTCGTGGTCACGAGTGATTGTTTCTCCAGGAACTCCATTGTAATCCTGTACCCTGTAGTAACCCTCATCTCCACCAAGGTCGATAAGGTCAGCATACATGTCATGGACGGTTGCATCATCGTTTGCTGCGAAAGCCGCTGTTAGAAGTTGAGTCACCATTGCGAGACGGGCATTCTGCCGGTGCATAGCGGTTGAAACACTTTCATATTCATCGATTAAATCCTCTGTGTACCAGTAATCGCCAAAGATCGTGTGAGTTGAAGCCACAACGGTGTCTTCACCGCTTCGAATACTGTTTTGGAATTCACTTTCCGCCGCACTCATGTGATTTTCTTTATCCCAATCATCACCGATGCAAACATCCGTGACGGTTGATTCGCATGGAATCTGGACGCCATCACTGTAGAGACGTATCACTGGAGTGGAGGTGTCAAAGATTCCACCATCATGATGGTAACCTTCAGCCATAACGATGCCACGGTTGGTCTTGATGACACTAAAGGAGCGATCTTGAATGAAGTCGATCGTAGCCTCACCAGTTTGCATGGTTGTAAATTCCCCGATTTGTTCTTCTGTGAGGTAATCTTCCAACACATTTTGGAATCCAACTGTGAACGGCCCAGGTTCGGTGGTGGAGGTAGAAGCATATGTTCGGTCTCCTTCCGAAAGTTGCCAGACGAACATTGCCGTCAGGTCATCTTGATTCCGGGCGAGCAACATGTTACCTGTTGCGGTAATACCGGATTGGAAGTTGTCGGAAACAGAGGGATGTCCACCCGTAGTGAGTGCTTGGAAACCGTAGTCCCACCATGAGACAAAGGCTGGGCGTTCGGAATAGGTAACGTTTGTATCCTGTCCAGCAAGCCATTCATAGCCCCTGTTCCATCCGTCGTCGTTGAAACTGGAACCAAAGTTGCCGAGGTACCAGCGGCCATCGTGGCTTGCACTGTCAAGGATGGAGAAACCGAGGCCGTCGAAACGAAGAATATCGGGGACGATATCGTAAATTCGTTCGTCAAGGTCGCCTTCTGCACTTGAAGAGGAACCTGGGATTGCAGAGTCAAGCCCGTATGTCATTTGCTGACTGAAGAGCATCAACATCACGAGGAAGATGGCGGAGAATTGAGGTGTTCGCCAAACTGCCTTGCGAGCCCCTGCAATTCGGTCTGCAGGTGTACGGATTCCAAGCTTCTTCCAAGAGCGGACCAATCCACTCCAGTTGGCCCACTTCGCGAGTGCTGCGATACCGCAGGCTCCGAGAATGGCCATGATGGGTGTGGCGTTGAACATGAAACGTGCTGCGTTCCAGGCCATGAAGGTCGCCGCAAAGACCCAAACACCGAAGACAAGGTCAGTTGAGCGTCGGTGGCGGAGTCCTCGCCAAAGGAATGTGCCACCCATAACGAGAGCAAGCAGGAAGGTAATCGGTCCAAAGGACGCAAAGAGTTGTGCTCGATTCGGTGCGTTTGCTTCTGCAATGGTTCCGAAAACCTTGGTCTTGGCAAAGTACCCACTTCCGGTGAAGAGAACATCCCATGCGTCTGAAATTTCAAAGGTCTTGAGGACAAACAGCAATGCAAAGAAGATGGCTGCCAGACCTACAAGGGTTCCAAGAACAAGCAACCAAGGCTTGTCACGGTAACCCGTAGTGACGAATGCAATGGCGAGAGTGAACCCGAAGATGAACAAGAAGGGTTGCAGTCCAGTTGAATTAAACACAAGTGCAAGATGCGGGTGCCCATAGAACGGTATAGCCATCAGGAAGATGACGGAAAGCATGGTCAGGAACATGACGCTCAATGCGGTTGAGTCCCGGCGGCGGAACATGTTCAATGCAACTTGCAGTGCGTAGGCAAGGAAGAGAATCGAGGGTCCAACAACGAATCCTTTCCATCCAAGAGATGCAATACCGAAAGCGACACCTGCGAGGATAGCGTTTGACACAGCAGCTTGTCGGTGAGTGAAAACGTCTCGGAAGGCACGGATGAAAGACAGCGGATGGGCTGATGTTTCTTTTGTGATTCGAGCCGTTCCAGCGTACTTGACTGCTCGTAGCCAATACATGAAACCAATGCTGATGAACAGCATAACGAAGGAGTCGTGGTCTGCGAGAGCCCAAGTTGAGTGGGTGACGTGAGCCGGCATGAAAGCGATGAGCCATGCTGCGATGACTGCAGCTCCTTTTCCGAAGTGGTCCCTTGCTGTTGCTGCAACGGGCAGAATGGTTAGAGCTCCGTAAACTGCAGGAAGTCCAAGCATGCTCCACCAAACAGCATCTTCAGGGTTCTCAAGGAAGGGTCCGAGGAGCATTGCTCCGACAGCCAACGACCACGTGAAGAGCGGTGGACGAGGATTGATTCCACCAATCGGGTAGAAACGGTCTGCATCGAAAACGAGGTGAGCGTTGTTGGCGAGGATGTAATCCACAACTCGCTTCATGTACCAAGGGTCAGAACCTCCGGTCATGTCCCAGTTGCCGGTTCCAAAGGCGTTCATTGAGGGGACAGCATACCATTGGATGCGAATGGTGAGCCCGATGATGAAGGCAAGGCCAATCATCAATCCAGCGCCGTGTGCGTTCATGAAGAGCCGAGCGTTGGACGGTTCGTGTTCCCCACGGTTGGCCCAACCTCCGAACTTTTCATGAATTGAAATGTAGTAAATTGCAACGCAGATAAAGAACGTGATACCAAGCCAAAGCAATGCACCCCAAGTGCCTGCAAGGTTTTCGGTGTACCAAATCTTGTCTTCGTACCATGAGGACACTTGGTATAGAGTCCACATCGATCCGGTGAGCATTGCTCGTGTAAACCATCGTTCAGCAACCATTCCAGCCACAATTAGAGCGACAATACCGGTAAGGAACGCTGCCCAATAGCCTACATAGCCATGGTAGCCTTCTTCGGTTGTCAGTCGAAACTGGTCGATAAGTTCAACCGAGTTGAAGTGCCAAAGAGAACCTGCGAAAGCAAGGACCCAAACGGCAAGAGCGGAAATGAGCGGAGCAGAAGATGAATTCCATCCACCTTTTTCACTGACAAAGGAAAACCATCCTTCGCGTCCTGCTGGGTTAGCAATACCTCGTGCAAGCAAACCAACAAGCAACCCAAGAGCTGTGAACATGGTCCAGTATGCGAAGAAAACGTATGCTGTTGCTTGACGGCCGACGCTAAGCGTTGACTGCAACTGTCCATCCGAATTTGTAAACGTGGTCTCAAGTCCGGAAAGGTAGTCACCGGAAGCGGCCAAAGCAAGCCAGATACCGATTGAAGAAAACATGAGCATGGTGTTCCATTCATGGCGTCCACGCATGTCGAGGTTCGTTCCAAACAAAAGGACGAATGCAAACATGAAAGCGGCTAAAGCGCCAACTTCAGTGAACATGTACAGTAATTCTGCGCCGACGAACGATACCGCCAACACTCCGAGGGAGAGAAGTGATGAGGAGATCTCACGGTGACGAAGAACAGCACGAGGCACAAGGGCCAACATGCCTGCGATGGCGACAACAATCATCGGCATCAGGTTATTTACGTCCATTTCGTAGGAAATTCCCACGATTTGCATAGCAGCAAGAGCCAGCAATACAGCCAAGGGAGCAAAGAGCCAACCCAAGGCAATATTTGGCTGTGCAGCCTTCATATCTTTTTCATCATTCATCTTGTATCCCTCTATTCAAGGCTCAGCCTCAAGGCTGATGCATTTTGCCCACTTGTGAACCCCTCTTGAAGGTGACGGGTTTAGATACAGTCCCTTATGCGTATCAGTACCCTTTTTACCCGTATTTCATGGCTTTGATGCAGTGATGAATTTATTCGCCGGAGATGCCTCGAAAACCAATGTCCGTTCGGAAGTGACTGCCTTCTAGTTCAAGGCCGTTCAACAATTTGTACGCGGATGCTTGGGCATCTTTGAGTGAGGGGCCCATTGCAGTACAAGAAAGCACACGACCTCCGCTTGAAATCAATGCTCCTGAATCGCCTTCAATCACACCTGCAACATTCACCCAAGTATGCCGATAGGATTGTTGCGTCAAGGCTTCCTGAAGACCTTCGATCGTTCTTCCTTTTATTGGACGAGCAGGATATCCTTCAGAAGCCAATACTACGGTGAGGGCAGAAGAGGAGTCAAATGCAACCATTGATGGATCGAGCGTGTCGGTAGCCGCCCCGTACAGCATATCGAAGACATCACTGGATACAAGCGGCAGTGTTACCTGGCATTCAGGGTCACCAAAACGAACGTTGAATTCGACGACATAAGGGTCGTCGTGTTCGTCGATCATGAGCCCAATGAACAACACACCGCGATAGGGCGTTGATTTGGTGGATAAGTGCTCATGCATTGGCTTGACGATTCGGTCAAGGACCTTATTGTAAACGCTCGATGTCACAACGGGGGCGGGGCAGTATGCACCCATACCACCGGTATTTGGACCTAAATCACCATCAAATGCTCTTTTGTGATCTTGACTCGCCGGCAGTGTGACAAAGGAAACGCCATCCATTACGACCAACATACTCGCCTCCTCTCCGGGGAGGAAGGCTTCGAGGAGGACCAAACCATCCGTCTCAATCGACGCTAATATGAACCGACGAGCTTCGCCTCTATCGGAGGTTACAACCACACCTTTGCCTCCAGCCAATACATCTCTTTTGATGACCCATGGGTTCGAACCGTATCGGTCCAGTGCTGCCTCAACATCAGATTCTCCGTTAAGTTCAATGTAGTTCGCCGTAGGTACTCCGGCTTCTTCCATGGCCTTTTTCGCATGCAATTTGGACCCTTCAAGATGGGCCAAAGCAGCAACGGGACCGAAACATGGCATTCCTGCATCTGCGCACATGTCCGCAAGGCCGTCGCACAAGGGTGCTTCAGGGCCCACGACAACCAGTGATGCACCAATCGATGTGCAGTACGCCACAACTCCTGAAGTTGAAGCGTCTTCCAATTGATGGTTTGTTGCGACAAGTGAGGTCCCTGCATTACCTGGAAGACAATGAATTGTTGCGACTTGTGCAGATTGACTCAACGCCAAGCAAAGTGCATGCTCACGCCCGCCACTGCCGACGACGACAACAGTTGCTCCATCCATTGTTCTTACTGGTTGGAAGCCGACGCATAAGTTCTTCGCGGCAGACATATCCTTGGGCATCCCCCCAAGAAAGACGAAGTATTATTCACTCATGACTTGTGAACACTCCATGCGAACTCCATTCCGCCCCACTGCAATCGTTCTTGTGCTGCTCCTTTTAGGGGTGCCCCTGACCTCTGCAGCACCACCAACTTCCGGCGAGGATGTCAGCATTTCAACCAACGAGAGTTGGACAGAAGACGGGAACATGAACGGCCACGTAACCGTTGCAAACGGGTCCACCCTTACCGTGAGCGCCAACATCACCATGGGAATTGACTCCTCCATCACGGTAGAAGAGGGCGGTAATTTGATCGTTACCAACGGAGCATTGCTGAGCGACGACCTCAATTCAGGCATTCGGGTGAATGACTTCCTTGCCACCGTTTCCCTCAATTTCGGGAACATCGGGCAAGAAGGCATCATACAGTTGAAATTTGACCATTCAATTCCAGCAGATACGCTCTTCAACATCACCTTAGGAGAAACAACGGTCAATGCATCCATGTCCATGCAAGCCAGCGGTAATGCTATCGTTGAGTTTGATGCAAACTTTTCTGGCGAAAACTTAGTGATTTCGTTTGACACCTACTATTTCACGCCGACTTACTTGTTGTGGGCCAAGGCCATTTACGGTGGCGGGACCATCATCACGCAAACCGCATCTGAGATCACGAACACCAGCAATGCTCCGATGTATTGGTTCCAATCGGGATACGACATCGTTGCACACGGAAGCCTCGCCATTATCTCAAGCCAAGTCAACGGAGCAAACATCACCTGTGATGCGCTTTGCAACATTGAAGATTCAACATTGATGGGAAGTGCACCAATCTCAGCATCAACAACTGCTGCAGTGACGGTGTCGGACACGAACATCACCGGTTCACGTTCAGACGAAGATATCATTCTCCACGATGATGCATCCATCTCATACGTCAATTCCCAGGGAACAGGGGGCTCAACAGACGGCTGGATTCGTCTGCTTTCGGAACGTGTGATTCAAACCAACATACCCAACGGTAGTCTTGACATCACTGATTTGGGATACGGGAAATCGGATTGGAACGACCTCACCGATTCGACGGGAAGAATTGTTCTCGTAGCAGAAGGTCCAACAACCGAACACAAGCGAATTGTAGAATGGATGAATGGAGATGGTACCGTACAACAAGAAAGCGCAACCATCACACTGTCCATCGGCTCCTCAAGTTCATGGGGCTCTTACTCCACAACAGTAGACGCACCAATGACCGCATTCGGCACCATAGAACTCCCGTTGCCTTATCTTGAAGTGTCATCCATTGAACCTGAAGCCAACACAGCAACCGTCAATCGAAGCATTGGGGCCATGGTCACCGTCACCAACACGGGTGATGTTGGTACTACTGCAAACTTCCGCTGCTATGTTAACGGAAAGGATGCAGAAACGCAACCTTCCACGCTCATTGCAACCGTAGCTGCAGGGGAATCAAAGGACATCCCGATTGTTTGGTACATGTACGATGAGGGAATGCAATCACTCAACTGTAAAGCATTCCTGCCGGTAACGTTCTCTGAAATTGGAGACATGGTAGCAGATCTGAACGGAACTTCATCGGATGAAGTCAATTGGGTTTTTGCCGAAGAAATTGCGGAAACTCCGTACATCATTTACATTGTCGCTGTTATTGCCTTCATGTTGGTTGCACTCGCAGTGAGGAAACAAGCCTCGGAAAAATCATACGAGGAACTGCCTGAACTTGCTGAAGACGAATTCGTTGAAGATGAGGAAGAGACTGCTGTCGAAGTTGCTCAGGAGAACGAATCTAAGGATGAATCACCTGAATCTGACGATTCAATTTATGATTTCGACGATGAAAGTGAGACAGAAGAATCCGAATCTTGAACACAAATCGAATTCAAGACCTAATCATCAGTTCCATCCACCTTGTAACAAGGGGATTCTTGCTTGATTCGTTGAATAATGGCTTCTGGGAAACCTTCGCTGGTGCTAAGAATGTGCCCACTCCTATACGAGAGAGTCATGACGTGAGTGTCCTTTGAGAGCAACCATTTCTCGACTTGTGTTTCGTCGATAACGTCTTGGTGCTCTTCGGTGAACTCTCCCTGGAGTTCATCAGCAAGAATAGCCCATGCTTCTTTGAGCAATGCCTGAGTTGTTTGGTCATTGGTGGTCCATTCCATTTCTTTATTGAAGTCCCAATCTTGGTGTTCTACAAGATCGTCAATAAGGTCGCCGAAGAGGTGAGCCATATTCTCTGCATCATGTTCGAGAATGCCCCAAAAGCCTGCCATGTTTGACGATGGCTCATGAGCCTGTATCAACTGTTCAATTTGACGGATGTAGGGATCAGCAGGTCTCGCCAATGCCGTATCCTTTATCCTGGCTCTGTTCTCCATTTCCAGATTCCAAATTAATGTTCCAACTGTATTGTGAAGTGAAGGTAGCTTGGTCTCCTAATACATTGACGATTTCTGCAGTAAAGGTATAGCAGCCATCTCCATCATAGAATTCTGATTTGTCTAGATATGGCACATCTGCATGTGTTCCCGACCCGCTCAAACCGAACCATCCATCTGTTGAAGCACTACCTGTCCCTGGCCCTTGAGGAGCCCACGTAGCAAGGTTGCCATTGACTGAGATGGTACTCTCGTCCCACGACGAACCTCCTGTGACTTTGAAATTGACCGTATAATCTGCATCCATCGGTCTCAATCCAACAGCGCTAAATCCTCCACCGTTTTCTGCATCTTCTGAAGGATTTAGAAGACCAATGAGAGCTTCCATTGTGATTCCAACATATTCGTCGGCATTTTGACTGTCTTGAAGAGCAGTGATACGCATTCCTACATCTTGAGCCTCACGTGTAACAAAACGACTCGGAATCAACAACTCGTTTGACTTATCGTTGGAACCCACACCCTTGATGATATATTCAACACCAGAATTACCTGCGTAGTCTTCTCCGTTTCCTGAGAAAATATCACTAAGGCTTACTGTGAACTTTTTGAGATCGTTGTTTATATCTCCTGAATCGGCCCAAACCTCTACGCCATCAGCCTCTATTGAAACGTCTACAGAGGACATGGTACCACGGACTTTGAATGAAAGTTCATTGGAATCCTCATCCAAGCTTACCTCAGTGATGGCCATAGATGCATTGGTTGGGACCAACATAACTGCCGCATAGGGTAGAGTCGAAATGAGTAAGGCGGCTGCTATACTTGCATACAACTTAGGCTTGTTCAAGCCACCACGCATGCGGTCGGCCTGCACGATTGCCCCGATTCCAAGCACGAGTACGATACTGACGACGATGAAGCCCCATGCACCTCCTTGCAATGATAGAATCGCACCAATAAGGATGATGACCCAACCTCCGAGATTGAGTTTCATGGCTGTGTCTGGATTTCCTCCAAGTGATGGAGTAGAAGATGATTCTATTTTTGATGCAACTGGTTTTGGAGCATCTACAGTTTTCGCTTCAGATTTGACAGGAGTTGGCTCCTCAGTGTCAATTTCAGCATCTTTTACGGCGTTCGCTTTGTCCAATAATCCACCCATAGTACATCCCCGATATCATCCCGTTGCCGTGATGGGATTATGAAACCAACCCCTGTTCGTGCGGTCAATGTTGCAGTTCTGAGACGAAGTCTCAAAGGCCAGGAGCACCATCACGCCATTCCAAGTCATCTTCATCATTGTTCAAATGACGACGACCGATGGCTGCACCAGCGAGTGCGATCATGGAGAGTGAAGGAACGACTTCAAAGCCAGGCAGGTAAACACCACGGACATAGACCGTGATCATTTGTGATTCAGTGTTACAGCCGCTGTTTTGACATGCAAACTCCGACTCAGCATAGAATTCGAGGACGTGGTAGGCATCCGACCAACCTTGGTTCTTGGGCGTACGAACCATAATTCGAGCAGTCTCTGGGGCGGTGTTTGGCTCAATGGTAACAACCGTCTGTGGGAGGTTGACGGTAAATCCGGCTTCTTCGAGAGAGTCACGGGTGTTTTGGGTCACACCAATTTTCATCCTGTCAATTTGGTTTCCAAAATTGTAAACCTTGAACTGGAAGTTCTTGTCGGTCTTCGGCATGAGTTGAACAAAGGGTTCAACTGCTTCAACTTGGACGATACTGAATTGCATGATGTTGATCAGTGCGTTAACGCTGGAGGATGCAGGATTGGGGGGTGGAAGGTTGTTCAATTCCTGGACATCGGCAGAAACTGTGAGTTGGCGAGATTGCATTTGCATGTATGGATTTGCCCGAACAACAACCTGGAAGTCGACTTCTTGTCCGGCACCCACATAGAGGTCACCAGGGGCTGCAGTCGCCAGACCATCACTTGTCACCTGAATGTTGACTTTCTCAACATAGGTTGTTGGGTTAGTAACGGTGCATGTGGTGTAGCCAGTCAAAGTAGCACCGGGCTTAACTTCAACCTGAATTTGACCGGGTGCGCAGGTCATTGAAACTGCGGCACCTGAGATTTGGGCCGATGCAGGAACAGCAACGAGAAGAAGCGAACACAGATAAATACTCAAAAGAGCGATGACGCGTTTGTATGCTGACATTGTCTCACCTAACAGTCCTTCCAACCCCCACCACCTCATAACCGTTATGGGCGACTTGTGCGAAAAAAGGATTTTCATACATTGAATTGGCGACATGGGATGGGCCCGAAGGGAATTGAACCCCTGACCTCCCGGTTATGAGCCGGGTGCTCTAACCTACTAAGCTACAGGCCCTGTTCCGGTGGGCAACGGTAGGTGAAATGAACCTTCTGTCCAAACTCAATCAAAATGAGCGAGGGAGGATTGGGTTGGTTTGATCCATTCCCTAACCTTTAATTCCATTTCATCACGGATGGATTCAGGAACAAAAACCATCGACCGTTCGTCCGGCTGAGCCAACGACCGAATCAAGGCAGAGTGTTCCGAAGCATCCCTCCCGTCTTCAAGGACGATGCCTTCAACGTAAGGCAAATATCCCCGCTTACGAATGGTGGCTTGAATGACATCAAGTTCAGGATTGAATCCTGCTTCCTCAATGGCTTCCCGAAGCCGAGGAAGAATCACTTCACTCATCTCAATGGTTAAATCATCAATTCGCAGCGATTTATGGAAGTCTTTCCGGGACAATAATCGCTTGGCATAACCGGACAATGCTTCATCGTCATGACGCGCCCAACGAGGCAGGGCCACTTTGACATGAGCATCGTTAAGCGCTGCATACTGCAAAGCAGTAAGTTCCGTATTGAGCAGCATTTGCTCAAGTTCTTCGGTCAGCGCCAACGAACCTTCTTGCGCAAGAACACGCGCCCGCCCGAGCATGTTGACCAGGTAATTTTGAGTCAACATGTTGACTTTATGGAAATACACTTGCTGGTACATGTGATATCGAGTAACTAAATAGGCTTCGATAGCCGGCAAACCCCATTGTTTGACAAACAATCCTCCGTCGTCTCCAACTCGTAAAGCACGCATGACACGAGCACTATCAAAACCTCCGATTTGAGCCCCTGTGTTGGCTTGGTCTCGAATCATGTAATCCATACGGTCAACGTCAACTTGGCTGCTGACGATTTCTTTCAGGAACTTAGGGATGGAAACGCCTTGATATTCATCGCAGCCGTCCATGATGGCAAAAAGACGTTGAAGCCGGTGTTTCCCGAGCACTTCCTCAACGATGATTCCGATTGCGGTTTCATTGGATTCAAGCATACGCCGCCCCCATGTTTCATGGGATGCAAACGTTGCGTACACTTTCGGAGTTTCCAACAGATGGGAATAGGGTGGGTGTCCAATGTCATGGAGCAGAGCCGCTAACTGAACCAATTCAGCATCTCCGTCGCTGATGATTCCAGGGTGAGCCGTATCGAGGTGATGGATCAACCGACCAGCAAGATGGTATGCGCCCAGTGAGTGTGCAAACCTGTTGTGTGTCGCAGCGGGAAACACGTATTCGCATGTTGAAAGTTGTTGAATGGAGCGAAGGCGCTGAAACTCAGGCGTATCGATGATTTGTGCATGGTTTGCGGGGACTAAAATGTCCCGATGAATCTCGTCACGGATGACGCGGTCAGGTGCAGTCATATTGTGAAGGCCTCAACGCATCGTATTAAAGCCATTATCGGTAAAACCCACCGTCTTTGTGGATGAGAATGAATAAACACATGGTCCAACTCCAGAGAACATGGCCGATGCAGTAAAGGGACTCATGGACCGCATCACCAATGAAGATCCTGAAACTCGGGGTCAACAACTTTGGGTGATGTTTGCACTTGCAATGTTTTTGGTAGCGACCTTGAATTGGTATGCTTATGTTCGTGAACCGGAGACCATTGAAATCGGTTCCTTGCTCGAGTACAAAAACGAAGTCGTGAAGGTTGAGGGTACACTCATATCATGGGTTGAAGACCCTTACTCCTCAGGTGACGACCGTATTGATGCCATCATCGACGACGGCACTGGAGTGGTGGAGGCCCGTTGGTATCGCCCGGGAGACATGCCGCCCATTGGAACCAACGTAACGGTCATGGGAGACGTCATTGAATACGACGGCAAAATATGGCTTCAGTCACTCGGTGCCGGAGCATTTGAGTTCTCACCATCGGATTATCCGGAGGTACAAAGGCTCGCTCTTGCCGACGTGGCCAAAGACCCAGCAGCCTATTCCGGTGAAGTAATCCAACTGACCGGATTCATTGGCGAATCGATCAGCCCCGATGCCACCTTTACTTCGGCCTATCTTGGCGACCACCCCAATTATGGAAATTCGGAACACCAGATGCACCTAACGATTCGTTCGTCCACCGGCACATGGATTGAAGCCACCTCCAAGGTCGAGATTCAAGGAATTCTCTCCTATCAACAACGTGACCTACGCTGGAGTCTTCAAGTTCAAGGAACTGATATTCTGGAAGACCGCACGCACACCATCAACATCCCTCAGCTCGATTGGAGTGCGGAGGCAACATGGAGTTACCAATCGGGGCAGACCGTCGACATGTCGGGCATGCTCCTTACCGGAGACGAGGCCTGGAGGTTGATTGGACCTAACAGTCGCGAGATATGTTTGATTCCCAGCGACGAGGACCGAGCCAACGAAGAAGCGGCTTCAATGGATGGGACCATCCAAACCGTTCGTGGCCGACTGCTGTGGTCAACGGCCACATCAGGATGGTGCATTGATGCCAATGAGGGAAGTTCACCCCAACTGGTCAACCCAGAAACCCCAATGAATCTCTTGGCCATGTTATCTGCAAATCCTGTCGGCATGGTCGATGACCCTGATGCCAGATACACGCTGTCTGCCTACGTCAAGTACGCCATCGAACCGTCGGTTGAGGACGAAGAAGGATACCTCGTAGATTCAGCAGCATATTCTCCTGGTTGGACAACCGTTGCGGTCACCTTCCCTAGCCCACGTACATCTTGGTTGGAAACGGGGCAGAATGTCATTGCGAATGTATCGGTTACGTGGGACGATGAAGACATGCGTATTCGCCTGCTTATCCATGATTACACGCTAGGAACGGTTCCCTCTGCACGGACGCTTCTTTGGGACGATGGAGCCACACAGTGGAGTTACTCAAGAGACCAAAACGTGATGATCAATGGAAAAGCGATGATGGAAGACGGAGAATGGCTCCTGTATAGGGACGGTTCCAATCAATCCATTGTGCTCAACACAAAATCGCAATGCATCGGAACCGACTCACTGCATGCTGACCAGTCAATGACATGGACGGGACGATTCCGTCAAGTGCAAAGTGCAGACGGAATGAGTTTGATTTACTCTCTTGACAGTGCTGACGTATTGGATACGGACGGGGACGGCCTCGGCGACACCTTAGAAGATGGTTTGAACGGATACTCGGCACTCAATGAAGACAGCAATAACGATGGTGTATCGGACCGAGTTGAATATGAAGCGTCACTAAACAGTTGAGGGATAAACATGCTCGAAGGGTACTTTTTGGATTTGGCTTGGCTCTATGGGGCCTTGTTCTTCGGTGTAGCGATGGGTTCGCTAACCGGACTCATTCCGGGGTTCCACGTTAACAACGTCGCTCTCATTTTACTAGCGCTTTCTCCAGCCTTGCTGGACTTGGGCATTCCCCTTTCAGCAGTAGCTGCGATCATCGTATCGACTGGAACGGTACACACGTTCCTGAATTACATTCCCTCGGCACTCATCGGAGCACCTGATGGGGACACGGCTTTATCCTTACTTCCGGGCCACCGCATGCTTCTTTCAGGAAACGCTGCCCGAGGAGTGGCCTGGTCTGCTCGGGGCTCACAACTCGGGCTTTTCCTTTCACTCCCTTTGATCATCCTCGCAAGAATCGCTTTTGGTCCGGAACTCGGATGGTACGACTCACTGCGTTCAGTCCTTCCCTTTGTGTTGCTGACCATCTCTCTCCTTCTTCTCGCCACCGAAACCACACGACTCGACTGGCCTTTGTGGATCCAACGACTCACGGGAGGGCGACTCGGGCGAGACTCTAGGTTTGTAGGATTCATCGCAGCATCGGCATTCTTCTTACTTGCAGGCTTGTATGGATGGGGTGTGTTTACTCTACCTGCCCGTTCACCCATAGGTATGCCTGATGCAAGCCTGCTCTTACCAAGTTTGGCTGGACTCTTTGGTGTAGCCAACCTTCTCGATATTTACGCCACCACCTCCCACCTACCTCCACAAAAGGAGAACTGGGAACTTCCTCCTGTTCGTCCCTTGATGATACCCTGTTTTTGGTCCAGTGTTGCTGGAGCCAGCATGGGTGTATTGCCTGGGATGACCGCATCCCAAGCTACAGTTCTCGTGATGGGTGGACGTAACCTCGCTGCAAAAGCACAGGGGAAACAAGGATATGGAATGGATTGGGAAACCCGAAGGCTGACCGAGATGACCGACGACGAATTGCTTGAAGTCGCCAAGGCTGAAGCTGCAGAGGGTGTAGAAGGCCCACAAACCAAACAAGATTTGGAAATCATCGCCATCCTTTCTGCAGTCAACACCGCCGTCACTGTCATGGTCCTTGGATTCCTTTACATCATCAGTCGCTCACGTTCCGGTGCAACACTAGCGCTCAAGATGATGTATCCTATTGAAACATGGTCGGCTCTTGAGCCAACATCGGATTTCATCCGCCTACTGGCCGTCACACTGGCCGCTGGATTGCTCGCCATGCCCATGATGCGCTATGTGGGCAAGGGAATGCTGAAACTTCACGCAGCAATTCCTCTCCAGCAAATGGTCATGGGAGTCATTATCTTTGTTGCTGCTCTTGTTTGGCTCTCGACCGGATTTGTCGGAATCGGCGTCCTCATCGTAGGTACGATCATCGGCTTACTTCCCCCTCGTATCGGCATCCGCCGTTCTCACGGAATGGGAATTATTCTTGTTCCTATTATGATCTATACCTTCGCACAAAAATTCGATTCCTTCGGATTTATCTGAACCAAAGAACGTGATACTATGAATAACCGAAACCTTGCTTTTGCCCTAACAATGCTCTTCCTTGTCTCCTTGACGAGCCCTCTCGCTCAAACCGACCTCAAACAAGAATCTGAACTCATGCCCACAAGCGCCCGGTCGACTGCTTGTTCGGGAGATGTATGCCTGAACGAAGTGATTCCAAATCCCGGCGGCGCCGATGATGCAGCATGGCCAAATGGTGAATGGTTTGAACTGTTCAACAACGGTACAACTGACGTTGATTTGAGCGGCTGGAAAGCCGTCAACAGTGGAAGTAAAACGCTTAATTTCGATGCCAATACAATCGTTGGCTATCAAGCAGGAAACGCATCGTCATGGACCATTTCCCCAGGCGACTACATCGTCATAGCAAGAAACGGGGACAGCAATTTTTACCTGACCAACACAGGAATGACATTGACCCTTTACGACCAAAACAACAACAACGTTCACGAAGCAACATGGACCTCAGCAACCTCGGGTAAGAGTTACGAACAAGACCCTACAAATGCAACGGCAAATTGGATTAAAACGGGTTCACCGTCTCCAGGACAAGTCAATTCGGCTGGCACGGCTGCTGTGATGGTCCCATCGGACCTTGTAATCAGTGAAATCATGGCGAATCCTTGGCCGTCCTACGACAATGAATCGTGGCCCGGTGGCGAATGGGTGGAGTTGTACAACACGGGAACCTCGGATATTGATTTGACCGGCTGGACCCTTGAGGATGCAGCAGGAAACCTTCTCCCGGTCAATGCATCACACTTGGTGAATGCTACCTCATCGCCCTCGAGTTACATCATCTCCCCTGGGCAACACAGAATCGTAGCAGTCAACGGAAGCAGTGCGTACGGAATCCTCAACAATGGCCCCGAATCGCTCACCCTCAAATGGCCTAACGGAAGCCCGTCTCAAGAAGTGTCCTATTCGTCAACCGAGCAAGGGTTTTCTTTGATGGCTACAAGTTCACCCAACGGCATGTGGGGCGCTGCACCCTATCCAACACAAGAAGGAATGAATCCTGTGGAACTCATCATGATGCCGACCCAGATGAATGATATTCAAATCTCCGAGATCCTCGTCAATGCAACAACAGAAGGTGCTGCCTTCCCCGACGGTGAGTGGATTGAACTCCACAATACCGGTACGTTAGAACTTGACCTCATGGGCTGGTCGTTGATTGACGGCATGGGCAACATCACGTTCCTTGACCCTGCAACCCTCGTCTTCAATTCAACTCAGGGCTCAACGGGCATTTCCCCCGACCAACGAAGACTCGTTCAATTCACTGGAGACACTGAACTTTGGGACAATTACAATCACATTATGCTCCGTGACTTCACCGGGCAAATCCAAGATACAGCCATGTATGTCACTGACCATGGCGAAGACGTAGCTCTCATTCGTTCCCAAGCCCCGACAGACCCGTGGACTCCAGCAGCTTGGAAGACACCTGGTCATCCTGAACCGGGCAGTGTTCTATCCGATGGATACGTCCGATTTACAGAGGTTCTACCCGACGCGGTTGGAAGTGACAGTCAAACATGGCCAAAAGGGGAATGGCTCGAACTCCTCAATTATGGAGATGAAGATATTGATGTTGCAGGATGGAAACTCCAAGCCCCTTCCCGAAGTTTAACCTTGCATGAATACAACATGCCGCTTCAAAACAGCACAATCATTCCTGCTGGAGAGGTTGTACTGGTTGCCCTTAACGGAACAAGCAGTTTCTATCTCAAGCATACCAGTGCCGACTCAATTGGGCTATTGGACCTGGCTGGAGCCACAGTAGACACTATTTCTTGGTCAGCAACGGCTGAAGGTGAATCGCTCATCCCACCCAACAGCACGCACGCTGGAGTTGGTTCATCCGGTGCTATGAACATCGGTGATTGGAAACAATCTGCATGGGCGACACCGGGCGAACTCAACCCCGTATGGCCTGCATATTCAGGCTCAAGCAATGTTAGTATGACTGAAATTTTGCCTTATTGCGATGATGAAACCATTGACCCGGATGCAGACTGGGTTGAACTTTTCAACACGGGCATGGAAGACATCAATCTCAGCAGGTGGTCAATTGCATCTCCTGACGACCATCGTAGATTCATGCGCATTGACAGCATGTGGGCCAACGGTAACGCAACTTCGTCAACCGTCCTTGCTGCTGGAGCACGCGCCGTCTTTTTGATGGATCAGGACGTACTTTCCGGCCTCGGAGACAGTGCAGAGTTGCTGAACCCAGACGGCGACCTCATTCAAAGTGCGAGTTGGATCATAGAAACCGATTGTCAAACATTGGAAGCAGGTCCCACGAGCAATGACCCATGGACCCATACGCTTTGGCCAACGCCGGGCGAAGAAGAGCCTGATGCAGGCAACCTTGCAAGTCCAGACGACCTCCGTCTCACACGCTTGATGCCCGATGCTTCGTCGTCGGTTTCGAGCACCATGGAATTCCTTGAGATCACCAATTCCGGTGACAAACTCGCCGTCATGGACGGCTGGAAGCTGCGAACCACGTCGAGCGCTGGAGTTCCTTACGACACCTCGTTCACCAATTTCATGATTCAACCAGAAAGTGCAACAATCCTCGCAAATGACGCATCAGCAGTAACCCTCTACGAAGATGGAATGGTTGTTGAACTTGATTCGGCGCTTAACCGAAGTTTCTACCTCGCCAACTCGGGGGCTGCGGTGCAGTTGCTTGACCCCTCAGGCAATGCTGTTGACACGGTTGTTTACGGCAACGGGCCAGTTGATGTTGATGGATGGAGCGGAATTGCTTTGGTTGAACCTTTGACAAATTTGGACAATCTCATTTACCTTCGTGGAGACGGTTGCGGTGACGCACCAGACAACGATGTTGTTGCGGACTGGCACCACCGATGGAGCCGCCTTGGTGGAAGCAATTTCTGCCTCGAACCTACCGTGACCAGTTCGGGTAACATCACCCCACTCCTCGCTCCTGAATACGGACTCACTGACCTCTTGGCTTGGATCGGTGATGCCGATGAATCCATCCAAGTTCACATGTACCAACTTCAAGAAGTTCATCTCGTGGAGGCCCTCATCGAAGCGGACCAACGCGGTGTTGAAGTGACCGTCGTCATGGATTACGGTGACAACTGGTGGCCTGAATACGACCTGGATGCAAACCATGGGATGGCAACGACCATGCTCGCTGCTGGAGTGGACGTGTTTTGGTTTGGAGACATGGGGGAAACACCCTATGCTTACATCCACAGCAAGGTCGCTGTCCGAGATAATGAAAGCGTTTGGATCGGTTCAGGAAACTGGAAGTCCTCATCTCAACCTGCACCCGGTGATGCTGGAAATCGAGACTGGGGTGTCATCGTTGATGATGCGGCCTTAGCCACCCTCGTACGCTCGCATTTGGCCTTTGATGAATCCGCTGAACGCTCTCACATCACGCCCGTCACCATGGCGGATGCGCCATCCGGCTGGGTTATGCCTCAATCGTCCCCAATTGTTGGAAACCTTTCAACATCGATTGACGGGGCCTTTGAAGCCACACTGTTGGTTTGTCCAGATAATTGCATCAATGAATTGGTTCAGATGTTGGACAGTGCAGATGATGAAATCCTTCTCTCTCTGCAATACCTTGACATGGATTGGTCCTACGGCTGGGGAGACAACCCCATTGTATCTGCATTGGAAGATGCAGCTCAACGTGGGATTAAAATCCGCCTTATTTTGAACGGCGCCTACCTCGACGAGGACATCCAAAAGGTCGTTGACCAAATGAATGAGGATTGGAACGCCACTCTGGGCTACGACACAAATGCTGTTGTCATGAGTGCTGGAGATGGCGTTAACAAATTGCACAACAAAGGTGCGATCGTTGACAAAGAAGCCGTCCTTGTATCTTCAATCAACTGGGGCGACTCCGCCTTGGTTCGAAACCGAGAGATGGGGCTGCTCATCAGCAGCAATGATGTCGCTTCGGTTTACATCGATTCATGGAATGAGGACTGGCAGCGATTGGACCCCGAAGTGGACTCCGACCAAGACGGACTCAACGATGAATGGGAAGATATGTTCGGATTGAACCGAACCCGAAGAACGGTCATCGGACAATCCTATGATGAAGGAATGTACGACGCCGATGCTGATGGACTCACCAACGAAGCTGAACTGCTGCATGGAGGCGACCCGCTCAATCCTGACACCGATGGAGATTGCATCCTTGACGGTATTGAAGTTGCTTGGGCTCAGGCCTCAATTCTTAGCGACAGTGTAGCCGATGTTTCGCCGCGTGACGCGCTGACCATGGCTGACGCCGATAACGACGGAGAAAACGAATCCGACGCACTTGGTTGTGACCTTGGAGGCATTGTGGTCAACCCGCCATCCGATAACAACTCCAACGATACAACCACTCCTTCGGCAGACGAGGATAACGATACCATCCTCAACGAGCAAGACAAATGTCCGAACACACCAGCAGGAGCCGCAACCGACCCGGATGGATGTTCATCCCAACAACGAGCAGAATTGGTCAACAATAACGGAGATGATACATCGGGAAGTTCTGGAGAGAATTTGTTCCTCGGTTTGATGATTGGTGCGCTTATACTCTCGGGAGGAGCCTACGTCATCCTTCAGAACAAGCGTAGCGATTCTGAAGATGTCAAAGACAGCATTACCGCTGAATCGTTTGCTATGGCACAAGTCATGCCGGAAGGAGAAACACCCGCCTGGGATGCACCCGTTCTGGATGCATCTGGACCGACCGTTACTCCTGAAATGATGGCGCTGGTTCCCGGCTGGAGTCAAGACATGGTCAAGGACTATCTCCTCCAAGGATGGACGATGGACCAACTCTCCAACTACTACCAAGAACAAGTCGTTCAGCACGGTCAAACAGAATAACATTCAAACGGGACCGAGTGGACCAAACGCTATGGCCATCGCATACCGTAGCAGCAATCCCGTGCTTAACAACAAATTCATGGCGGCACTTACCGGTGTCGAGACCATGAGCCTGCAGGGCAGCCTCCGCAAGATTGGTTTCCTCCTAACATTGACCATCATCAGTTCATTCGCCACTGCCCTTGTCTGTTTGACTGCTGGCGAAAACATGTTCCTCTACGCCGGCCTATTCTCGACCGTAGGGGCCGTTTTCGGTTTTATTCTAGCCATGATCACCTTCGTGACTCGACCGCAAAATCCCGTAGCCTTGATGAGTCTTTATGCTATTTTTGAAGGCTTACTCGTGGGCGGCATGTCCCTCGTTATGGAGGCATATTATCCGGGCATTGTACTCCAGGCGGCGTTTGGAACCGTTTGCATTACCGGCACCATGTACGCCATGTATGCGTCACGAATCATCCGCCCAACACCCATGTTCAACAAGGTCATTGGAGGACTTGTCATCAGCATCTGTTTCCTCTACATGACTTCCTTCGTCCTCAGCATGTTTTCCGGATACGATGTCCCCTTCCTCCACAGTTCAGGACCGATTGGAATCGGACTCACACTGTTCATTCTTGTCGTCGCCTCTCTTACCTTAATCAGCGATTTCGGATTTATTGAAGCGGGAGTCAAGAACGGTGCACCAAAGAACATGGAATGGTATGCTGCGTTTGGGATACTCATTTCACTCATCTGGATTTACATTGAAACATTGAGACTCCTCTCCAAATTAAGAACCTTCATGCAGGACTGAGACCACAATGACAAGAACGATACCGACCGTTGATTTCACACTCGCTCAATCTTCAAACGAAGACGAGCGAAAGGCGTTCGTCCAACAGGTCGGAGACGCACTCCATGACATCGGGTTTTTTGCCTTGGTCAATCACGGAATTGATACCGAACTGATCATGGATGCTTACGCACAGTGCGACCGTTTCTTTGAATTGGACGAGAACACCAAACGGTCGTATCTTCTTCCAGAAATCGCTCACCAGCGCGGCTATACGGCTTTTGGAGTTGAACACGCAAAGGACAATCCAGCACCTGACCTCAAAGAATTCTGGCAGACCGGAAGGGGCTATCCAATTGACGGACCAACACCAACCTACCCTCAAAACGTGTGGCCCAACGACCACGCTCCAGCGTTTCGTAGCGTCATTGACCGCCTCTACACCGACATGGAAGAATTGTCAAAAGAATTGCTTGAAGCATGTTCTCTTTACCTTGGCATGCCAGAAGATTGGCTTCCCGAAATGGCTGACCAAGGGAATACCATCATGCGAATGATTCACTATCCGCCTCTTGACCCAACGATGCCCGAAGGTGCTGTTCGTTCAGCTGCCCACGAAGATATCAATTTCATCACGCTCCTGGTAACCGCTACGGCTGATGGACTCGAAGTGATGGACCACGATGGTTCATGGATACAGGTCAAGGGGGATGAAAAGGCAATCATTGTTGACTCAGGAGACATGCTCCAAAACCTTACCAACGGATTGTTTCGTTCCGTCACTCACCGAGTGGTCAATCCTCAAGATTCCACTTCTCGCCGATATTCAATGCCGATGTTTGTCCATCCAAGAAACGAAATCGACCTCACCCCCCACTCTGATTTTGTCGCTAAAACCGGTGGTATTGCAAAATATCAGAGCATCAAGGCGGGAGATTATCTCCAACAACGCCTGCGTGAAATAGGTCTGATTTGAGGTTGAGAGATGAACGTTGCTCAACTGATTGAATCCGTTGTGGCTCAACAAGGTCAAGACCACGCACTTCTTGACGACTTTGTGAAGGGCGTAGCCAATGGAGAAGTTGCTGTAGAAGACGCAACAGCCTGGCTAAAAGCCGTGCATACCTTTGGCTGCAGCGTAGAGGACACCGTCCAACTCACAAAAACAATGATCGCATCAGGAGCCCAACTCACTTGGGAAGATGGACCTCCCGTTGTGGACAAACACAGCACAGGAGGGGTCGGAGACAAGATGTCACTGATGCTTGCGCCAGCGCTGGCTGCATGCGGGCGTCGTGTTCCAATGCTTGCTGGGCGAGGGCTTGGCCATACGGGCGGGACCATCGACAAATTGGAATCGATTCCTGGTTTTAATTGCAGACTCAACCCAGAAGAGATGAACGACGCTGTCAATGCCATCGGATGCTGCATTGCCGTTCAAAACGATGCTATCGCTCCCGCCGATGGTGTCCTGTATGCGATTCGTGACGTCACGGATACCGTCGATAGTGTCCCTCTCATCACCGCCTCCATCATTTCAAAAAAAGCAGCAGAAGGATTGCAAGCCCTTGTTCTTGATGTGAAATGCGGAAGCGCAGCCTTCATGAAAACGCATGAACAAGCTGAGGAATTGGCCAAATCCATGGTACGAACGGCAGAGGGGCTCGGCATCAAAACCATTGCACACATCACATCGATGGAACAACCGATTGGAAGTCACGTCGGAAATGCGTTAGAAATCATTGAAAGCATCGAAGTAATGCAAGGCAAAGGTTCCGTTGACACCAGAAACCTCGTCATTCTTCAAGGTGGTGCGCTTCTAGCCATGACTGAGGATGGCCTGAGCCTTGAAGAAGCAAACAAACAAATTGAACGATCGCTGGACCGTGGTGATGCCCTTGAAAAGTTTAGGCTCATGTGCATTCAACAAGGAGTATCACAGGAAATTGCTGATTTGCTGGTCAAGGACCCTCATTCGGTTTTACCTAAAAGTGAGCATCAAACCACAGTCTTGTCCCGCCAGCAGGGACACGTACGAACCATTGACTCAATGGCTGCAGCACTTTTGGCCAAGCAACATGGGGCTGGACGATACGCACTTGACGACGAAGTGGTTCCTGAAATCGGCTTCGTATTCCATGCTTCCAAGGGCACAAGCATCGAAGAAAACCAACCCTTGCTGACCTTCCATCACAATCAAAAATTGACCGATGAAGAGCATTCAACCCTGCAAAACCTCATTGAAACGGTGAATGGTTTTGTGCCACCGGTTGAACGCCTGATGGCCATCGTGGACTGATGGTGGCGAAGCCGTGATAAAGGGGAGGCCTGTCGCCAACCTTGCCGATTTAGCTTAGCTGGTGGAGCGTGGGACTGTTAATCCCAAGGTCGTGGGTTCGAGCCCCACAATCGGCGCCTGAATAGAACCGTCATACTGAAAGCACGCCATCCGTGAGTAAAAGTTGGAAGTTATGCTTCAAGGGCACCCACTTTTTGCACCAATTGTTCAGCACCCACGGCCATGTCCCGAACGAGAAAACGGCCCACTGCTTACCCGTACAAACAAAGGGTAGCGAGTAAACCGACCCACGCAAAGCCCATCGAACTACCATATCCAGTTGGAAGGGGTTTCGGATAGCCCCATCTAACCCATCCGAATTCAATTCGTTGATGGTTGCAACACCGAACCCTTTCTTCGATGATTGAGTTTATCTCACATAGATACTCATAACTATGAACAAATATTGGCTAGTCTCATGCGTCTTAGATGGTGTTTGGTTCTAGCACTTTCATTTCTACTGATGACTTCCACTGCACTTGCAGATGATGGTGATGATGATGGTGATGATGATGATGATGATGAGAAAATCCTTGGAATTGATGCAGAAGGCCTCGGTGATGTTGCACTTTACTTCCTAATAGCAACCCTTTCAATTGCAATTTGGAAGCCATCTTTCAAATGGCTCAGAAAGAACGGTCCAAAACTCTTCAATACTGAACCAAGGCCATTCAAGAAAAAGCTTGGAGTCTTCAATCGACGATTCATGAAAGTTCATAATTGGCTAGGAGTGATTGCAGCAGTTGTAGGGACTGCTCATGGTTTTGTACTAGAATGGCATTGGACCTTGTGGGCTGGAATGGCTGGTATCTGGATACTCATCTTCAGTGGTTCGTTAATGCAATGGAAATGGCCACCGAAAGAGTTCAGAAAAGGTGCAAGGATTCTTCACATGCAAAGGGCTTTGTCAATAATTGCGATTGTGTTATTGTATGTTGGGCATGGAATTGTTGATTGATTTTCTGTGATTACTTCATCGAAAGTTGCATGGGATCCCCATTCAACAGACGGGTATCGCATGGGTACGGACGCGTGAGATGCCTGTACAGAGGGTATCGGAAGGGTTACACCACTGTTACAAATTCACACTACTGTCACAGAAGTTCCATA